>Ga0114996_10002574_pt1 | contig 23401 bp, 23 predicted proteins | sample ArcticOcean_MG_C_4_FD_87039 | JGI IMG/M metagenome (GOLD analysis project Ga0114996, IMG submission 87039) | Marine microbial communities from western Arctic Ocean - ArcticOcean_MG_CB4_134 | ecosystem: Environmental > Aquatic > Marine > Oceanic | place: Arctic Ocean: Canada Basin | collected... | reverse complement strand
GATGAAAAAGAAGAAGAGGAAAAAAAAATTATTGTAATCAACAATACCGATTACACAGTAAAACACAAAGATGAACCCAAATATTCTTTATCTCAAAAATATGCAAAGGAAACATCTACACCTTTATCTCAAGAGTATGCACAAGATATAGTATTGCCCATATCTCAAATACATGCTAAATTTCATACAACTGCATTATCTCAAAAATATGCAGAAGCCACAATCACATTATCTCAAAAATATATTCAATCGTGACTTACATTTTGCCTTGATATTGACGCATAACAACATCACGATCTTCGTATGACAATTGAGGATCCGGTGGCGTTGGACGAGGAATAGAAGTCTTAATATACCTAAGATTTTTGTTTTTCAGAATAAAAGCACTGCGCTTTTCTTCAAATAGTTTGTTATAATAAGCTATATTTGCATCTTGAGCTTGAAAATTCATACAAACAAATTGACATCCTGCTTGATGATGTTTTGCCGAATTCATATCATTAACAGCCAACGGATTATAATCTGGCATAGTAACAGACATATTTTTTTTATTATATTCTACAAGATCTTTTGAACTAGGAGCATACACAACATCATAATTTCTTAATTTTTTTAGAAAAATAGATATTGAGTTCATATTTACTAACTCTTCTAATTTTGATTCTCTATAATTGGAATTTGAACGATCACATATAATAATAACTTTCTCTCGTAATACAGATAATCCTTCATTTCCTAGATTTTTTCCACCACTTTCAAATGCATATTTCTTATCATATTTAGATAATAAATTATCAAAATGTCTGTTAAGCGTATCAGCAATTTCATTATAAATATCATTTTGATTGGATTTAATGCGTAAATTAATAAAAAGTGGATCTGTTGGATTAGGACATATTTCTGATCCTGCTACTCTATTGCAAGCATTTTTATGAATTGTTTTTAAAACATCCGATATCGGTAAACTATTTAGTGTTCCCTTAATATGAAAATTATCATCTTTAGATGCCGCAACAACTGCTTTTCCTCCTACCGAATATATTTCAAGATCAATCAATCTTACACCTTGACGTATGATTTGTTTTAGTGCCTCTAAACTTACATAACCATTCGAAAAATCTCCACAAGAACATGAATTATAACTGCTTTTAATATAATAATCTCTTAAACGATATTTGAATGTAATATCTGTATTATTAATTGGAGTAATTTTTGTTCTTACATCGCCATATAAATCATCTAATCTTGTAAAACAGTATGCTTTTTGTTGATCGCGAGTAACTTTAATGACTGATAAAATACCTCCAATTATAAACACAAATACTATTATTTTAATTAATTTATCCTTTGATGGTATAAAATCACGAAAATTCATATATATATATATCTTTATGATATATTAAATTTGGCTAAATGAATATTAAAATAATATTTATTAATATAAGTAATGGCTGGAGGTTTAATGACATTAGCCGCGAAAGGTGCACAAAATATAATATTAAATGGAAACCCAACAAAGACTTTTTTTAAGGCCAAATATAATAAATATACTCCTTTTGCTATGCAAAAGTTTCGCCTTGATTATACTGGCTTAAAAATCCTTCGTTATTCGGATGACACATTTATGGAATTTAAAATTAAAAGATATGCCGATTTATTTCATGATGCATATATAGTGATTTCATTGCCTGATATATATAGTTCTGTATATTACCCTAGTTTTGTAGGAAGCCCTGATTATGATAGTAGTGGCGTTTTTCTAGGATCTCCCTACGAATTTCGTTGGGTTGACCATTTAGGTACAAATTTAATACGCCAAATAACTATTTTAGGCGGTGGACAAATATTAGCACAATATTCAGGCGAATATCTTGACGCTTTAAAAGAACGTGATTTTAATAGCGAAAAGAAAAAATTATGGCATAAAATGACTGGTCATCAATGCGAACTAAATGATCCTGGAAATTGCTATGGTAATATCAATGCCTATCCAAGTGTTTTATATGATCATGCTAATCCTTCTACACTAATGGAACCATCAATCCGAGGAAGAAAATTATATATCCCAATTGAAGCTTGGTTTGGGGTATCTAGTAAATTAGCAATTCCGCTCGTTTCGATTCAATATAATGAAATTAGTATCAAAGTTACATTTCGTCCTATACGGGATTTATACAAAATACGTGATGTAGAAGATATTGCAAATGAGTATCCAGTTGTCGCACCCGATCCGACAAATCCATTTCACCAATTTTGGCGCTTTATACATCCACCCGAAGATACGTCAGGAAATTATTCCAATCAGCGAATTGACTGGAATGCCGATATTCACATCATAGGAACTTATATATTTTTAGATAAAGATGAACAAAGACAATTTGCCGAAACAGAACAACAATACCTAGTAAAACAAGTATTTGAATCAGATTTTTTTAATATTACCGGTTCAACAAGTACTGAACTCAATAGCCGTGATTTGGTTGCCGATTATATGTGGCGTTTTAGAAGAAGTGATGCATTTATGAGGAATGAATGGTCTAATTATTCCAATTGGGCATATGATGGATTATTACCCATTCCACCTGCTAATAATGTTCCACCTTCACCATACGAAACGATATTTGTATATACCTCACATCACAGAGAGAATAAAAAAAATATTTTATATGATTTGGCTATAGCATTTGATGGAGAACTAAGAGAGAATTTGTTTACAGAAGGTATGTATAATTATATTGAAAAATGGATTCGCACAACTGGCAATGCTAAAGATGGATTATATTGTTATAATTTTTGTATGAATAGCAATCCGAGAGAATATCAACCATCTGGTGCAACGAATATGTCTTTGTGGTCAAAAATACGATTTGATTTTAATACGATTGAACCACCATTGAATGCTGCTGGTGTTCAATTTGACACTATTTGTAATGATAATAATGAAATCATTGGTGTACGAAAACCTTTATTTACATTACATGATTATACCTATGATATGCGAGTATGGGAAGGACGATACAATGTTATCAAAATAATGTCTGGAAGAATCGGATTAATGTATGCGCGATAAATATTTTTTAAGTAATAAAATATTTATCCTGGTCTCTCTGTTAGTGTATCTGCACCTCCAACATAATGATCATGATTCGCAGCCGCCCACTTTACATCATTTTTTTCATTAAAAGACTCATGTCCTTTAGAGGGTGGATTAGCCACTTTTCCTATTTTTCCTGAATCTTCTTCGCCATTTTGTGTTGAACTTTGCTGTTTACTACCTGTGCCGCGATTATCATCTACATTAATTGTAATAACATTTCTTTTCCCTCTGTAGGATGGGGCGCTGCCATTCTGTGACGCTGAATCGCCATTTTTAGACACAGGCGCTTGTGATAAATAAGGATTAAATTCTGACAGATGAGGTTGTATATTTTTTGGCGCTTTACATTGAACAGCCTTTATTGCGTCTGATAAATTGTTGGAAGATTGACATTTCTTGCCATATAATGGTTGTGAAAATACATCGGGTAAAACTTGTTGCCACTGTGCGTATTCATATGGATTTAATCCTGTAGATAATTTTACAACTTTTGGATTAATCTTTATCGGTTTTGATTTATAGATTTTATGTAAATCATCAAACGATTGTTCAATATCTGATAAGTATTTGTATGTATCTTTATGAAAAATCTCATGATCATGTGTATAATTAACATTACCAATTTGTGGCGGAGGTTTTAAGACTTCATCATCATGTGGCGTATCTGTCCCAATAATCCAATCTGTATCGTCGGGTTTGTCGGTTTGCCCTTCTTTAAAAGTTTCTGTTGTCCATCGTGCATCATATTGTCCAAATCTATGACTAAAGAATATATAAACGATTGACCATACCATGAGCAAAAAAACAAATATATTTGTCAAATTAATTTTCATATATACTTATATAATATATTTTTGAGATAAATATATTATATTTACTAAATATTTATTGATAATCATCATGATTATATGCTTCTAATTTTTTTCCGCCTTGAACAAATGATCCTTTTAACGGTCCCGAATTACCACCTCCAGAATCACCGTCTTGTGGTTGTCCATTACTGGCCCCCTGATCTCCATCACCGTCTTGTTGATCACCATTCTGTCCATTACCATTTTGTCCATTACCATTTTTTCCATTTCCATTTTTTCCCTTAACAACGCGATTATCACTTACATATATCTTAATATCACGGCGATCACGTCCATTTCCGGAAGAACCTGATGCAACTGCTCCATCCTTTGAATCAGGCGCACTATCAGGAGCACTGTCAGGCACACCACCTTTTGTCAACACATTTCTCCACATATTATACTCATCATAACTTAAACCACGTCTTTTCGGATATTCAAATTTGGGAGCAAATTTGGGAGCTAATTTAATCGCTTTATCTGTTATCTTTTTCTGTTCGGTCATACTTCTCAGTTTTGTTTCCATTCTCTTTAAAAATCCTAATAATTGTGAATCTGTTGCATGCTGATGTTTATCACCTTTTGTAATAGTAGGACCAAATGCACGCGTCATTAATCCAGCAGCTGCGGAAGAACATTTATTGACATGCGATCGGACTAAATTTGTACATGTGGTAATAAGCCCAGCATTTGGATCTTTCGGAGGACCATAACGTGGCGAATTATAACAATATTGTTTATCAGTTACTACTTTTTGCGGGGGACATTTTTGTCCCTTAATAATAACAGGCGGATCACATTGAATCTTTGGAACAGGTTTGGCTGGTTCTGGCTTAAATGTTGTATCAGGTTCTTTTGGTTTTTCTTCAGGTTTCTTGGGTTCACGAATAATTTGTTCAGGATTTCCAACAAGATCTACGCCTATTGTGGGTTGTTCATTTCCACCACCTTCACTGTCATCGCCGTTTAATCCTTCTATAATTTTTTTACCTGTGAAAAGATAATAAAATAAAATGATTCCTATAAAACCAAAAATTAACATTGTATTTTTATTCATCTATATATATCTTATTATATATTTTTTCATAATAGCTTGGCTAAATCATTATGAACCACGTTCAATTCCTGTATCTGCCGAGCCTCCATAACTGTCATCGTTGCCTGCCCTAGGCATTTGGGTATTAATTGAGTTTAATAAGGGTTGATAATCTGGACTAGGATTCTTGACTCCCTTTGGATAGTTAAATTCATCAGGTATTTGTTCTGCTGGTCTAGAAGGACTTATTCTTACACCACGTGGTTTGGGTGGTTTGGGTGGTTTGGGAGGATCTTTTTCAAAGCCTATTCTAATATTCAGATCAAATCCTTCTTCATTATCACTATAAACAACAAAATATATAAGAACAACAACGCCCACCAAAATCAATAATATTTTTTTCATTATATGTTATATTTATATTTATTTGTTTTGCTAAATTGCTTTGGGACAATGCCAGCACGTTTTCGTTTGACGAATGATTGGGATGGGTATATCAATATCATCCTTTTTATCATGTTCTGGTGTCCAATGTAATCTTACATTCCTACACATATTCACATTATCGGCCATCGTAAGATTTTTACGATCAATTCTACAACTTTCTCTCTCAAATTTATCATCATCAGGTTTCTGATAACATACTCCGCCATTTAAATAACAATTGGGTCCAATCATACAAAAATTTAATTCACGTTGAGAACACTTTTTGTGAAAATGAACAATCTTTCCTTCTAAATTTTGATCTTCTTCCCATCCATGAGTAATTTTACACACTTTTTTACCATTATCCCACGAACATCCATGATTTGCTTCACAATTTTGAGCATTTCGCATCTCGCATGCTGCAGGCATATGTATATTAACCCCATCTTTACCATAACCTGGAGTCAAATGTTTCTTCAAATTACACTCCTTTATTTCCTTTCCTGCTTTTTTATAAACATTCCATTTACATCCATGCGTTATTGTACATTGGTCTTTTGTTCTATCCTTACAAACAGCAGGAATATTAATATCTGCTCCATTTGGGTCTCGTCCCATCATATAATTTCCAAATGGTTCAATAGAATTCAATAATACATATATTACCATAATCGCTACAAATAGAATAATATATCTTATTTTCATATATATTATTCACAATATTTTTATCCACCACATTTGTAATGTTCCAATTCAAATGCTGTATTTCCAAACATAGCAGGAGATGCATTAGGATGTTGATAAACAATGGGATGAGTATAGGATTCTATTTGAGACTTTTTCTCTAATAAACTACCATTTTTTGACTGCACTCCATTTTGTCCACTACCTAATATTTTACCTGTGATTTTCTCCCCCGGATTTCCAATATTAATGCGAACTTCAGAAGCTCCTCCTGATTTTCTTTCAATTTTCTTTCGTATTTGGGGATTTACCTGCCTACTTATGTCCAATTCAAGTGGTGCTAATATATTTCCTCTACTTCCAACCATTGGTTCTAAAGATTTTACGGCAGCTCCCCATTGACTAATCTCATTACCTGTAAATGAACCATGTGACAACGTATTTCTGTTAATTCCTTCGCTTCCCTTAATAGATTGTGTTACATTGCTCCATTTTTTCATATCATCTGTGCTTAATGATGAATTTTGACCATAAAGATTTGCCAAAAGTTTTTGAACTATATTATGTGTTGTATAATGTGCCGTGGCAAATTTTCTCACTTCATGTTGCCATTTCTTATCTCTATCTATTTCCTTACCCCATCTACTTTTCTCTCTTGTTCTCTCTTCTTCTTGTTTATTCCATTCTGCCTTATGATCCTTTCTATCTACCATATGTCTCTCTTTGGCTTGTAAAAGATCTTGACGTATTTCCATATGTTGTTTGTTAATTTCTTGATTAAGATTATCTATTAAACTTCTAATTTCTTTGTGTTCTGCGGTTGTTACTTTGGCTATACTATCTTGTTTTGATATGATAGTTGTATGTTGTGTGCTTAGTTTATCAAGAATTTGTAATTTAGTTCGTAACTCGTCTAATATACGCAGTTTTTGTTCTATTGAACGAGATGAATTCGCTATTTGTATGATTTTTGATGCTACATCGTTTAATTTAGTTTTTAAATTTTGATGACTGGCTGTCGCTTGTTTATGTTCTTGTTTCATTGTTTGCGTTAGTCCTGTTATATCACCGCCACCTGATCCTTTACATACTGAACGATGTTGTGACTTTCCTCCTTGGTCTTTTTTTTCATTCCATGAACCATACCATGAATAATTGCTAGATACAGGAACAGAACATCCCGTTGGTCTATCAGTATATTCTGTAGTTGCATAAGCTCCGCCATATTTAGCATAATATCCTCCGCGTCCCCAGTATAACCATTTCCCCAATTTTCGCAATGCAACTTCACATGCAGTTTTATCAGTAATCGCATCATTTTCATCACACGGTTCGTTCGCTTTCATCATTTTAAAATGAGAGTCAACCAATACTTTCGAATCTTGTGCACCTTCTAATATCGGTTGCTTTATAATAAAAAATATTCCAATAATTGCTATAACAAGTATTAATATATAATTAAATTCCATATATTAAATACAAATATTTTTTTCAAATGAACCTAAATATAATTCATTCCTTTTTAATGTTTATATTTGACAACTACATTTTTATTGATAATTGTGGGGTTCTCTTTTTTCACATTTGCCGTTGACCCAAACCATTTCTTTAATTCGGCAGGAGTAATACGATTATAAGGTCGTCTCTGGTAAATTACTTTAGGTGTAAATTGAGTCACATCACCTTGTGAAGTTGTGTCTAATTTTTTAAATTGATGTGAAGATGATGTCTTAGCATTTGATGAAGATGATGGGTTTCCCATGGGAAATGTATACCAATCGGGATGTGTTTTGTGCGAACCTTGTTGATTCTTAGCAGGTTGTGTATATGTGGGTTCGCCTCGTGCATGTGATCTTTCTTCTATTTCAACTACTTCTTCTTCATCCATTTTCCCATCTGATTTAATGGCTAATTCTCTCATATAATTACTAATACTTCCCAAATAATGAGATATCTTCTCTTTTGACTTTGTTATCTGTTCAGGAACCGGATGTAATGGTATATTGCGCTGTTGCAAAGCCTGTTCACGCGCCATTTCTTTCGTGACACGATCTATTTCTTTATTAATCGCTTGCATTTGTTGGACATCAGGTAATAGTTTTAAATCTGGGAGCGATGATTGATTTTGCGTTTCCGCCGCTTGTGTAGAAGTAGAATCTCCTAAATTGGTGTTCCCTTCTGATATACCTCTTGTAAATAAATAATATAACGCCATAATGGCTAATATTCCCAAAAAGAAATTTGTATCCTTCATAATATATATAATTTATATAATAAATTATGAAGTAAGTTTATGAAGAGAATTGGATATGCTTTTTAATAATGGAAACATTCGTAAATCCGGTTTTGAATAGTCTCTTGCCAAAATTGGACCTGTAATGGGATCTTTCTTTTCATCAACTTGTTGTTGCTTTAATTTATTACTAACAGAAATTGCCTTTGCAACCACATCTGTGTTTTTTTTATCTTGCCAGTAGGATATACGATTATGAACATCTTCTTCTATAGTTGCGGGTTTAGATTGTGCTTTTGTTGGACGCATTCCACCTAATAATGAAACCGCACTTGGGGCGGGCGGAAGTTGACTTATGTATGGGATCTCAAGTTCGCCTTTTGGTGCAAGTTCATCTATAGGAGGCGCACATGCAGTTGTATAATCTGGAGCAGGTTTTGCACCCATTGATTGACCTGGTTCTGGTTTACATGGTCTTGTTTGTTCTGCTTCTCCTTCACATTTTCCACCAGCTGTTGCTTCTTTTAGTTTTTTTCTTTTTCTTGTCTGCGATCCAGGTTCTCCGCATTTTCCAGCACATTCACTCCAATCTTCCCAATCACCCCACGTACAATCTTGTGGTTTTGTGCTACATTTTCCTCCTACTTTGTGAAAAGCATCAAAATCATGTGTTTCAACGTTTTGTATATTTAAGCATGCTGATTGATTTACACTTGCAGCATAGCAAAACCCATTAGGATCTTTTTTATTAGGCATACATGTAAATCCACCACATTCAGACCATTCCCAACAACCTTTCTTAGCCTCATCAACCGTTTTCCAACCACATTTGCCATCTTTTAATGAACTAGCAAATTTACAGTCTGTTATATCATCACCGCCTATTTTTCCTTTTGTTTCTCTCCATTTACCATCACAACTTTCAGCTGACGGGGAAGCTAACACGTTGAGCTGGGCAGTTGTGAGTCCGGACGCAGGTGTGGCAGCAGGAACACAAGTTGTAGTCCAATTTGGACCCTTTCTATATTTATAATTAGACTTAGCATCTTGCTTTGCGTTATCTCCAGCATTCCACATCGCCTTGATCTGGTCACCAACCTGACCAGGGTAAGCGGATTTAAGAACATACCGTCCCGAATTTGGAATATTATTACCATCTTTATCAAATTTTACCATTTTGTAAAACTGCGCTTCAGCACAAATAGCTATTCCCCCATTACAACAATCATCAAATACTTTCGCCACTTGGATCCCTTTCTCAGAGTTGGAATCAACGTATAACCCAAACATTCTTTCCCCATCTTTTCCATCACGCACATTAGGAGTGCATGATGTCAACCCTTCTTTAACGCTAGATTTTCTAAATACATAAATTATTATTATTACTGTTAATCCTAATATACCTAAAATCGTATAATTAATATTCATATATATTGTATAACTATAATTTTTTCTAAAAGTTATAGTTATTTCTTTTTTTGCTCTTGTGCTGCTTTTTTTTGTGGAACTTCTGATGCCCCTCGTAAATCTCCATTCGTTTTTGAATTCATTTTTGTGCTTATTCCTGTGTCTTCAACGAAAATATTAATTCTAACTGGATCGCTTGCATTACCCGTTTCTGCGGAAGCTGTTGGTTTCTTCACATTACCACCCTTAGCTTTTTTGGCAGACGCAGAATCTTTTCCGCCTTTTGTTATTCTAACCTCGCCACTTGATGATGCTTTGGCTTCTTCTTGTTTTGTTTTAGCCTTCATGTAATCGCCAAAAATATTTAATAAGGAGCTTACTGCTTTTTGTGTTTTCCCAGAAGATGGAATATTGGCCACTTGTTCGCCTTCTCCGCCACCAGGTGCTCCCGGAGGTGCTCCACCGCCCGGAGGTGCTCCGCCACCCGGAGGTGCTCCACCACCAGGAGGTGCTCCGCCACCAGGTGCTCCAGGAGGTGCTCCGCCTCCAGGAGGTGCTCCGCCTCCAGGAGGTGCTCCGCCTCCAGGTGCACCAGGGGGTGCTCCGCCTCCAGGAGGTGCTCCAGTAGATGCTCCGTCGTCAGAGTGCTTATGCCCAGGCGCACCGTCATGTCCTTCATGTCCCTCTTTAAATGTTCCTAAAAACCCCCATATAACAAGACCCGCAAGAACAATTAAAAACACATTTCGTTTTGTCAAATATTTTTTAAGATTTAATTTCATATATTAAATACAAATATTATTTTCCATTTATAAAAAAAATATGTTTGAATATGTTATATGGCACAAAAAGCAATTGAATTAAAGAATATAAAAAAGATGACAAGAAATTCTAATAAAGATCTAAACCTACCTTTAAAGATTGCCAAAACATTCATAATATTTGTAATCTTAGGATCAAATATTATTTATGCTTTACGGAATTTTTTTAATACAACAACATTTCCCATTAATGGTAGATGTGCACCTTATAACAATCCTTCAAGTTTTCCTTATAGTTTATGTCCAGGACCTATTAATACAGCTGATGGCGTCAGTAATCCATGTTTTGCTGTAATAAAATGGTTAGCACAAACATTAGCGCTATCATGGATTTCATGGCGAAGAATGTTACTCATGAATCCGCAAGAAGTATTAAAGAAAGGCGAAGCACCTAACTGGACCACAACGATTCCATATAAAGATGGTGATATTATGGAATTGCTTTATGTACTCGGTTCACCGCTTTTAATTCCAGTAATAGTTGGATTGGGGTCTATCTTTAGCATTGTTTTAACCTACTGTGGTTCTTTTGGAGCAAAAGGTGGTATATTTTTTACACTATTATTCACTTTCTTTCCGCCAATATTACTTGGCATTATAGCACCTCTTATAGCATTAGCACAAATATTGAATGTATTATATGTTCTTCTTTTGAAACCACTCCTTACTTCTGGGGGATGGAAATATTTGATGCGAAATTGTATAGATTACTTAGCATTTCCACTTATCATATTTTCTATTTATTTATTGGTGAGCTATAAAATTATTATCTGGCCGTTGGGTGTTCCTTTTGCTGTTATTTTGGCTATCTTCTTTATCTATAAACTAGCCGGAGGACTCAGGACACCAAAAGAAATTGTTTCTGCAGCAGTAGCACCTGTAACAAATGCACAAGCAAAAGCTGCAGCAGCTGCAGCAACAGCAGTATAAGAGAAAAAAAAGTACAATAAAGGTTATAATATTTTAAATCAATTTTTATGAATAATGATTTAAAATAATAAATAGTTATTTTTTTTATATGGGAAAGAAAAATAGAAAGATGAAAAAAGTTTCTAGTATTGGTAAACCTTTTGTAAGTGTGTGTACGCCCACATATAATCGCAGAAAATTCATTCCATCACTCATAACAAATTTTAACAATCAAACTTATCCTAAAGAATTGATGGAATGGATTGTTATTGATGATGGTGAAGATAATGTGAAAGATTTATTCAAAGGCGTAGAATGTGTGAAATATTTCAGATATGAAGAAAAAATGAAATTAGGTAGAAAACGCAATCTCATGCATGAAAAGGCTAAAGGAGAAATAATTGTATATATGGACGACGATGATTATTATCCTCCAGAAAGGGTAAATCATGCTGTTAATAAGTTACGCGGGAAGCCGGCGGCTTTAGCTGCTGGCAGTAGTTTAATGTATATATGGTTTAAGAATATTGATAAAATTTATCGTTTTGGTCCTTATGGTCCAAGACACGCAACGGCAGGAACATTTGCTTTTAAACGGCGATTATTAGCACAAACAAAATATGATGATGAAGCGGAAATGGCAGAGGAAAAACAATTTCTAAAAAATTATACGATTCCATTCGTTCAACTTGACCCAATGAAATCTATTCTCTGTTTTTCTCATGATTTTAATACATTTGACAAAATGAAACTATTAGAAAATCCGCATCCCGATTTTGTCAAAGAAACGGGTATGAAATTAAATGCATTCATAAAAAATAAAGATTTGCGTAATTTCTATTCATCAAACTTCACTCATTAGGAAATAAACTCATTTCTTGTAATCGGGGAGGGCGGTATACAGTATGGACATTGCCTCTAATTTCATTTTTTTTATCTACAACCATCGGATCATAGGTAGCCAAAACATTTGTATCTTTTTCACAACATAAACAAGATCCCATTATAACATAGATAGAATTTATCCTACGAATATATAGAATGAATTCTTTGGTAAAAGAATGTCGTATATGTTTTGAATCAGATGCAAATGATAATGGTCATCTAATTGTACCATGTAAATGTGATGGAACAAGTCGTTATATACATCGCAAATGTTTAGATAAATGGAGGGAAACCAACGTATTAACTGATGCTTTTTACAAATGTAGAGAATGTAATGATATTTATACAATTGAATTCATATTTCCACAGGAAACTTATTTTTATTCGTCACGAACAATCCGAACCACATCTGGAACCACACAATGCTTCGTCATACATATATATATATTACTATGCGCAATGTTCTATAAAACATTTGATAATTTAATGGGAAATTATACATTAGATCTACTTTTTACAAATAAAAGAGAAAAAAAAGAACTGTTGGATTTTATCAAAAATGATTCTATTTTTTCAGTTATGTTTTACTTTTCATTTATTATTTTAGTACTGACTGTTTTCGCACATTCTATATTTTTTGGTTATACAACATCAAAAATAAAAAGAAAATGGAATTTTTGGAAACAATTTGGATTAACATATGGTATGCATTTTCTTCTCAGTTGTCATTTCTATTACATATATTGGATTTTTAATATCAATGGAATTGATGAGGGTATTCTTGAAACATATATCAATAGCGAAACTCTTCTGAGTTGTATGAATTTTTTTTCTTTTTCTATTTTGCTCTTGAAATATAATAATACAATTATAGATATTAATAAAAATAATAAGGGATTGGTAGTTAATAGAGAAGAAGAAGAAGAAGAAACGATTCCTACACATCAATATATATCCAGACGTCCCCCTATTGCTGAAAACTATATTATTAATATAGAAACCGAAGAATCTGAATCAGCATCAGAATCAGAAGAGATAACAATAGAGGAAACCCTAACTGACATAGATATTTAAATTATTAAAACTCATCTTCTAATGTATATTTATCTAGAAAACGATAAATACGATTAATATCCAATTTAGCAATATCATAGTTTTCGTTATTAAATTTCATATAAATTTCGTCTATAGGATGTTTGTCACGTAAATCTAAAAAGAATGAAATCATATCCTTTTTGTCCATTCCTAACTGTTGACACATTTTTTGTATAAATAGAAGATTGTTATACTCTGTAGAGTATTTGGTTAAAACTTTTGTAAAACGTATAGGCTCATGGTCAAATTTATGTTTAAATTTATCATGATATGATTTATTATTATAAAAGGTCTTAATTAATGAACTCATTTCATTAAATATCCATATTTGTTTTTGAAATGTTATGCGATCAATATAATCCGCAAAACATATATTGTCCAAAATAGAGAGATAAAAGGGGATAGATATTTTTTTATGAATTGGCTTTAGTGCATCGATAATATTTTCATGAAATAACAATCCCACACTCGTTCGGTCTGTTTCATTCATTACTAAAGTGTGATCGTTGATTTTATATTTGATATTAAGAAGTTTTTTTGTTATTTGTTTTGTATCTTCATTAAATGCTTTTGGTTGAAATATATCACGTATTAACTGATTTTTTAATATACTATGTTGATTTTTATAAATCTCATACGTTGAACATAGTTTTCTTAAATCACCTTGAATATATGTAATCATATTCTCTATCAAATTCTTTTCCAAACTTGGCATCAGTATTTTTGTGATACATTCAATTTGATGATATGTGGGAATTGGTAACTCAACTGAATTGCAAACTTTCATCAATTCTTTTATTTTTTTATCAATGTGATAATTGCCAATGCATACAATAGGAACCATAGTAATATTTTCCTTCTTTTGTTTTTTTGTTTTTTTGGGTCGTATTAATCGTATAAGTGAATTAATTCCACCTTTATCTCCACTATTCATACCATCAATTTCGTCCATAACAATTGCCAATTTCTTATTTTCTTTATGAAATAAACTTAATATGTTAGAGCTAGAAATATTGTGTTTGGTGATTGTTTCAATTGCAGTTTTATTTCTCACATCGCCAGCATCAAATTGAATAATATCATAACCTAGTTTGTTTAAAACCTCTTTTACAAAATAAGTTTTCCCTGAACCTGGGGCGCCATAAACATATATACCCCTTTTTGTTAGGATATTTTCTTTATTATTCTCAAAATGTTCTAGACATTGTATAATTTTTAGTTCCATTTCATTCCGATTCAAAATATTATTTAAATTCAATTGCTCCATGTATTATTATTTCTTATTCTTATTTTTTTATGTTTTATTTTTCTTTTTTCTTTTACAATTTTGCGACATTTTTGACTCTCATGTTCAATACATAAAAAATTCAAATAGTCTAAATAAGATGGTAATGTATAATTTTTATAATACCACGGGTTACCTTTTTTCCATGTTTTATGATTTTTATTAAATTGAATCTGTAAGATAAAATCATAATCGTTGCGAATAACTCTGCGAATATAACTATCAAATGAATAAGGGATTCCAATTGTACAACGATATTGAACATATTCCTTTCTAGATAACCAAATTCGCGTTTGAATAGGTAAAAAATCACCTATAACCCATATCATATCCTCTGGTAATTGATCTAATAATGATATATCCATTATGGTATATTATTAGATAAATTTAAAATTACGTTGAATAGGGAGAGGGTGGAAATCCTATTCCGGGTGTTTTCGGAAACCGAGTGCTGTCCAAATGCGGAAGTGAGGCAAAATCTGGTATTAATGACATAGTTACTGGTTCGCAAGATGAATTAACATCCGTAACGCCTGTCCAATAAATATCGCGAGCTTGTGCCCAATTACACTTATGTGATATAGATGTTGTTTTATCTGAAGATTTAAAGGGAAAAACAGTGAAATCCATTGTATTGCAAGTATATGAACCATCTGAATGTTTTTGACATAAATTACCCCAATTCCCCATTTCAGGTGTCAATTTTGAATTAGGTTTACATAGTGTTTTCTTATTTGAATCAATATATGATAACCATAAATCGGGACAATCTGATGTTTCCGGTGGCCAAACCAATGATGAATTAAATTGATATAAAATAACAACTAATATGAGAAATGATAATACAAATACAATACATGCTACAGATAATGTTGTTTTTTGAAAATTCATTTATATATAATATATTATAAAAAATATAAATACGATTTACTTGTCTTTTTTGGATGGCAATTTGACATCACATGCTGAACCAACATCAGTGACTCCGCTCCAGATAATACCATTCTTTTTAGCCCAATGACACTTTGCCGAAACAGCAGTTGTTGCATTTTTGGAATTATATGGCACGACATCAAAATCCATTGTTGGACAGTTATATGTTGCACCTTTTTTTGTACAATATGTGCCCCAATTTCCTTTCTTTGGATCTTTTAATACCAAATTGGGTGTACATTTTGTAACAGGTTTTGTTTCAAAACCTTCTTTTGAATTTTTTTGACATGTGTAGCCTCCCCCACCTCCCTCACTAGCCCCTTTGCATGTATGATCGGTACAACATTTTTTTGTTGGATCTGTTGCCCCAATAACACATGTCGCACTCTCAGCAATACATTGGCTTGATTTTTTAGAACTATCGGCTAACCAAAAATCTGGACATGGGGAGACTGTTGGTGGCCACGGGTTTGAATTGCGTGACCGTACAAGCATAATAACTAATATAACAATTACTATTATGAAAACAATTAAAGCTGCTGACATTAGAGTCGTTTGGAAACTCATTTAATGTAAGATTAGAAAAAATAATAATATTATATTTATATAAATGATGAGAACAAACGGAAGAATAAATATCACGGGTCCAAATACGGCTGATCAATTTTCATTATACGACAAAATCCCGACTGGAAATTCTCAAGGATATCATGGAGCTTTAACTGGTAATTGGCAAAATACCAATCTCTCAAATATATACTTTAGCGGTGAAAATATTCAAAATGTTCATGATACAATACGTCAAGATGTATATGATAAATCAAACGGTCGGCTTCAAGTAGGACCTCAAAATACAGATACGCTAAAAATTATTATGCGAAGTATCTATTTACAAAATGCCACTAACCGACCGAATGATATTAAGGGACAATTAAAGGCGCTAAATAAATTAGTATTAGGCTATTGTATTCCCCAAGTTACTGGAGAAGCAGAAGCATATATTAAATATCGTAACGATGTAAGTCACTTGGCGACACCTATACAAAGACCAGCTTATATGTCATCAGCTGGCAGCAACACACTAAATATGAAAAAATGGTTTTAAATGATTTATTTTATACAAATCTATAAAATAAATAAAACCTAAATATAAACTATATGTCTGCAGAGAAAATTATAAATGAATTCCCAGGATTTCCAGCTTTAGCAGGTGGATTGATTAACAGCGAGACCGATAAAGAATATATTCAGTATTATGGAAAATTGGATATTACAAAAGATACAATGGTTAATAAAAATACGACTTTTCTAATAGGAAGTTGTACAAAATCTATAACTGCCGCAGCAATTATGAGAACTTTATATATCAATTCGAATAGTAAAACTAACTATACAATGGAAAATATTACTATAGGAAAAGTTCTTACCATTCCAATTAATAACGCTTATAAAGATGTTACTCTGAAACAATTATTATGTATGCATGGGGGTATAAACGACGCCAACTTTTTAGGAAACCCATATTCATTTTGGCCAAATTTTATAAATAATACAAATAATTTATATAATCAAAGACAATTACTGGCTAAACTAGTTGTAGGTACGAATGCACCTGATCCTGTTTTTCAATATAGTTATTCAAATATCGGTTTTACTATTGCTGTTCATATAGTAGAAATGTTATTTGGAACAACATATGAAAAAATAATGAAAGATGTGTTTCAAAAATTAGGAATGAATAATGCTCATGTTCCAGCCATAGTTGCTCCTATCAATCGGCTATCTGCTCCGACGGGGAATGACGCACTTGGTCATGCTGTTAACGGAGTAGGTAAAGAACAATACAATTGGCAGATTATTTTTTGGCAACCATTACTGCGAAAATATTCAATACCATCTCCACCAATACCTCCTAAAAAACAAATCAATGATACTATTGCACATGTAATAAATTTGACATCCGAATATCCTTGGACTGTATTAGGCACATCAGGTCTCATACGGTTAGATATACCAAGTTGGTTAGCATATCTCAAAGCTGTTATGACACATAATAATGATTTTTTACCAGAAGACCGATGGAATATTTTATTAAATACTGGAATGCCGACCGACTCCCCCCTAACCATGTATACTTATGGATGGAGCAAGCCAATCGCGAATCACCCTTTGGCGAATTTTGGATATATTACATATGAGGGTTATAATAATAATTACTTTGCAGCGTGTGTCTATATTAGACAAAAAAAATTTGCAGTTTGCGCAACAGGAAGTGCAGGTAGAGGAGGACCGTCACCACCTAATAACTTCGCACTTCCTGTTTATATGCAAGGATATGCACTTTTACAGAAATACTTACCATCCGCATCGGCAATTAATAATCGGTTTAAGCGATTAGTTGATAGTATGATGCCTGGACCAAGCAAAAAATTTGTTGATCCGTGGGTACCACAAACAAAAGAAGGTTTTCAATCAATAAAAGCTGTTTCATATGATGTTTTACCAATTTTATTTGCACTTTCATTGTTTATTTTATTTGCCAAAAAAAAATAATATTTATTTTTTTCTCTTTAAAATCTCCACAATCTTCGCTTAGATTTTTTAAATTTCTCTCTTTTCTTCCTATCAAAAGACTTAGTAGAATTTAAAAAATTACCATACAACCTTATTTTAACAATCACAGGATGAGCTTTCTTCTTTTTCGGAAGATTGTCGCCATATTCACGCAACGGTAACTGATTATATTTAACATAATCATCCCAGTTTGTTGCACACATTCCGCTTAATCCATTACAATCCGCGCAAATCGGTAATAAATTACCAATTGTAACCAAACCGCCATTGGCTTCAGAAACAATATGACCTGCTTCAAAGCGGCGCCAACCTGTAAATGGTGTAATTTCGTTTTTATGACAACAAAAACATGTGCTACGTGTTTTCTGTCCAATATAGGTTTCCCAAACAAGTGCGCGCATTTGTGGAGAAATCTTTTTTTTTCTCTTTTTTTTAGGTGGTGGCGGCGGCAAATTTTTTTTTGAAGGAAATTCCGCTTTTTCTTCATCAGATGGTATTTTTGGTTTTCTTTTGCAAGTTCTTTGATGTTGCGATAATCCTCTTCTTTTAAATGAGCAGTTGCACCATTCACAAGTTATATATCTTGTATCGTCAGTCATTATTAAAAAATTGGCGATACATCTTTAAATTGTTTCTCTTTTCCTTCTACGTCTTCTTCTTCTTCTTCTTTATTTTTTTTCCTATTTGGCGTTCCACTCTTTCTAAACAATATTTCTCATATTTTTTTCTTAATTCTTTCAATTCTCTTAACCACATTTTTTCAATACTTGTCCCCTTTAATTTATCAAATGTTTTCTTTTTTTCTTCACATTCATCACGCAATTTTTTGATATTTTCATCAATTACACTATCTATTGGCATTTTTGTCAAATAATTAAAATCACCATCCAATGTGTCAAAATTATGCGCCATCAATAATTGAATAACAACTTGCTTCTTTTTTCGTCGCAAATCAATAACATTATTACATTGCTCCTCAATAAAACGCGCTTTATTACTCAAAATTTTGATCATCTTTTCCAATTGCTCTAACATGAATGCCTTTCGTTTAACATATAACTCGTAACGAACAGGATAATAGGCATCAATAATATCACTCACCTTAGCATATTTCTTAATTTGTTGATTATGATCAAATAAATACTGATTGGATGTCGTTTTTGTAGTTACTAACTTAAATTTCTTTTCAAATTCATTAATTCCATTGTCGTCTGTTTTACTTAATAGTTTATGCAATACACCTGGATATAGTGTGATTTTGAAATCAATTACCACATCCGTTGACATATCTGAATATTTTTTAACAATTGGCTCTTTTTTTTGCTTTGATGAAACCATAAGCTTTTCTAAGTTTTGTTTAAAATCATTCGTCCACACACCAACTGGTAAATCTGTAACAGTAACAGTCATATGATTTACAATATTATATTTCCCCTTAAAACACCACCTATGACTTGCTATTTTCTTCGTTGTTCCCTTGAATCCTTCATAATACGGTTTTAATTCTGGCCGTACCGTTTGTTTACGCAAAATACATCGTAAATAATTCATTATATCAATCGGATTATAACATAATATTTTAGAACTAAAACCTGTTCCAATTCCTTCAGACCCATTAATCAATATCATCGGGACGATTGGTGCATAATAATCAGGTTCTATTTTTGTACCGTCATCATCCAAATAATTCAAAACACATTTGTCATTTTCATTAAAGATTAGCTTTGTCAGTTTATTGAGTTGTGTGAAAATATATCTTGGCGATGCAGAGTCTTTTCCACCTTCCAATCTAGTTCCAAATTGACCGTTTGGCATTAACAAAGCAATATTATTAGCGCCTAAGAATTCTTGAGCCATTCCTATAATTGCTTTTTGTAAGCTCATTTCGCCATGATGATAAGCGGCATGTTCACTAATATAACCACTTAATTGTGCAACTTTCACCTCTTTTATTAAATTTCTCTTAAATGCACCAAACATGATTTTACGTTGACTCGGTTTCAATCCATCCATAAGATTCGGAATACTTCTTTCACAATCGTATTTTGAATAATGAATCATTTCCTTATCAATAAAATCTTCATAACGAATTTGTTGAGCATTTGTATCAAGAACAGCATCTTTTTGATAATTACTTAACCACGTCTTACGGTCGTCAGCTCTTTTTTTATTAAATACTTTATCAATTGATTGATTACAATCTTCGCCCCCAAATTTAAAACATATTACTTTTTTTTTGTTGAAATATTCTTTAAATTCCTTTGCTGTGCTCGTTCCCAATCCTTTATAATATTTCAAACGCCAGCCCTTTGTATTATTTTGTGCTTTCCATTTTTCTGCTTCAGCATCATTGTAAAAACATAATTCTTTTTTCCCCTTTCTCGCTTTTAGAATAGGCGTATTCATAAATCCTAAAAACGAGTCTATTTGAATAAGATCCTTCCATAAAGTATGAAACATATTAATACATAAACCTTTTATATGTGAACCGTCCAAGTCCTGATCTGTCATCAATTGGACTTTACCGTATCGTAATGACTTTTTAACTTCATCTTTTGTCAGATATTTTTTTCCGCTTTCTAATCCAAGGATTTTTTTTATATTACTAATTTCAACATTATCGTTTATTTTTTTTTGTGACGCATCTCTTGCATTCAATAATTTCCCTTTCAAAGGAAATACACCAAAATAATTTCTATCGTCTTTGGATAATCCTGACATAATTCCGGCTTTTGCCGAATCCCCCTCACACAGAATAAGTATACATTTTGATGATTTCGCACCACCCGCATAATTTGCATCTACAAGTTTTGGTATCCCACGAATTATATGCGTTTTCCTACCATCCGTTTTTTTACTCGCATTTTGTTCTTTAATATTATTTGTTAACAAAGCGGTTTCCATCACACCTAATTTGATAAGTTTTTCAATAAATTTATTTGAAATTTCACACTTAGAACCAAACTTTTTAATAGGAAGATTCATAAAATCTTTTGTTTGACTACTAAATGTAGGGTTCTCAATCACACAATTTACAAATAACATCAACTGTTCTTTGATTGTTGCAGGTTTTACTTTGACCTTTTTTTTCTTTAGAATACAAGCCGTCGTTTTTCGTATGATTTGATTTAGGATATAATCAATATGTTTTCCCCCCTTACCAGTATTGATCCCATTCACAAAAGAGACTTGTGTGAATTCATCTAATGGTGAGCGACAAACAGCAATCTCCCACCTTGCATTATATTTTTCATAAATACGCGATGTCTCTGATTGTGTCCCGATATACATATTAATATATTTCTCAAATGTTCGCAATGGAATATTTTTTTTATTCCAACGCACAGTAACAGACTTATCTGTTACAGCAGCCATATCATAAGCGCGTTTCTTTAACACCTGGAACATATCATCTGTTAATTTTTCAACCCCAAACCGTTTGAAATCAAGTAAAAAGGATACTTTCGTATAAGGTGTCCCCGTATATTTGCTAATAGAAGGTTTACCAATTTCGTTTAAATTATTTTTAAATTCTTGAATATATTTTTTCTGCCGTTTACTATCAACAGTTTCTATCTTTCCCCAACTAGAATATATTAACACCAACTTGAACCCAAAGCCATTTTTCCCCCCAACAATTTTTTTTTCGTCCTTGTTATAATTTGCTGAAGATCTTAAATGACCAAATATCATTTCCGGAATCCATATGTTATATTCTGGATGTTTTTCAATATCAATACCTTCACCGTCATTATAAATAGTTATAATACCAGTTTCTTTATCAACATTGAAATCAATTTTTGTCACACGATGCTTTACCTTTTTCTTTTCGGAAAGTCTCACCCAATGATCACGAGCATTTACAGCACCCTCATCAAAACATTTGTATAATCCCGGAACCCAACGATGAGATTTAAATACGAATTTATTATCATTTGATAAATACCAATCTTTTATCTCATCCTCCTCTATTGAGCCAATATAAGTATCCGGATTATCCAATACATGTTCTTTATCTGTTTTCTTTTGATATGTCTGCGCTAAATCATCCATACTCATTTATATATATCAATGTAATATTTAAGATGTTTCAATTTTTATTATTTAGGAATATGTTTTTTTCTCACTTATATGTATAATGGCACCCTCTCAACTTGTAGGATCACGCGCCCAAGTATGGCATGGTACAGCGTTAAAAACTGCGTACGGGAAAAAAGGACTGAAAAAAAATCAATTAATGAAAAACAAAGCTGGTAAAATTGTTTCAATAAAAGCAGCAAGAACAGCAAAAAGAAAGGGCACATTGAAAAAATGGATGAAAAGCGAAGGTTTAGTTGTTAAAAAAGGTCAATTTGGTTTGCAGAAGGTCAAGAAGCCCAGTCCAAAAAAAAGTACACGTAAACGCACTAAAGGAAAAGGAACCAGAAGAAAAAGACGCAAACACAAAAAAGGACACAAATGCCGTCATAAATCTGGGCGCAAAAAAGGTAAATACCGCTCATGTTACGCATACAACCATTAAATAAATCATAATTAATTATTAAATAATTATGATTTTTGCGTAAAATATGAAAAAATAATATAAGGGTTTAAAGCTTTTATGAAAATCATTATATAATGTCTGTTAATAAAAAAATGACATCTAGACCGAATGAAACGTCATCTAAAATGGTATTAGAAATAAAAACGGTTCAGATAGCACCATTCCGAACACTTATGACCGCACTTAAAGATATTTTACTTGAAACTAATATTACCTTTTCCCCTGATGGCATTCATATTATTAATATGGATAAATCACATACCATATTAGCCCATTTATTTCTAGAAGCAGATAGGTTTGAACATTTTTATTGCAAATACCCCAAAATTGTCATTGGTGTAAATATGTTTCATCTATTTAAACTAATTAATTCCATTGATAACGACGATACACTTACCATCTATATTGAAACTTCCGAATACAGTGACGGTGTGGTAGATTATCTTGGGTTAAAATTTGAAAATGGTGATATTAAACAATGCAAAAATCAAAAATTAAAATTAATTGAACCCGATGAAGAAGAATTATTATTACCAGATGTCAAGTTTTCTTCGGTTATCAATTTACCATCTACAGACTTTCAAAAGATTATCAGAGATCTCTCTAATATTTCTGAAAGACT
>Ga0114996_10002570_pt1 | contig 23426 bp, 15 predicted proteins | sample ArcticOcean_MG_C_4_FD_87039 | JGI IMG/M metagenome (GOLD analysis project Ga0114996, IMG submission 87039) | Marine microbial communities from western Arctic Ocean - ArcticOcean_MG_CB4_134 | ecosystem: Environmental > Aquatic > Marine > Oceanic | place: Arctic Ocean: Canada Basin | collected... | reverse complement strand
GCAAGCCTGCATTTCTCACCACGTGGCGAGGCGAAGTGCGTGAGAGGCCCGTCAGTACGAGGCGCGCGCCGCTTGACGAGCGCAGGCGTACTCTTACTGTCCGTTGAGCACGGCGAGCAAGCGCAACGAAGTAATGGCGGGCCTATGGCGTACTTCGACCGTCAGGTGGTGAGAAATGCGGGCTAAGCTTTGCCTGGCGATCTCAGCGGGAGCGCGCTGGGATTAGCCCAATCACTGTTCGTCCAGCTCGATTCGTATCTCGTTCCAAGGCGGCAGAGCCGATGGATGCGCCAGCGAGGCCAGGTCCGCTTCGATGTCACGCGATTGCAGAGGACCCAGCTCCTCATCAAGATGCAGATCGAAGCTCGCCAACGGCGATGCTGAAACACGGCTCCTTCGTGATTTCAAATGCACTTTGAGATCGATCTGCCCGGCCGGTAGTTCGCCGTGGTTGACAACGAGCGCGCGGACCTTGAGCTTCTCGCTTTCCTGGTCCCACCAACAACGCACACCGGCTATTTCAAGGTCACCCACCCTGGCTGAGCCGCCTCCGGAATTCTCGTTGCTTTCGGCTATATTTTCGAGCTTCAGCTTTTTCGCGCCAACGAACAGGTCAGGGTTTGTGAAGTAGACGATCACGCCAACCATTCCTAACAGAAATCCAGCCAAAATCGCCAGATAGAGGGGCGGAATCGACCAAGCCGCGGGCTTGCGAGGGGTTCGCCGGGCGCGCTGAGCCGGCTGGCGGGGCTGCTGAGGCCGCGGAGCGACTGGTGGCGGCGCGGGCCGATCGGCGGCTGGGGCTGCCGTGCCCGCGTTGCAGTATGGACACTCGGTTTCCCCGACGTCAATCTCTCTGCCGCACCTCGGACATTCAGTGGTAAACATATCTTTTCCGTTCAGTTCGTTAAGCGAATTGTAGCACTCGCGGGTGAAGTTTCAGAGCCCCGAACGCAAGTGAGTGGGTCCAATCCGCCAAGCCCAGCCAATCTTTCAAGAGTTCACAATCCGCCTCGCCGGTGCGTCTAGCCCAAGGCTTCGGAGTAAGCGCAACGAAGTCATGGCCGGCGAGCCTGCATTTCTCAGCGGCGGACGGGCCAAGCACATGAGGGGCCCGCCATTACTTCGTTGCGCTTGCTTGCCGTGCTCGGCGGACCGTCTGAGGCGATGTCGCCAAGATGGCGACACGGCACGCTAGAAGCGTGCATGGCAGGCAAGGATGCCTGCCCCACGTCAAGCGGCGCGCGCCTCCTACTGACGCGCCTTGTACGCAGTTCGTCTCGCCACGTGACGAGAAATGTGGGCTCGTACGAGCGCACTACTATTTTAGCGTGGAGTTGCCGGACCGCGAAATGGAGAAGCCGCTGGAGCTTCGGCATCTCAGAGCCACGCGGTCCTCCGCGATAGATGGAGCTTCACTCACATTCGCCCTCTTTTGGTTCCCAAACGGTCTTATTTGCCACTAAAACGGCCTTATTTCTTCGGCGCTGTTTCGTTGTAAGTTATTAATTAATAATGGTTTAGTTTTTCCAATGAGAGTATTTGCGAGTATTTGAGAGGTTTTCGGATTTTTTGGGTCCCTGAGAGGCCAGGGACTGGTTGACCTTTGCTTTCTGTTGGCGCTGAGTCATGGTTCGTTTTGTCGCTTTTAGGATAACATGTAGATCTTGGAATCCAAACGGACAGCAGGGACATGTGTTGAAAACAAAGGGACTAAATATATGTTTTATCCGTGACCGAGTTGGCGGTGTCGCTGTTTTTGGGTTTAGGTGACCGAAATCCCCACGGACGGATCCGCGGCGGAAGCGCCCTAGCACGCTTTCTCACCGGGTGGCGAGGCGAAATTCGTGAGAGGCGCGCCACTCTGGGCTACGATCCTGCGCCGCTTCGCGGCTTTGCGGCTCTCTGGGTGACAAGCTTGGGGCTTGGGGCAAGGGATCGCTCGGGCGTAGTGACCGCTCCCTCACGGTCGCGGCTCAAGGGCTTTCGGCTTGAGGGCTCGCGGCTGAACGGTAGTGGGGCTAGGACTCGGTCGGCATCATCTGGCTGACCTTTTCAGCAACCCATTCCACCGCGATCGCTATCATCGCCTCGCCCTTGGCCGCCGTCGCGAGTCTGGCCTCTCTCGCGAATTGCTCTTCTTCCGCTGCCGAGTCGGGATCTCGGATGCCCAGCGTGGACTTCACCGCGTCGTAGTCAACTCCTGCCCACCGAACACGCTCCGGGAAGGCCGCCAGGGCAAACGATGTCTCAAACTCGGCGGCGTGACCTGGCGCCCGCTTGCTTTCCATATATTGCTCAATGATCTCGGGCGTGTAGGCCTCCCAGTAGGAATGGAACCGAATGTCAATGCCCAGCTTCTCGCGAAACCCGCCGACAGCTTCCTGGAGCGGAACGACGTTGCCGCCATGCCCGTTCAATATGAAGATCCTGTTCACTCCATGAATCCGGAGACTCTCGCAAATCTCAAACACCACGGCGAGAAAAGTCTCCTTGCGCAACGTCAGCGTCCCCTTGCGGTCCATCCAGTGCGGCGAAATACCTACCGAAACAGGCGTGGCTACCAAAACCCGCGGATAGAGCAAGAGCGCCGCCCGTTGCGCGAGGAGTGTCGCACTGGCGGTATCTTGGATCATCGCCAAGTGCTCGTTGTGCTGTTCGGTGCTGCCGACGGGGAGGATCACGGCCTGCAGATCGCCACCTTCCAGAAGTTCGCGAAATTCTTTTCGGGTGTTTTCCCAGAGCAGGACGTTTTTCGTGCTTGCGGGTGGAGCGCCTGCAATCGGGTCGCCGCGATCGGTGGCGGCGAGAGCCGCGAGTGGCGAGTTTGGTCTGGCAGTTGAATTTTGCACGTTTTCCCTTGCAAGGCAGCAAGCCCCCCGCCAGCTCGCGGCCCCTTCGTAAGATCTTCGCCGCTACCCGCTAAGCCAACTCTAATCTACCGTAGCGCGGGGCTCGGCAGGGCGCTGGCTCGCCCATGCGCCGGCGTCACAGGAACCCGGGCGGCGGGCTGAAAGCCCCATCGCCACGAAAGCCCGTAGAAACGGGCTGAAAAACGGGGCAGGAGGCTTTATCCACCGGCCCTACAAGGGCCGGCCTAGGCGAATCAAGCCACGTAAACGTGGCTTTGGCAGAGGACCGCATGGTCCTGAAATATAGAAACTCCAGGCGCGGGGCTCGGAGAGACCCGCGGCTTGCCGCACGGCCCTAACCCGCATTTCTCGCCACGTGGCGCGGCGAAGTGCGTGAGAGGCCCGCCAGTATTTCGTTGCGCTTGCTCGCCGTGCTCAACGGACTGCGAGGTAACGTCGGCCCGGAGGCCGACGCGGCCCGCCAGGAGGCGCGCGCCACCTCAGAGCAGCGCGCACGAGGTACTGACGCGCCTCTCACGCACTCTGTGCAGACGTATGGGTCGGTTTGCTCCTACGCCCCGTCCGGGGCTTACGCTTGATGAGTTCGAACCTAGGGTTCCGCTTCGCTCCACCCTAGGCTACGATCCTGCGCCGCTTCGCGGCTCAACGGCTTAACGGATTAACGGCTCAACGGCTCAACGGATTAACGGCTCAACGGCTTAACGGATTAACGGCTCAACGGCTCTGGGCTCGAAGGCTCGGAGCTCAATCGATCCAAGCTCAACGGCCGTACGCTCAAGGGCCCTCCGTCACCGGCCTTGGGGGGCTAGCCAGGCTCCATTCCAGGCCGCCCGCTACACTGAAATTATGATTCAGCTCACTGGTGCGTCGATGCGGTTTGGCGCCAAGGTCCTCTTTGAGGACTTCAATTGGCTGATCACGCCCCAGGAACGCGTGGCCATCGTGGGTGGCAACGGCACCGGCAAAACCACGTTGCTGAAAATCCTGGCTGGGATCGAGCAGCTCGACAGCGGAACGATCACTCAACAACGAAGCTTGCGAGTCGGCTACTTGCCGCAAGACGGCCTTTCGCTCTCGGGGCGAAGCATTTTCGAGGAGTGCCTGAGCGTATTCGACGAGGCGCTAGCACTCGAGCGGGAGCAGGAAGAGCTTTCAGAGAAAATGGGCGTGCTCGATCACGAGGGCCCCGAGTACGCTGCTGTCGCCTCGCGATACCAGTGGGTCCACGACCGCTATCTCGCCCTGGACGGCTACACAAAGGAAGCTCAGGTCGGATCGGTGCTCAGCGGACTCGGGTTCGGCAAGAACGACTGGCCGCGCCGCACCGAGGAGTTTTCCGGCGGCTGGCAGATGCGCATCGCCCTCGCCAAACTGCTGCTGGAAAAACCCAATCTGTTGCTGCTCGACGAGCCGACCAACCACCTCGACCTGGAAGCCCGGAATTGGCTCGAAGGCTATCTCCACAGCTATCCCTACGCCTATTTGCTGATCTCGCACGACCGCTATTTCATTGACACGACGGTGAAGAAGATCATCGAGATCTGGCACAAGAAGGTGCATTTCTACGCCGGCAACTATTCGAAGTATGAGTCGTCCAAGCAAGAGCGCCTGCAACAGATTCAAGCCGCCCACAAGAATCAGCAGGACGAGATCCAGCACCTGGAAGCCTTCATCAATAGGTTTCGCGCTACTGCCTCGAAAGCTCGCCAGGTGCAAAGCCGTGTCCGGGCGCTTGATAAGATCGTGCGCATCGATGTGCCGAATGAGGAGGCGACGATCAATTTCCGCTTTCCTCAACCGAAACCCAGCGGGCGTATTGTCATCCGCCTCGAGCACGCCGCAAAAAGCTATGGCGCCAACGAAGTGTTCCGGGATATCGGTTGCAGCATCGAAAAAGGGAGCCGCATCGCCCTGGTCGGCCACAACGGCGCCGGTAAATCAACTTTGATTCGCATGCTGGCCGACGGCAACGAACTCACCTCCGGCGAGCGCGAGCTGGGTCACAACGTCAGCGTCGACTACTTTGCCCAGGATCAATACAAGGTACTCAACCCGGAAGCGCGCATTTTCGACGATATCGCGGCCGTCGTTCCCAACTGCACCGACACCGAGATCCGCTCGGTGCTGGGATGCTTTCTCTTCTCGGGCGACGACGTATTTAAGCACATTGGCGTTTTGTCGGGAGGGGAAAGAAACCGCTACGCGCTGGCCCGTATGCTGATGCGCCCGAGCAACTTGATGCTGCTCGACGAGCCGACGAACCATCTCGACCTGCGCGCCAAGGACGTCCTGCTTCGGGCGCTGCTCGCTTTCACGGGCACGATCGTATTCGTCTCGCATGACCGTTATTTCATCGACAAGCTGGCCACGCAAGTCTTTGCCATCGGCGACGGAGAAGTCAGGGCCTACTCGGGCAACTACGAGGACTATCTCTTGCAGACCGAGAGAGAAGGACGGCCGAGCGAGGACGAGTTTGCCCGCACGAAACCGCGCAAGGGCTCGGGCAAGAAAGCAGCCCAGACGCCGCGCAAACCCACTCCCTCGGTCAGCGACGCCTTGCTGAGCGCGTTGCGGCTAGCCGGGAGTCCGTCCAACGGCGTGGAGCAACCCAAACGCAGCAAGCGACTGAATCCCATTCTCGCCAAACGGGTTCGCAAACAGATCGCCGACATTGAGGCTGAAATCGCGCGGCTTGAAGCCGAGACCGCCGAGTTTGAGGTTCGGCTGGGGGCTTCGCGAAATCATCAGCAAGCCCAGGAGATTACCAAGGGGATGGAGAAGCGCCACGCGCGTATTCAAGCTTATGAAAAGCAGTGGGAGGAACTCTCGGAGAAGCTTGAAGTCGAGAGTTAGGAATCTGCCCGAAGGACCGAGAGTCCGAGCACGGAAGAATAGCGGCCGGCGGCAGAAATTCGCTGAGACGAAAAACGTTCGATTGCCGTGTTTCCATGTTATATTCAGACCGAGCCGGCTCCCGCGGCCGAGTTCCCGCGTCTCGTTCATGTGAAGAGGGCTTTATAGGCAGAGGACATTCTAGGCAGATGACAACTAGTGAAGATAGACGTGAACGATCGAGGCAGGCGCCAGACGAGGCGTCATCGGTGCAGATCGGCTTGCAGCACGGCGGCGCTTTGCAGGCGATGGGCGGCACGATCGTTGATTTCAGCGACTCGGGCGTAGGTCTGTCGACTCGAAAGTCGCTTCAGGTCGGGGATGTTGTCACGCTTTGGGGACCGTTTTTTAAGCAGAACGGCGACCCCGACAAGTCTGCCCGTGTTGTGTACTCCCGGATGTACGATGGCGGTGGCTTTCGCGCCGGGTGTGAGTACGCTAAAGACGGTCGCGGTGCGGCCGCCAACCAGAGTGCCGCGCAGCGTTCGGGTGATGGATTTGTCGATTACTACGAGGCTTTGCAGGTTAGCTCGAACGCCTCTTTCGAGACGATCCAGCGCGTCTATCGCATGCTGGCGCACCTCTACCACCCCGACAACAAAGAAACCGGCCACGCCGAAGCTTTCCAGTTGCTGCTCAATGCCTACCAGGTGTTGGGTGATCCAGAAAAGCGGGCGAAGTACGACATCTCCTATCACGCCGACCGCACCAAGCGCTGGAAAATCTTTGACGACAGCAAAGCCGCGCAAGGGGTGGAAGCCGAAAAAAGAAAGCGCTGGGGCGTGCTTTCAATTCTGTATCGGAAACGTGCCGAAGATCCTGAGCACCCTGGCATGAGAGCCAAGGAATTCGAGCAACTACTGGGTTGTCCCCGGGAGCACCTGTTGTTTACCGCCTGGTACTTGCGGGAGCAAGGATTGATTCGGATGGGACAGAACGCGGCTTATGAGATCACCGCTCACGGCGTGGATACGGCCGAAAAAGCCGGCCTGTGGAAACCGCAAGAGCTGCCGCCGCTGCTGGAAGATGGAAGCCCCCAGGATGCAAACGGCAAGGGGGCCTAGGACGCTTGACCCGCGATAAATACTCGTCGTCGCTTTGCGGCGACGGACCGGCAAGAGTGCCGGTCCCTACGGGTGGGCGCTCCGTTAGAACTGCTTGACCTGCTCTTGGAAACCGTCGAAGTTGCGGCGGGTTTCCGCCAGCGAGTCGCCTCCGAACTTTTCCAGGAACGTCGCGGCGAGGGTGATCGCTACCATCGCCTCGCCGATGACTCCGGCGGCCGGCACGACGGCCACATCCGATCGCTCGTAGGCGGCTGTTGAGGGCTCCCGCGTATCCAGATCGACTGATTCCAGCGGCCGCCGCAACGTCGAGATTGGCTTGATGTAACCACGCACGACAACGTCCTGCCCGTTGCTCATGCCGCCTTCGATCCCGCCCGCGAAGTTGGAGCCGCGAGTAAAGGCCCTCCGCGCGCTGTCGTAGCCGATCGTGTCTTGGACCTTCGAGCCAGGACTGATCGCAGCCAGCATGCCGCGTCCGATTTCGACGGCCTTGACGGCTTGCATCGACATGATCGCCTGCGAGAGTCGTCCGTCGAGCCGCGAGTCCCAGGTGATATGCGAGCCGAGTCCGACAGGGACGTTGTGGGCAACCACTTCGAAAACGCCTCCGCGTGTGTCGCCGGTCTTGTAGGCATCGTCGACTTCGGCCTTCATGCGCTGCTCGACTTCCGGGTCGATGCAATTGAGCAGCACTTCGTCCTTCTCAGAGAGAGCGACGATCTCGTCCCAAGCGGCGTCGCGTTCGAGGGCAACGTTGCCGACCGCGATCACGTGGCTCAGGATGGAAACGCCGAACTGCTCAAGCAGCAGCTTGGCGAATCCGCCGACCGCCACGCGCGAGGTCGTCTCCCGGGCGCTGGCTCGTTCGAGGATATAGCGTGCATCGTGAAAATTGTATTTCAGGCAGCCGGCCAGATCGGCGTGCCCAGGGCGCGGGCGCTTGACGGGTTTCGCTTTGCCTTCGCTGCCTTCGGCGTCCTCGACCGGGAGGGCTTCGGTCCAGTTCTCCCAATCGCGATTCTGCAGCAGAATGGCAATCGGCGAGCCGATCGTCTTCGAGTGGCGAACTCCCGAGACGATGTGGGCCTTGTCGGTCTCGATCTTCATGCGGCCGCCGCGACCGTAGCCCTGTTGGCGGCGCCATAGATTGCGATTGATGGAATCGAGGGAAATGGGGACACCCGCCGGCAGGCCGGTCAGGATCGTGACGAGAGTCTCACCGTGAGACTCTCCAGCGGTTTCAAATCGAAGCATTTGGTTTCAGGGCGGGGCAGAAAGCGTAATCTTTCATGATAGACGGGAAATCGATTGTGGTGAGTTGCGGCGCCTTTCGGGGACCGATCGGCGATGCGGGCTAGCGCACCGAAATGACTGCGCCGTTCGAGATCCAGCCGCCTACGATGATGACCAGCTCGTGGTCGCCGGGGGGAAGTCCGTCGGGTATCTCGATATTGGCCTGAGCCAGACCGACATAACCCGGGGCCATCACCAACGAAAAAACTTTCGCTTCAACGCCGCCGATGGTTGCGCGGACATCCGCGGTGGCGAAACTCAACGGTTCGCCCGGCGCGGCGGCTCCAGAAGCAATGGCGGGTTCAACCTCTCCCGCCCCGGTCAGAAAAGCCAGGATGACGCTACCCCGATCAGCAGGGGCGGCGGGCATGTTCAGGGCTCCATCCGAATTGACGACCGCCGCGCGGTTGCCGTCAAAGACAAATAACCCCGGTCCCGCCGGCGTGATCAGCGCCTCGGCCCGCTCGCTGGTTAGGCCGTCCGACATCACGACGACGTCGACGGACGGGCGTCCCGTCACGGCGAAGGGCATCTGGAAATTGACCTGTTTCGGACCGACATAAAGGAGCGGCGCCTGCTCGATCAGCCCGCCGTTCTTGAAGTTGATCAGCACCTTTACGCCCAAGGCCTCTCGTCGCAGGCTGGTTGTCCCCGGAACAAAGCCGACTTCTAGTTCGGCCGGGGCAAAGTTGTCGCCAAAGACCGTGGCGAGCACTCCCGGAGAAAGCGGCAGCCCGGCTTCGACGCTATGAACGACGCCTCCCTGGCTGATGCGCGGACGGATCAGCGAATCGTCCAGCACCAGCGTCACCGGGATCGTTACCCTCGGGACGCTGAACTCGGCTTCGCGGACGAGCACCTCCGCTTCGTATACTCCCGCGGATAGCCCGGCCGGGTCGAAGTTCAACTCGAGTTGCGAGGGCGTCGTTCCGGTTGCCAGATTCAGATAGAGCCAGGTGACCGACTCGGGACGTACGCTCGCTATCCAGTCGACCGCGGTGGCCGTTCCGGTGACGTCCACCACAAGAGGCTCGATCGGTGCTCCTCCCAAACTGCCCGCGGCGAGGATCCGATCAGGCGAGATGAACAGAGCCCGGCCAGAGGGAGAAACGTATTCGGTTCGCAGGTGAAAATTGTCGAGACCGTTGACCTCGGGCCCGTCGGCGAGATCCATACTGATCTCGACCCTCTGGAGATTGGCGAGCACCTGATTGAACTGGGACTCGCCGACGAAGCGAACCCAGTTGTCTTCGTTGAGCGGGATACTAAAGTGCTGCCAGCTCGAGCGGCCTCGCGCGCCGGCCCAGGTGTAGACCGTCTCGAGACCAACCAGCCGCAAGTTCACGCGGTCTTTGCTGAAGGCTCCTTCGATGTGGCGGTAATCGAACTCGAACCAGGGGCGGTCCAGCTTCGCCAAATTTCCGCGAAACTTCGGAGGTGCAACAGCATAGTCATCGCTGCGATCCCCGGAGTCGACAAACTTCAAGAAACGCATCGAGTCCTTCCCTGGGTCGCCGAGGACAATTGCAGCGTCGACCGATCCAATGCTTGCTCCCGGTATCGCCACCGGCGGGTAGTTGCGTGTCCAGCCGTCGAGCCCGGCTTCAAAGGTAGACGAGCGGGGACCATCCGGGGCGCCATTCGGGCCGCTGGGCGGGCCGCCGATCAGCGCGAAATTGTCCAGGTCGTTCGTTTCCCCTTGCGGCGACTGATCCATGCTCAGCTCGATTCGGCGCGCGTCTTGGAGGACCTCCCCGAAAGCCGCGCTTCCGGCGGTTCGAGTCCATACCGCATCCGAGAGCTCGACCGCGAAGTGCGCCCACTCGTTGTTCGGCGGCACCGTGCCGACCCAGGTATAGGCCGAGCCGGCGCCGATCAGAATCATCGACAACTTGAAGAAGGGACCGAAATCGCTGGAGTGCCGGTAGTCGAACTCGAACCGTGCGCCGGAAAACTGCGACAGGTCGCCTAAGAACTTCGGGGGAGCAACGGCGAAGTCGCGGCTCGGGCCGTTCGTGTCGGCGTAGCGAATGAATCCGCCGGGATCGACGAAAAAGACGCCGCCAAAATCACCGCTGGTCGCGCCGGGCAGATCGGACGCGGGAAAGTTGCGCGTCCAGCCTTCGTCGTCGAGGTTCTCGAAGGTCGAGACGATGAAGGTTTGGAGGGTTCCGCCTGTCTCGGTTGTTGCAAGGATGGTTCCGGTCATCTCGGTGCCGAGCGTCTTGACGAGCAGTCCGATGTGATAGATACCGGTCTGCAGGGGCGGGTTGGAGCTGGCGGTTGCCTTGATCTGCTCGCTTCCGCTTCCGGGCGTCGTACTGGAATAGTCCGCGAGAATTACGCCGCCTTGCCCGGCTGGAGGCAAGCCGAAGCGAACGAACAAGTCGACGTCGTCGGTGGAGTTGTCCGTCTCGACTTCGATCGTGAAATTCTTGCTGCCGGGGACGACGGTGAAGGTCAGCTCCGAGAGCAACGCTGGCTCGTCTTGAGCGGGAATCGTGAACTGGTGCGTCACGCCGGAATACAATTCCGCCGCTTTCACGGGAATCAGCGCCGTGATTCCTATCGCGAGAAGTGCCACCAGCGGGCGCATCAAGACCTCATCACTTTCGCTTAAGTTACCACTGTTTGCCTGGGGCGGGATGTGTGGAACCACGCAGAACGACGGGTGCCCTGCTGCGGGGGAAAGGGTTTGAAATCAGGTTCGGGCTGCGATTCGAGCTGCGATCGTCGCGCCAATGGCGTCAGGGTCGTGGGGGCGAGGGCGGCGTCTCGGACGTCGGATTTGGTGGCCGAGAAGGGGCGGACCCCTCCCTTACGGTCGGGGCTCTGATGCGGTCAGGGCTCTGAACCTGGTCCCGATCGCCCTAGCGATCTACGCTTTGCGGCTTGTGCCGCCGGTCGTGCGCTTCACGAGATTGAGCATCACCAAGTCAGCGGGACGGAACCGCATCTTGGAGATATTGGGGATGGACTCCATCTCGTCCAGGACGCAGAGCGACAGCAGCGACTGCAGCTCGTCAGAGGTCACATCCAATATCCGAGCGGCCTCCGCGACAGAGTACTCGTTCTTGCGAGGTGACAACCTCAAGGAGTTCGTAGTTGATTCGGCAGCGACCATTTAGCAGTTGTCCTTGGTGAATTGTAAGACGGCGAAGGGTCCCGACACATCCGCGAAACGGCCTATTTCGATTAGCGTGTTACCCGAGATCCCCTATGCCGTGGCTGTACGGCTAGAGGTATATTTTGATTGCCGGGCGAAGGGTGATCGAGCGCGCCAGCGCCTAACGGTAAACAAAAACGGAAGAACTTGAGGCAATCTTGATGCCGCCCGTAAGGCAGGCCACTCGAAGATCACCAGGGACCGCCTGAGGCCCAGGCCGCATTTGCCCGAGTACGGTCCTATGACTCGAATAGGAATCTCAACGAAACCACTACGGCGGTGTGGGTGACGGCGGCAGCGACAACGCTTTGTGTTTGAACGTACGCCCGGCCGCAGAACCAGCCGAGAACCAGCGTGACAGCCGCATACTCCCAATTTGGGAAGTGCCGGCTGGAGATATGCGACAAGGCGTAGAGGATACTGGCCATCACCTGCGCAGTCGCGGCGCTGCTGAAGTGGCGGCTCAGCAGGTTCTGTAAAATTCCGCGAAAGTAGAGTTCTTCGCCGAGTGCCACGAACGCATAAACCCCGAGCGTATTGCCCAGCAACTCAGGGATATATGTCCATTGGTGGATAGGCTTTGGGCCCCATTGGACGAACCCGGTTGCCAAGGCGAGCGGGATTCCGATCGGAAGGAAAAGGAGATAGTTTTTCAGGCCGACCTTTAAGTCAGTCGCCGACACAGCGAGGCGAAATCCGGTTGCGGGCAACTTTCGAATGGAAAGGAATACCATCGCTCCGAGGGGCACAAGCATCAACTTGCCCAGGAAGTCGAGCTTGGTGATATCCGGGATCGGCGAGCGATAGATCTCCCGGAACATCGGACTGAGGCCGCTGATCATGGGATACGCCAGCGCCAGGAGAACGACGATGTCTTGCCATCCAAGCCGTTTGTCTGACGACGGAGCGACCAGGAACGGAAGGCAGACGACCAGGACGATTGCGCTCAGTTTAGTTAGGCCTGCCAGGGCAAAAACTCCGGCCGGAACGGAGTAGATGAGATAAGGCGCCACCGAAACCGCTGCCAGCAAAGCGGCTAAGCGCCTCGGCGTGAAACGCGATTCCAACGCGGCACGTATTTGAGGAAAGCCGGGAACGAGATAGACTGAAGCTTGTAGCAAGAAGGCGAGGACGATGGGTACGGCGATCGCCGCGGGCACCTGATAGCGTGAAGCAAGAATGAATCCCGCAGCCACCAGGCCCGTATTCAGGATGGCGAGGGTGTACCAGAAGGGTCGAAGGGATTGCTTCGAGCCCGCGATGGAAGCTGCCGACACCTACACATCTTACCGAAGCAGCCTTCCGAGCCCCGGCCCGATGTGTCAGAGCCCCGACCCGGCGTATCAGAGCCCCGACCGCAAGGGAGGGGTCCATTGCTGGCCGGCAATGGGTTCGCCCGCGAAGCTGCTGGCAACGGGTTCGCCCGCGAAGCGGACGGCCTTCGATTCTTTCTCACGGCTTCATGTCCGCCACTTCGCGCCGGCATTGCGAGCGCTCCTCGTCGCCGCAACGCTGCTGTTGACGGGAACTCCGGCGCCAGCCGAAGAACCTCCCGCCCGCGGCCTCCTGCGCGAGATCGCCGCCAATGGCAGCCGTTTCGAAGAAGAGTTTCAGAAGTATACCTATCGGCAACGGTTTTTCTTCTCCGAACTCAGTGAGAAAGGGGGGACGGCGGGCATCTATCGCGAGGTCCGCGACATTTTGTTCACTCCGGGTGGAGAAAGAACCGAGGAACTCGTCAAACGTCCCGTTAACACGCTCAAGAGAATGCGTTTGACCGAGGAAGACTTTCGTGACATCCGCGAAGTGCAGCCTTTCGTCCTGACCAAAGACAACTCCTGGAACTATCAATTCACCTATAAGGGCCGTGAAACCCTGGGCGAGACATCGTGCTACGTCTACCGCATGAAGCCCAAGCAGGTGCTCGATGGTCAACGGATGCTGGATGGTCTGATCTGGATCAGCGTCGAGGGACATCAGTTGGTGCGTGTGATGGGCAAGCCGCTGCCACAGATCTATCGCGACGGGACGGAGAACCTGTTTCCCAATTTCACGACGGTCTACGCACCGGTGGATGGGCAGTTTTGGTTTCCCGTCAAGACGGTAGCCGACGACGTGCTGACGTTTAGCAGCGGAGTCCGGCCCGTCAAGTACACGATCGACTATGAGAACTACAAAAGGTTCAGCGTGGAATCGACTATCACGTTTGATAAGGAAGCCCCGTGAGGGCTTTCGGGATATTTGAGCGAGTTTGTTCGGTTGCCATCAACTCACGCTCACAAATTGGTTCGATATTATAGGAATTATTCTTTCTGCCCCTATGCCTGTTTCCGAAAGATCAACAAGCGCCGCTGTTGCCCTATCCAGGGAAAGCGATACGGCCCGCGATTCGCCGGCCAAAAAGCCCCTCCTCGATCAATATCGCCGGGTTCGTGAAACATCCGATGCCATCTGCCGGCCCTTGGAAATCGAAGACTACGGCGTCCAGACGATGGACGACGTGAGTCCTCCCAAGTGGCACTTGGCCCATACGAGCTGGTTCTTCGAGACGTTTCTCCTGAGGCCATCGCTGGACGGGTATCACGAGTTTCATCCTCAATTCAATTACCTTTTCAACTCCTACTATGAAGCGGTGGGTGAGCGTCATCCGCGGCCCAAGCGAGGGCTGATGTCGCGGCCCACCGTCGAACAGGTGTATCAATACCGGCATCACGTCGACCGAGACATGGCTCGGCTCGTCGAGCAGGCAGACGAGCAGGAATGGCGGCGGATCGAGCCCCTGATTCAACTGGGCCTGCGTCACGAGCAGCAGCATCAAGAGCTGTTGCTGACCGACCTGAAGCATATCTTGGCGCAAAGTCCCCTTCGGCCCGCCTACCACTCCCGAGAAAGTATTCCCGCCGCCCGAGCCGGCAAGCTGGAATGGCTCGCCTTTCCCGGTGGATCGGCGGATGTTGGTTTTGACGGACTGGGATTCTGTTTTGACAACGAGCAGCCGCGCCATCGGGTACACCTAGAGCCACACCGGCTGGCTTCGCGCCTGGTGACCAGCGGGGAGTTTCTTGAATTCATCGAGGCGGGCGGTTACCGCGAACCGCGCTACTGGCTCTCTGACGGCTGGGCCGTGGTCAATGAGAAAGGTTGGGATAGTCCGCTCTACTGGGAACAGCAGGACAGCCGTTGGTGGCAAACGACGCTGTCAGGTTTCCGGCCAGTCGAAGAGAGTGAGCCGGTTTGCCACGTTAGCTACTACGAGGCGGACGCCTACGCCTGTTGGCGCGGCAAGCGCCTGCCGACCGAAGCGGAGTGGGAAACCGCAGCGTCGGACCGGGCGGTTCAAGGCAACTTTCACGAGAGCGGCAACTTGCATCCCATTCCTGTTGCGGAGGGTGGTTCGCGACTCGATCAGATGTTCGGAGACTGTTGGGAATGGACGCAAAGTCCCTACTCGGCCTACCCTGGATTCAAAGCCGCCGCCGGAGCCGTCGGAGAGTATAACGGCAAGTTCATGTGCAACCAGTTTGTGCTGCGGGGCGGATCGTGCTGTACCTCCGCCGGTCACCTCAGAGCCACCTACCGAAACTTCTTTCCGCCCGATGCCCGCTGGCAGTTTAGCGGCATCCGACTGGCAGACGACTAATGGGAGCAGCTCGTTTGGAGACAGCTCGTTCCGAGGCCATCGAGGCCATCGAGTTCTTCGATAAGCACCCGGATCTCGGTGATTTCCGGTCCGAAGTTCTCGCGGGGCTCAGTCTTCCGCAAAAGAAGATTCCGCCGAAATACTTCTACGATCAGCGCGGCTCTCAACTCTTCGAGCAAATCTGCGATCTCGACGAATACTATCCGACACGAACGGAAGTCTCGATCCTGGAGGGCAATTCGGCCCAGATCGCCGGCTTGCTAGGAGACGACGCTGTACTGATCGAATACGGCAGCGGCAGCAGCCGCAAGATCCAGATTCTTCTCGATGCCGTCAGCGGCCACGGAACCTACATCGCCGTCGACATCTCGAAGGAACATCTAATCCACTCGGCGGGGGAACTCGCGCGGGACTATCCTGAACTCAATGTCATCGCCATCTGCGCTGATTACTCGAAGCCGTTTTCCTTGCCCTCGGATGCGGCCCTTTCAGGTAAGTCCAGAACCGCGTTCTTTCCCGGCTCGACGATTGGGAACCTCGACCCCGCCGACGCGCTGTCGTTTTTGAAGAACACCGCAGCGACGGTCGGACCGGGCGGATCGATGCTGCTGGGAGTCGATCTGAAAAAGGACGCCCAAATTTTGAACGCCGCCTACAACGACTCGCTAGGCGTATCGGCCGAGTTCAACCTCAACGTGTTGGCGCGAATCAATCGAGAGCTGGACGCTGATTTCGATCTCTCCGCGTTTACACACAGAGCATTCTACGACCAGCCGAAAGGCCGCATCGAAATGCATCTGGAAAGCCTGGCGGAACAGTCGGTCCAACTCGGCGGCCGGGTCATCTCGTTCCGAAAGGGCGAGACAATTCACACCGAGAATTCCTACAAGTACAGCGTGGAAGGGGTCCGGGCGCTCGCGGCGGCCGGGGGGTTCGAGACGGCCCACGTCTGGACTGACCCGCGCGACCTTTTTGGCGTGTTCTACTTGACCGTTGGCGGCTGATTCGCGCAATCGTTTCGCTTGGTTACGCGAAGTCCCACTCGCGAATTGAAGTCGCCCTGCCCCCGTCGCGCCGCATCAGCCGTGCCCGCTCAAACTCAATCTCACCTTCACCCGAGTCAAACGCAATCCCAAAGTTAACCAGCCAGCCCACGGCGGAAAACGGCACGGAAATATCTTGCCAGGCCCCGTTCGCCTTGAAAGCGATCGCTGCTTCGTTGCCGCGGCCTTGCACATTCTCGACCGTTCCCCAGAAGAGATGTTTCGGAGCGATCGTCTTCGAGCGGGCGCGCAGGCGCAGCTCCAACACACCCCCTTCGACAACCCATGGGCAGCGCACCTCGTTGGTCTCGCCCATCCACTTCATGTGCAAACGGCGGTCCTTTTTCGTCATGACGCCGCCGCGGGTGGCCCAGCCGTCGATCTGAGTGCGCAGGTCATATTCGGCGGGAAGCGGGTTTTCGGGAATCGCGCCGGTGTCTCCCGTTTCTTCGATCCACTTTTCAAGCCGGCCCCGTAGCTCGCCGAGGGTTCCCTGATGCTCGGGAGCGCCAGCAAGATTGTGCAACTCGAAGCGGTCAGCGTCAAGATCGAATAGCTCCTCTGCGGGACGCCTCTCGGCCATAAACAAGCTCTGCTCGGGCGTTAGTTTCCCCTCGGCCTTGAGCTGCTTCATCACCTGCAGTGGGGGGTAGGAGGTGTCCTTATAGTGATTCGGCTGCGTGTAAGGCCGCTCGGGATAGTAGTTGCGAATATACTTCCACTTCTTCGTCCGCACGGCGCGGATGCGGTCGACCGTCTCATCCGCACGGTCACGGGCGCAGAAGAGAACATCGCGGGGAGGCGCGGACTCTTCGCCAATGAATACTTGCGCCTGCATATTCGACGGTCTGGGAATACCGCAGAAAGCCAGCGAGGTCGCCGTGAGGTCAATGTGGCTGATCAGGTCGTCGTTGACCGATCCAGGCTGCCAGCCCGGCGGCCGGAACTTTTCAGGAATGCGAACTATGAGGGGAATCAGCATCCCGCCTTCGTAGCAGAACTGCTTGCCGCGCGGTAGCGGGCGGCCATGGTCGCCAAAGAAAAAGACAATCGTGTCCTCGGCCAGTCCTTCTTGTTCGAGCCGCTCAAGAACCTTGGCGACTCGCTGGTCCAGGTGCTGCGCCGTCTCGAGATAGAGCGCGAAATCTTCCCGAACCACCGGGTGGTCGGGATAGTAGGGCGGCAGATCGACGGTCGCCGGATCAATCGGCCGATCGGGAAAGGCTCGGAACGCGCGATGGGTCTCGGAAAAATTGATCTGAGCGTAGAACGGTTGTCCCTCGGCGCGCCCGGACCAGTCAGCGCCGTCGAACGGCGGCTCATCGAGGTTGAAGTTGAGGTCCGTCTTGCCCCGGCCGCCGACGGAAGTGTCTTTGAGATTCGACGTATGATAACCGGCCTCGCGGAATAGAGCGGTGAACGGACGCACTCGGTCGGGCAACTTGTAGCCGTCGACGCGATGGCTGCGGTGATTGTGAGCTCCGATCGATGTCTGGTACATCCCGGTCATCAGCGCCGAGCGAGCGATCGAGCAGATCGGCGCCGTCACGCAGGCGTTGGTGTAGCGCACGCCCTCGGAGGCCAGCCGGTCGATGTTCGGCGTGGCCACGTTCGGGTTCCCGTAGCAGCTCAGGTCGGGCGAAAAATCCTCGCCGATGATCCAAAGAATGTTCGGCCGCGCCTGGGAGCTGCCACCACAGGAGGACAAGCCGGCGGCAGTCAGGGCCAGCCCGGTGTTGCGTAAGGCCAGCCCGGTATTTCGCAAAAAAGTACGGCGGTCGTGCAGGGGTGACTTGCTCATGAAGGGGTCCTTGCAGGGTTCCAGTTGCAACTGTTCTAGTGTAGTGCTCCAATCAGACTGCAACAAATCATCGTGACGCTTTCACGCGGCTCCCTCGGCCACGGATCTAGATACATCGGCCCGACATGGCGTACGGCTGCACCGCGGCGCCTCGTGCCCGCGGCGCGTGGTCACGGGAATGGGCGTGTCGCCCTTCAGGCAACCAGGGACCATTTCAGGAACTGTTACTGACCGAACAACGTCCCCAAAGCGGCTCTCTCAGATAAACTAATGACGGTATCCCGCACGCGCGGTGCTCAGCCTGAAATGGCTCGGGCCGTTGCGTGTCTTCCCGACTCTTGACCAAGCCATGGCCCCGCGCAGATATCTTCGCTGGAAGTCCGCACTGAGCATTTTCGCGGCGGCCACCTGCCTATGCTGGTCCCTCTCCCGAGCGTCCGCGGCAGACGATTCCGATCCAAAATCAGCGGCCACGGCCACGGAAGGCGCAGCCGCCGGCGAACCTGCCGCCGCGCCTCCAACTTCACCAAGCGCAACCCCCGACTCCGGCGCCGCCCAGCGCCAGGATCTCAACTTACTCGGCGTGACCGACGCCAACTCCGGCGAGAGCCGCCGCAACGAGAACGTGCAGTTCAATCCCGTCGACAACAACGCACTCAAAGAACTCAACGCTCGAGTGGGAATCACGGCCACGATCGTCGAGCAGTTCAAGGTCGACCGCTCTTATTTCGGAAACGAGTTCGGCAACCGGGCGAAGGAGCCGCCCCATCTAGCGGCGTCCAGGTTCTCCGGCTTCCACGGCACGATTTACGAAACCCACCTCAACAGCCTCTTCACCGCGCGTGCATTTTTTCAGGCCGGGAAAGTCAAGCCCGCTCGAGAGAACGACTACGGCTTCACCACTGGCACGCCCCTGTGGCGCGGCGGATATTTCTACGTCGAAGCCAGCCAGAAAAAGATACGCGGCAGCGTCAACGGCAACGTGCTGGTACCCAAGGCCGACGAACGCACCCCGCTCGCGAGCGACCCGGAAACCCGCGAGATCGTTGCGAACCTTCTGGCCGCCTTCCCCAACGAGCTGCCTAACCGCACCGACATCGACGAACGCGCACTCAACACCAACTCGCCGCAGATCATCGACACCGACAACATTGCGGCCCGGCTCGACCAAACCTTCGATCGCGACCGTCTCACCATGCGCTATTCCCAGACCGCGCAAAGCATCGACGCCTTCCAGCTCATCGCCGGGCAGAACCCCGACACCAATACGCAAGCGCACCTGGCCCGCCTCACCTGGAACCGGGCCTGGAGCGCGGCGACGATCACTGACTTCTCCATGGGCTTCGACCGCGTCAGTTCGGTGCTCGTACCGGAACCCAACAACGTCGGCCCGAATGTGCAAGTGAGCGGAGTGTTCACCAACCTCGGCCCCAGTCCGTCAGTCCCTCTCGATCGTGCGCAGAATAGCTTTCGATACGCGGGGCGCTGGCGGCATATTCGCGGGCGGCACGCTTTGACCGCGGGCTTCGATTTGTTGCGGCGGCAGACCAACGGGACCGAAGTCAGCAGTCACCGCGGATTCATCGATTTTCGAAACGACTTCGGCAACAATGCGGTGACCAACTTCCTGCTGGGAACCCCCGGGCGCTTCTCGGGAGCGGTCGGTAACGCCCATCGGGGATTCAGAAGCTCGGCGATGCAGTTTTACTTCGGGGACGACTGGCGCGTCAACTCGAAGCTGACTCTCAACATCGGCGTGCGATTCCAGCCGCTGCCTACCCCCTCGGAAGTCAACGGCCTCAACACGTTCTCCTACCCTTGTGATTGCAATAACCTCGGCGGCCAGTTCGGTTTTGCTTATCGCTTTCCCGGGGCACTGGGAGTGGTCCGCGGGGCCTATGGTTTGCACTACGCGGAGATCGTTCCGTCGACGTTCCAGCAGGTGCGCTTCAACCCGCCGGGCACCATCAAGTTTGCCTCCGACGTTCCTAACCTGGTCGAGCTGCTGCGAGGGCTCACGTTCGATGTCGACCCCAACGCGCGCAGCACGGTTTTCCAGTTTCCGCCCAACCTCGTCGCTCCCTACTCGCAACAGTACAACTTCAGTTGGGAACCGGGCCTGAGCGACGCCTGGAAGCTGCAACTGGGCTACGTCGGCAGCCGCTCGATTGGCTTATTCATGCGAGTATACGGGAACCGTGCGCTACGCTTGCCGGGCATTGAGCCCGTCAGCACGACGGTGAACGACCGCCGCCCGAACCAAGACCATTTCGACATCCGCACCATCACCAACATTTCGCGCGGCTATTTCGACGCGGCCCGCGCCAGTCTGATCGTCCCGCGATGGCGCGGCATCTCGATGGACGCCTCGTATTGGTTCAGCAAGGCCATCGATCTAGGATCCGACTTCACCGCGACCGCTACTTCGGGAGGAGGAGTTAGCCGCTCCCTCCGCAACCAAACCGAATCGGACATATTCGGGGACCTGAAAGGCCCCAGCGCTTTCGACCAGACTCACGCAATCTTGTCGCGGATCTCCTATGAGACGCCCGCGCTTTCCGGGAACGGCCGCTGGGTCGCACAGGCATTTGGGCAATGGACCGTGTCGGCCGTGGCGCTGCTCAAGACCGGGACGCCCTTTAGCGTTATCTCTGGGTCGGATGCTCCCGGGTTCGGCAACGTGGACGGCAGCCGCGGCGACCGGCCCAACGTCCTCGACACCTCGGTGCTGGGGACGGCGCTTGCTCATCCCGACGACCGGGCAAATTTGCCGCGCTCGGCGTTCGCCTTCATCACGATCGACGAGGCCAGCGGCAACTTGGGACGCAACACCTTCCGCAAAGACGGCATCCGCAACATCAATGGCGCAGTCTCGAGAACCTGGCGCGTGCATTCCGAGAAAACGCTTATGTTGCGCGCCGAGTCGATCAACCTCTTCAACACGCCGCAGTTCGCCGAACCGACCAACGTCCTCACCTCCCCCAGCTTCGGCCAAATCACCAACACCCTGAACGACGGCAGGACATTCCAGTTTTTGCTGCGCTTCAGCTTCTAGCTTGGTTAGAGAGAACGCCGGCAAAGGCAATAAAACGCCGGGCGAACCCGCTGACGTTCCATAGGCAGACCTTGCATCCGAACCGCGCGAGCACTTATGCCCCGCCGGCATCGACACTACATGAAAAAACAGCGGCCAGCAACGGCTGACTTAATGCTTGATAATAAGGGGTTGCCCGGGTGGCGAAATCGGTAGACGCAAAGGACTTAAAATCCTTTGGTGCTAGGCACCGTGTGGGTTCGAGTCCCACCCCGGGTACCATTATTTTCAGTAAGATACAGCCTATTCAGTAAGATACATCCTGGTTTGGCGGCGTTTCTTGGGCTGATTCCTCTCTTATGGCATACACCGATCTCCGTGAATTCATCCAAGCGCTCGAAGAGAACGGCGAACTGAAGCGCATTACCGCTGAAGTCGACCCGGTCCTGGAAATCACCGAACTAGCCAACCGCGCCGTCAAAAATGGCGGACCCGCTTTGCTGTTCGAGAATCCCAAGGGTTACGACATCCCGGTGCTGATTAACGCCTTCGCCGGGATGCGCAATATGGAGATCGCGCTTCAAGTCGGCTCGGTGGAGGAGATCGCCGGGCGCATCGCCGAATACCTGGAAATGAAAACGCCGCAGGGTCTGATGGGCAAGCTCAAAATGCTGCCCAAGCTGGCCGAGATGGGTTCCTTCTTTCCGCGCGAGGTCAAAACGGGACCCGTCAAAGAGGTCATCAAGAAGGACGACTTCTCACTATTCGACTACCCGGTCTTGCAATGCTGGCCGCAAGACGGCGGCCGCTTCATCACGCTGCCGCTGGTCTTCTCCAAGAATCCTGTCACGGGTAAGCGCAACGCCGGTGTCTACCGTTTGCAAATCTACGACGAGCGGACCACCGGCATGCACTGGCAGACGCACAAGCAAGGCGCCGAACATTACCGCCGCAGGATGCAGGAGGGTGGTCAAGAGCGCATGGAAGTCGCGGTGGCCGTTGGCGTTGACCCGGCCACGATGTTTTCTGGGATATTGCCTCTGCCTCCCGATCTCGACGAGATGCTTTTCGCCGGATTCCTGCGGTCCAAACCAGTGGACATGGTCAAGTGCGAAACGGTTGACCTGGAAGTCCCCGCCAATGCCGAGATCGTTCTCGAAGGCTACGTGACGCTCGGCGAGTTGCGTACCGAGGGACCGTTCGGCGACCACACCGGCTTCTATTCACTCGAAGATGAATTCCCGGTCTTCCACGTTACCTGTGTCACCCAGCGCGAGAAACCCATTTACGCGACGACGATTGTCGGCCCTCCTCCGATGGAGGACTTCTATATGGGAAAGGCGATCGAGCGGGCTTTTTTGCCGTTGATGCGCATGCAGATTCCCGAGCTTGTGGATATGAACATGCCGGCCGAGGGCATCTTTCACAATTTGATGATCCTGTCGATTCGCAAGTCCTACCCGCTGCAAGCTCGCAAAGTGATGAGCGCCGTGTGGGGCCTCGGGCAGGCCATGTTCACGAAATGCATTGTCGTCGTCGATGACGATGTGAACATCCAAGACCTCAGCGAAGTGAGCTGGAAAGCCCTCAACAACATCGACCCCGAGCGCGATATCCAATTTGTGATGGGGCCGATCGATCAGCTGGACCACTCCAGCCGGCTACCGAACTACGGTTCGAAGATGGGCATCGACGCCACCCGCAAATGGCCCGGGGAAGGGTTCACTCGTCCCTGGCCTGACGTTATCAAAATGGATGAAGAGGTAAAGAAGCGGGTGGATGGAATTTGGCGGGAGTTGGGGATCGAGGGCAAGAAGCGATGATCGATCGCTGAACGTTGATACTGAACGTTGATATTTTTGGGGTCAGAGAAGCTAGCGAAGCTTCTCGTCAATTCGCCACGATTGCCCGAGGGATCGCTTCGCCGGTCTCGCGGGCGCTCTCAAGAACGCACCGAATCGCGTCCCGCGCCATTTCGCGGGCTTCATCGAGCGTTTCCCCGAAAGTGCAGATTTCGGGGATCGCCGGGACTACGACGTTGTAGTCTCCCTCGGGGGCCCGCTCGAATATCACGGTGTAGTTGTACTCGGTCACGGTTTTATTCCAGACGTTCTCCCTGTCGGCGGTGGTGTTCAAAGAAGTTCTCGCCGTCTGCAAATTCCCCGCGATCGGCCTGAGCCATACCCTGATCTATCTTCCCTCGACTGGTTTGGTGAAGATGGGGTTCATCCCCGCCGCGCTCTGGCAGAGCTCCCAGAGCCCGGGCGGCGACGGCCTCTCCACCTTCGAACTCACCGGATTGCGCTCTTTCGCTAACGAGCTTTTCGAGTTTGGGGCTGAGGGTGACGTTCATCAAGTCACTTCACCGGGAATATAGTCTATGACCATCATAGGCCTTGACAGGACGAAAACGGTCGATCGTCAAGATCGAGGGAAACCTGCCGGTCCTGCCCAACGCCTTCTACGGTGACAGGGGTCAGAATTCAGGTCCAAGGGCGAGCATTTTCCAATGCAAGGATGAGCCTGAAACGGGTCAGGGCGGAAAAGGGCAAGCGGCAGGGTGAGGATCTCCTTTCTGAAGGGTTAGGTGTGAAAAGTTTCGAGGGGAGCCATGAAT
>Ga0114996_10002569_pt1 | contig 23445 bp, 12 predicted proteins | sample ArcticOcean_MG_C_4_FD_87039 | JGI IMG/M metagenome (GOLD analysis project Ga0114996, IMG submission 87039) | Marine microbial communities from western Arctic Ocean - ArcticOcean_MG_CB4_134 | ecosystem: Environmental > Aquatic > Marine > Oceanic | place: Arctic Ocean: Canada Basin | collected... | reverse complement strand
TGTCCACTCGGCGAGGCCGGAGGATGGTCCATTGTGCGGAGAGTCCGATGGTGATCGGTTTCTTGTGCACATGAGTCGGGTCCTGAAACGACCAGGCCAACCCGACGGAGGTCAGATGCGCGTCGCTGTCCGCATAATTGGTCTGATGGATCGGCGTGGGGAGCGGTGTGGGGCGATAGGAATATCCGGCACGCAGCGCCAACGATGAGATGGGGTGGTATTCCAGGCCGAGTCGAGGGATGAGGACGTCTTTTGCTTCGAGATCGATGGGGCCCGACTCAGCGTCCAGCAAGGGCTGGGGATCCGCGCTGGGGATCAGACCGGAGTTGTCCAGATTGACGGTGATAATGGGCGAAGGGCTCGGCGCCAATGACCACAAGGCATAGGTCAGATCGCTGGCTATGCTCAGGTTCCATTCCGGTATGGTGTATTGGACGCCCACATTAATCTGATGGGGCGTGTACAAGCTCGTTCCGCTGATGTCGAAGACCAACATCCCGATCTCTTTTATCTCTGCATAGAGGGGCAAACTGTACGCGAGATCCAGGCTTTCGCGATAGCTGATGGCCAGCGATAACCCTTTCATGGGGCGAACTGTCATGCCGGCGGTCAGCGCCAAATCACCGTGGAGATCGATCGACATTTTCCGATCGGTGACTTTGCCTTCCACGAGGCTCAAGGTCACATCACCCTGGCCATCCAAATCGGCTAGGATCTGCGTGCCGATGCCAATGTCGAGCCAGGGAAAGGGGCGGACTGCGGCACCGAGCGCCACGATGAGCTTATCGGGGAGGTTTTCATAGTTATAGAACTGAGGAGACCCATAATCGACGTTTTGAGCACGCGTCATGCGCATGAGCGGGATAAACATGCCAAACCCGAGGGCGACCTTCTGCTTGAACACCCCGCCGAGTGGTGTCGAGACCCCCACGGTAAATCCCACATTCTGCCCCGGTAATATCGATGGGTTATCCGAGGTCAACAAATCCCGATCGATGGACAGGTTGGGATGGATGTACGACACACCGACACCCACATGGGTCATGTTGCGTTCCATCAACTGGGCCGGGTTGTAATAGACTGCGTGGAAGTCTAGGGCCCCTGCCGTGAGCGCATTGCCCATGGCCGTGCCTCTGGAGCCAAAGCCGTACGTATCAAAGATGGATCCACGAGACGGGCTCGGTTGGAGGAGGCAGAGCCCGACGACCAGTCCAAGAACTGTCGTATATTTCCGGAGGGTAAGTGTCATGGAACAGCCTTGAGGGTGATGTGTTGTGCCCCTACGATCCCTTCGGCTTGGCTCGCTGTCCAGCGCACCCGGTATCGGTCCGGTTGGATTTGTTCGATGACCGTACATGCGCGGTATTCCGTCGTCACGTACATGCAAGAGCCTTTCGTCCCTAATGCCAGAGGCTGTTTCGCCCATGAGAAGAGTCGTACGTGAGTCTTTTGCACTTGGTGTACCTTCGTGTCGTCCGCTAGAACCCAGATCATGTCGTCCCCGGTGGCAACAACCCATCCTCGTTGCCAAGGGTGTGTGGCGTTGGCTCTCCAAAACACCACACCCATAGGTTCGATCGCTGCCCTGATGGATTGTACATGCGGAAAGAGTTCCGTTCGCGTCCCCGCGGAATCGGCCACATCCAGCCAGACATCGCCTTCTTCAATCCGGGCGATTCGTCCCATTGTGTGGTGTTGATCGGGGCGATCTCCCAGCACCCATGCACCCTTGGTGGGCACCTTCAGTGTCGTGGTTGGATGAATGAGTGCCGCCGCCACAGGGCCTCTCTCGTTCCCATGGCCGTCTTGGAGCACCGCGGTATTCGTCTCCACGCTGACCACTCGAAAGACACCGAGCGTTCCCTTTTCATTGAAATCGTTGGCCAGCGTGGCCCAGACGAGGTCCCCTGATTGGACCGAAAGGGGCACGACGGGCAGCTCCTTCATCCACTGAGGTCGGTACTTTTTCCGAGGAGGTTGGGGACTCTCCTTGACGGGGATGGCTTCCATTTTGACGGGTTCGACCGGGGGCGGCGGCGGTGGCTTGGGTACCGCCGGGACTGCGGGAGCCGGTTTTTCGGCGACCTTCGGTGTGTGTTCGACAGGTTTCTGGCATGCGACCATACACAGCGCGATGCCCATCGCCATTCCGGTCCGAAAGAGGGTGTATGGGGTCGTTCCACTCACAAGAGCCGGTACTCTCGCAATCTCCAACGATGGGGTCAAGCAACAGTTCATGCCCTCAAGGATATGCATTTTGTCATCGTCTCGCTGTGCTATGGTGTCGCTCATGAAACACGTTCATTTGACACTGTCTATCGTGGGTTTGATCGTTCTGGGATGTGCTGGGTCGAAGAGCTCAGCTCCCACGCCCGATGGTGGGACCGATGCTGTGCTGGATGGGGGTACTCCCATTCCGACATCCGGTCTCCGTGCCCATGTAATCACCGACGTCAGTCAAGCGAGTTCGGGCGACATGTCGGGCGGCCGGGTGGGGGATGTTCTCATTGCCAATGATCAGATCCGATTTGTGGTTCGCACGGGACAGGAGGGGATCACTCTGCACGGGCTCGCCGGCGGATGCGTGATCGATGCCGACAACGGGGAGAGTGATCAATTGCAAGAGTTGGCCCCCATTGTAGGCTTTAACAGTTTGATCACGGCCGATGTGGCGGTCACCCAAGACGGCGATTCGGGCGTTGCTGAGGTGACGGTGACGGGTACGGCCGGCTTGGTGGATATCCTGGCGACGCTTTTTCCGGCCGCCGCGTTGGAAGTGCCCATGACCGTGATCTATCGCCTGACCAGCGATTCGCGTTCGCTCGAGATCGAGTTGTCGGTGGAATCGGATACGCCGCAGCTCATGGGCGATGTGATGCTGACGGGTGGGGATCTCCAGTTTCAAGCCACCGGTGGTTTCTTGGCCGGAGAGGGTTCGAAGGTCTCGTACGCAATCGTCACCCAAGATCCTCTTACGACCGAGTCGTTCGGAGGAATTACGTTGGTGTTGGGTCCGAACGTTCCACCGCCGGTGATTTGGCGTCAATGGCTGGTTGTGGGCGATGGTTCGTTGTCGAGTGTCGTGGATGAAGCCCTCAAGCTACGCGGCCAGCCCCATGGCTCGGTCTCCGGCACGGTCAACGATCCGGATGCGACCATTGAGGCGACGGACGCGGATGGACAGGTTGTGAGTCGATTTCGAGCCACAGCCGAGGGTGTATTTTCAGGATTGCTTCCTGTCGGTGTGTTTGATTTGACCGCGACGGGCCCGGGGCGTGTACCCGGCGCATCGTTCCCCGTGGAAGTGGCCGACGGCCAGAGCGTAGCGGATGTCGAGCTCAGCGTCGAAGCTCCGGGTACATTGGTGGTCACGACCGACCTACCCATTCGTGTGACCCTGATCGCCGAGGGCGGTGGTCAACAGATTCAGTCGCTCGAGGTGGGCACTACGACGTTACCCATTGCCCCAGGAGCGTACACGGTCCATGCCTCTCGCGGTTACGAATACGAACCCGACACTACAACCATGACGGCCATTGCTGGAGAGAGCGTGTCGTGGTCCCCAACGGTCGTGCGCTCGGTGGATACCGCTGGTTGGGTGGCTAGCGATTTCCATCTGCACAGCGAATGGTCGACCGATTCGGCGGTCCCTTTGCGCGATCGAATTCTCTCCTGCGCTGCCGAAGGGGTGGAATACGCCGTCGCTACGGATCACGATATGGTGACGGACTACGAAAGCGCGTTTCCCGAGAGTCTGGCTGGGCTCATCGTTGTGGCGAGCGGCGTGGAAGCGTCCACGCTATCCAAGGGGCATTTTTGTGTCTGGCCATTCACGCCCGACCCGTCCAAGGTGGGCCGGGGAGCGCCCCGTTGGTTTGGAAAAGATTTTGGGGAATTAATGGAGGCCTTTGGCGCCGGCCAACCAGGTCGGGTGATTCAGGTCAATCATCCCCGCTCAGGCTCGGCTGCTTTCTCGGCGCTGGGCTACGAACCCAGCGCCCCCGATCCGGAGCTGCTCGCCCTGTTTACATTCAACGCGGTTGAGGTCCACAACGGGGGGCATGCGGACTTTGAGCAAGGTCTGATCGACTGGCTCTCACTGGTGGGCGAAGGACTCCCCATTGCGGCGACCGGAGTGAGCGACTCGCACAATTTGGGTGCTTACTGCGGTCATGCTCGAACCTATGTGGAGGTCGCGGACGACGATCCGGCGACGCTCGTTCGTACGGATGTGGACGCCGCCGTGTTGGCTGGGCGCACCATGGTTAGCTCGGGGCCCTTTGTGGTGGCACAAAAGGGTCAGACCGCGGGTTCGGTGCACGTGCGTGTCGCTGCGCCAAGCTGGATGGATGTGGACAGCCTGACCCTCTACACCGACGCAGGGATTGATCAGGAGATCGCGCTGGAGCCGAGCGATGGGTCCACCACCCGCTTTGACGACGACATTGTGTTGAACTTCGCTGCGGCTGAGTTTGTCACAGTCGTCGTTCGTGGGGACCAATCCTCACCTCCCTTTGGGCACAAAGAGCCCGCCGCCGTGTCGGCGCTTGTGACCTTTTAATCGGTGGCTTGCTCGCCCATCGCTTGCGGAACTGCGGGAAATGCGCTGGACTAGGGCATGATCGTTTCGACCCTACTGCTCAGCGCTCTTTTGGTTGCCGCTCCACCCACACCCACCAACGAGGCGTTGATCAATCAACTGCCACAATGCCAGGAGTTGGCCACCTGCGCGGCCGTAAAGACCCTTCGGGAACGGGGTAAAAAGGCGCTGCCAGCGCTGCTCAAAGGCCTCAAGCATGAACAGGAATTGGTCCGCTTTTGGGTGTGTGGCATTTTGAGTCTCGACACGCCAAAGAAGGCGTTCAAACCATTGATTGGGGCCCTCAAGGACTCCGAGATTCGCATTCGTGCAGCGGCGGCGTTCGCCCTGGGAAGTTATCGGGACAAAACAGCCACCTCTGCGCTTTTGGTGGCTTTGGCCGACGAGGATCTCAACGTGCGATTTGCCGCGGCAGTGGCTCTGGGGAAGATTCGCGATCCAGCCTCGGTTCCCGGGTTGATTAAAGCCCTGCGCGACAAGGACGAAGATGTCCGCGCGTATTCCGCGGTGGCGTTGGGAGATATTGGTGATCCGCGCGCTGTAACTCGATTGCTGGAGCGACTCCGGGAAGATCTCAACAAGGATGTACGCGCGCTGACCTGTGTTGCGCTGGGGAACTTGGGCTCGAAAGAAGCAACATCCGCCATGGTCCGAGCTTTACAGAAGGACACCAACGACTTGGTTCGTGCCGAGTGTGCGTTGGCCCTGGGGACCCTGGGTGATCGTTCCGCAAGAAATGCGTTGGTTGCTGCGGTCAACGGCGATCGTAGTGACGATGTTCGGCGGGCTGCGAAGGCCGCGATCAAGCGTCTCGATCCGGCGAAAGGCGATCCCAAAACGTCGCCCTAATTCGCGCCTTCCCGCCAACATTGACAAGGAGAATCAAGGTGGGTTTGATGACGTGCATGAGACGAGTCATACCAATAGTTCTAATTGTGTTGTGGATGGCATCGGGATGCCGGAAGGATCCGGAACCAACGCCGCCAATAGCGCCCATTCCGGCGCCCTCATCCCCCTCAGCGGTAGCGGGTGGCGAGCCCAACGAAGCCAAAGAGACGCCCGCGAAAGCGGTCAAGAAAGCGCCTGTTCTCGATCGAGTGGCCCTGCCTACGTTACCTCCTTCGCCGGATGGGCCCTTGGATATGGTCGCGCGACAAGCTGCACAACGTTGTCGTCCGTCTGACGACAAGTGTACGGAATACAATCGTTTGGCTGCGAAGATCGATACGGATCTAGGACGAGCCCAAGAGCTTTTGAAGTCGGGTACCGATCAACAAAAGAGAGCCATTCGGCATGCGCTTCTCCGCACGCGGACCGATGCGTCCGATGAGTTGCTGGTCACCCACCTGATGGATCCCAGTGGTGCCTTGGATGATGCGGTTCTCGAAGCGGTTCATTGGCGTCGAACAAACACGGCCGTCAAGCCTTTGCAGGCTGTATTGAAGAAGGTCGTGGGTGAGGACGTCCGCAAGGCCATGGGTGCGTTGGGCGCCATTGGCACCAAGGAAGCGGTTTCGGCGTTGAAGGAGACCTTAACGGATAAGCGACTGCATCCCTATTTGGGCAGCGCGTGCCGGGGATTGGCTCGCGCCGTGTCGACGGATTCGGTGGCGGACGTGACCCGATTGGGTGCTGCACTCAACGCGACTAAAGGGCAATCTATCGGGTGTCGAGGTGCCGAGGTTGCCTTGCGGGTGTACAAGAGCGGAAGCCGCTTGGCGGTCAATGTCGGGTCAAAACGACTGCAAAACCCTCGGGTCGCAGTCCATCAGCTGTCTGCCGATCCTCGCTATCTGCGGATTCGCGTGGTGCATGGAACCGACAATCCCTGTGAAGCCAAAGAGGGAGTCACCACGTTACGCGCAGCACTGAGCCGAAAGGGTGAACCCATGGTGGGGGTGGGCTTGGATGCCATTGCCGTCAACAACGATGGTTCGGTCAGTGTGGGTGACGTCTTCATGCTTCGATTTGATGAACTGGTCATGAAGAATGGCCTCCCTGTGCGCGGAACGCTGCACATGGATTACAGCGTCTCCAAACAACCTCGAGTGATTGTCACAGGCCACTTCACCGGCACCTACTGCGGTGTGCAATAACCCCGATCGGATAGGACACAAATTGACGGGCCACCGTTGGTTCTGGCACCGTTTTCATCGTATGCGTGCTCTGATTTGTTGTGGATTGATGTTGCTCGCTTGTAGCAATGAACCGACGGCCCCCGGGACATCCGAGTCCTGCCTTGGGTCGTGTGACGATGGAGATCCGTGTACGGACGATGCGTGCCACCCAACCCTGGGTGTTTGCATCCATCACCCAAACATCTATTGCAGCAAGGCCTGCTCCACCGATCTGGACTGTGAGTTTCAGGAGGGTGATTCCGCCTGTATCGCCAAGGAGTGTGTGGAAGGTCAATGTCGCTATCAAGGTCTCGCGACAGACGAGTGCTTGCCCTGCGATCGGAGCGAAGCGTGTCCCCAGTCGTTTTGTGATCCACGAGAATGTCAGAAGGGGTTTTGCCGCCGTGTGACGCGAGATTGTGACGACCAGGATCCCATGACCCTGGATCGCTGCACCGCCGCCACGGACCAATGTGAGCATTGGCTCAGCGACGGGGTTCGTTCGTGCGAGGTGGATGCGGACTGCGGTACCGATCATCCGTGTGAACTCTTTGAATGCAAAGCGTCGGCCCAAGACGGTGCTTCGGGTGTGTGTTATCGAAGTGAATCCACCGCCGGATGTGCAGTTCCCCTGGACGTGGTTCGGCCTTGCGAGAAGAATTCAGAGTGTATTCAAGCCGGTGGAGACGTGTGTGTGGCCGGAACCTGCCAGGATGGGTTCTGTGCGTTTCTTGAATATCCCTACAGCGACGACTGTGAATCGTGTCAGCATGGAGGCCCAGACGATACGGATTGCGAAGGGACGTTTTGCCAATGGTCGGTGTGCAGTGGAACCGTGTGCACGCGGGATCCGGTACCCTTTTGCACGGATTTGGATCCATTGACGACTGATCTGTGTTCCGATGAGGTTCAGGCCTGCCTCCATGAATACGTGGCGACACCGAGCGCTTGCGTGGGGTCCCTGGAAGACGATGACGATCTCACCACACTGGATGCCTGCGATCCGCACTCGGGCAAGACGATTCACCTGCCTGCGGGCGAGGGCGAATGCACGACCACAGATCGGTGTGTTCATACGTACGTGACCAGCGACGGTGCGTGTTTGGCGCAACCCGTATTGTGCGACGACTTCGATCCCAGCACGGACGAGTCTTGTGATCCCAACCTCGGCTGTATTTTCCAGGATGGAGAGGCGTACTGCGAGACGGACGCCGATTGTGATGATGGAAATCCGTGCACGATGATGGTGTGCCTCAACCGTTTTGGCGAACAGCACATGGATCAGCAGACGGGCGTGAGCCAGGTTGGTTGTTGGGGGATCTTCGTGGACGATTGTCTTCCATGCATGACAGATGCGGATTGTGTGGGAGACGACTGGTGCATTCGGGGGACGTGCACCGTCGATGGGTTCTGCGATTTTGAGCTACAAAAGACCTGCGATGACGGCGATCCCTGCACCGCAGATTTCTGCCACGGCTGGGTCAATGACACGTGTACCTACCACAGTATTCCGGGCTGTGCGGCCCCCTAGGTTCCTTCGCTCAATAGCGGCAACTCACGACACGGCCTTGGATTTGGTTCACAGGCACGGGACCGACCGTCCGACTGTCGATCGCACCGTCGCGATTGTCTGCGGTGACGAAGACGTACCCGGTGGAAACGATCTGCTCATCCACATCGGGGTATTGGGGTTCGCAGCGTGCATCGTCCTCCACACCCGGTGGCAGCAGATGCTGCACTCGATAGGTGCGCTCGCCCAGTGTCTCCTCTGCGATACGACAGCTGCATTTGGGACTGACTCCCACCCGACACATGACTCGTTTCTTGATCTCTTTCTGGGCAATGAGCGTCCCGTTGAGCGTGATACGTCCCTCGTTCATGGTGATGCGGTCTCCCGCAACGGCGGTAATTCGACGGGCCGTTTGCACGCCGTCGATTTCGACGACAACCACATGCCCGGGCTCCAGTGGCCCCGGTGGTGTGCGCACTCGACATTGGCTCGTTCGGTTCAGTGTGGGGTAGAGTGCGCCCGTTCGAAGCGGTACTCGATCTCCGGTAGCGCACCCCATAAGCATCCACACGCACAACGACAGTCCTGTGGCTTGTGTCCACGCGGTGGTTCGACGGGAGGATTCTTTCATGGCATTCCCACGACATAAGGCCCTCGAACGAACCACAACTCGAAGCGGACTGAGTCCAGGTTCAGGGCTTGTCGAAGAGCATGACTGTACAAGGCGGCTTGTCCGTCATAGTGCTCTGCCTGGCGTTCCGCGTCTTTCTGATCTCGAACCCGATTGGTCTTGTAGTCCACCACCGTCCAGCCATCGCCCGTTTCCATCAACAAGTCAATGGATCCGGTGACTGCGCTGCCATCGGGCCCCACTCCCACGAAAGGGATCTCGCGAAACACACGGGTGGCGTCGCGCACTCGTTGGGCGAGGGACGAGGTCACAAAAGGTTCGAGGATGGTGGTGGCCTCGGCGCTCGCTGCGTTGAGATCCAGCGAGTGGCCATCCCAGCGCTGCAAACATTCGTGAACCTCATTACCAAGTGCCATGGCGGCGCTTTGGCCTCCCCCTTCCAAGTGCGGCGAAGGTCTTTCGTCGGACGACGTGGCGGCCGTTGACGCGGTGGTGATGAGTCGGCGCTGAAGGGTGGCTTGGCATTGTTCGTGTCGACGACGCCACCAGCTGGGCGCTTGGGATGCGAGCGCGTGTTCCTGTGGGGTCGTTTCTGGGGATTTTCGGCCGGCTGTATTGGTGTCCGCCTCGGGATGGATCGTGGACGCGCTCCTGTGTGCCGTCGGCTCGTGTTCCATGGAAAATGCCTGGTCCACCAAGGGCAGCATGGACCGAGACGCTGTGGAGGTTTTTGCGCCCGACAAGATCAGGGATCGACGTGCACGGGTGCATGCGACATAGAGCAATCGAATGGTCTCAGCCTCTTCAACTTGTGTCCGCCGGTTGCGCCACGCAGTGAGGCCCCAACTGTGGTTTCCAGCAACCTGCACAATCCATTGGTCATTGTGGCGGTGAAGACCGCTTGCGTCCGCCCTTCTTTCATTGGTTGCCCAGTCGAGACGTGGCACAAAGACATGGTCGAATTGCAAGCCTTTGGCAGCGTGGACGCTCAGAATGCGAACGGCGTCGGTGGTTTCATCCGCCAGGGCGCTCTCTGTTTCCTCCCGAGAGCCCACCAGCTTCTCCGCTTCGTCGGCCAGCCACTGCCCCAAGGGCATGGCTCCGGACAAGGCCGTTTGGATGAAGCGTCGCAGTACGCGTTGCAGGTTGGCCGCCTTTCGCTCACCCAGGTATTGGGTGCCGTACAATTCCCAGAGCGGCAATTGTTCGTGAATTCGTTCGCTCCACCGGTGCAGTGGTTCGGTCGCCAAGGATTCTCGCAAGGAGTCGAGCACGTCGATGAGACCCAAGAGCCGCTGAAGGTGTGTTCGGTCGGTATCGCCCTCGGCCAGTTTTTCCTGGGCGGCATGGACCGAAGCGCGCAGATCGACACTACGGAAAAATCCGTTGTGCGCCAGATCGACCAAGAGACGATCTGGCATGGCCCCCAGCGGACTCCGCAGCGCCCCCACCCACGCAATCGCGTCGTGGGGATCGCGAACGACACGCAACAGGTTGGCCATGTCCAACACCTCTTGGCGACGATAAAATTCCTTGTCTCCACTCACGGCGCACGGGATCCCCGCTTCTTCCAGTGCGTCCACGATTCGGGCGGCTGCCGTTTGCACCCGGCTGATGATCGCAAAGCGTGACCAACGAGCGCCATCGGTGGTGTCGCGTGCATCGATGGACTGGATGGCCGCCACGATCGCTTTCGCCTCAATGACGCGTACCAGTTCGGCTTTGGGCCGCGGATTGACGTCGTCTTGCACGTCCCACAGGCAGACAGCGTCTTGGTCGACAATGGGTTCGACCGTGGCCGAGAGCGACTGCGGTGCGGGCTGCAAGCGTGATGTCTCGACGAACAAGCGATCAAATCCGTCGTTGAGTGTGGTCACCAGATGAGCTTGAGACCGGAAATTGGCGGTCAATTTCAACTGCAGATCCAGTCCTTCGACAAATGCTTCGTAGGCCGCTAAGTCGGCTCCACGAAACGAATAGATGCTCTGCTTGGGATCACCCACAACGAAGAGGAAAGGCCGTTTTGCCACTCTCTGGATCGCCTCCAAGATCGCACATTGGGTGGGGCTGGTGTCCTGAAATTCGTCCACCAAGATCTGCCCGTGCGCTTCGGCAATGGCCGTCGCGATGTGGGTGTGGTCGGCGAGCACGTGCTTCGTGAGACGCAACAAGTCGTCGTAGGACAACAGGCCGGCACCCCATAGCGCACGGCGGGTGTCGGCTACCATGGGGGAATAGATCGCCACGATGTGTTCAATCAGGGAGGGATCGGCCCGTACCACTTCTTCCACAAAAGTCGCCACCGCCAGAGCACCCACTCGAAACTCGTCGACTGCGGGTCCCATCTTCGTGGCAATGGTTGGCGCTGGGTAGTCGGCCAGCTTGTCTTTCCGCAGGGATCGAAAGGCGTCGCCGGCCGTCGTCTCCAACCAGGCCCGAGGGTCCGCCATGAACGCATCGCCATGCTCGTCAAGCAGCGCGGCGACGTTCCGCAAGGCGTCGCGCAGCCGAAGGAGTTTGGTCTGGGAGCGCGTGCCAACGCTCTCTTCAATGTCTTCAAGGATGCCTGCGAGGGTGTGGCATTGTTTGGCCACGGGGCTCCACGCTGGTGATGCGCCCAAGTTTCCGTCAAAATCGCAGTCCAGCCAACCTTCCATCAAGGCGCGCAGATCGTCCATGCCTACGGACGACAAGATCCGGACTACGTCTGCCGATCGTGGGCCGCGGAGCGCGTCTTTGGTCGTCTCAACCAAGCGCTCGGTAAGCAACGAGCGACGTTGACTCCGATCCGCATCGATCTGAAAGTCCGGGCGAATCCGCGCCGCCAAGGGGTAGCGGCGCAGGACGTTGGCCGCAAACGCATGGATCGTCGAGACTTCCAGGCGGTGGGCTTGTTGAACCAGCTCCTCGGCACGTTCGCGGACAAGCTCTGTGGTCAACGCCCATTTGTCTGCAATGGCAAGGCCCAGTTCGTCTACATACGCGCTTTCCCTTTCGTCGAGTCCCGCATCTTTGTAGCCGGCGATACGTCGCAACGAGCGAGTGATGCGGTCGGCCATTTCGCCAGCCGCTTTCTCTGTAAAGGTGATGGCCACGATGCTCGTTGCCACCGATGCATAGGTGTTCCATTCGGGTCGTGTCCAGGCTTCGCCCAAGATCCAACCCAGGTGTCTATCGACCAACACTCGCGTCTTTCCGGTGCCGGCGCCTGCCGTGACGGCGATGTTCTTGTCGAAACATTGCCAGGCAGTGGTCCGCGCGTCTTGGTCCGGTGGCCGAATCACGATGCGGCTCCTTCGTCCAAGGCACTGACCCCCTGGTCTTTCATGATCTGATAGCGCTCCACCGCACGGTCGGTTGGGTTACCCGCGGTGGATTCCGCGTCGAGCAGAAGCTCCAGCCGTTTGGTGGACGGTCGGTGCTGACGCGCACAGGTTGCGGAGACGTCGCACCATTGGCAATGCCGGTCACGACGCAAGACATAGGCACCCTGCTCCAGTAAATCCATCGCGGTCACCAAGACCGACCGGGCGAGAGCCTGGTTGTTTTGCCAGCCTTCGTGACTCAATTCGAGCGTACTCAAATCCGCATCCAGGTATTCATAGCCCGCTGAATGCAGGGGGGGATCCACCGCCAACCAATGATAGAATGCGCTCTGCAGCAGTTGCCCCTTGTCCATCAACGCCAAGAGATCGTCTTCGGAGACTGCAAAACGGCTGCTACGCTTTGGTCGGGCTCCGGCCTTGAGATCCACGGCCCGGAACAGGGTCGTAGTGCCGTCTTTCCATTGATCGAGCCGGTCCACGCGGGCCGCGAGATCAACCGTGCGACCATCCTCGAGAGTCACACTTCCGCGGAGTCGTTTTTCTACGTCACCGGGTTGTCGAGGGTTGTCGCCTTCAATGAACTGGCAGAGTCGAAGGACCAAGGCATCGACCAGTCTATCCAACGCGGGAGTGATGAGGATTCGGAACAGCTCGGGATCCCCTGCGTAGGATTGGAGTTCGCGTGCCAACGCGTTGTGAGCAGTGGTCTGCGTATGGGCTTTGAGGGTTGCGGCGGAGATGGGTGCGTTCCGGCTGTTTTGATCGCGCATCCAACGGACGGTTTCTTCGTGAATGATGTGGATGATGGCGCCCAATTGGCGCATGTCGCGTATTGGGATTTCGTCGGGCTCGCTGGATCCCTGGACCTTCAACACACGTTCCACAAACCCACGCCAGGGGCATTGAAGGAAACGTTCCAGCACTGTGGGGTGCAGGGGCTGCCATACGGATGAAATGGCGTCTGTGCGAGTGGGTACGAGGCCGTCGTAGTCCGTGAGGGTTGCGGCGATCGAGTGGCGTGTATCCCCGGCGCTTAATCCGGCGTTCACCAGGGCCGAACGATGGGGATCTGTGGACAGCGATTGCAGTAGGGCGTGTTCCGTTTTTTGAGGCTGGACAGCGAGCCAATAGCTCAAATCGGCGAGGGGAATGCGTGCGATCGCTTCGTTGTCCACCAGCGGACGCAACACATCCGTCTTTCTACGCGGCACCACCTGTACGTCGCCACAACGCTGGTAAATGGCATCCACAAAAGGGCTCGCCGTGAGCGGTTTTCCTTCCTCATCGGCCCGAAGATACGAGACCGTGAGAGAAGTGTTGGCCGCCTGGGTCGCATGTCGAAAGAGCAGGGCCTCTTCCGCATGTCCACGTTCTTTAATGGGCAAGGTGTAGAGTCCCAGATTACTTCGAAGCTGGCGGCGAATGGTGTCCGGAAAGAGGGGGTCGTCGCGAACAATTCGGGGCCATTGATGGCGATTGATTCCCACCAAGAAGACATGGGAGAAGGTCATGCCACGGGCGGCCATGACGTCCAACAACCACACGCCGTGGTTTGGAGTGGTTGTTTCGACTCCAGTCTCCAGCCATCGTCGGACAGACGACACGAAATCCACCCCTTCAATAGGGACCGGCGTGGGCTCAAACGTGGTTCGGATCGCATCGAGGAGTACGTCCATGTCGTCGTGTGCGATCGTACGGACCAGCGACTCTAAGCAGGCGAGATGGTCTTGAATGGAAGCGAGGACTGGCCAGTCTTTCACCGCGTCCAGGAGTGTTCGGACCAGGTCGGTAAAGTCCAGCACAGCCTCCGTGGGGAGCGTGTGGGGTGTGCCCGCAGGGAGTCCTTCTGCCCACAAGGGGAGCAAGCGTTCCCAATCCTCCAGCGTGGTGACGCCGTGGTGGCGAATGTTGGCGTGAAGCCAGCCGAGGTAGGGCGCGCAGGGACGTGTCTCATGAAGACCGGAATGCAAAGCTTCGAAGAGAATGCTCGGTCGCATGCGGGATTCGATCACATCCAGGTACGTGAAGAGGCGCCGAACATGGCCATTGTTCCTGCTCTCCGATGCTCGGCTGAGCGAGAGGGGAATCGCAAAGCGGTGGAACACTTGCTCGGCCATCGACTGAAGTCCGGATAGGTCCCGTGCAATGATCGCCACGTCGGTCCATGGCGGATCTTCGCCTTGGTCTTCCGCCCACGCGGAGATCCGTCGGGCCACCTCTTCCAATTCCGCCTCAACGCCCGACGCGTTGAAAAGCGACAGGGTGGGCTGTTCGTCGGTTTCAGTCGTCGTTGTGACGGTGTCTACTGCCGGCTGAATTACGGAGTCGAAAACGTCCCGTAGGTACTCATCGGGCGTTTTCGGTACTGCGGGCAGGGGGCCTTCGTGTTCAAAATCCGGAAAATAGATTGTCCCCGGTACACGCCGACAGCAGGTTGCGACAAAGTCGGCCATGATGCCCGTGAGATCGTAAATGCCATACCAAAAGAGCCGTTCGTCTGGCAGGGTCTTTCCGGCCGAGATCTCCTCGGTGGCACGTTGGACGATGTCACTGTGCCGGAGCAGGTTACGAGTGGTCGTCTCTTGTCGCCAAGCGACGTACGCTTGGAGCAATGATTGGCCCATGGGCCACCAAGGGGTGGCGTTCAGCACCTCTTCGGCCGCTTGCATGTGGTGGGGTTCAAAGCCGGCGTCTGCTAGATCTCGGAAAATAGCGAGCAGCAATCCTTCCGCTTCGTCGATGTGACTCAAGCTCGCAGGCATGGGCTGGCGACTCAACACAAGCCGATGCACCTCGCCGTCCACCGGTTGGGGGCAAGGAGACGAACAGATCCGCTGTGCAAGTCCTTGAAGGGTGACTACGTCTACGCCCAAGAGCACCATCCTTGGGTGGGTGTTCAGCGCACGCGTCAGACGGTGAATGACCCACCTGCGCAAGGATTTGCTGGGCACGACGATGGCCATCCGAGACAAGGGATGTGCGGTCTTTTCACGCAAGACGTCCTCGAGTAATTGGTCAAACAATGAGGCGAAACGTCGTGCGCGAATGGCGTGTGTTTGGGACACCTGAAGAACGCTATCAGTGAGGGCTCAACACTGCAATGGGCGGAGTGTGCGGCTTGACCCCCTCCGAGGCCGGCGGTAGGCTCCACGCGTTCAAAATGAATTTTCTTTGCCCGACAAAAAACCTGTGGAAATACGCGATTCCGGCGGTTCTCCTGCTGGCATTGTGTGCCAGCACCGTGCGGTGCAGCGCAAAGATCACCGACGACGATAAAACCGCTTCTCCTGCCACTCAATCGGGATCGGAATCGAGCGCGTCGCTCGCATCCTTGCGCACGGAAACAACGGATTTTCTCCACGCTGGGAAAGCGGAAGAGGCCATCGAACGATGCCGTACTTTGTCCGAAGAGTTGGCCAATGTGGACGGCATACCGTCCTTGTGTCACGGGGTCATCACCAAAGCGGTGTCTCAATGGGAAGCCCAGTTGAAGACACTCCGAGACACCGGCAATGGGGATCACATCAATAGCGCCACGTCGTGTGCGGCGTTGCAGCGCGAAGCCAGCAGGGTCTCGCAGGAGCGGGCCGACAGCATTGCAGACTTGTGTAACGAGCTCGCGATCAGTGGGCGGATCGTGGGTGTGCATGATGCGCTCAAACAAGCGCTCGAATCGTCCCGGCCCGCCATTCCCCCCTCGTGTGACACGGTTGCAAAAGCATTGATGAAACTGGGTACTGTATACGCCAAGACGCAGGAAAAACGGCTGTCGACTGCGTGTTTTTCAACGTTCCCGCGCAGCGCGGTCGACAAACTGTCCGCGGCCCTGAAGTCGGATCGGAATGTGGGGGCGACTGTGGACGTGATTCAGCGTTGTTTTGACCTCAAGCAACTGGCCGCTCGTCTCTCGGCTGAAGACGAAAAACGTGCCACGGACCTGTGTGCAGCCATCCAGGCGAGCGGCAAGGTGGCCAATGCCATCCGCGAAGCGACGCAGCACCTGAAAAATGGGGTCCATCGTGTGCCCCGTTCTTGTTCATTGGCGCTCATGGCGCTCACCGGCTTGTCCACGGACGATGCAAGAAGCCAACGCTCTCGGGTGGTGAAAGCGTGTTACGAAGACCTGGGATTGGCGATCCTCAAGGCCAAGGTACCGGCGATGGCGTTCGGGTGTGATCCCAACGTGTTGCAAGTCGTGCGTGGTGTTCAGAACCACCGTGCGCGCTCGCCCGAGCTGGATGAGTGGGTCGCCAAGGCGTTGCCACGTTGCGGGCAGCGATAGCTTGTTATGGGGTTTGGAGGATGGTGCTGAGGTCGAATCGACGCAGCCCTCGGTCTTCTACGCCCGCGAGCAGTGTATTGGTGGCGTCGTCGATGACGAGTTCCCAAACGTTTTTCCCATCGATGCCAGCGAGTACGGTGCTCCAGGTCGCACCGTCGTCCGTGGACACCATCACCATCCCAGGGGTACCTGCGATCACCAGGCCATTGGCTCCCAGCACCACCGCATTCGTCCGTTCCGTCGTGAGCGCGGTCCACGTCACCCCACCGGTCATGGTGACCGCCAGTCCCTCACGTGTGGCCGCAAAGACCCGATCCGCGTTTGTTGCGTCGATCGCGAGATCCGCAATGGCTTTAGACGGCAATCCACTGTTGCGCTGAACCCACAGGTCGCCGCGATTATCGGATCGATACAGTCCGAGTGGTGTGAACAGTTGGTCCATCCCGTGCGCAGCATCGGTGGCCAAGTAAACCACCTCGGGCGTGCTGGGTGAAATGACGATGGTGTTGATTGCCGATGAGCTCGTTGACTCCCATGGGAACCCTTCGCTGATCTCATCCCATGACTCTCCCCCGTCCATAGAGCGAAAGATGTGGGCTCCGTTCATATCCCACTCAGATTCTTCCTCGGCGCTTTCGCCCGTGTTCGCACGGCCGGCAGCCCCGCCTTCACTGGGCGCCGTGCCACCGTAGATCGTTTGATCTGCACCCACAGCCAGTCCATGGAAATGGCCACCCGTCAGAAGATCGGACCACATGGTCCCACCGTCTTCGCTACGATGAAGTCCAGTGGCCGAAGTCATGTAGATGGTGTCCGAATCCCACGGCGCCACTTCAATGCGCATGGTGTAATGAGAGGCCTGGGCCGGCAGATGGGCGAAGGTGGCCCCCAGATCCTCGGTTTTGAACATGCCTCGGGAACACATGGTGCCGATGTACAGGGTGCTCGGATTGGCTGGATCCACGGCCAACGCGTAGGCGTCTCGGTCCTGATAGGTGTTGCCCAACGAAGCCCACAAGTCGCCGCCGTTTCGACTCACAAAGGTACCCGGCATGGCGTGCATGAGTCCTTGTTCATGGGCGTGATCCCCAGGTTTTCGGTTAAACCACCAGTCGGCGGTCGCGCTGACGAAGTGGTTTGGATCGTTCGGCGATGCGGCCAACGCACCCGTATCGGGATTGGTCAACCCTTCGCTTTGTTGCGTCCACGTCACGCCACCGTCGCGGCTCACAAAAATACCCGAATACGTGCCCACCAAGACGGTGTTTGGATCGGCTTTTGACCACTCGATGATGGTGATGTCCGTATCGGTTAAACCCTCCGTTCGTTCCACCCACGAATCTCCAAAGTCGTCGGATGCGTAGAGACCATGGGTGGTTCCGGCCAGCAAGACGCCCGTTTGCTCCGGGTGGCAGGCCACGCTCATGGTGATCCCCGGCGTGATCTTGGTGGGCCCCCAGTGCTCGCCCTGGTCGTCCGAGCGCCAGACGCCATAGGTGGTTCCCACGTACAACATACCGGAGCCGCCTTGGTCCACAGCGAGACTTGTAGCGTTGGGATACTTTACGTCGAAAGACTCCCAGTTGCTGCCTCGATCGGTGGACACCAAGAATCGACGGTCCGACGATGCGGCGTAGACGGTGGTTGGATCAGCGGGGTCAAAGGCAAACCCCCAGATGTTGGCGGCGTCCCCTTCATTAAATTGACCTACCGAGAGCGGTGCTGCGGCCACTACGTCCCACGACAAGCCCCGATTGGTCGAGCGCATGATTTGGCCTAGGTTGTCACCGATGAGGATGTGATCGGTAAACTCGGGATCCAGGCCGATGCTGAGCAGGTGCAGTCCCTGATAGAAGCGCGTCCAGGTGTCGCCCCCGTCCGTGGAGCGCCACGCACCCAGCGCATTGTATCCGGTGATTAAGTAGACCGTATCCGGCTCGGTGGACGAAAACTGCATCGCGGTGGCACCGCCCCCGTGCATGATTCCCGTTTGCTCCAAGGTCCACTCTTCCTGTCCGTGGACCATCACGCGGATATCATCGACATGCACAATACTCGTGGCCCCCGGTTCCACATAGATGCCGTAGCGAGTCTCCACCATGAGCTCGCCCATGGAGGGATCTTTTTCCATGCAGTGTTGGTATCCATCGGACATGATCATGCAGGTCTTCCCGTCTGGACAATCTTTGACCCCGTCCCAAATACCAGATGTCATGCAGGCCTGGACGCGCTTGCCCACGCAGCGTTGTTCATTGACGACACACGATGGGTTGTCTTCGGGACCACAAGAGTCGGTGATCTCGCAGGGGGTTGTAGCGTGGCTGACCTCAATGGTCAGATTGTTGTCCAACCAGACCCGTATGGTTCGCCCTACGAGTTCTCCCTCAACGTGCTCGTCCACCGAATCGATACCGATGAGATGAGGCGTATCGAGTCCGATCTCTACGTTCGTGTCCGCCAATGTGATCCCGTTGTTGTTCCAATTGGATCGGCTTCGTAAGACCATTCTGCTGGCGCGTACATCCAAAGCATACCCATGGAGTTTCTGGTTTAGGGCCCCGATGGGCAGCGTCGCATGCCCGCCACCAGCGTGGCTATGGCCGGTGTCTCCGTGGCTGTGACCCCCGCCAATGTCTTCGGTGAGCAAACCCAGATTGGCTCGATATCCCAATGTGACGGAGCCCACGATCAGCGTAACGCGCATCTCCACCCGAGGTTGGCTGAGCGGGACGAGTTTCAACGCCGATGAGGGCCCCCGACCTTCGAGGACTTTCCCCCCGTCTTTGGACAGGACTCTCCAATCTTTCCCAAGAAAAGCCCAACCGTCGGTTGTGCTGTCTTCGAAGTCGGTGTTTGCCACAATGATGTTGTATGGTTCGTCGGTTTGAGAGGGTGGTGGTTTGGTATTGTCGGTCACTTCGCCGCACCCGGTGGTTAAACCAGCGCATGCGAATCCCAGAACGACCGCCATGGCCATCGCGTTCAGTCGAAACGAAAGCATCGCAGAATGATGGCGGACTCGATGGTCCCAAGTCAAGAGACGCGGGGGCCTTAAAGTGGACGAGATCCAGCGTCTAATTCGATTGGCCGCGTCGCAACGCCCAGCGGTATAATGTACGAAACTCCGGGGCCTTCAGTGCGGTCGAGAGCAGGGCAACGCAAGCCACGAAGATCCCAAAGCTGCTCAGAACCCGGACCCAGTCGGCCCTGTCTGCGAGCGCGTGGAGTACACCCCACGAGGCGGCTCCGCTGGTCGCTGCGATCACCGCGGAACGACCGATTGACCCGGCGAGTTTTCCCAATTGCAGCGGCAGTTTTCGGTGCAACATCAGCAACGTCACCAGTGCGGTGACCCCGACGCCGAGTGTGGTGGCCAGGGCCAGGCCGTTGTGCTTCATGGGTCCGCTCCCCAACTGCCAATAGACGGGCACAGCCAGCAAGGTGACCACGGACGCGATGATCATGGGGCTCCAGGTGTCTTGCATGGCATAAAAACCGCGGGCCACCAGGGCTTGCATCGCCCAAGCGCTAATACCGATGGCCAAAAATACCAGCGCGCTGGCGCAGTGTGTCGTGTCGATGGCATCAAACAAGCCGCGTTCATAGAACAGGGCGACGATGGGTTGGCTGGTGACGGCCATCCAGACGCTCGCAGCCAGGGTGGCGAACATCACCAGGCGGAGGGCGTCGGAGAGGACGGCGCCGGCTTCGCGCGTCTTTTCTTCCGTGTGGAGGCGCGCCATGAAGGGCAAGGTGGCTTGCCCTGCGGCTTGCCCGAGAACGGCCACTGGAACGAGCATCAGTCGCCGAGCGTTTTGGATCCAGGAGATGGCACCGGTGTCCATCCCCGAGGCGAAGTATCGGGTGATCCATTCATCGACGGTGACCAAGGAAAAGCCCAGCATGACGGGGATCGACAAGTGAAGAAATCGTTTCAAATTGGGGTCGTTCAGCGAGAAATGGGGGCGAAAGCGAAGGCCTCGTCGTCGAGCCGCCCAAAACATGAGTCCAAAGGGGCCGAGAGCCGCGCCAATCAACGCGCCCCAAGAGAATCCCTCGATGCCTTTGTCCAAGAGTACGCCCCCAGCAATGATGCACAGGTTGTATACGATGGGGGCCAGCGCCGCCTCAAGAAAGCGCTCTCGGCTCATGACCGTGGCACCGAGCAGTCCGCCCACATAAAAGAAGATCTGCGCGGGCAGCACGATGCGCGTGAGTCGGACGGTATCGGCGACCTGATCGGGGGTGAACCCCGGCAGGAACCGGGGCACCAACCAGGGCACGAGGAAATAGGCCACCACCGTCAGCACAACCAAAATACCGCCGATGGTTGTCGCTACGACGCTGAAACAGTCCCAACCTTCTTGTTCTCGGTCGCTGTGAAGGTAGCTGGAAAACATGGGGAGGAAGGTGATGGACAGCGCCCCTCCGGCCAGCATGTATCCCATGAGATCGGGGATGGTGAAGGCCGCGAAATACACGTCGGTGTCTGCAGATGCACCGTGTTTGGCGGCGATTACGGCATCTCGGATGTAGCCGAGGATCCGGGAAAACAGCACACTCCCGGTCATGATCGCCGTGGCAAACCCCAGGCGTTTTCGTACCGAATCCGTCATTGTATCGACGCTAGCTCACCTTCGGGTTGGGCGCCAATTCCCAGGCAGTTTTCGGCGAGTGACCTTGGGGAAACGACTTTATTGGCCTTTGAATTCCGCTTTGCGCTTTTCGTTGTACGCGTTGATGCCTTCGGCGGCATCCTCCGACAGGAAGAGTTGCTGCTGTAGTTCTCGTTCCAGTGCCAGGCCCGCCTCCAAGGTCATCTCGGCACCCGCTTGGACGCTGCGTTTGATGCGCCCCACCGCAAAGGATGCCTTGTTGGGGGGCACAAATTGTCGCGTGTAGTCCAACACCTGCTCCCACCAGTTCTCGGTCGAGAAGACGTGATTGACCAAGCCCAAGGCGTGCCCTTCGTCCATGGACATGTTGGTCCCTAAGGCCATGAGCTCGATGGCTTTGGCCTTGCCCACCATACGTGCCAGTCGTTGGGTGCCGCCGGTGCCAGGCAACACGCCAAGATGTACCTCAGGCAGTCCGATCTTGCCGCCGTTCTCCCGGCCGATCCGAATGTCCGCGGCCATGGCGACCTCCAGTCCCCCACCCACGGTGTGGCCGTTCAGGGCGGCGATCACCAATTTGGGTGTCTGCTCCAGTCGAAGCAGGGTCTCGTTGGCGTGGAGGCAGAAGTTGTATTTGAAGTTCGGCGTGACATCACCCAACATGGCGATGTCGGCGCCTGCACAGAAGAACTTGTCGCCGGCCCCTCGGATTAGAATCACGTGAACACTGTCATCGAAGCGCGCGCCGAGAACGGCCTCGTCGAGTGCCTTCATCATCTCGAGTGAATAGGTGTTCGCCGGTGCGTTGTTCAGCGTCAGTATTGCAATACCACCGTCGTTTTGAACTTCTACCAATGCCATGGTGTGCCTCCCGGGTGCCCTGTGGTGTTGCGAATTCATAGCACACTCGCGTCGCGGCCGACAGGGGCCTTTGTGCATGTCGCCTTGTCCCCAAGCCAGTGGCTGGCTATGCTGCCCACCATGAGTACGGAAATTCTTCAAGTGGACAACCCGGCGACTGGAGAGATCGTCGCCGAAGTTCCCTATGTGACGTCGCACGACTTGGACGACATTGTCTCCAGGGCCCACGACGCTCAGCGGATTCTCGCCGCCTGGTCGTTCGAGGAACGTGTGGCGTTGTGTGAACGGTGGATCGTGGCGTTGGAGAATCGCTCGGACGCGGTCGCTCGGGACATCACGTTGCAAATGGGCAAACCCTTGGCGCAGAGCGTGGGCGAAGTGCAGGGCACAATCTCTCGAGCAAGGGCCATGATGGCACTCGCCCACTCCCGTTTGGCGCCAGAGATATTGCCATCCAAAGATGGTTTCGAGCGGTTGATTCTTCACGAGCCTGTGGGGGTGGTACTCGATATCGCCGCCTGGAATTATCCCCTGCTCATCGCCGTCAATGTGGTGGTGCCCGGCGTGTTGGCCGGCGATGCCATTTTGCTCAAGCATTCCGAGCGTAGTCCGCTCTGTGGGGATGCGTTCGCCGAAACATTCGCCGAGGCGGGTGCGCCGACGGATTTGGTCCAGGCCGTGCACTGCAGCCACGACACCACGGCGGCCCTTGTGGCGCACTCGGGTGTGGATTACGTGTCGTTTACCGGATCGGTGCGTGGCGGTCGCGCCGTGCACAGCGCTGCGGCGGGCCAGTTCAAACAGGTGGGCTTGGAGTTGGGGGGCAAAGATCCGGCCTACATTTGTGCGGATGCAGACTTTGCCAGCGCCGTCACCAACATGGTGGAGGGCGCTACCTTTAACGCCGGACAAAGTTGTTGTGCCATCGAGCGGGTGTATGTGGATGCGAGCATCTACGACCGGTTCGTGGACGCTGCGTTGGCCGAGATGAAGAAACTAAGGCAGGGCGATCCCATGGCTGACGGCGTCGATGTGGGGCCCATGGCGCAACCGGCGGCCCTGGGGCTCTTGGATGCACACGTCTCGGATGCAGCGGAGCGTGGGGCACGTATTCTGGTGGGAGGGCAGTCGCATACGGTGGATGGTGCGGGTCGATATTTTGAGCCCACCTTGGTGGCGGACGCCGATCACAGCATGCACATTATGACCGAGGAGACGTTTGGTCCTATCTTGGCTCTGTCTCCCGTCACATCCGACGCCGAGGCCATCGAAAAGATGAACGACAGCGTCTATGGGCTCACAGCGTCCATCTGGACGGGTGATCTGGAGCGCGCACGTCGCATGGCGCCCCAACTGAGAACGGGTACCGTATTCTTGAATCGATGCGATTTTCTCGATCCGCTCTTGCCGTGGTCGGGTACGAAAGACTCGGGCTGTGGCGTCAGTCTGTCGCATCACGGGTTCACGCCGCTGACCCGACTCAAGTCCATTCACTTCCGGTT
>Ga0114996_10002568_pt1 | contig 23452 bp, 23 predicted proteins | sample ArcticOcean_MG_C_4_FD_87039 | JGI IMG/M metagenome (GOLD analysis project Ga0114996, IMG submission 87039) | Marine microbial communities from western Arctic Ocean - ArcticOcean_MG_CB4_134 | ecosystem: Environmental > Aquatic > Marine > Oceanic | place: Arctic Ocean: Canada Basin | collected... | reverse complement strand
CGCTGCTCAGGCAGGCTCTAAGAAACGATCTGAATATCGACAATCAGGAGCTCCGGAAGAGTGCCTGAATAAACCACGGAGCCCGATGAGTTTCAACTGAGAATGGGGCTTGACCGCTGCTGGAAGCGCCGGTAAAAGACGGACAGACCTACCAGGACTCTTTGCGGCACCGGAATGGAACTGATATCCCCGTAGAATGGACCTTGGCCTCGTTCTCGGTAGGGAGCGAAACCTACTTCTCCGGAGTCGCCCGCAATCAGACCGATCGCCATCTGGCAGAAGAACGCCGAATGGAGTCGGAACGCCTGACCACTCTTCTACAGATTGCCGGAGGAGCCGCACACGAAATCAACCAGCCGCTGACAGCCATTCTGGGCTACGCCGAAATGGTCATGTGCATGCTTGCCGATGATCATCCGGTCTACGCGTATCAGAAGCACATCGCCACCGCCGCAATGCGCATCAACGAAACCGTCAAACAGATGCAGGCCATACGGGAGTACCGCACCCGCCCCTATGCCAGCGGTCACGACATTGTCGACTTTGAACGATCGTCCGGCGGCGGTACGGATCATCCAAAGACCGACACCTGATCTACAGCGTTGAAATTGAAAAGAGAAGCGCCCGGGCCGAAGGATGACCCGGGCGCTTCTCTTTTTAGATATACGATCTTAACCCGAAGTTAACTCGTGGACGGTCCTCTGAAGACGCGGTTGATCAAGGCGGCGGAAACGCCCGCGCCAAAACCATTGTCGATATTGACAACGGTCACGCCCGTAGCACAGCTATTCAGCATACCAAGGAGCGCCGCAAGCCCACCGAAACTCGCCCCGTAGCCGATACTGGTAGGTACAGCTATAACCGGAACCTGAACGAGTCCTCCCACCACGCTCGGCAGAGCTCCCTCCATCCCCGCTACAACGATGATGACGCGAGCATTCAGAATCTGATCTCTGGATGCCAGCAGTCTGTGGATGCCCGCAACACCCACATCATACAACGTCTCCACGGGGCTGCCCATAGAGGTAGCCGTTACTCGTGCCTCTTCGGCCACCGGAAGATCGGATGTGCCGGCGGCAATCACAAGAACGGTTCCCGTGGTCTCCGGCAGAATATCATCCGTCCGGACGACCACGGTCCGTGCAAGCGGGTCGTAGTCGGCGTTCGGAATAGCTTCCACCAGGCTCTGTCCGATCTCAGCTTCCGCACGGGTGGCCAGAAGCGAACTCCCTGAGTCCACAATTCGCTTCGAGATAGCCACCACTTGATCGGTCGTCTTGCCCTGGCAGAAAACGACCTCGGGCAGTCCCTGCCTCACACTCCGGTGGTGGTCGATTCGCGCGAACCCAAGATCTTCGAAAGGAAGATTCTGGAGATCGGTCATCGCGGCACCTACGTCCAGGGCCCCGTCGCGAACCTGCTCAAGGAGATCACGAATTCGTTTTGGGGTCATACTGCCTCCTCTTCTCTATCACCGGAACCGGCCAGCGCGGCAATGTGCCGCAGCAGCGCCTCCAACGCCTCCGGGTCTTCCTCTGTCATCACCTGGCGCCGGAAAGGCGCTCCTCCTGTAACGCGCTTCAGATAAGCGGCAAGATGCCGCCGCATTTCCCACAGGCCGGTCGGCAGTCCCTTGTGAGCTATCGATGAACGAAGATGCCGAATGGCCATAACCATAACCGTTCCTGAGTCAGGCTCAGATTCCAAAACGCCGGACTCCAGGTACCGGCCGATCCGGTGGAAGATCCATGGGTTTCCGATCGCCCAACGTCCCACCATCACCATATCGCATCCGGTACGGTCCATCATCTGTTTCGCTTCGAGGGGTCCCCGCACATCCCCGTTCCCAATCACCGGGATGCTTACAGAACGTTTCACTTTCAGAATAGACTCCCAATCGACGTCGCCGCCGAACTTTGCCTGCCGCGTCCGTCCATGGACGGCGATCGCGGCGGCTCCCGCGTCTTCCACCACCCGTGCCAGATCCTCCGAAACATCATCGTCCCACCCGCTTCGAATCTTCACCGTCACAGGAACGTCTACCGCCCGCACCATACCGCGGACAATGCGGCCCAGAAGTTTCGGGTCGCGAAGGAGGGCGGCGCCGGCGTTCCGGTTCACGATCTTCCGAACAGGGCAACCGCAATTGACGTCGATAAGATCTGGATTCCGTTCAGAAATCGCTCTTGCACCCTCGGCCATAAGATCCGGATCCGATCCGAACACTTGTACGGAAATCGGATGCTCATCGGCATCAAAATCCAGGAACTGGCTGGACCGCTCGTGCCCCTCGGCCATGCCTTTGGCACTGACCATTTCGGTAACGGCAAGCCCGGCGCCCTGCTCCCGACAGAGGAGTCGAAAGGGCCTGTTGGTCACCCCGGCCAGAGGAGCCAGGACCGTTCCGCAACCAACGTCCACGTTGCCGATGCAAAAGTTCTGGCCCGGCGAGGTGTCTTCGGTTTCTGTTCTTAGGGTAACTGCGTCCATACTCAGGCGATTCCTTCGAACAGCCTGCGGACCTTTTCCGCTCCACTGCAGGCAACTGTGAAAGGATCTTCCGTCCACAGGTCCTCTCGAAACAGTTCGAGAGACACTGGGCCGCTGAACCCGATGGTCGTAAGCATCTTGAGCATTCCAACCAGATTGAGAATCCCGTCTCCAGGGTAGACGCGGTCGCCGTCGGCCAGTTCCTGACGGGTCCTGCCATCCTCCGGAACATCGTCAATATGGAAAATCGAAACCTGCTCTCCCCGTAGCTTCAGGATATCCTCGTCGCTTCCGCCCCCTCGATAGATATGGAATGCGTCCAGCACCACGGTGGTATCCGGTGCATCGGCCAGGGCGACAATCTCCATCAAGACGTCCACATTGTTAACATGGTCAACGAAGCCCAGAAACTCCAACGTCGGCAGACACCCGATCTCTCTGCCGATTTCCATCAACTCCGCAAACCGATCCCCGGCCTGGGCCAGATCCGCCTGTCCGTGGGCCGGTCCCGCAATCAACCTGGCAGCCCCAAGTTCAGCGCCCTGTTCCATCCGTAGTCGGGCCTGATCAAGAACCGCCGTGCGGAACAGGGGTTCTTCAGCGTCCATCCACCCTGGCAGATGGACCAGGTCGGGGACCGTGAGCCCATGGTCTCCCAGTGCCTTGCGTACATCTCCGAGCGCTCCCCCGCCAGACGTGAATGCGGTGAGATCGTCGCACCAGAGCTCAATCGACTCGAAGCCTGCCTCTCCGGCAGCCCGGATCTTGTCCAGGAGAGGCGTTGTTCGGATGGTGCTGGAGTTGAAACAGAGCTGAAAGGGAATTTCACTCATGAGGCCGTCTTTCCGGTAGCACAGATAGCGTTCAGGGCGCAGGCGGCGCAATCAGGTTTCGGGCGGCACACCCGCTTCCCAAGTTCAACGACGAGGGCGTGATACTCGTTGTAGTAAACGACCCGATCTGTCAGACCGCCCGGCATTGGGGCGTTCTGGAACCAGGCCTGCAGATCTTCATAGTTTGCTTGCGGGTCCACCCACCCCAGCCTGCCGAAAATCCTCCGCGTGTATGCGTCGATGACAAACCACGGTTTGTCCATCGCGTAAAGGAGAATACAGTCCGCTGTCTCCGGGCCTATGCCGGAAACCGACAACAGCTTGCTCCGAAGATCGGTTCCCGACGTACGCCGCATAGAGTCCACCGACCCGCCATACGTCTCCTGGAAGAACATGAGATAGGCGGTCAACCTGCGGGCCTTCACGCGGTAGGCCCCTGAAGGTCTGAGATACTCCTCCAGCGCATCCAGGGGCAGTCCGATCAGCCCGCGGCAGGAAAACGACCCCGAAGCCTTGAGTCGGGCCAGGGCTCTCTCCACGTTCTCCCAGGAGGTATGCTGGGTCAGGATCGCTCCAACCATTACCTCGAAGGGCGAATCGGCCGGCCACCACTCCTGCGAACCGTATGCCCGGAAAAGTAGCTCGTAGGCGGCAGCTGGAAGGGAATTACGGGGGTCGATCACGGAAAGAACCTACCCAACCCGCTCGCAAGCATCAACGCTTTTCAGGTAAAGCCGGCCAGAACAGGCCGGTCTGGGCGCCTGCCTGGAGGCTCCGGGAGGACCGGTGGGCACAAAGAAGCGCCCGGACGTGTGCCCGAGCGCGACGGAGACCCATCTATGGGAAGCGTTCAGTTCGGCTGAATCAGCTGCCGTCGCCACTGGCGTAGCACTGCCAATTGGCGGCGCATCCGGTAGTACCCGTCGACTACTTCGATCACCTTCAGCCTGAGGGCGAGTCTTCTCAAATCGTCGGACATCGTGCTTCCTCCAGGTGCGGGCCGCGGGAACAGTGCCTTCAAAAGTATAGGTCTCGCCGCCGCCCAGCGTCAAGGGTGTTCGTTTCCGCCACTCCATGATTTGTGTTCGGGCTTTACAGATAGAACGACAGGAACCTATATTGAGTTCCCCGCCGGGCGGCTCGGGGAAGGCTTGATGCCTGAAGGCCGCACCAGACCAGAACGCGCGATGGAGGATCAGATGACCGCTGAGAAATCCCTGAAGCAAAGACTCAAGAACGGTGAGGTCGTCGTAGGACCCTTCGTCAATTTGGCGTCGGGAGCTCTCATTGAGATCGCCGCCTTCGCAGGATTCGATTTCATCATCATCGATACCGAGCATGGGCCGCTCGACATCCCGGTAGCAGAGAATCTTTGCCGAACAGCAGACAGTGTCGGGATCACGCCCATTGTGCGTGTTCGGGAGAACGACGGTCCGCAGATTCTTCGAGCCCTCGACATCGGAGCACATGGTGTGCAGGTCCCGCAGATCACCTGCCGGGAGGATGCCGAGGCTGTGGTGAACGCAGCCAAGTACTCACCCATGGGAATGAGAGGGGTTTCACCCTACACGCGTGCCGCACGCTATTTCAGCGACGGGAGCAAGATCTTCGATCGCCTGAACGACGAGTCCATGGTTCTTGTCCACATCGAGGGGGTTGCCGGACTGGACAACCTGGCCGACATCGTTCAGGTCGAAGGGCTCGATGTGATCTTCCTGGGCCCGTACGACCTGTCGCAGTCTCTTGGGATACCGGGCCAGGTAAACGATCCCAGAGTCGTCGACCGGATGCGAGAAGCAGCCGCCCTCGTCAACGAAGCCGGACTTACGGTGGGCACGTTTACCGATTCCCCGGAAGCGGCCAATCGTTGGATCGAAGCAGGCGTCCGCTATATCTCCCTATCCGTAGACACCGGAATCTACCTTCGAGGGTGCCGCGAGATACTCTCACAGGTGAAACGCCCCTGAAGTCTGGCGAAAGTAAGCGGTGTTCCCGACCTGTGCGGCACGGGTTGAAGTAGTTAAAAAGCGGGGCGACTCTCCCACAGAGAATCGCCCCGCTTGTCTTCCAATGTCAGGACCTGTCTATCTACTCATCATCCGACGTCACGACGAGATCATCGCCCAGCAGTGCCGCTCTTCGCCTCGGGCGGTCTGCGTAGATACCCGGTGTGCGTTCCTGCTGCTCCTTCACTTGAACGCAGAACCGAGCTGTCGGCAGAGCCTCCAGTCGGGCAGGAGGAATACTCGGGCACGTGGCACATAGATTCAACGGTTCAACAATGCACGATTCGCAAATGCCGAACGTGCCATTCTCGATCTTGTTGAGCGCTTCGTTGATCTCCGAGAGCTCCATGCGCTCGTTGTTCCCCAGCGCCGTCATCAACTCTAGCGAGGACGTATTCATCGCCATATCCAACGGGTCGGCAGGCTGGTCTTCTCTCAGATCGTCCATGTCGTCATTCTGGGCAAGAACCTGGCGGGCCAGGTCTGCTTTGCGATCCAGCAGGAGCTTCTTGTAAGGCTCCAACTGAGCCTTTGTCATCCGACTCTTTTTCGGTCTTTTCGCCTGGGTGGGTTTCTTCACCTTCTTTTGAGTTCCTTTGGATTTTGCGACCCCGGCAGTCTTCGCCGCAGTCTTTTTGGGGGATGAACTCGTCTTTACCTTACGTGGCTGGGAGGCCTTCTTCACAACCTTCTTGGCCGCTTTCTTTGTGTTCTTGGCCGCCTTGTTTTGCTTTTTGGCCGCCTTCTTCGCCGGCTTTCGGGCAGACTTCTTCGCCTTCTTGGCCGAAGCTGGCTGCTTCGTCCTGGCCGGGGAAGCCTTACGAGTCCCCTTAACCGTCGATTTGGATTTTTTCGCCTTCTTGGCCGTTTTTTTGGCCATATTCACTGCTCCTGTTGATTCCAGGCAGTGTGAATGAAGACCGCCGCACCCCTCCGCCCTGAAAGAGAAAACCGATACGGAAACGTCGGCTCCTGCATCGGTACAAACGTCTATCCGGCCCGGGCGGAGCTTTGGGGACCGAAGTGCCTGAATTTATGCCAGCCCAAAGCGAATGTCAAGGCCTGATTCCACCATCGCCAGAGACAGAAAAACATACGGAAACTTCAAGGAAACAGGGGTTTAGGTGTTGACTCTCGACCTCGGTTTTCCTAAAACTTAGCGCTCCCTGTTCTCATTCTTTCAAGGTACCGCAGTCCTGAAGCCAAGTGAGGCAACAATGGCATCAAACGACAAAGTCCGCTGGCTGCTCCCTCTGATCGTCCTGTTCCTTGTCGTTACAGGGATCACCTGGCCTTTCCTCGACAACGAGCAGACGGGGCCGCAGGCCCCCAAAACGGATGTGGTGATTCTGAACTGGAAATGGAACAAAAGTGTGGCCGGCCACATATTCGCCGTCTTCGGCGAAATCGAGAACACCTCTGCAGCCAACTTTTCAGAAGTCATCCTCGAAATCAAGACCGCCGACGCCGATGACAATATCCTCAACCGGCACCCTATTTCGGCGGGGCCTCTTGAGGCAGGCAAGCGCAAATACTTCAGACACGACCTTCCGCGGACGGGCGACGAGGCAGCAGGATTCCTCGAAGTCGTACGCACCATACCCGTTTCAGACTGAGGGGCACGACCGGTTTCAGTCGCGGTTTTGATCGCGGTTTTGATCGCGCAGGCGGGATGGACACATTCGGGCGATACCACACTCTGAACAGCGCGGGAAACGGGCGATGCAGACTTCTCGCCCATGCCAGATCATCAGGTGGGGAAACTCCACCCAGTCTTTCTTGGGGATAATGGACGCCAGATCCCGTTCAACCTGAACCGGGTCAGTCCTTTCGGTAAAGCCGAGCAAGCGCGAAATACGCCCCACGTGGGTATCCACAACAACACCCGACGCAATGCCAAAGGCGTTGCCCAGTACCACGTTCGCCGTTTTCCTACCAACACCTCCCAGTTCAACCAACTCCTCAATCGTCCGCGGCACCTCGCCCCCATGCAGGTCCATCAACCTCTTGCAGCATTTCACAATCGACTTGGCCTTGCTTCGAAAGAAACCGGTCGTCTTGATCAGTTCCTCGATGTCCAACACGTCTGCATCGGCAAGTGCGGCCGCCGTAGGATAGGCACGGAACAACTCGGGCGTAACCTTGTTCACTCGCTTGTCGGTGCATTGAGCCGAGAGAATGGTGGCAATCAGAAGCTGCAGTGGCGAATCGTAGTTCAGCGAACATTTCGAGTCCGGATACAACTGCCGTAGTCTGTTGATGATCCGCCGCGCTCGCCCCCGCAGGGAAGCCAGCGCCTTGGGGTCAACCCCAGGCAAAACCGCCCGCTTCCCCATCAACCGGCTCCAGTCCGAGCGGCTTTCCATTCCAGAAGTGTCGGAAGATCCCAGGCGTTCAGCACGTCCGCTGCCCGCAGCCCCGCTTTTCGCGCGGCCCCAATCCCGTAGTCCATCACCTGCAGCGCTTCCGGGCCGTGCGCATCGGTATTCACGGCTATCGGTATTCTCTGGCTGGCTGCCCCTTTCAAATGCCGCCAATCCAGGTCCATTCTCCGCGGATTGGAATTCAATTCTATCGCCGTTGAGTACTCCACAGCCGCGGAGAACAGTTCCTGCACGTTCAGCGGGTAGCCCTCTCGCGACAACAGCAGCCGTCCCGTGGGATGTCCCAGAATGTCGACATACGGATTCGCCATAGCATTCACCACTCTCTGCGTCGCCTGGGCCTCTGTCATGCTGAATTGGGAGTGAACGGATGCCACCACCAGATCGAAGCCGGCCAGAAGATCGTCATCGTAGTCCAGCCGTCCATCGCCCAGAATATCCACCTCGATGCCCTTGAGTATCGTAATCCCCTCAAGGGCATCATTTATCCGCTCGATCTCCTCCCACTGCTCCCGGACGCGCTCCGGAGGCATTCCGTTGGCGTACGCTGCCGCCCTGCTGTGATCGCAGATGGCGATGTACGCGTAGCCCAGGTCCCGAGCCGTTTCCGCCATCACTTCCACCGTCGCCCGGCCGTCGCTGAAGCGCGTGTGTACGTGCAGGGTTCCCTTCAGGTCGGAAGGCTCAACCAGTACCGGAAGGGAGCCACTTTCGCCCAGCTCGATCTCACCGGCGCCCTCCCGAAGTTCGGGCGGAATGAACGGCAGACCCAGGCTCCCGAACAGGGCGGCCTCGTTGGCGCAGGCGACCGGAGTGCCTCCCCTGAACAAGCCGTACTCATTCAGCTTCAGTCCCTCCGACTTGGCCCGTTGACGCATCTGGGTGTTGTGTTCCTTGCTTCCGGTGAAGTGATGCAGGGCGTAAGGAAATGCCTCGTCCTCTACAATCCGAAGGTCGGCGGTCATACCCGATTCGAGCACCACGCTCACCTTTGTCTCGCCCCTTCCCGTTACCTGTGCAACGCCCGGAAACGCGACAAACGCGTCTGCCGGGGCTGACGCGTCGGACGAACTGACCACGATGTCGACATCTTTGGACGTCTCGCAGCAGCGGCGTACGCTGCCTGCCACCGCCGCTCGTTGAACTCCGTCAACACCTTGTAAATGATGAAGCATGGCATTCGCCTGCGCCAGGGCAGTGGAGCAGAGGAAGCGGCCCCTGTGCTTCTGAAGAAACGCTATCCCTTCCAGGATCTTGTCCGACGTCTTCTTGCCGAACCCACTCAGCTTCTCAACCTGACCCGAAACGCAAGCCTTCTCAAGCGCGTCCACGTCCGCCACACCCAGGCTCTCGTTCAGCGTATGGATTCGCTTCGCCCCCAGTCCCGGTATCTCCAGAACCTCGATAAGTCCTTCGGGTACGGAAGCGCGCAGATCGTCGTAAGCCTGCATACGGCCCGTGGATACCAGCTCTGAAATACTGGCCGCCAGACGGTCGCCAACCCCTTTCACACCGGTCAACTCACCACTGTCCGAAAGGTCCGCCGCCGATGCGTCCATCCGTTCGATCTGGCGCCCGGCGTTCCGGTAGGCGTTGCATCGAAACGCGTTGGCGCCCGTAAGCTCCATCAGCGTTGCCATCTCGTCCAACACATCCGCAATTGCACTGTTATCCATCTACCTTACCCATCACGGTGACGTTAGTCCGCTCTCCCGAGTCCCCAAACCCCGCCTGTCCCTGGCCTGTTTGCCCGGAGGTCGGAGTCCCGCTGACCCTCCCCCGTACCCTGCTACCCTTTGTTTCTCCCCCTCACCCCTCCTCCTCCATTCCCTCGCTGTCCTGCCCTCCTGGTCCTCCACTCCCATCTTCCGCCGTCCGGGTTTCCCCGACATCATCCAGCAACCGGTTGTTCCGTGTGATATTGATTGGAGTAAGCACCAGGGCGATCAGGTTGACGACCAGATTCCCGATCGCCAGAATCTCGTGGATGATCGACAGGACCGACCGTCCGGTCTGCACGGGTCGCAGAAGGTCCGCGTGGGCGCCCCCACCCAGCATCCCGGTGGCCATCGAACCGAAAATGGCCAGCGTCAGCCAGATGAAGAACCATCCTTTGAATGCCCGTGCCCGGCGCAGGAAGTTCGTATCCAGTTCCCGCTCTCTAACCTCCTGCTTGAGGGCAGATCCCGTTCCCATGAAGTAGAACATCGTAGTCGTATGCGTGAGCATCAACAGGACGACGGTTCCCAGTCCCATCTTCACATGAGTAACCACGGACAGATCGAACCATCCGAAGCGCAGGCAATAGCCCATCCCAAATGTCGCTATAAGCATCGGAAACGATACCACAATCATGCCCAGAATTGCCGCCTGCATAGTAGACGCCTTTACTCCGTCGTGCTGAAGGTCAGCCGGTTCATCGTCGCTTACCGGCACGGAAATATCCATCCGATCGAATCTGCTTCCAGCACCTGCCGACGGATCGTCCACGAATTCAGGTGGACATGTTCGGTTGCGCGCATATTTTCCTATCCTGTCTTCTGAGAAGTCGGTTGAACGGCGCCGTGCGCATAGACGAGGCGGACGGGGTCCGATCCGGTACGCCGGGTAGCGTGGGGCGTATGGGGTGGAACAAAAAAGGCTGCTCCCGGCCGGGCCGGAAAAATCTCGTCCCCGATTCGTACTTCCCCTTCGCCGCTCAGAATGAACAGGGCCTCCTGGTCATCGTGGACCTGGAGGCTGAACTCCAACGTTCCGTACTCGGCCATTCCCAAACTGAACCCGGAATCTGTGGGAACATCCGGCCCGCCGATCAGTTCCTTGCTCCACCGGTCCGAAAACACCGAGGCATCGACATCATCTTCATGAAGGGTTCGCTTGGACGAAGACATACTTACGCTCCGGACTACGGGTTGTTTCAGATTTGAGATGTTGCTGCAGGATTCTTGAAGAGGCAGGAATATAGTCAGAACGCGCAGGTTCGGTCAATTAACCGGTCGCCGGAGCCCCCGGGGTTCCTGGCAAATAAGCTGGAGGCTTTGTGTCGAACAGACTTCGAATCGCTGTTGCAGGACTGGGTCGAATCGGATGGCCCTTTCACTTCAGACAGGCTCATGAATCTCCCCACTTCGACATCGTCGCCGTCATCGACCCGCTGAAGGAACGTCTCGATGAAGCGAAAGCGATGGCCGGCTGCAAGACCTACAAGACATTCCCAAGTCTTTTCAGGGGGGAACCACCCGATGTCGTCGTAGTGGCAACCCCCACGGACATGCATGAGCGAATGACCCGCAGGGCCCTGCGCGAAGGATGCCATGTCATCCTCGAGAAGCCGATGACGACCTCCTTGCGGTCGGCCGACAGGATGATCGCCGAAGCGGAAAAAAACAACCGCCGCATTTTCCTCTACCAGCCGCACCGCCTCACGGCCGAAACGCAGACCATCAAGGGAATCCTCGACAGCGGGAAGCTCGGCCCCGTCCATCTCATCCACGCGAACCGCTCCCGGTATGTCCGACGCCACGACTGGCAGAGCCTCCGGAAGAATGGCGGGGGGATGCTGAATAACTACGGCGCGCACGGGGTAGACCAGATGCTCTACCTGTCCGACGGATCTGGAATCCAGGACGTCCAGTGCAGCATGTGGGCCGTAGCAACCCGCGGCGACGCCGACGATGTCGTCAAGATCTGGATGAAAGGCGGCAGCGGGCAGCTGCTGGATCTGGAAATCAATCAGGCGGCCTCGTACGCCGTTTCGCCGTGGCACATCTGCGGGAAGTACGGTACCGCCATCAGGGAAGAGAACGTCTTCAAGATTCGATACTATGACCCGACCAAGGCGCCGGCGCTGGAGGTTGTGGAAGGCGCTGCGCCCGGAAGGCGCTACGACAGCGGAGAAGAACTCCCCTGGCAGGAGGAGGAGATCCTCATCGACCCCTCCAGGCGCCTCGACTTCTACGAGAACATCCACGACGTCCTCACAAACGGAGCAGAGCCCCACATCAAGATTGAAGAGTCCCGCGAACTCATGCGAATCCTCGAGCTCTGCCGCAAACGATCCGGATTCTGAAATCCGCACTAATCGGTTTTGGTTTGTCGACCTTGCCAGTCATCGCATCTTGCTATCGCATCGTTCCTTCATCATCCATCTTTATCGACGGATAATCTCCCATGCGTCTCTCCTGTACCTCGGTCATGCTGCCTCGGTGGACCCTCGACCAGACGTTCGACAACCTCGCAGAGTACGGCTACGACGGGGTCGAGCTCCGCTGCCGATTCAACCCCGAAGACCCGGAGGCGGAGCCCGCCTTTTGGGGCCGCCATCTCACCGATGTCAGCCCGGACAACATTGCGGAAAAGGCCGATAATATCCGGGCAGCGTCCGAACGCTCTGGAGTAACGGTTGCCGCCCTGGCTCCAAACGTCCTCATGGATGACCGGGAAACCATCGAGAAAATCTTTCGAGGGGCCGTCACCATCGATGGCGACAACCCACCCCTCATCCGAATCGGTGCCCCCAGGCACGATCGGAACGAACCGTACCAGCCTCAGTTCGACGCAGCCCGAGAGGGGTATGCAAATCTGATTCCCCTCGCCGCCGATATCGGGGTGAAGATGGTATACGAGATCCATGTCGGCACAGTCGCCGTCAGCGCCTCTCGCGCCTGGGAACTCCTCCGCGACCTGGATCCAAACCGAATCGGCGCCATCTACGATGTTCCGAACATGCTTCGCGTCGGGCTCGAGGACTCGAAGATGGGCATGGAGTTGCTGGGCCCCTACCTTGCCCATTGTCATATCGGCAACGGCGCACCCGTGTTGGATGGCACCGACAAAACGGGCGCAGGGAAGTGGAAGTGGGTGTTCACAGGAGTCCGCGACGGCGTGGCTGACATTGCCGGAATCGTTCAGGACCTGAAAGACGTCGGCTACAAGGGCTACATGTCGCTTGAGGAGTTCGGCCCCGGAAAAGACGAAGACAAGCTTCGCGATCAGGGCGCCTACCTGCGAGAACTGATCGGAGAAAAGGACGAATAACGACGATTCTGACTTCTGACTTCCTCTCCCCCCTCTGCTTATGCGCATCGCGATCGCCGGCTTCCTCCACGAATCGAACACCTTCGCGCCCTGGCCCACAACGCTTCGGCACTTCTCCGACATCGCCATCGCACGGGGAGAGGAGATCTTTCGCGTCTGGGGTGCTGCTCATCACGAGATCGGTGGATTTTTCGAAGGGGCTGCAGCCGAAGGTGCAGAGATCATCCCCGTTATCGGAGCGGCCGCCACGCCCGCAGGGCCGGTTGAGCGGGAAGTATATGAAAGCATCACCACAGAACTCGTCTCGGGGATTGTGAAGGCCTCACCCGATGGCGTTCTGCTGGCCCTTCACGGAGCCATGGTCGCCGACCACATCCGCGACGCAGATGGTGAAACGGTTTCACGTCTGAGAGAGGCCCTTGGGCCTGATGTACCAATTGTCATGACCCTCGACCTTCATGCCAATGTCTCTCAGCGCATGACGGACGCGGCCAATGCGACGATCGCCTACCGGACGAATCCACACGTTCAGCAGCGCATCCGCGGTATCGAAGCCGCCCACCTGCTGTCGGCGACAATCCGGAAAGAGGTCCAACCTGTCACCGTCCTCCGCAAGCCTCCCCTCATCCACAACATCGCTTGCCAGGAGACCTCCAGAGGCCCGGGCGCAGCCATTCGGAGCGAACTCGACGTGTCGACCCGGGTCCCCGGCATCCTCTCAGCTTCGTACACACCCGGCTTCTACTATGCCGACGTCGAGGAGATGGGACCCGGCATCATCGTCGTTGCCGACGGCGATGCGGAACGTGCCGCCAGGGAAGCCGACCGGCTGAACGCCTTCGTATTGGCGCTCAGAGCGGAGCTTGTCGCCGACTTGCCCGACCCATCCGTAGCAGTACGGCGTGCGCTCGCCTCCCCTTGCGGCCCCATATGCCTCCTCGACTGCGGGGACAACATCGGAGGCGGCTCGCCCGGCGATTCGACAATCCTGCTCAACGAGATCCTGCTCCAGAACGGAACCGACTCTCTAACCATTCTATTCGACCCTCCGGCTGTTGAGGCTTGTATCCAGGCCGGCGTAGGCAGCCAGGTCTCGCTCGACGTGGGCGGCAAAACAGACGACCGCCACGGCTCTCCCGTACGGATCAAGGGAGAGGTTCGCGTGCTGGGCGACGGTCGGTATGAAGAGACCGAACCCAGGCACGGTGGGAAGCGTTTCGGAAACCAGGGACCAACCGCCGTCATTGTAGCGGATACAGGCAACACCGTCGTGCTCACAAGCCTCCGCGAAGCACCGATGAGCCTGCAGCAAATCCTCTCACTCGGACTTGAACCTGATGACTACAAGGTCATCGTCGTGAAGGGCAGCATCGCCCCGCGCGCCGCTTACGAACCGATCGCCGCCGACATCTTCCCGGTCGACACGCCCGGAGTCACTTCGGTCAACCCCTTCAACTTCGAGTATCAGCACCGCCCCAAGCCGCTCTACCCCCTCGAAGACGGCCAGCTCGTCGCCCCATCGCTCTAATCGATCCAGATTATTTTCGATCTTGTCCGTAATCCGGTTTTGCCTCCTGCTCCTACCCGTCCTTTGGAGACCCACATGATCCCACTTATCTCTTCCATCAGCTTCGGCCCCATCGGCGTCTGCCACATCCCCCGCTTCTGGTGGAAAGTCATCCTGAGGGCCCAGGGCCTGCTCGACGAAGACTATCCCGATTTCAGCGGTGGTCTGGACCGCATGGTATTGGAGACGCTGGAACTAAACAGCGATCAGGTTCTTTCCCACCTGAGAACCGAGCGCCCGTCCTATCTCGATTTCGAGAAGTGGATTCTCGATCAGAAGGGCGGCGCCCTCGACGCTGAAACCGTCAGCGAATGGAACGCCACCATTCGGAACCGGGAACATGGCGAAGCCAAGCTCGCCGACATCCATGGAACCCTGGGTACTCCGAACGACGGATCCCTCATTTCGGCCGTCATCCTCAACCAGTTGGAAGACTGGCACTTCTTCCATCAGCGCGACCTCCCGGACAACTTGGACGTCTTCGGCAAGAACGGAATCCCTCTCATCAGCACCATCGACTACGGCCGACTGCGGATCACGCAGCTCCCACGTACGTGGCTGAAGGTCATCCTCCGGGCAAAGGGGATCCTCCACGAAGACTACCATGATGCAGGGCGCGGCCTGGACGGAGCGGTTGTCCAGGTACTTAAGCTTGACGAAGAAGAGATGCTCGGATACCTGAGGACGAACATTCCCTCCTACCAGGAGTTTGAAAACTGGGTAGAAGAACGCATGAATCCCGGCGACGGGGCCATCGAGCACTTCAACAACGCCAACACCGCCCGTCAGCACCGAGACGAGCGCAGGGTCGAAATCCTCGCCGGCATCAACGTCCCCGACGACGGCACCCTCCGGTCGGCGATGGTACTGAACCGAATCGAAGACTGGACCCTCGCCTACAACCAGATCTTCACCTGAGGCGCCTCTGCCCCGGGGCAAGCCTGGGCAGTTCTCTGCCCTTTGCCCTCTGCCGTCTGCCCTATGACACTTCCCTCCAAGGAGCTTTCCATGCCAGTAACCACCCGCGTTTACGTCGGAACCTACACCAAAGAAAGCAAGGGCATCTACCTCTACCACCTCAACCCGGCCACGGGCGAGCTCACCTACGAGAGTGCGGTGGAAGGAATCCAGAATCCATCTTTCCTCGACATCCACCCGAATGGCCAGTCGCTCTACTCTGTCAGCGAAGTCGGGGGCGATCCAGGCGGAGCGATCGCGGCGTTCTCGATCGATCCATCGAACGGTCATCTCGCGCCGCTGAACCAGGTCTCCTCTTGTGGAAAGGGGCCCTGCCACCTCAGTATCGACGCCACCGGTTCCTATGTCCTGGCTGCCAACTACAGCAGCGGCAGCGTGGCCATGATCCCCATCAAAGACGACGGGTCCCTCGGTGAGCCGGCAGATTCCGCGCAGCACGAAGGATCCAGTGCAGACCCGAGTCGGCAGAAGGGCCCGCACGCCCATTCCATAACCGTGGCCCCGGACAATCGTTTCGCCTACGCTGCGGACCTCGGGCTGGACCAGATCCTCGTCTACGAACTCGACTACGCAGCAGGGAAACTGGTTCCGCAGCTCCCCGTCACAGTCCAGCCAGCGGCCGGCCCCCGCCACTTCGCATTCCATCCAAACGGTGCATACGGCTATCTCATCAACGAACTAGACAACACGTTCGTCGCCTATTCTCGTGATGCGGCCACCGGTACTCTCACAGAACTGCAGGTGATCTCCACACTCCCCGAGGGGTTCTCGGACACCAGTTACTGTGCCGACGTTCACGTCTCGGCCGACGGCCGTTTCCTCTACGGCTCCAACCGAGGCCACGACAGCATCGCCATCTATGCCATCAACGGCGACACGGGAAAGGTCTCACCCGTCGGCTATGAGTCTACCCAGGGCAAATTCCCACGCAACTTCGGCATCGACCCGTCCGGGTCCTGCATGCTGGTGGCCAACCAGAACACCGACGACATCGTCAGCTACCATATCAACAAGGATAGCGGAACGCTGAAGCCTACCGGTCACGTGACCAAGGTTGGTGCCCCTGTCTGTGTCAAAATGGTCGCTGTCTAAACCGGTTTAACCTGTCAGACAAAAAGCGAGAAGGCGGCCTCCGCAATTGGAGAGCCGCCTTTTTCGCTTCGTTCCCTACCGCCTCTGACTATCCCACCACATCGGCGTCGGTTATCCCGTCTCTGATCATCTGCCTTTGGTCATCCTGCCCCTAATTATCACACCGGGTTGAAACGGACTCACCGGAATCCCCAACCGTCATCGCTTCTGACTATCCGGTCCTGATTATGCCGTCTCTGATTATCAGCCTTTTGTCATCCCGCCCCTGATTATACCCTTCCTCTCCCTCATCCTATCCTGACCTCTGCGCCCGTCTTGGACGACTCATAGATCGCGTCGACGATCTTGGAGATCACCACGCCCTGGTCGGCCGTAGTTACCGGTTCCTCACCCGCACGAAGCGCATCCACGAAACCTTTCGTCACGCCTCCCCCGCCACGCTGCCGGTCGGGCACGGGAACGTGCGTCTCCACCGGGCGGCCGTTCTGGTCGTGAAACTGGACAAGTCCGTCGGCCACCCGCAATCCTCCTCGGGTCCCATAGAGCCAGACCCCGTTCGCCCCTTCCATATGGGTGATCCAGGAAACCTCCCAGGACAACGTCAACCCACCTGCCAGCCGAATATAGGCGTCTACGTGCTCCTCAACATCGTTCTTAATCTCGGACGGAACGTGCGGCTCAATGCGGTTGTGGGTGACGTTCGCCGCCACGCTCAAAACATCCGGCCAGCCCAGGTAGTCGAGCATCAGGTCCAGGTGATAGTGCCCGAGGTCGGCAATCACGCCGCCCCCGGCCCGATTGAAATCCAGGAACCACTTGGAGTCCTCCAGGATGTCGAATCCGGGCCTCCCTCGCCGCCTGAGGAAAACCAGTTTGGCGTGGTAAACGTCGCCCAGGACTCCGGAACCGATCACTTCCCGGGTAACACCCGCTACCGGAGTAAAACGGTTTCGGCTGCAGCAGACGGCCAGGTACTTACCCGTTTTTCGCGAAACGGCCGCCATCGCTTCAGCCTCCGCAGCGTTCATAGCGAAGGGCTTTTCGCACAGCACGTGCTTACCCGATTCCAGAGCGGCAATCACCGGTTCTTTGTGAGCGAAAGGCGGCGTCGATATGATCACTGCGTCCAGTCCATCCATCTTCACCAGTTCGTTCACATCTGTGAACGTCGTTTCGATCTTCTGTTCTTCCGCGAATCTGGCAACCGCCTCCGGGACGATGTCGCAGCAAGCGGCAAGCTCCACGTTCTCGCACGCTTCCAGTCCTCGGGCGTGCGCCCTGCTGATGGTCCCCGTACCGACGATCCCGATTCGGACCGTTCGCTCCATCCCGATCGCTTCGTTGGCCATTCTGGTGATGCCTCCGTCTTGGTGATTCAGCGCACAGAAAAAGACTCAGGTAAGTCTCAATATAGAGAGGTGACGCGTGTGGGGAAACCGGGGTTCGAGCAGAGTTTGCCGAACGACTGAAAGTGAGGAACATTCGGAAAGGCAGGAAGAACCAAGGGCAGTTCTTGATGACCCTTATCATATTACGTTCCCTTATTGAAATACCTGCTAACTATAACATTCTTAAGCTGATACGGAGTTCGCTTAGGACGGCTAATCCTATCTTGCCACATATCTCTAAATCTCTTATATTCAGGCTTGATACGCAGAATTGTCGGGTCCGCCCAGAAACCCTTTACAACAGGGTGTGAACCGACGTTGAGGGTTTAATCAACTGCCCTCTATGATGCAAATCGCATCAACTTTTTTGGACCTGATTTCTGGGGCTAATCTGATGAGTCTCGAAAGTGACCTGATGGCCGAGGAGGTTGAGCACCTGGACCTCTCGCGCTTCGCCGCCGTCTCTCCCGGGCAATCCGTCTCCAAAGTCCTGGAACAGATGAGGTCCGAGAAGAACAACTGTGCGCTTGTGGTGGAGAACGAACGCCTGGCTGGAATCTTCACCGAGCGCGACGTCCTGCTGAAGGTGGTGGACAATTCCGACGTTTGGGAAACTCCCATATCCGAGATCATGACGGTTACGGATGCTACGATTTCAAGCACCGAAAACGTGTCCCGCGCTGTTGAGAAGATGAAAGCGGGCCATTTCAGGAACCTCCCCGTTCTTGACGAAGAAGGGCGCGTCGTCGGAAACCTTACGCAGGAAGCAATCATCAAGTTTCTGGCCGAACACTTCCCCGAAGCAGTTTACAACTTGCCTCCAGATCCGTCGAAGATTGCGGGCAATCGTGCAGGCGCCTGATTCTGTCTGACCCCGGGAAACCGGGCGGCACACATTCGGTTTCGTAGGTCGACTACCATTGTTGCGACACGTTCAGGAGGTCCGGCGCCATGGCCGAATCACCGGCCGTTTCAGCTGTTGAAGAGCAGGTCAAGATCGAAGAGCTCGATTCCGTCACCATTCGGTTCGCCGGGGACTCCGGGGATGGAAGTCAGCTCATCGGCGGCCAATTCGCGAACACATCTGCAATCGTCGGGAACGATATCAGCACGCTCCCGGACTATCCCGCAGAAATCCGCGCCCCCGCCGGTACACTGCCGGGCGTAAGCGGCTTTCAGGTCAAGATAGCCAACGAGGAAATTCACACACCGGGAGATTCGCCGCTGGTTCTTGTGGCAATGAATCCTGCGGCCCTTAAGGTTAATCTGAGCGATCTCCCTCTTGGCGGCATCGTCATTGTCAACACGGACACCTTTACGAAGAGCAATCTCCGGAAAGCCGGGTACACCGAAAGTCCCCTGGACGATGAGTCTCTAAACTCCTACAGGGTCTGCCGGATCCCACTGACCTCGCTGCACAAGAATGCCCTGGAAGGTCTGGAAGGTCTCAGCAACCGCCAGATCGACATGATGAAGAACATGTTCGCCCTGGGCCTGGTCTACTGGATCTTCGACCGTCCTCTCGATCCGACTATCCGAATGTTGGAAAGCAAGTTTGGTAGCCGCCCCGAAGTGCTCGAGGGAAACCTCCGCACGATGAAGGCCGGCTACCACTACGGTGAAACAACCGAGGAATTTCAGTTTCGATACAAGGTCTCAAGAGCACCCGTACTGCCTGGAACCTATCGGGCTATCACGGGTGCGCAGGCCACCGCCCTCGGATTTGTCACAGCCGCCCACAAGGGGGGCCAGACGCTCTTCTACGGGAGCTATCCGATCACCCCGGCCAGTGCTGTACTGGAAGAGCTTGCAGCCCTGAAGAATTTCGACGTCCGCACCTTCCAGGCCGAGGACGAGATCGCAGCAATTGGGGCCACCATCGGCGCAGCTTTCGGGGGAGCCATGGCGGCCACCGGCACGAGTGGGCCCGGTGTTGCTCTCAAGAGCGAAGCCATTAATCTGGCGTTGGCTCTGGAATTACCGCTGGTTGTTGCCAACTTTCAACGTGGTGGCCCAAGCACCGGCCTTCCAACCAAGGCGGAGCAGTCGGATCTCCTGCAGGTCATGTTCGGGCGAAACGGCGACAGCCCCATTCCGGTCATTGCAGCGGCAACACCTTCAGACTGCTTCCACATGGCCATTGAAGCCTTCAGGATTGCGATCGAGTCGATGACGCCGGTGTTCCTGCTTGCCGACGGCTACCTCGTCAGCAGCGCCGAGCCCTGGTCGATCCCCGACCCGGATACAATTGAGCCCATAGTCGTAAAGCACGAAACGAATCCGGACGGGTTCCTGCCCTACAGTCGTGACCCGGAATCTCTGAAACGCCCTTGGGCTCTACCCGGGACAAAGGGACTCGAGCATCGGATCGGCGGCCTTGCCAAACAGGATGGAACGGGCAATGTCTCCTACGATCCCCAGGATCACGAGCACATGACCCACATCTACGCGGAGAAGATCGCCCGAATCGCAGACCGCATTCCGGAGCAAGACATTCTCGGCGAAGAGAGCGGTGAACTGCTTATTGTCGGATGGGGGAGCACTTACGGTGCCATCCAAACAGCAGTACGCCAGGCGCAGAAGCTGGGAAAACCAGTATCCAGTATCCACATCCGATACATCAATCCGTTTCCCCGAAATCTCGAAGACATCCTGGGACGGTTCGAGAAGATCATCGTGCCTGAAATGAATACGGGTCAGCTAACCTTTATGCTTAACGGCCGGTTCCAATGTGGAGCCGTCGCCTTCCCGAAGGTCCAGGGACTGGTGTTTAAGATTTCCGAAATCACCGATAAAATCGATGAGGTTCTGGGCTGAACCGGCCCAGCGGTCTTCACATAGGCACTCCCGGAGATTACTGATGTCTGAAGCCGTCGCAGAACCCACTCTCAGCCGGAAAGACTTTGTTTCCGACCAGGATGTTCGCTGGTGCCCCGGTTGCGGAGACTACGCCATCCTTGCCCAGATGCAGCGCGTTCTTCCCGAACTGGGCATCGCACGCGAGAACATCGCCTTTATCTCCGGCATCGGGTGCTCAAGTCGTTTCCCGTACTACATGAATACCTATGGCATCCACTCCATTCATGGGCGTGCGCCGACTCTTGCTACGGGCCTCAAGGTGGCCAGGCCGGATCTCAGCGTTTGGGTGGTCACCGGAGATGGAGATGGTCTGTCCATCGGCGGAAACCATCTCATCCACTGCATTCGCCGAAACCTGGACATCAACATCCTGCTGTTCAACAACCGGATCTACGGCCTCACAAAGGGTCAGTACTCGCCCACGTCGCTGCAGGGCCACAAGACCAAATCGTCGCCAATGGGGTCTGTAGAACAGTCGTTCAACCCCATTTCAATTGCCATAGGCGCCGAAGCGACCTTTGTCGCCCGCACCGCCGATCGGAACACCAAGCATCAGGCCGAGATCCTGAAGCGCGCAGCCGCCCACAAGGGTACATCCTTCGTGGAGATCTACCAGAACTGCAATATCTACAACGATGGCGCCTGGTTTCACGTTACCGAAGGCGAAGGGAAAGAGGAAAACGCCCTCTACCTGGAGCATGGCAAGCCTCTCCTCTTTGGCAAAGAGAAGAATCGGGGAATCAGTCTGAATGGATGGACACCGGAAGTCGTGGAAATGGGGAATGGTGTAAAGGAAGAAGACCTCCTCCATCACGACGAAAGCCTGGACTCTTCCGCCCTGGCCTATCTCCTCAGCCGTATGGATCACCCCGACTATCCGGTTCCAATGGGCGTCTTCCGGTCTGTCGACCGCCCCACCTATGAGGCCCAGGTGATGGATCAGGGGCGATTGGCACGGGAGCAGCGCGGCGAAGGAAACCTTGCCGCCCTCTACCACAACGCCGACACCTGGACCGTAGCCTGACAGAGCCGGTTGAGCTGGATCGGTACGGATGGCTTGGTGGAGCTTTGAGCGTAACCCTTTTTCGACCCTACATATAGATAATCGTTTGCGCAACTGAGAGAGGTATTCATGAAGTGTCCCGCCTGCGACGCTGAAAACCTCCCTGGTGAGGATCTCTGTGCGTCCTGTGGCGTTAGCCTCTCGCAGCAGACCGAACCTCGTTCGGATGCTCACCACAGCATCGTAATGGATCCGATTTCATCGCTGAAGCCGCAGCCCCCAAAGTGCCTGAAGGCATCGGCAAGCGCCCTGGATGCCATCCGGATTATGCGCGATGAGCGGTGCGGCTCCGTTTTCATCATCGACGACGACGGCGTTCTACAGGGGATTTTCACTGAGCGGGATGCCCTGCACCGGGTCGCCGGCCAGAAAGACGATCTTGCAGCCCTATCGCTGAAAGAGGTGATGACACCGTCGCCTACTGCACTGCCCGACGACGCCTCCATCGCCTACGCCCTTCACCTGATGTCCATTCATGGCTTCCGCCACATCCCCATTATCGACGAAAAGGGTCGGCCCACCGGCGTGATGACCTACCGTCGCGTCGTGGAGTACATCGGCGACCTCTTCGGCTGACCACCATGCAAAAAAGAACTTGGCCCGTCGCTCCTCGGTGAGCGGCGGGCTTTTTTATTTGTGGTTGTTCTCCGGTTTTGGTGGATTGAGCTCGGAGCGTCTCGGCTATCTTTTCATGACAATCTGTAACCTTCCCCGTCAGGGGCGGGTCTTATTAGGACATATGCAGCCACCACGCCAGATTCGCCGGGGAGGACAGATGAAACGGATTCGGATAGTCTTGCTTGCCGCACTCGCAGCATACGGATGCACCGATCAACTGGCCCTCATCCAGAACAGCTGCAGAGGCCAGTGGCGCTTGGAAAGCCGGGAACTGCCAGACGGCAGCCTCTGGGCAGTTCTGCAGTAGAGGGGGATATGTCCTGGGTCCAACTGGACGACAGCCGCGCCCACATCACGCTCTGGGTAAAGACAGATACGGGGCGAAACAAGCTCGACTACGCCGCCAGCGTCTACGAGATTTCCACCTCGGCGATCACGCGGAGCCGACATCTGCTGGTCCGGCGGGGATACCGTCCCATAGAGGAGGTCCCTCTCTCCATTTACGGGAGAGCGCGAAAAACACGTGGGGTGATAAAGCTTCTGGGAGATGGCGTGAAGATCATTCATGAGCCGGAAGAGAAGACCCCTGGGGGAACCGGCGAATCGTTTACCCAGACGTTCCAAGGAGACGTAATGACCGCCTCCTACTCCGGCGCCTTTACCGATACCTGGCGCCGAATCCGACCCTACTGACAGATTTATCCTCCTTACAGCGGCGATGCTATTAGGCACACAGCCTTCCCCTGGATGGTTCCAACAGGGAGCGGCTGTGGGTGAGGGCGGTTGGGTTGGTCTGTCTAAGATCTGTATCCGGTACTTGTCGTCTATTTTTGCCCTTTGTCCTATGCAAAAAAAAGCCTCCGCTGAACGACTGCGGAGGCTTTGCCGTTTACTTCAGGAGGCTCACTTAGATGTGTGCTTCCAGAATAACGTCTATGGCTTCCAGATGAGCGTTCACCCGAACATCCAGATCCAGTGCGGTCGGCGTCTCCGATGTCACCAGGTGGTCGGTGAATCCGGTGAAGTGCCTATCGTAGTTGAAACTTAGAGGGCCCCAGACTTACATTGGGTACGAGATTGCGAAGGCAAGTACCCGTAAGAAAGGAGCCCACGTTGAAAAAGCTATTTGTAGGCAAT
>Ga0114996_10002566_pt1 | contig 23465 bp, 22 predicted proteins | sample ArcticOcean_MG_C_4_FD_87039 | JGI IMG/M metagenome (GOLD analysis project Ga0114996, IMG submission 87039) | Marine microbial communities from western Arctic Ocean - ArcticOcean_MG_CB4_134 | ecosystem: Environmental > Aquatic > Marine > Oceanic | place: Arctic Ocean: Canada Basin | collected... | reverse complement strand
TTGTTGACGAAAAACTGTGGCGTCAGCGAGAGCGGGCGCTGGGAAAACCCCAGGCCGTTGAGAATCATACCGGCTACCGCTTCGCCGGTGGTAATCTCTTCGTCGGCATCCGGCACGATCCGCGCGTCGATCCGCTCTATGAGCCCTAAGTCCTTGATAATACCTGAGATAGTGCCCAGATGATCCAACCGTTCTATCTGCAGATCTTCCATCGAAACTCCTTCTTGGAGAGGGCGAATATCCCAGGAAGGATAAATAAATTTTGCCGAAAATGCACCTGCTCAATGTGAGTAATTAGATCATATATTTGGCTTTTTATTGAAGAAAAGATTATATTATCATGACACACAATTATGTGTCATGATTGTGTCATATGTGTCCCGCGTGGGACACATATTTCTATGTCCACCTAAACCTAGCTATTCGCCGCCATGAAAGTCCTAATTGTAGACGACACCCACGCCGTGCGCCACCTGATCCAGAGCATCGTTTCTTCCCAGGGACATGAGGTGACCGCCTGCGCCGACGCCGAAACAGCCTGGGAAGCCTACCAGCGCGAATTTTATCCGCTGGTATTGCTCGATTGGATGTTGCCCGGCATGGACGGACTGGAATTCTGCCGCAAAGTGCGCACCCACGTCCAAGGGGATCGCAGCGTCGTCGTGGTCATTACCGGCCGCGATCAACCCATAGACCTACAAACAGTGCTCGAAGCAGGTGCCGACGACTACATAACCAAACCTGTGGCCAGCGGCCTGCTCAAAGTGCGGCTGGCCATCGCCGAACAGCGCGTGCGCGATGTTACCCAGCGCAAACGAGCCGAGCAATCCCTGCAGCAAAGCCACAGCGATCTATTGGCCATGCTCGACGAATTGCAAGTGGGCACGGCCATTACCGACGACCAAGGCGGGGTCACCTTCCTAAATCGCGCCGCTAGGGACCTGTGGGGAGAGGATCGCTTGGAACGTCTGGGCGGCCAGCACTGGACTCAATTTTTCTCCCTGCCGCACCAGAGTGAAAGTGAAATCCAGGCCATGCTGGAACAACCCCCGCTACAGCGCAGTCGCATTCCAGCTTATGTCGAAGGAGTAAACGGTCAGCGTTATTGGATGAACATCGACGTGCGCGATGATCCGCGCGACGCGCGGCGCAAGCTCTTCTTCTTCCACGATATGAGCGAAGTCTACGATTTGCGGCGACGCCTCGACGAAAAAGCACAATTCCAGGACCTGGTCGGCAAGAGCAAGGGCATGCAAGAGGTCTACCAGCAAATTGGCCAGGTGGCCAAGGTAGACTTCACCGTGCTCATAGAAGGGGAGACCGGCACCGGCAAGGAGTTGGTGGCGCGCGCCATCCACGGCACCAGTGCGCGTGCCGACCAACCCTTTATCGCCGTCAATTGCGCCGCCCTGACCGAATCACTCATCGGCAGTCAGTTATTCGGCCACAAGCGCGGCGCTTTTACCGGAGCGGTCGAGGATCACGAGGGGGTTTTGCAGGCCGCCGATGGCGGCACACTCTTGCTCGACGAGATTGGCGATCTGCCGCTGGACATCCAGGCCAGCTTATTGCGGGTGCTGCAAGAAAAAGAAATTACTCGCCTGGGCGAGACCCAACCGCGCCAAGTTGACGTGCGCGTGCTAGCGGCCACCCACCGCAATCTAGAGGAAGAAGTCGCCCGGGAGCGCTTTCGCCAGGATTTGCTCTACCGCATCCGCATCGCCCGTATCCAGCTGCCGCCCCTGCGCCAGCGGCGCGAGGATGTGCCGCTTTTGGTGGGAGCCATGCTGCGCAAACACAGCGCCGCCTTAGGCAAATCCGGACAGGAGATTAGCCCGGAATGTATGCGCGTACTGATGGACCACCCATGGCCGGGCAATGTGCGCGAACTAGAAAACGCCATCGAATTCTCCATGGTCCACTGCATCCAATCGGTGATTCAACCCGAAGACCTACCGCCCGAAGTGCTGTCCCCCGCTGCCGGTGGCCCAGACGAGCGTGAACCCCGCAACGAAAAGGAAGAGCTCTTGGACGCGCTGCACCAGGCCAACGGCAACCGCTCGGTCGCCGCCCAGCTTTTGGGCATGAGCCGCTCTACGTTTTACCGCCGCCTGACTCGTCTGGGTATCGACTCAAAACCGTAGCGACATAGATTAGCGAGCCGACCGGTAAGTGAGCGCCGGATCTGCCACCCACTTCACCTTGTCCTGCTCGCGGGTGAGCACACCGTCTGCAAGCGGCGTAAGATCGTCGCCAGTCTTAAAGAATAAAAGGGGATCCTTGCGATACTGGGCCAGACCAAGTTCCAACGCGTCTCGCGCCCGAAAGAGTCGGGCCACAGCGTTTCCGACCCCCCTTCCCATTTGTACCATTCCCCGCTCTTCCAATAGAGTACCGAATTTATTAAAGTCATTTCCTGGGAAACCCGGTTTGGGACTGAAGGTCTGGGTGGGCAAGGGACTTTCTGTCCCATCCTGTTGGCGAATTCTGGCCTCTACTTCCAACCACTGCCGGTAGGGCACCTGCACCAGCTGTTCCACTACGTGGAAGAAAGTACACCTGGTATAAGGCACCCCAAAAAGCAGGATGCGGGCATCCAATTCGTACAATTTCCAAAAGGGGCCATCTACCGCCCAGGCCGATGGCCCGTGGACTGCGGTAATCTCATCTGCACAGCCGCCCAACGCAGCGATCGAATGCAATAGGTGGCGACTGCGGCGCGCAGGCCTAAATCCTGCAGCGCCGCAGCGAGCTGTTTTTGAGTGAGCGGATCCATTTTCACCTAGACGAAGAAGCACTTGCACCTCGTCTCCGACTAAATCGTACAGTGTGTAGATTCACGCACGCGTCCCGGCCACCAGAGTTAGCGGTGTCACCGTTGGTTCTTCGTCACAACGCGCGTCGATGTCCCCAGCAAATTTCTCGAAAAACGGCTGGGACTGCAAGCGCGCTTTATCTTCTTCGCTGGCAAGGTGGACGACGTGTTTAAACGAAACGCCATGACCACCCTCTACCTGACCGTCCAAAGTCCAATAAAACACCACCCCTTGACATAATCAAGCTTGTCAGTATGTTCTGATTAATCAGAACATACTGATCAATCAGAAAGAGGTGATTTATGGCTAAAAAAGAAGCCGACTGTTGCACCATGGACCTATGCTCGTGCAAAGTCGAATCCCTAGTAAGCATAGACGAACGCGGCCAAATGGTATTACCCAAAGATATTAGAGAAAAAGCCGGCATCGGCCCAGGAGACAAGTTAGCAGTAATAAGCTGGGAAAAAGAAGGCAGTGTCTGCTGCATTTCGCTGGTCAAAACCGAAGAACTCACCGCCATGGTAAAAGGCATGCTGGGCCCCATGATGGAAGAGATCCTCAAATCCTAACTCATCTATATAAGGAGAATTAAAAATGCAAGACGAAACCATAAAAGAGACCGTGCGCGCCAACTACGGCAAGATCGCCGAGGAAAACAGTTCGTGCTGTACATCCAACGGCTGTTGCGACGGCCAGGACGCCGACCAGGTCAGCAAACGTTTAGGTTATAGCGAAGACGAAAGTGCATGCTGTTAAACCCAGCTACAACTAACCGTAGATAGATAGGTAGGGGGCTTTGCCGGCGGCGCTTTGTAGGGGCGTGGCCGGGGGAAGAGGCGGCCGGGCCTCACAGCCACAGGCTGTGGGGGAGTGGCGGAAGGGCAGCGCCGCCGAGGGATTCACAAAGCGCCAGAGGCACAGCCCCCTACCTACCGTCGCCCGTCATAAAAGATCAACAACCAACCAACCAACATCACGCAAAAAATAAAACCCTATTCTCCTCTCTCCTCCCCCATCTTGCGAATAATCTCCGACGAAGACGCCTGCGGCACACTACTAGCCACCGCCACAACCCGCCCCCCCGCCGCCTCAACCGCCTCGCGCCCAACAATGCCCTCCAATGTATAATCCCCCCCCTTGGCCAATACATCGGGCAACACCTCCTCAACCAAACCCGCCACACTCGCATCGTCAAAAATCACCACCCAATCGACGCACCCCAAAGCCGCCAAGACCGCAGCACGGTCCTCCTCCCCCACCACCGGCCGCCCCTCCCCTTTTAAAGCCCGCACCGAGGCATCGCTGTTCACCCCCACAATCAACAAATCCCCCAGTTCCCTAGCCTGCGCTAGGTACTCGACATGCCCGCGATGCAAGACATCGAAGCACCCATTGGTAAATACCACCTTCCTCCCCTGACCTCGCGCCTCTTCCCTGACCTGCTTAATTTCTTCTATAGTCGCTACCGTACCCATTGCTATCGCCTTTCACTCGGCTTCGACCTGGGCCCGAATTTGGTCAAAACCTTCAATGACGTGGTCTACTGAAATCCACTGCATAGCCGCGGCGCTGCGCGGTATTTCCAGCGGCGGCTCGATCACCAAACGCGGCCGCCCCGTATCGTAAGGCCCCCACTGGCGGCTGGAAGTTGCGCCGAAGAGAGCAACCAACGGCACGCCCACAGCGGCCCCCAGATGCATGGGAAAGGAATCGAGCGTGACCAGACAAAAACTCCGCTGCAATAAACCGGCAAATTGGAGCAGATCAAAGGTGCCAACCAGGGAGGTCGCCGCGCTGCGCATGCCCTGACGCACAGCCTCCACATACTCCCCTTCGCTCGGGCCGCCGCCGATCAGCACGCGAAAACCGGCCGCCGCTATGTGATCGCCTACAGCCGACCAGCGTTCCGGGACCCAAAATTTATCAGCATGCCCCGCCGTCACTCCCAAGACGACCACGGGCGTATCATCCATAAACGCCGCAACCGCATCCTGATCCGCCGTTTCCGGAAAGAGCCGAAAGCAGGGCGGCACAGACGCGGCGCCGATTGCTTGTACAAGGTCAATGTAATTATCGACCACATGGCCATTCCAATTATAGGCGACCTGATGCGTCCAGGCCCACCGCGACTTGGCCACATCAAAACCCCAGCGTTGCCCGCCGCCGCACAAGCGCGAGAAAAGGGCGGCCTTGGCCGCCACCCTAAAGCTGACAATTTGGTCAAACCGCCGCGCCCGCAAGCGCCGCAGGGTCGATCCCATCGCCGCCCAACCGCCGCCCTGAGAACGGACGAGCCAAGGCAGGTCGCAAACGATCACTTCATCCACATCTGGATTGCCCCGCAGCAGACTGGCCGACCACGAGCCGACCACTATGCTGATAAACGCCTCTGGCCGTCCACGACGCAGCGCATGTAGCGCCGGCGTGGTCAGCAATAAATCGCCGAGATGGTCGGGGCGCACCAGAAGGATCTTCTCTACTGCAGGGTTTGTTTGTATGGCGGGGTCGACTCTATCCACGCGTCAGCGGACATCCACTTAAGAGGCAAATTATTGAAATCCAAATATAGCCAAATTCCCCACCCAGCGCCTGTGAAGCGCACGACGAGCATGCCTTATGATCCCATCCCATGTAGGAACCATTCTGCAGCTAACGACCGGGCTTTACCCCTATGGTCTATATTCCTGCTACTACCTATTTTATATTTGGTAATGCTTTGAACCCGATGCTCGATAGGTAAACCTACACTGAGCGATATCCAATCGCCTTACACGAGAACGACCGCACTAATGAAAGACCAGATGTCCCCATCGATGTTCATCGGCGTTCAGGGCGATGACATCATCTCATTCGGATCGGGCCAACCCGACCTACCGCCCCCAGAAGCCGTCTACAAAATCCTGCCCGACTACAAGGATTTTAAGTACGGCCTCATCCAAGGACAAGAAAACCTGCGCCAGATCCTGGTGCAACAATACCCCGGCTCCACCCCCGATAGTTTCGTCATTACCAACGGCGCCTCCGAAGCGCTCGACCTGGTCCTGCGCGCCATTGCCCGCAAGCCCAGCACCCAAAAAAACAAAGCTCTGCTGGCGCAACCCTATTATTATTCTTATCCCCATATGGTGCGCTTTGCCGGCATGGAGCCGGTGTTCACCCAGGCAATCGACGGCCGCATCGACATGGACGATTTTGCGCGCAAGGTACAGGACTGCAAGGCGGTGATCATCAATTCGCCGTCTAACCCCACCGGCCGCGTCGAAGCTATCGACACCCTCAAAGAGATCGAAAAGCTCACCAGCGAATTGGGAGTCTACGTGCTCTCCGACGAGGTCTACAAGGACTTGATCTACGTGCGCGAAAACTACCTGATTAAAGGATCGCACGTGGTGACGATCAATTCCTTCTCCAAAACCTACGCCATGTGCGGCTTTCGCGTCGGCTATCTGTGGTCGTTAGATCAAGGCTTGGTTAACGAAACCATTCAGATCAAGACCCACACCTCAATGAACACCAATATCTTGGGGCAAGAAATGGCCTATGAGGCCGCCCGCGTACCCCAGACCTTCATCAGCGATCAATTGGCGGTATGGCAAGAGCGCCGCGACCTGATCTACGAAGGGCTCAAAGATCTCGGCCTCGACCTGTGGAAACCCGAAGGCGCTTTCTATGTCATGCCCAAAATTGAACAGCCGCAGGATTTCGTCTGGGATATGTTTACCCGCTACAAGGTGATTACCTACCTGGGCGAGTGGTTCGGCGCGCCCGACCGCGTGCGCTTCTCGTACGCGCTGGATACCAACAAGATTAAAGAGGGGTTGCGCCGCATTGGCGAGTACTTAAACCAACGCTAATACAAGAGCTGGGCGCAGATCCGCCTCACTGCATTCTTTGCTGCCAAAAGCGGTGGCAAATTTCCGCTCTATCTCTGCTATCTTTATGCCATTCGCTTATTTCTTGGTAATCAAAAAAACCGACCTCTAAAGATTCGCGGCTGGTCTGCAAGGTCCCGCCTACGGCAATGCAATGATAGTAGATACTGTCACTATGACCGTTGAATAGAAAGACCAATAGAACATGTCAACATTTGAGAAAATCGAAAAAGAAATTGAACGCATCGCCGCGTTTTCCAACGGCACAGTCGGAGTGAGCGCCCTGCACCTGGAATCCGGCGACAGCTTAGCTTTCAACGCCATCGATCCCTTTCCCATGGCCAGCACCTACAAGGTGCCGATTGCCGTGCAATTGCTCAAACGCATCGATGCCGAAGAAATCAAACTCGATGCAATGATCGACATCGGCCAAAGCGACCTCAGTCCCGGCGGCGGCATAATAAGTGCACATTTCTACCAACCCGGCGTGGCGCTTTCGGTGCTTAACCTGCTGGAAACCATGCTCACCATAAGCGACAATACCGCAAGCGATAAGTCGCTTGAGCTCGCAGGAGGGCAAGAAACTGTAAGCGAATTGCTCAAAAAATTGGGACTCGAAGCAATCCGTATAGACCGCGACACCAAATTTCTCATTGCCGATTTGCTGGGCATTTCAGACCTATCGCCACAAGACGAATGGTCGCTGCCGCGCTTCAAAGAGCACGAAAAGGCCACCACACCGGAATCAAAAAAAGCCTCAGCCGCAATCTTTCTGGCCGATCGGCGCGATACATCTACGCCCCAGGCCATGGTATCTCTGCTCGAGCGCATCTACCGCAAGGAATTGCTCAAAGAAGAAAGTACTAAATTATTTTGGACATCATGCGCCGCTGTCAGAGCGGCAAAGCAAGACTAAAAGGCATGCTGCCTTTTGCAACCGTTGTAGCGCATAAGACTGGTACATTACCGCTAGTGGCAATAAACGACGTAGGAATCATCACCCTACCCGACGACGCAGGCCATGTCGCCATTGCGGTCTTTGTTAAGTCAGTTGAGAAAACAGGCGCGTTTATTGAGGACGAAGAAAGCGAAGTCATCATCGCTCAAATTGCCCGCGCCGTCTACGATTTCTTTCTTTATAGACAATGAAGACACCGTATCGACATAGATTTTTTATTGGCGCCGGGGCGGTCCTCCTAACCCTGGCCTCGGGGTGTGCCCCCGGCTCTGATCGGGAAGGCATCCCCGCTCCCGCTATCGTAGAAAGTCCTGCGGGCACAAACGTGTACTTCACAGACGTGGGCGCAAAGAGCGGTATCGACTTTATCCACGTATCGGGCAGCCCGGAGCAGCGTTATATCATCGAAGCCATGACGGCCGGTGCGGCCTTTCTCGACTACGACAACGACCGTTACCTGGATCTATTCCTGGTCAACGCTACCGTCCAGGAGGATCCTCCCCCGGAGGCCGGCAATCGCCTCTACCGCAATGTCGCTTCCAGCAGCGCAGGACGCGTCTTTCAGGACGTCACCGAAGGGGCGGGACTGCAGCACTCGGGCTGGGGCACAGGCTGCGCAACCGGCGATTATGACAACGACGGCGACGTGGATCTCTATCTGACTTACTGGGGGCCCAATATGCTCTATCGCAATGAGGGCAACGGCCGCTTTACCGACGTGACCCTAAAAGCGGAGGTGGGCGACCAGCGCTGGGGCGCCAGTGCGGCCTTCGGCGACGTCGACGGGGACGGCTATTTGGACCTCTACGTGACCAATTACCTGGCATTCAGCCTGGACCCTCCTCCCAACGGAGGCAAGTTGTGTCAGGGCTGGAAAGACTTGGAAACGTTCTGCGGACCCCACGGAATGATGCCACAAGGCGATGTACTCTATCGCAACGAGGGCAACGGCCGCTTCACTGATAAAAGTGCTCTGGCAGGTATAGACCAACACGTTTATCCCGGCCTGGGCGTGGTCTTCACCGACTACGACAACGACGGCGATGCCGATATCTACGTGGCCAACGATTCGGCGCCCAACCTGCTGTTCCGCAATGACGGCAACTGGCAACTGACGGAGATGGCCGCCTTTGCCGGGGTAGCCTACAGCGAAGAGGGGAGAGCCCAGGCCGGAATGGGCGTGGATGCCGGCGACTACGACAACGACGGCGACCAGGACCTGTTTACGACCAATTTCTCCGACGATGTAAATACCCTGTACCAAAATCTGGGCGACGGTTCTTTTGCCGATGCCACCGCGGCGGCGGGCCTGGGAGGCGAGGACCGCCCTTTCTTGGGATGGAGCACGGCCTTTTTTGATGCCGATAACAACGGCTGGCTGGACCTCTACGTGGCCAACGGCCACCTCTATCCCCAGCTGGAGACTCGCTCTGCGGGACTGCGTTATGCCCAGCGCAATCTGCTCTACTGGAACGAAGGAGGCAGATTCCGACGCGCTGATCCGCAGCAGGGCCTGGCGACAGAGAAGGTCAGTCGGGGCACGGCTTTGGGCGACTACGACAACGACGGGGACACCGACCTGCTGGTGATGAATCTGAACGATACCCCGACTCTCTTGCGCAACGACGGTGGCAACCGCCACAATTGGCTGGGCTTCGAGCTGGTAGGTGTGGAGAGCAACCGCGACGGGATCGGGGCACAGATCCGTCTGTTTTCGGGGCCGGACACCTTGCTACAGGAAGTTAAGCGAGGTTACGGGTACCAGTCCCAACACGATGGCCGGGTACTCTTTGGCCTGGGACGAAAGGAGTCGGTGGAGCGCGTCGAAATCCGCTGGCCTTCGGGCAGGCTGCAGCTCATAGAACGGCCTCCACTGAGACGCTACCTCGTGGTGCGGGAAGGCAGCCAAGAACCGGTCGCCAATTATTATGTAGGACCGGTCGACCTCCCTGCCGCAGCATTGACAGCGCCACCTCAGGAAAGTACAGGTTCCCAGGAGCGCGCACCCTATATTGGGCGAGCCGACTGGAAGGCGGAAGACCACTACCGTCACGGCGTGCGACTCTACAAACAGGCCCGTTACGAGGAAGCCCTTGAGGCCTTCCGGGCGGCTGTACAGGGAAAACCAGACTATACACCGGCCTTCTACTCTCTGGGAGTGACGCTCTACTCGGGACTGGGGCGATCGAAAGAAGCCGCTGTCCTATTGGAAAAAGCAGTGGCCCAGGATTCCTCCAATGCAGAGTTGCTCGAGCTGCTGGGAAGGGTTTACCTGAGCCTCGACCAGGCCACCCAGGCCATAGCGGTGCTCATCCGGGCTGCAGCCCTGGATCCTTCTTCGTGGGAAAGACACCATCGACTGGGGTTGGCCCATCTGCGCAGCGGCGATTGGGCAGCGGCAAGCCGCGCGCTGCAGCGCGCGGCCAGTATAGCTCCTTGGGCCCCCATGCCCCACTTGGACCTGGCTCGGGTCTACGAAAAACTCGGCCGCGCGGGGCCGGCAGAAAAACAGCGGCTGATCTTCGCCAAGTTGAAACGTTTGCAAGAGCGAGAAGACATCTACTTACAGCAGATCAAAGAAGAACCGGTCGACTCAGAAGCGCATTATCGCCTCGGGCGAGAATACATGAAACAAGGCCGTTATACCGAAGCCTTGGTGTACTTCCAGCGCTCCATCGAGCTCGATCCGGGCTACGCACTGGCTTATTATGGCGAGGGGACAGCCCACTTCTACCAGGGCCAGCTCGATGCGGCGATCCAAGCTTATAAAGAAGCCTATCGCGCGGATTCGAGCCTGGTAATGGCGCTCAGCGATCTAGGCCGCGTCTATCACCAGGCAGGGCATCTGGAAGAAGCAGTCAAGACCTACCGACAAACCATCCGCTTGCGGCCTGACTTGGCCCAGGCTAGCAACAGTCTTGGCGAGGCGCTCGCAGCCCAGGGAAAAAAGCGGGAAGCTATCGATGTCCTCAGAGCGGCCCTGGACATTGACTCGACCCTGGTGGAGACGCGGAACGCCCTGGGCCACCTCTACGCGGCCGAGGGACTCTTGGAAGAGGCAATACGCCAATGGGAGAAGGTGCTGTGGCTGGCACCAGAACACCCCGCGGCAAGAACCTGGATACAGCGGGCGCGCAAACACCTATCGGCACGCTGAGAACATGGGATCAACAAGATGATCTAAAACGGATCTCATTGCCAAAACCTGACGCGCTCTGACGATGCAGTCTCCCTGGTCTTTAAAAAGCTTGACACAGCCCCAGGGTTTAATAATATAGTCCGATCCAATTTTTTTGCATTGTGAGCCCACCAGCACCTCCGCATTGCCCCAGATGCGAAATGGAGACCCTATGCGCCTTCTCTACATAAGCAGTAGTGTAGTAGGCATTATTATCTGTGGCGTCATCGGCGCCCAGAAGATCCATTGGCATCCGCCAGAAGACATGCTGACGGTTTGGCTCTACGACCCACCCCAAGAGGCCGAACTCTACAAGCAGTTGATCGCCGATTACCGGCACCAACATCCCGAAACCCGCTTGCGGCTGGAGAACATGCCCGGTCGCAGCATTACCCAGAAGCTGCTGACTGGCATGGATGCGGGCCATGCCCCGGACCTATGCGTCTTGCACTGGACGTGGCTCCCCCAGGTCGCAAGCACCGACCAACTCCTGCCATTGGACGATCTAGTACAACGGGACGGAATCGACGTAGAGGACTATTACCCCGTAGGGCTGCAGGCTTATACCTATCACGAGAAACTCTACGGCATCCCTCTCAGGGGCAGCACCATCACCTGCTTTTACAATATGGATCTGTTCGACCAATACGGCGTGGCTTATCCAACGGACGACTGGACCTGGGAGGAGTTGCTAGAAAAAGCAGGGAAACTCACGGTCGACACAGATCAGGATGGCCTGCCGGATATTTACGGATGCACTCCCTACGATATCGCGAATTATGTCTGGAGTGCGGGAGGCGATTTCTTGCGGTGGGAAGACGGACGTTATGTTTCCAACCTGGACGATCCGCGGGTAATTGAAGCCTGGATATCTACTGGGTCAACGGCGCTACCCTCGATGCCCCACAACAGGGAGGCGGCAATGTCCTCTACCGCAACGACGGCTCCCAGGGTTATACGGATATAACCGAATCTCTGGGGGTACAAGGCAGGGGATGGGGCATGGGAGCGATCAGCGCCGATTACGACAATGATGGCGATGCCGACCTTTATGTGACCAACCTGCAGGAAAACATCCTCTACCGCAATGACGGGACCCAAGGTTTCGTCGATGTCGCTGAATCAGCCGGCGTGGCCACACCGGTTTGGAGTACGGGAGCCGCCTTTGCCGATTACGACCTAGACGGCGATCTAGACCTGTACGTGGCCAATTACGCGGAATTCCATATGGACGAAATCCCTCGCTTGGGGACCCAGTGGAAAGGTACAGATGTCTTTGTCGGTCCCCTTACTTTGCCGGAAGTCCCCGATGTGCTCTACCGCAATGAAGGGGACGGTATCTTTACCGACGTCAGCGAAGAGACTGGGATCGCCCAGGCCGAACCCAGTTATGGTTTCGGCGTGCTTTTTGCAGACTACGATTCCGACGGAGATCCCGATCTCTACGTAGCCAACGACTCAATGGCGAACTTCCTCTTTCGCAACCAGGGCAATGGCCGCTTTGCGGATGTAGCCCTTTCCGTCTATGTGGCCTTTGGCGAGCAAGGCCACGCCCAGGCCGGCATGGGTGTGACCTGGGGCGATTATAACACGGACGGACATCCGGATATCTTCGTGACCAACTTCGAATCCGACTACAATATCCTCTATCAAAATAATGAGGAAGGCATATTCTCGGATGTCACTTTTGCGGCCGGTCTCGGCACCCCCAGCCTCTCCTACGTGGGTTTTGGTACGGGATTCCTCGACTATGACAACGACGGCGATCTGGACCTCTTGGTAGCCAACGGCCACGTCTATCCCCAAATCGATCGGGCCGGCACCGGCACCACCTACGCGCAGCCCAACCACCTCTTCGCAAATAGCGGCGATGGTCACTTCGAGCTTCTTCTGCCGCAAGCTGGAGACAGCCTGGGGACGGCGCGCGTAAGCCGTGGTTCCTGCATCGGCGACCTGGACAACGACGGCGATCTGGACCTCTTCATCACCAATTTAAACGACCGGCCAACACTACTCAGGAACGAAACGGGCAACCGCCAGAACTGGCTGGGGATAAAGCTGATCGGCACTACCAGCAATCGGGATGGCATCGGCGCCCGCGTCCGACTCTTTGCCGCAGGAAGAACACAGATCCGGAATGTTATTTGCGGCAGCAGCTTTCTGTGCAGCGAGGACCAGCGTTTGCATTTTGGCTTGGGCTCTCAAGAGCAGGTTGACTCTTTGGAAGTGCGCTGGCCCAGTGGCACCGTCCAGCGCTTTGCCAATCTGCCCGCCAACCGTTACCTGGCTATTAAAGAGGGCGAACCCGGGTGGAATTTTTATCTGACTTCAGCACGGTAAGGGCGGTTTAAGCAACTCAGCGGCAGAAGGCAAAATCTTGCCGGCCAGCTCTTTCTATCGGGCTGGCCGGCTTTTCTTAGCGGGTGGGCTATTGGAGTCAGACGATTTCAAATCGCGCAACTCGAATCTGGCTCTCTCTCTTTTGGACCTGAGCTAGATCGTAGTTTATCTGTTGACGCAGCCAGCTTTCTGCACTACCTCCGAATGCTTTAGATAGACGGAGGGCCATTTCCGGTGAAATTCCATTGTGCCCATTGATCAGCCGGGACAGACTATTGCGGGTTACTCCTAACCCCTTAGCGGCTTCGGTAATGGTCAGGTCTAGTGGTTCAATGCACTCTTCGTAGACGACTCTGCCAGGATGCGGCGGGTTTTTCATCGGCATGGTTTGTTCTCCTTCAGTGATAGTCTTCGTAATTTACAGCGGTCACGTCCGGCCCTTCAAAGCGGAATGTAATGCGCCAGTTCGCTCGCACTGTAACGGCCCAGGTAGCGAATCGATTTCCTCTAAGTGGATGCAGGCGATATCCGGGCAAGTCCATATCGCTCGGCACCTGGGCTACATCGAGCCGCGCCAGGATATTGCGTAATTTTCCTACGTGTTCTGGATTGACAGCGCGCAAATCGTCTCTTTGGTAAAGACGTCTCAAGCCTCTATGCTTAAAACTCAAGATCAAAATCCGCTCCTAAAATTGAATCAATTAAATTGTAACGTGCAACGTTGCACATGTCAACTTTGGGTAGTACTCAAAAACCTGTTTTATCGCTGCTCTGATTTTAGCCATATCCCTCGGACTGGTTTTCCTGTTAGACCCAATACTTTCAACCGATTAAATGCATCGCGTCTCAAGTGGTTTCTGTAGATGGAGATAGCGTGATATAACAGCGTCTTGGTAGGTTGTTTTCCGCAAGTGCTTAATTTTTGTCACACTCTCATTCGTCCCGAACCGAAACATTGGAAATAGCAGCAAGGATTTTCTCGGCGCACTCCTTAGGACTCAAAATCGAAGTGTCCAACTCCAAGTCATAGTCTACGCCAGCATGAACCAAGTCGCTGTGCCCTCTTGCTTGGCCAATGACGCGAAAGCCTCTCTCGATCTCTCGCTTTTCCAATACTGCTAATGGTGGCCTCACCCCGACCAAGAGCACCGGCAGCCCGGCTAACGTCTGCAGACAGTCCTTTATCCAATGCTGTTCAAGAAATGCATGCTCAATCACAAGATCCACCCCAGACCGCGCCAGATCTGCCGCCGTGTGATGCATTCCCAGGACAGTTTTCTCTATGGCCGGACCACAGACAATCTGTACCCCTCGCTCTCTCACTACATCGTAAAGTCCAAGCTCCTAAAGAACTTTTTGCAGTTTCTCATACTTGGATAAATGGTCAATTTTACCTCGGTTGAGTGCTTCTCTGACCAGCTCCCTTTCTGCCGTCTCTAAAGGCAATGCCCACTTTAGACCTTTCTTCTCTTTTTATTTATTATACAATTATTTATCTCAATTAAATAAAAATAGAGTGATTCCTTGGTATACAGATCTTAAAAACTCTGCGTCAATTAGCCTGGCTGAGACTCAAATAACGAAACTGCCGCCCACCGCCGCGCACCGCTTCGCGGAAGGGTTGGCGCGCAATGAGACAACGCTGGTAGAGCGAGGTCAACTTGGTCGAAGACTCGTTGATCGTATTATAATCCATCTCGTGCTGTAGTTCGCGCGCGGTAGTGGAGCGCATCTCCATCACTTTGTCGAGAGCCGACCGGTGACTGTCCACCATATCGCCCAAAAGTTCCCAACTCTTCTTCTGCCGCAAAAGCACGGCCTTCTTGGCCACGGTGAGCGCGGCAGAAATATTCTCGCGGTGCTGCTCAGCAATATTAGTGATGGTAATGAAACGGTCGGGGTACTCCCGCGCTTCGAGCCGCGCCAAAACGCGCACGACCATCTCGTCGGCGCAGGACACATCCATAAAACGGACGGCGCCAAAGTCCAACTTTAAAACGGTATGAGGTTCTAGGCTAGACAATTTACTACAGATTCGCTCTTTAGTCTCGACGCCCACTTCGCGCGTGATGAGCAGATCCTTTTCCGGTGCCCCTACGGCCTGCACTTCATAAGGTACTATGTGCAACGTACCCATTCACTTTTCCTTTCTGGGCAATTCAATGCCAATTTGCGTTCCCCACAAATAACTATCTACTTGAGAGGCTTCTCTCTCCCATTTGCCCTCCGGGCCAAAAACGGCACCGGCCTCTCCCGAGCGAAGGTATAAATACCCGCCCGTCTGCTGCACAAACTGCGCCACCTGATGCAGCCCCAAACCACCGCTGCCCTTCGACGTAACACCGACCTGACACGCCTTGCAAAGCGCCTGCCAGTCGTCCAGCGCCGGAAATTTTTCCTGTAACCTCGTCGCAATGCCCGGCCCCAGATTCATGGCCATAAACTTTAAACCCTGGTCGTCGACCTGCATGGCCACATAACCGTCTGGTAAACCCAAACTACAATCTCCTGTTTGGGATATCTCTTATTTCTTATACAAAAAATAAAACCCACATAATAATTATTGTCAAGAATTTATTTTTTTATTTAGAGATCCTTGGTGGGAAAAAGCATACAAGAGTAGGCAGCAACTGATTAATCAGACCTGAATAGGCAAAAAAATGCGGCTGCGACGGAAACTGACTTCGAATTTGACCCTGTGGGGCATCAAACTCTACTCAGTTCGCCGCAGCCGCGTACAATGATCCGGCGGCATATAGCCCTCCTCTTACCTAGTTTCCCCGGCTGATCTACTCGCGTTTGCGGTCCCGCTCTGTGTTTCGTATCTCGCTCGTGCCATCCACGCCGGTAGGATTTAGATCCTCGCGTCAGCTCAACTTAGGTGGTTGAAATGCTGACCTTTTACCATCGCGTCCGATGCTACACGAGCCAGCCGAAATGGACCCTTTCAAACGGCGGCCGGTCGGTGCTACAGTTCATCCTTTCCGTTCTACTTTACATCATACTCAAAACCGCATGCAATGTCAACTGCTTTTTTTGCTTCCCTCAAAAGTCGCCAGCGAACGCAAATAACGCCCGCTCTCCTCCACCGCCGCCTGCGTGCCCAATTGCGCCGAAGCCTGGTGTATGGTCACATAACCGTCGTAGCCAATTTCTTCCAACGTCGCCATGATCGTCGCGAAATCTAGGCCCTGGCCGCTCCACATGGGAATCTGGTCAAAGCGCACCTCGCCCCTAACCCAAGTATTGCACATACTGTCGCCGTCGTCCTTGAGCAGGTGGTTCTGCAGATACACATTGAAAGTGTGCGGTACTAAACGCTTTATGGTCTCTGGCCCGTAGTCCTGACCGCATAAGTCCAGGTTGGCCGGCTCGTAGATAATGCCAAAATTGTCGCGACCGACGCGTTGTAAAACGTCCAGCGACTTATCCACTTCTTCAAAGAGACTGAGCGTATGGCACTGATGCGCCAGCCGCATATTGCGCTCGGCCGCTTCATCCGCCGCCCGCTGCGCCCATTCAATGTCCTCTTCCTTCTTCATGGCAATGCGCAGTAGATCCGCCCCCAGCGCTGCGGCTAGATCGAGATAGGGCGTTATATTGCGCAGCGCCTGCGGTCCCTCCTCCGAGTTTTCGGGAATGGGAAAATCTCCCGTCACCATCGACACCTCCAAACCCTGCGCGCCAAACTGACCGCTCTTTTCCCGCACCACATCCAGAGAAGTATGCGTACCCAATTGCGATGCGCGCATACACAGGGCATGATAACCGTTGGCCGCAGCCAACTTGGCCAACTCCTCCAGCGACATATTGACCTGCCGCTTGTCTCTAAACTCCTCCGCCACGCGCACCGAAAGTGATAATTTCATTTATTCTCCTCGCCAGCTGTGATAAATAATCCGTTCAATATTAGTCGCGCAACCACGCCAGAATATCATCCCTACTCTCCCCCAACCCCTTGTACTGCAGCGCCGCCGCACTCATCGATTCGATCGCACTGCACAATTTATCGCACCAATCCGCCTTCTTGCGCACGACCTCGCCGTCAATAAAATGCGCCCGGATAGTAAACAACGCCGCCCCGACCTGCGGAAATCCCCACAATACCTGCCGTTCCACCCGCAAGAAAAGCCGCGGCTTGTCGCGCTCAAAACGCCGCCCCCGCCAAACTTCCCACTCGATCCCATCCGGCGCCTGTGGATGATGGTTAAGCCGCGCATCAGTAGCAATGCCCCAAGCAAAACGCACATACGGCCCGCGGTCGATCATGGCCCCAACTAACGCATCAGCACGCCGATTCATCGCCTCCATACCAGCCACCGGCGCATGCACTGCCGCAAAGCTAAGCCCAATCTTCTCCGCCGCCGACCAGTGGTTGGCATGACACAGGTGGATAGCAGCCACCCAATCCCCTCCCTCTGCATCGCGACACACCACGGCCACATCCTCCTGCACCTGCGCACTCAACGCATCCAATGCCGAAGCATAGGCCGGATCCACCTCTGCCCCTTCAACCCCCCGCAACTCCATATGCTCATCAAACCGCAATACCTCTCCACTCAATTTGCAATGCAACTTCATCCCCCCTTCACCCTCTTCCATCACAAAACAATCCCCATGTTCCTCAACCAGACGCTCTGCGATAAAACGAGCGACGGTCACAGCCACTTCGGGTACATACCGACAGGTCCGATAATATTTCTCCAATGCCTCGGCCCGCGCCACCATCTTCACCCGCCGATAAGGCGCAAAGTTGCCATCGATCTGAAATACCTGTTCATCACCCACCCCATTGCCCATAGGCGTACCAAAACTAAAAAGCCCAGGCTTAACTTCGTAGCGGCCATTATCCAGTGGGAAATACATCGCCCCATCTTCAGGAGGAGAAACTTCCTCAAACAAATCTGCTTTGTACAATTCTTCGGCCATTTAATAGAGTCCTTATAATTCCTAGCTTAGATAATTCAAGCTCTGCGAAGGTCAGGTAGGGGACTGGCCCGGAGCGGGTTTCAATCCCCCCTGTCCGCAGGACAGCGGAAAGGGGGGATTGACCTCGGAGCCCGGCAGGAAGCCGGGCGAGAATGAGCGAGGGACGGTCCCCTACCTGACCGTCCCACACTACTAGTAAAATGCAAAATTCTACCTAACAACTTATAAAATAGATTACTCCCCACAATTCCCCAATCCCCTCCCGGGGTTGCCCAGGTCCTCCCTCCAAATTATACTCAACCTGAATCTCTAATATTGCACCCCAACATCACTCACACCACCACAAGGACACCCATGACCACCGCACCCCTGCCCACCTGGGACCTCTCCGACCTCTACACCGCCGTTGACGATCCCGACCTCGAAACCGACCTCGAAACCTGTAAAACCCAGGCCACTACCTTCGAAACCACCTACAAAAACACCATCGCCGTCGACGACCTCCAGGCCGTCCACCTGCGCCAGGCCCTCGACGCCTACGAAACCCTGCTCACCGCCCAGTACAAACCGCAGGCTTACGCCATGCTGCTCTACGCCACCAACACCAACGACCCCCAGCGCGGTGCCCTGCTACAAAAAACGCGCGAATTCGGCAGCGCCGTGGCCACCCACCTGGTCTTCTTCGACCTCGAAATCGGCCAGATACCCCAGACCACCTACGAGACCATCGCCCAGGACGATGCCCTGAGCCCCTACCGCCACTACCTGGATCACCAGCGCCAATTGGCCGCCCACAACCTCTCCGAAGCGGAAGAGAAAATCCTCGTCGAAACCGCCAACGCCCGCGGCAGCGCCTTTGGCCGCCTCTTTACCGAAGTCCACGGCCGCACCAAATACACTATCGAACGCGACGGCGAGACCCAGGAGCTGACCCAGAGCGAAATCCTCCCCCTGCTCTACAGCTCTAACCGCGACCTGCGCCGCACCGCAGCTACCTCCATCACCGCCACGCTGCGCGACAACGCACCCACCTGTACCTTTATCTACAATACCCTGCTACACGAAAAAGACGTGCTCGATCGCCTGCGCCACTTTGGCCAACCTGAAGACAGCCGCCACCTAGCCAATGAACTCAACGGCCAGATCATCGATACCGTAGTCGACGTCTGCGTTGACAATTACTCTATTGTCGCCGACTACTACCGGCTCAAAGGCCGACTGCTGGGCATCGACGATTTGACCCACTACGACCGCTACGCGCCCATCGCCACCGAGGAAAGCGATATCCCCTTTGACCAGGCCAAAGACATGGTGCTGGGGGCCTTTGGCGACTTCTCCCCGCGCTTGCGCGACATGACCGAGCCCTTCTTTAGCAAACGCTGGATCGATGCCGCCCTGGCCGAGGGCAAACGCGGCGGCGCCTTTTGCGCCGGCGTCACCCCCGATCTCCACCCCTACGTGCTGATGAACTATACCAGCCAGCCGCGCGACGTTATGACCCTGGCCCACGAATTGGGTCACGGCATCCACGATGTGCTGGCCCGCGACAACCACTTACTCGACTACCACCCGGTCCTGCCCATGGCCGAAACGGCCAGCACTTTTGGCGAGATGCTGGTCTTTGACAAGCTCCAGGCCGAACTCGACTCCGACAGCGAACGCCTGGCTCTGTTCTGCGGCAAGATCGAAGACGCCTTTGCTACCGTCTTTCGCCAGATCGCCATGTACCGCTTTGAACAACAGGCTCACCGCGCCCGACGCCAGCAAGGCGAGCTACCCACCGAAAAATTCAACGAGCTGTGGCAACAAAATATGCAGGAGATGTTTGGGGATGCGCTCAAGTTGGGCGAAGATCACGCCTGCTGGTGGCTCTACATCCCCCACATCATCAACACCCCCTTCTACGTCTACGCCTACTCCTTTGGCGAGCTTCTAGTCCTCTGCCTCTACGCCCAATACAAACGCGAAGGATCTTCCTTTGTTGACAAATACTTCGACCTGCTCGCCGCCGGCGGTTCCCGCGCCCCGGCCGACCTAGTCGCCTCCATGGGTTTTGACATCACCGACCGCCAGTTTTGGCAAGCTGGCTGCGACTTGATCCGCGACCGCGTTGAACAAGCCAAAACCCTGGCACCTTAAATTGATACTTAGAAACTTATGAGAAAATCAAGCTTACTTATCTCAATATTCGCGCTGGCCATCTTTTTGACGAGCGCTGCTGCAGAGGCCCAATTCGAATTAGAGGAAGCTCTGCCCAATCTCTCTTTCCAACGACCGGTCGATCTACAACACGCCGGCGACGGCACCGACCGACTCTTCATTGTCGAGCAGTCCGGTCTCATCGCCATGGTCGAACGCTCTGGCGACGAGCCCGTATCCACGGTCTTTCTAGACATCCGCGACCGGGTCAACGACGGGGGCAATGAGGAAGGCCTGCTCGGCCTTGCCTTCCATCCCGCCTTTAGCGACAATGGCTTCTTATATGTCAACTATACGGCCTCGTCACCCCGGCGCACCGTCATCGCTCGTTTTAGCGTCAGCTCCAACGCCCCCAATACAGCCGACCCCAACAGCGAACGCATCATACTCGAATTCGGCCAACCCTTTGGCAACCACAACGGCGGCCAGCTCTCCTTTGGGGCGGACGGTTATCTCTACATCGCCACCGGCGACGGCGGCAGCGGCGGCGATCCCCAGGGCAATGGGCAAAATCTGAACACATTGCTGGGCAAGATCCTACGCCTCGACGTAGACGCGACCTCGGCAGAACGCAATTACGTCGTTCCGCCAGACAATCCTTTTATCGGTGCGGGAGAGGGAACGCGAGAAGAGATCTACGCCTATGGCTTGCGCAATCCCTGGAGATTCAGCTTTGATCCGCTGACCGGCTTGCTGTGGACTGGAGACGTGGGGCAGAATGCTTTTGAAGAAATAAACATCGTCCGCAAAGGCGGTAATTACGGTTGGAAGATCATGGAGGCCAACGCCTGCTTTTCGCCGTCCTCAAACTGCGATCCAAGCGGCCTGGAATTGCCGCTCTGGGACTACGGCCGCAGCCTCGGCGCCTCCGTCACCGGCGGTTTTGTCTACCGCGGCAACCGCGTACCTGAACTCTCCGGCGCCTACATCTACGCCGATTTTGTCAGCGGCCGCATCTGGTCCCTGCGCTACGACGGCGAAAACCCACCCACCAACACTGAGTTGCTGGATACCAACCTCAACATTGCCGCCTTTGGCATCGACGCCGCCCAGAATCTCTACCTATGCGCTTTCGACGGCCGCATCTACCGCTTCAAAGCTACGGCACCGCCCGCGCCCACGGCTGTAACTGCAGAACAAACCACGCTACCCGCACAATTCACCCTGATCCAGAACTACCCCAATCCTTTTAACAGCACCACCCTCATCCGCTTCTCCCTACCCCACAGCGCCCCTATCGACCTTTCCCTCTACAATCTCTCCGGCCAAAAAATAAAGACTCTGATCAACGGCCACCGCTCCGCCGGCAGCTACATTGTAGACTGGCACGGCACAGATGCCAACGGCAATACATTGGCCAGCGGCGCTTATCTGTACCGCCTACGCTTTGGCAATCAAGTACAAAGCCGCAAATTAACCCTGCTGCAGTAAACCTTCCGTTCACTTCTCAGATCCCCGATTGGCCACCGCAATGCCGGCTGCTACCAAACCCATACTGGCCAGCAACTCCCAGGTCAGCGGCTCTTGCAACAATACCTGACTCAACAAGACCCCGATCACCGGCGTCACAAAACCGTATACCCCCAACCGACTAGCGCTGTGGTGCTGCAAGAGAAAAACCCAGAGAATAAAACACAGTCCCGCCACCACCAGCCCCTGGTAGAGTACCGCGATGATCACCGTCCAAGTCAGATCGTACTGGCCGCCTCCCTCAAAAATAAGACTGAGTCCAGCAAAGAGTGGCAAGCTCAACACTGCCTGCCAAAACAGTACCTGGTAGGTGTGTAACCCCTGTACCAAACGCTTGAGCACCACCTGCCGCAAGCCCAACAGCGCTCCCGATAAAAGCACCAGCGCATCCCCCAATAAATACTCGGTCTGGCGCAGGACCAAAGACGGGCCGAGGATAAACATCACACCGGCAAAGGAAAATCCCAGCCCCAGGGCTTTGGACGGGTTCAGCCGGTCCCCCGGAATGTAGAAGTGGGCAAAGAGTGCAATAAAAAAAGGATAGGCGGAAATCAAAACCGTCGAGCGGCCAGCGGTGGTGTAGTCTGTGCCCACATTGAGCAGACCAATCTGGACCACAAAAAGCAGGGCCAAGCCAGCCAGACCGCGCATCTGGGCCGCAGGCACGCGCGCCCCCACACCGGCAAAGAGCGCCGCCGCCCACACCACCCCAGCGCCTATCACAAAGCGGATCCCGGCCATGGCCAACGCCGGCATACCGTCCAGCCCCATCTTAATGAAGACGGCGTTGCCGCCCCATAAAACGGCGGCTAAAAGAGCGAGCGCGCCGGCCCTGGGACCAACGCGCTCGTTGCGAATTTCGCTAGGGGTCAAATTGCGGTTCAGTCGACGATGCGAGCTGATTTGATGGAGTCGAGTTCGGGAAAGTTCTCGTCTAGATAAGCGTTGCCCAATTGCGTAATCTCGCCTTGCTTGGAGGTAGGCGCATCTCCGTACTCGCTGTAGAGACTCGTGACGATCTCCAAACCCTCGATCACTTCGCCAAAGGGAGCAAAGTCGTAACTGTCCAGATGGGCATTCGTTCCCAGGTTTATAAAGACCTGGGTCGAACGACTATTGGGCGCATTAGTTTTGGCGTAAACAATAGTGCCGCTGGTATTACTCTGCGTCCGCGGATCGTCCTGCAAAGCAATCGCGCTGTGGTATTCGGGATTTAGTTGGGGATGCGAACTCCAGGCCTTGGCAATTGCGGGATCACCGTGAATGCCAAACTGCACGACGAAATTGGCCACTGCGCGAAAAAAGCGCTGCTCGTCGTAGAATCCATTTATAACCAGACTATAAAACCTATCCGCCCCAATCGGGGCCCACTCCCGGTGCACCTGAATAATAAAATTGCCCTTGGTGGTAACAAATTCGACCTTAAATTCGTCTGGTGCCTGCTGGTTTACTGCCGCGCTCGTTGGGTCCAGTAACGCCTCGCTGTTAACGCCTCCACTCCCCGATTCTTCCTCACAACTCATAACAAATATGGCTCCTATGATTAATAATAAACGCAACATAATATTCTTTATTCCTCCATTATCTATATTAGAATTTCAAAGACTCTTCACCGCCGCCACCAGCGCTTCCGTCGTGATGCCAAAGTGGGCCCAGGTCTCCATGTGGCCCTCGGAAGGCGCAATGCGCGGGTCGGTGATACC
>Ga0114996_10002563_pt1 | contig 23479 bp, 22 predicted proteins | sample ArcticOcean_MG_C_4_FD_87039 | JGI IMG/M metagenome (GOLD analysis project Ga0114996, IMG submission 87039) | Marine microbial communities from western Arctic Ocean - ArcticOcean_MG_CB4_134 | ecosystem: Environmental > Aquatic > Marine > Oceanic | place: Arctic Ocean: Canada Basin | collected... | reverse complement strand
GATCCATCTTCTGGGCCCGGGTCCAGGGCGCATGGTCCGTCGCGAGCATATTGATCCGGCCGTCGCGCAGTCCCTCCCACATCGCCTCTACGTCGCTCGCGGGACGGAGCGGCGGCTGTCCGATATAGAGAGGGCCATCGGGCCCGCGCAGCCACTCGTCCGTGAAATACAAGTAGAGCGGACGAGTCTCGATACTGATCGGCAGGGCTCCGAAAGCTGGATCGCGCGCCGCGTTGAGGGTCCTCTCGGACGAGAGGTGCACGAAGTGCATCGGCGCTTGCGTGTGTGCACACAGGGCCACCGCATCCTGGGTCGCAGCGATCTCCGCCAGCTCGGGTCTGCTCTCCGCGTAATAGGCCAGCGACGTTCGACCCTGGGCGCGCAGGCGTGTGAGCGCGGCATCCAGAATGGCGCTGTCCTCGCAGTGCATGAGCGTCACGACCCCCGCGTCACGCGCCGCTTCCAGGACGTCGATGAGTTCGCGCCGATGCGTGCCGAAGTCACGTCGGGTCATGAAGATCTTGTGGCTCGGTTGGCCTCGTGCCGCGAGCTCGGGCATCAGCTCCGCGAATTCCGGCGTCGGGGGCCAACTGGATGCATGGAAGAAGACGTCGCCGACCGCCATCCGCGGGACCTCAGCAAGCCAACGGTCCATTGCTTCGACGGCGTTCTCGTCACCTTGTGCGTAAGCGAATGTGCCCACGGTCGTAATGCCCCCGGCCAGCGCGGCCGACGTCCCGGTCGTGAGATCGTCCACGAAGCTGCCCTGCAGGTGTGCATGTGGATCGACCCCTCCCGGCATCACTAGATGTCCGACGGCGTCTACGATCCGAGCGTCGGGCCCGGCCGCGAGACCGGAGCCGATCTCGGTGATGCGTTCTCCCACGATGCGGACGTCGGTTAGGCGGCTTCCATCGGCGTTCACGACCCGGCCGCCTCGCACGAGGATCTCGGGTGCCGGCTGTTGGGACCGGGCACGGGCGCCGGAAGTCCGAACATTTGTCGCCGTAGCCCGGACTGGAGATGTGCCGGCGGCCTGCAGCTGGGACGTACCAGTGGCCAGACCGGCGGCGGCGGCGACCGCCGTGCGGATCGCATCAAGTCGATTCATTGCAGTCTCATATCGGTTGTCATCGGAACAGCGCCGGGGCCACGCGCCGTTTCGTCGCTTGCTCGAACGCATAAGCGATTTCGATCAGACGCGGCTCGCTGCACGCTGCTCCATTGAAGCCCACACCGAACGGCGCCGGCTGTGCTTCGAACGCGTCGGGGAAGGGCGGCCCCCCGTCGTTGGCCACGAAGCCGAAGGGGACGACGATGATCGGGGTGCCCGCCCGTGCCGCGAGTCCCGCGCCGCGACTGCCGGGAGTCAGGATCGCGTCGAGGTTATTCGCCTCGAGAACGGCGTCGATACCCCGAGTACGGCTGAGTAATTCGTCTTTCGCCATGTCTGTATCGTTTCGAGCCCTGTCCGCTTGAATGTCCATCTCGTCGGAGATATCGAAGCGGGACTGCTCGTACTTCATAGAGCCTGCTGCACGGTGCGCCAGATTCCATTCGCGTAGTTCAGTGAGCGTCTGCACCGGAGCCGACGTGCCGAGGCTGGCGAGCCATGCGTTGAAGTCTCTCTTCATTCCGTACTTGAAATTCACGGTGCAGTCCGAGTCGGAGCCCTTCGCCTGATCACCTCCGACGCAGATGCCCCAGGCCGCGAAGTTGCTTTCGGGGTCCGGGTCGACGAGGCTCGGCACGTCTACCGGATCGACGACTTCGGCGCCAGCGGCCCTCAGTGCTGCGATCGCCTCTTCCATGAGCGCAGCAGCCTCGGCATCGAGGCCGCCCAGTGAGCGTCCTTCCAGCGTGATGGGTTCGTAGTAGAACGCCCGAGGAATCCCGATACGGGCACCTGCGAGTCCATCGCTCCGCAAATGCGGTGTGTAGTCCCCGCCCGGGATGGGCTCGCACACGCCACTTGCAGGATCGTTCGCGTCGGGCTCTGTCCCCTCGAGTGCGCCAAGCATGATCGCCGCGTCGGCTACGTTGCGAGTCATCGGGCCAGCCATGTCGTGATCGAGAGTCACGGGCGCGACGCCCCAGCGGCTGATACGACCAAGCGTGGCCCGGATCCCGACCAGCATGTTCGCGTTCGAGGGACTGATGATCGAACCACCAGTATCCGTGCCGACGTTGCCTTGCCAGAAGCTCGCCGCCGTCCCGATGCCCGAGCTCGACCCTCCCGTGCTGAGTACCGGGCGCCCATCGAAGCGGTCCGGCCGTGGATCGCGTCTGGGATCGTAGGGATTGAAGCCAAAGCCCGTTAGCGCGTTGTAGTTGCCCGGCATCTGATTCGGGGCGCCGGCCATGAAGTTGGCGAACTCGGTGAGGCCCGCCTTCGCGATGATGATGGCCCCCGCGTCACGCAGGTTGCGGGTCAGCGTAGCCTCGTAGGGAGGCACGTAGCCGGCGAACGCCAAAGCACCACCGGTCGTGGGCAGGTGCGTCGTCTGAATGTTGTCCTTGAGTGCGACCGGAATCCCGTGCAGGGGTCCGCGCACGTAGCCTGCGGCTCGTTCGGCGTCGAGCGCCTGGGCTTCCGCGAGAGCGTTCGAGTTGACCGAGACTGCTGCGTTCAGCTGGTCTTCGTAGAGCGCAATGCGAGTGAGGTAGGCCGATACGAGATCACGGGACGTGAGTTCGCCCGCTTCCATCATGGTTTGCAGCTCGAGAATGCTGGACTCGACGACCGTGAAGTCAGCGGGTGGTGGTTCAGATGTGCTGCACCCGGTGACCAGTGAGGCCACGCAGAATACTCCAATGCGGGTCATGATCTTCATCTCCCCTCCTATTCTCGCTGGTCCATCCACACGTCCTCCGCCACGACGACCACCTGCGCGAATTCACGTCCGTTCACACTGAGGACGACGCGGTAGGATCCGACATCGGCCAGCGGTGCAGGGGGAGGTCCGCCGCGTCCGCCACCACTAGCCCCGGCTGGCGGCCTCTCACCGCGCAGGTCCCACTGGACGCGATTGAGCCCGGCTTCACCCGATCCCTCCATTTCGCGGAAGACCTCGCCGGTCACGGCGTCACGCACCGTGATGCGCACCGCGCCCCTCGCGGGCTGGCTCAGATAGTAGTAGATAGCGGTCCCCGGTTGGGGATTCCGACCGTAGAACTTCTTCACCCCCGTCGAGCCGCGCGCCAGGCGAGCGTCGACTCGCCATCGGACTGCTTCCCTGGGCTCGAAGAGGTGCACTTCGCTCGACAACACGTCATCGGTCATCTGCTGGAGCGGAGTGATATCATCCATGATGAGCGCGCCGCGACCGTGGGTCCCCAGCACGAGGTCACCATCTCTGGGGTGCACCACGACGTCGTCCACGCGCACCGTCGGCAGCCCGGTCATGAGTTGTCGCCAGCTACCACCCTCGTCGATGGAGACGTAGAAACCGAACTCTGTGCCGACATACAGAACACGCGCGTTTCTCGGATCCTGCTTCACGACGTTGACGTTTCCGAAAGAGGGCAGGTCGCTCGTGATGGACGTCCAGCTCTCTCCGAAGTCGCGCGTCATGTAGAGGTAGGGCCGAAGGTCGTTATCGCGATGACAGTCGAGAGATGCGTACGCGGTGGCCTCGTCGAAATACGAAGCCTCGACTCTCGAGACCCAACAGCCCGAGCCGCCCCCGTTCACGTTCCGCGACACCTCTGTCCACGTGCGGTTGTCGTCCTGGCTCACCTGGATGTTACCGTCGTCACTCCCTGTCCACAGGATACCGGGCCGGACCGGTGACTCGGCGATCGTCGTCAGCGTTCCGTAAAAGCTCACGCCGTCGTTCTTCGAGAGGATGCAGGGCTCGCCTCCGCCATTTCCACAACTCGGAACGCCTCCTCGCACACCCATGATCTCGAGCTCGTCTCGGTCGATCTGCTTCGTGAGATCGCTTCCCGCGCTCCAGACAGCGCCGCGGTCGACTGATTTGAAGAGGCGGTTTCCGCCCATATAGAGTGTTCGCGGATTGTGGTGGGAGAGCATGAATGGTGTGCTCCAGTTCCACCGATAGATCTCGCCGGGCGCGGGTGCGGGAAGCACGTTTCCACCGGTGCCGTCGGGCCTTGGCGGCACCGGTCGAATGGGCGTGCCACGAAGGAAGATTGCGTCGATGCGCTCGGACGCGAGGCCCATGGGCTCACCCGACGCCAGATCCGAGCGACGGGCGTTTCCGTTCTGACCCGCGCTGTACACGATGTTGTAGTTCGTGGGATCGACAGCTGAGTACGTACCGTCTCCGCCACCGACGCGATACCACGCGTCGGCCGAGATGTAGAGCCCGCGCACTGCGCTCGGACCGCACCAGCTCCCGTTGTCCTGAAGTCCGCCACACACGTAGTACGGTCTGCGTTGGTCGACGGAGATCTGGTAGAACTGGGCAGCCGATATCGTACGGAACGACTCGAACGTGAAACCACGGTCGTAGCTCACGTCGACCGAGCCGTCGTTCGCGACCATCAGGTGATCGCTATCGGCCGGGTCGATCCAAATGTGATGGTGGTCGACGTGCACAAAACCCACGCCCGGTAGGCCCTCGAAGCTCCGGCCTCCGTCCTCCGATCGAGACACCGTACTACCGCCGGTATAGACCACGTTCTCGTCGTTCGGATCGACTCGGATGATGCTGTAGTACATCGGCCGGTTGTTCTCATTGCTGCGGAACTGCCAACTGCGGCCCTTGTCGCTAGAGCGCCACACGCCGCTACTCTGCGGGTCCTGGTCCGGCCTACTCTGCCCGGAAGGCTCCTGGTCGGGAGCTACCTCAATCAACGCGTAGACCACGTCGGGATTCGAGCGGGACACGTCCAGACCGATCCGGCCCATCGTACCGGCCGGGAGACCGTTGCCAGACAGGCGCGTCCAGTTCGCTCCTGCGTCTTCGGATTTCCAAATGCCGCTACCCTCGCCGCCACCGTTGAAACCGTAGCCCGTTCGCCGACGCTGATACGTGGCCGCGTAGAGGATCTCCGGATTCGAGGGATCCATGACGAGGTCCGTCGCACCCGTGTCGTCATTCACGAAGAGCACGTGGTCCCAGGTACGTCCGCCGTCGCTCGTCTTGAAAACCCCACGTTCCGGGTTGGGACCGAAGAGTTGGCCGACCGCGGCGACGTACACGACGTTCGGATCCTGCGGATGTACGACGACGCGGTGGATGCTCTGTGTCTCAGGGAGGCCCATGTGCGTGAATGAGGCTCCCGCGTCCGTTGACTTGTATACGCCGTCTCCGAAGGAGGAGCTCTGTCGGTTGTTGCCCTCTCCCGTGCCGACCCAGACGACGTTCGGGTTGGACTGCGATACCGCGACCGAGCCGATCGAAGCCGTGGAGTAGGTATCGAAGATGGGCTCAAACGTCGTGCCCGCGTTCACCGTCTTCCAGAGTCCACCCGTGGCATAGCCGATATAGAACACGCGGGGATCGCTCTCGACCACCGCGACTTCGTCCGCCCGTCCACCCATCGTGAGCGGTCCGATCGAGCGCCACTGGAAGCCTCTCAGAAGTGGGTCAGAGGTCGCGTTGACGGGAGGCGTCTCGGCTGCCCGAGGTCCGCCGGCCGGGCCCGCGATTCCCTGAACCGCGCCCTGCGCCAGCAGTGGCCCCGCGCCTGCCGCGATCAAGAGCGTCGCGCACAGACTCCGAAATGCTACCCTCACGAGAACTCGCTGCATCATACTGGTCTCCTTGAACGTCAGAACTCGACCGCGGGGGGACATGCATCCTAAGACGAGCGCGGCCTTCTCCACCGGGGGCGAGGTATTGTATCGCCGATGCTCCGGTTGAACGAGCCAAGTCTCGCTTGGATCAATTCCACGCTTGGGGTCAGGTGTCCACGCCGGGGCACTCGATGGATATGACTAGAAATCCCATGCCCATCGTGTGCGCCCTCCGCTTCACGAGCTATAGTACGGGTCTCCTATCGACGTTCTAGCTTCACGAGGTTGCTCATGAGGGTGAGCAATATCTCGGCCTCCTCCGGGATTCTCTTCGCAATTCTGGTCATCCTCCCTGCGCCGACCACAGGCCAGAGCGTCCGGCAGGCCGGTCGCTCCGATGCCGGCATGGTCGCCGCCGCCCACCCTCTCGCGACCGAAGCGGGTGTGCGCATGCTCGAATTGGGCGGAAATGCAGCGGACGCCGCCACGGCCGCTGGATTCGCGATCGCCGTGGTCGAGCCGACCATGAACAGTATCGCTGGTCGAAACCAGATCCTGGTGCGCACGTCTGACGGAGACTTCCACGGCATCGACGGTACCACCCAAGCCCCGTGGGACTACGACTACGACACGGCTCCGCAGGCTGCATACGGGTACCCTGTCGTGGGTGTGCCCGGGGCACTCGCGGGCCTGATCAAGCTTCACGCCGAACACGGATCACTCCCGCTAGAGACCGTCATGGCTCCTGCGATAGCATATGCAGAGGACGGCTTTCGCGTGCTACCTGGGGATGCAGGCCGCCAGCTCAGCGGATTCAGCCAGGCTCAGGAGTTTCCGGGGACCGTCGGCGCATACTACAGGGGAAACGGCACGGGCTACTCCGCCGGAGATTTGCTCGTGCAGCCAGACTACGCAAATACACTTCGCAAGATCTCCGTAGGGGGAAGAGACGTCTTCTACGAGGGTGAGCTCGCCGAAAGGATGGCCTCGGATTTGCGAGCGCACGGTAGCGCCGTAACCCTACAGGCGTTCAAAGACTACGTCGCCGAGGACAGCCGGATCGTTCGGGGTAGCTACCGGGGGTACGACCTGATCGGCATGGACCTGCCGGCTGCGGGAGTGCTGTCGATCCAAGCGCTCCAGATCATGGAAAACTTCGACCCCTCATCGATGAGCGAGGCCGAGTGGTTCTCCATCACTGCGCAAGCCCTACGCATGGCGTCGGGTGAGTTGCGCGTCCTAGGTACCGATACGGCAGCCGTGCGTGCCACCTCCAAGCGGTATGCCGCGGGACTTGCCGGAGAGGTGCTCGCCCCCGAACAGACGCCTGCCGGCCTCCACGACCCTGCCGAGATTATCGAAGACCGTGGCGATCTGTACGGCGGCCACACGACCCACCTCTCCACGGTTGACGCCAACGGCATGTTCGTCTCGCTAACGCAGACGCTCGGTCCGAACATGGGTTCGAAGGTCGTGACGCCGGGGCTCGGCTTCCTCTATACGTCGACGCTCGGAGGATACTTGGGTCCTATGGAGCCAGGCGCCCGAGCGCGCTCGAACATCTGCCCGTTCATCGTCATGAAGGACGGTGAGGTCGTGCTTGCACTCGGGGCTGCCGGTGGAGGCATGATCCCGCCAGCGGTCGTTCACGCGATCACTCGCGTGATCGACTACGGAATGTCGCTGCCCGAGGCGCTCGCCGAGCCCCGAGTCGCGGGTGGTGGGGATGGCGCTTTCAATGCCGAGACCAGTGCGGGCATCGGGTGGACGAGCGACGAGTTGGATGAAATGCGCGCACTGGGCATCGAGGTCAATCCGACCCCACGCTCCGGGGCCTTCGGCCGCGTTCACGGCATCCAGTAGGACGAGTCGACACAGACCTGGATCGGTGCGGCGGATCCGGACTGGGAAGGCAGCGCACGCGGTCCCAGGACCGGACCCGGTAGCGACTGAAGCTTCCCCACGGTCTCAGGCAGCTTCTTGTCGGCCGCGCTCTGCAACAAACACACTCCTGCCGAGCAAGAGCAGAGCCAGCCCCCCCATGACAACCGCCCACCAGCGGACGAGTGACTGCGACGTGGCGATCTCTCCCGGGTATGCCACCGTGAACACGGGCAAGCCGGGACGGAGGTCCAGTACGAAGCTGAGTGGCCGTGTCATATCCACAGCGTCATCGAAAAGTAGGACTCTCATCATCCGAAACTGACGGTTGAGCTTTCCCTCGCTGGGTGGGCCGAACAGGAGCACGTCGGACGGAGCGAGCGCCACCGTGTCCGCACCCTGCACCATCGAGAGCCGTGCGAGATTGAGTGCCCCTGCTGCGGGGCCGTCCACGCCGGCCAAGACGAGATTCCGCTCCGAGCCGCTCGGCCCGGCCCGCTCCAGCGCCTCGGCGAACATCGTGGGACCCATCAGGAGTTCCGCGACCGCCTCGTCCCGGACATACGTGAGGGTCACATCGGCGATGGTGCGCCCGTTCTCCAGGACGGCGATCTGTTGTCCCAGTCCTCTCAGCATCAACTGTGGCCAAGACAAGCGCTTGATCTCGTCCAGCGTGACAGAGACCGGGTCCAGGGCAGGTGCCTCAGCCGCTGAGGCTAACACTCCAATACGGTGCGCCACGGCGACCTCTCGGGCGGCGTTCCGTATCCCACGCGACATGGCATCGACTGTGATTGTGGCACCGCTGATACCATCCACGTCGCGTCGCACCCGGAAGGCGTCGCCTATGCTCTTCCCGGAGAACTGCTCCAGGAGCCCCGGTGCTGCGAGGAAGTCGCCGCGAGTCGCTCTGTGTGATTCGTTGTATGCCGTCACTACGGCGCCGGTGAGCACACCTCGCAGGTCCATGCCGACAAGCACCTCGATGGGTCCGCTGAACCCCTTCTGTTCGGGAGGGAAGTCCGAGGTGAGGAAGGCGTATCCCATGAGCGTCCGTTGACCGGTCTGACCGCTAGTCTGGTAGGCCTCGAAGACCGGTGGCTTGCCCTGCCGGTCCGAAAACTCGTCGGCTGCCGGTACAACGCTCTGGAGCCGCGCCAGCCACTCTGCCGGAGTGTCTTGGGCTGAGACGAGGAAGGGGGTGAGCGCAAAGGCCCACACGCCGAGAACGCCCAACCGCCCTCCGGCAGTGGTCAGAGAGGCTTGTCTGGGTTGGCGATCGTGCGCCACATGTGCGCGGACGGGCTATTGTCGTAGCCGAGCCCTTCTTTTGGACTCTTGAAGTTGCGCTCGATGATCTCGATGAACGGGTCGATCGTGAGCTCCACGCCCTCCTCGAAGGCGTACAGGTCGTTCACCGTGATGAGCCGAGACTCCATGTACCACAGGTGTTCGCGAGCTTCCTTATACGCCCTTTGGATGTAATCCGGGGGTACGTAGTCCTCGCCAAAAATCCGGTTGTAGAGATCGGGGTACTCGTAGCCGACCGTGTCATCGGGGTAGAAGCGAAGAGCACCGTGGTAGCGGATGCCCCAGCTGATCCGCTCATCGACGTACGGCTCGTAGAGTTGGGCACCCCACCAGCCGTGGTCGGCCTTGATGAGGCCCTGGACCCCGTCGTGCAGGAGACAAGCCATCACCGTGCGTTCGGGCTGACCGGTCTGGAGCGCGTGGTTGGCGCTCTGGAGGCAGTGGTTGCTGGCGGCAAGCCGAAGCCGAAAGAAGTCCAGGAAGGTTGGATTGTCTGGCATCGGTTCGAGCGGAGTACTTCTCGCTCGAAGAAGGCTGCCCGTACCGCGCGGTCCGCGGTTTTCCTGTTGGGACTCCTCGTCCTCCTCCACGGGTGCGTCCTGCTCGTCCATCAGGTCCAGCATATAGTGCTCGAGCTCCTCGGCCCTCTCCTCCGGGTCCATGAGCTCGAGCGCGCCGACACCGACCGTGGCCAAAAAAGCTCTGCGATCAACTTCCATGACATTCCTCCTTGAGGCAAAGCTGAGAGAAGCGTTGCCGGATCCGATGTTATCCCATGCTACGACCTCCCGGCTCGTCGGGCCAATCACGACCGAGCTCCACTCGGGGGGGGGCACCCTGACACCGGACCTTAGAGGGCTCTCATATTCTCCGGCCGCAGAGGGATTTCTCCTTTCAGCGCCTGGTCGATCCATCCCGCGATTCGGTTTGCGTCGACGGGGAGTCGACCACCGGTTGCTAGGTAGCTCGAGGCGTGATTGGTGCGGAACAGGGTGTCGGTCGGGTGAGCGTCGGTCACGATGGTACGCAGTTCGCGCAACAAAGCCGGAACCGATGGCAACTCGAATTTCCCTTTGTCCATCATTCTTTGAAGCGGTGTCCCAGGAATCACCGTCAACGTGAGGGCACCGAGGTACTCAGGGTCCATCTCGGTGATCAGGCGGGCCGTCTCGCTGGCGTGCTCCTCCGTGCGATCAACACCACCGGCCCCGAGCAGCACGATGACGCTGAGCTCCATTCCGGCGGCGTGTGCCTTCTGAGCTGCTTCAACGTGCTCGTCGTGGGTGCCGCCCTTCACGATGCGTTTGAGGGTGACGTCGTCCCCCGACTCCGGGCCGATGTAGAGCATCCGTAGGCCCGCCTCCCGCAGGGCCTTCAATTCTTGATCGGACTTGTCCAGCACGTTCTCTGCAGTGGCGTAACACGAAGCGCGACGAAATCCCCGAAAGGCCTCTCGCGTGCCTTCCAGGATCGTCCGCCAGCGGCCCACGTCCATGATGAGCGCATCGCCGTCGGCGACGAAAACCTTCTCGACCCCGGGGTAGGTCGAGCCCGCCAGCTCGATGTCTCTCAGCACATCGTCCAGGTCCCGCACACGAAACGACTTGTCCCTGTACATGTCGCAGTACGTACAAAGATTGTGTGAGCAACCAATCGTGGCCTGCACGATATAGGAGTGGGCCTCTGACGGCGGACGATAGAGTTTGCCTTCGTAACGCATGTCGATCAGTAGGTGTATGTCACACCGGTCCGAAGCACGGTATCGAGCTTCGCGACGCCGTCCGGTGGACGGGAGTCATAGCGGAGGTTGAAGGACACCGTGAATGCGACCTTGTCGGTGATCGGGGATGCGAGCTGCAGGCTTTCCAGGACGCGTACGTCCCGGAGTACCTGCAGTTCCGGCTGAAGATAGGTCGTGGAGGTAACGACGAACCCCCCATCTGAGACCACGCGAAGGGTCAGAAAGGAACTCGAACGAACCACCGTCGTTTGTTGTGTGTGGAGGGCGGAATCGGGCAGCTCGAGGCGCTCGTGCTCGAAGATCAAGGCCGTGCCGGCTCCAAGCTGTCCCCATGGACCGCGCACGACCGCGGTGCGGATACCGGCACCTGCCACGAGACGTAGTCGAAGCAATTGGGCCCGATCGTAGTTTGCTTGTGTGTACAACTCGGGTGAGGCCCACCTGCGGACGTGGGTTCGACGGTAGTGGATGAGGCCAGAAGAGGCGAAGCGGCTCCTCCCGAGCAGCCCGATGCCGCCGTTCCCGACAATGAGTGTGGTCAGGTTCCCTGTGACGACGTATTGCCGTCCGTTGAAGCCGAGCTGCACGAAGTCCACGTTCCCCGTACGTAGAGTGAAGTCGCCGCCAACGGAACCCGAACGGCCCAGCGGTGGATCGTCCCGCCGTAGCGCCTCGATGTTCACCTGTGCGCCCGCCGGGCTCGCGAAGACGATGAAGAGGGTGGCGATCGAAGTGGTGAGATCGCGGATCGCGGACTTGGCTAGTAAACGAACGATGCGCTCCAAGGGTGGGCTTGTCAGTGTGTATGGCGGACTCCGAACGGTCGAAAACTAAACGCGACCATCCCCGGAGCCGACACCCGCCGAGATTTTCTTCAATTGGACGAGGCGAGGCCTGATCTCATCCATATCGTGTCGGCAGACCCCGACCTTCTGTATGAGCTGAACCTCACAGATGTTGCAGCGAACGCATTCGTGAAAGTCGATTGTTGCACCCCGAATCGCACCGGTCGGACACTTCACTTCACAGACCGCGCAGTGCCCACATTGCTCCACTCGGTCGATCCTCCTCAGCGAGATGAAGGAGAGCACTGCGAGCGCCGCTCCGAGCGGACAGGCGTATCGGCAGTAGAAGCGGGGGATGACGACGGATGCGGCGAGGAAGAGCGTCGCGATCGACCATAGGAACATGGAAGGGCTGCGAAAGAAGACCGTACCGAACGGCTCAAAGTACTGATAGAGACTCACGTGGCTCCCGGCGAGTGCGGGCAGCACAATGATGGCCAGTACGATGTACTTCGCGTAGACGGCCTTATTGTGAATCGTCTGCGAGAATGAGCGCTTCACCCGATCGGGCACCAGCCTGTCCACGAAATCCTGAAGCGCTCCGAAGGGACAGAGGAACCCGCAGAACACTCGCCCCCAGATGAGTGTTGTTGCGACCGTGAAGGCGACCATGAGCAAGAGCGGCACGTCGCGGAGGTAGACGCCTGGGCCGGCAGAGATCCCGCTGGTTATATGCGAGACTGACAGGAATCCTCCGTCGCCGAAGCCCAGGGCGAGGAGCGTGACCGTAAGCGCAAGCCACCGCATGGACGGGATCTTCGTGAAGAACGCGATCGAACCGAGCGCCAGAACGACGAGCATCAACAGAACCCGTGGCCACGACGTACCGTCGAGGGTCCGCTCGAGTAGCGTCTCGTCCTCCGTTAGGACGAACTGGAGGTCGAGTTCATCTGGGACCACCGAATCTCTCGAGGCCGGACCGTCGCCTGCTTCGCCAACATTAGCTTCGACCGGGCTGGCGATATCTTCGGCGGTCTCTGTGCCGTCGGTGCTCGTCTCCGCAGCCGTGGTTCCGTCAGGGCCGGTCTCCGTCGCCGCTTCGTCGGTGTCCGTTCCCGCGGCCGGGGATGCGCCCGGGTCGACCTCTCCTGCTGCGGTTGTTGACCGAGCGGCATTGGCAACCGAAGCCGCCTCCAATGCGGCCGACTCTTCCGCAGCTTCCGCTATCGCGAGACGGGCCTCCTGACTCACATACTCGACAGTGTATGTGCCGAGCTCGTCGAGGTCGTAGGAGAAAGTGAACGGACGCGACATGTCGACGGACCCGTCCACCAGCATGAGGCCGGCCATCGTGGCCTCGCTATAGATAAGCGACTCGTCCGGGATTCCGACGCTGAAAACACCGCTTGGGTCGATCAGAGTCGTATCTCCGTCCTGGACGATCGACCAACCCGCGCGCCGGAATAGTCGCAGACGGGGACCGTCTACCGTATACAGGACGAGGTTCTCCGCGCCGCCGCGTCGCTCAACTGACTGCAGTCCTCGTGCGTACAGCTCGGCCCCGAATAGATATTCCCCGAGCCGGTCACTCGAGATGTGAGCCAGTGCGATCTGGGCCGAGCCCTCTCCCTGTTCCGTGACCTCGAACCGCTCCACGAAGCCGCGCTGCCGAAGCTCGAACCAGGTCAGCCCAACCGGGTCGATGATTTCGTTCGAGGTGAACGTGCCGGACGAACCTCCGTGGGCTTCGGCGACTCGGCGTGAAGCGTCCCGTACCCCCCGGGAGAGTGCGCGCACCGAGATGGAGACGCGCGAGATGCCGTCGATGTCATCCCCGAGTCGGAAAGCGTTTGCGATATGCTTGCCGGCGTACTGCTCTTGGAAGCCAGGCGTCCGTAGAAAGTCGCCCATGCTGCTCATGTACGACTCGTTGTAGTCCGTGACGCGTATTCCCGTGAGCGTGCCGTCGGGGCGTATCCCGATCAGTGCCTCGATCGGGCCACTGTACCCGAATTGTTCAGGCGGCAGGTCGGAGGTCAGGAAGACATAGCCATACAGCACTTCGGCACCATCGGACCCAGTTCGGTATCCGGTCATGACCGGCGGAGTTCCAGCTACATCTGAGAATCGATCGGCTGCAGGCATCACCTCGCGAACGACCGACGCCGAGATGCTTTGCACCCGCTGCCCGCTGGCTGGACGCACGCCTGCAAGCAGTAGTAGTACGGCGGCCCCGGTGATCAGGCTCGACCGTAGGAGCTCAGCCCAGCCCATGCCATGCATCATGAGGGCGCTACGATAAGGGCAGTTCACGTACAGAGGTCAAGAGAATTCCGGAAAATACTCAGCCGCGCACTTTGGACATATGCCGTGGCTGAATTGAGCCTCAGAATGATGCGATATGTAGGCTTCTAGCTCTTCCCACGCACCCTCGTCATTACGGATCTCCTTACAATGGCCGCAGATCGGGATGGTACCTCTTAGTTGCCTGATTTCCAGGTATGCTTTCTCTAGCGTGTTCATCGCGCTTTCACGCTCCAGTTCTAACTGTCTGCGCTCGGTAATGTCGTGTTCTGTCGTGAAGATCAGAGGCAATCGCCCTTCGACGTCAACTCGAGTGGCGTACACTGCGACCTGAAACGTCGAACCGTCCCTGCGAACATGCGTGTTTTCGACGTGAAGAGGTGATCCACTGAGCATCTGTCTTGTTCTGTCGACACACTGCCGCCTCCCGTCCTCGTCATCAATATCCGCGACGGGCCTTCCAATGAACTCAGCGACGTATACCCGTGAGCTTCAAATGCGGCCTTGTTTGCGCCAACGGTGACAGGAATTCCGTTTGGCGTGTGGGGGTCTAGAACCATGCACATCGTATGGGACTGTTCAAAGAAGACCTTGTAGTGCGCGTCTACTGCGACGGTCCTGCTCTCATGAGTGTGGAACCCATCCGGAGCAGGAGGATCTTCTCGCGTCGTCATCGCTAGAGCTCGGTCCTCTCTGGGGCTGCCGCACCCTTACCAACTGGGTGGAATACGACAGGGCAGTCTACTGCGCGACGACTCGCTGGCAAGGCCACGAGGAGCGTTTCGGCCGTGATGAAGATGCGCGCAGTACGTACGTATACTCCATGTTCGGCGCACACGAGCAACGGCCCCGACCGCCCAGAGACACTAGGCCACCCCACACAAGTAAGAGGCTGGCAGAAATGATTATCAGCAATACTCAGGAGATACCTGGAAAGAGTATCGTCGAATTCTTCGGTGCGGTAAGCGGAAGCACCGTACGCGCGAAGCATATCAGCAGGGACATTATGGCCGGTATGAAGAACGTCATCGGGGGCGAGCTTACAGGCTACACGGAGCTCCTGTCGGAGGCCCGTGGCGAAGCGATTCGACGCATGAGTAGCCAGGCCGAGGACATGGGAGCAAACGCGATCGTCAACGTGCGCTTCGCCACCAGCAGTGTGGCACAGGGCGCCGCTGAGTTATTCGCGTACGGGACTGCTGTGACGGTGGAGTAGAAACATGGAAATCCTGAGCTTGGTAGTCACTCCGGTCATCCTGTTGGGGGCTTGGATCTCTGGAGCCATCCTCGAGCGCCGGCACCTGAAGAACTTGCTGCTTCTCGAAGGCGGATCACGCGGCGTCCTGGCCGTGACGATCGAAGACCTTCCAGAGGACTGGCACGTCGAAGCATGTGAAATGGTGATGGGCAACGTCGTGATCTCACAGGACTACTTCAAGCGCGTGGTAGCCAGCATCAAGGGGATCTTCGGGGGCAACATCGGCGTGCTCGAGCCTCTGTTGGAGCGCGCCCGCCGAGAGGCTCTGCTTCGCATGAAGGGCGTGGCACACGCACGTGGCTACGGCACGATCATCAACGTTCGGATCGAGACGTCGACCTTGGCCAGCGCCCGCCGCGACGGGAAGGGCACGGCGGGGGTCGAGATCCTAGCGTTTGGTGCGGCGATCGCGCTGTCGAGCGGGCGCGGATAGCACCACTCGAAAGAATGGGCGCTCTCCTTACTGGTGCGCCACCCACGTGAGCCAATAGTCATCGATCGAATCGTCGTCCGTGGCCAGCTCGGTATCGCCTGCAGGAAGACCGTTGAGCGTCAGGATGTAGGTGACCACATCCGTCACTTGCTCGCGAGTTAGGCTAAAGGGATTGTCGTACGGCATGCGATCGTTGATGTAGTACCAGAACTGAAACACGGACTGTCCCTCCCAACGCCCCTTGAATCCCTCTTCCGTCCAGTCTGCTTGGTCGTGACAGTCCGAACAGATGCTCCGGAAGAGATCTTCGCCGCGGTCTGCTTGCGCGAGCGTGAAGATTCCATCCGCAGTAGTCGGGTCTTCATCGTCTTCGACCGGTTCGGCGGCCACCGGTGCCGGCGTCTCGGACACAGCACCCGTAGAACCGGAGCATGCGGCGAGGAGTGCAAGTGTGAAGAGAGCAGAGTACTGACGTGCGTAACGACGCATGACGAATCCCCGGGAGGTGAGAGTGTCTGTGCTAGTCCGGGATTATAGCCCCGGATGACCGCACGAATGTTGAACCGATCAAGCCGCTTCGTCCACCCATCACCCGTCGGCTCCTCGACGCCACCGGTCATACCGTAGGCGGAGCTCCAGAAGAGGATTGTCTCCACCACGCTTACCCCGGACCGAGATCGCGAGCCAGGGAGCGGCTGATGTGCCCTGATCGCTCATGCCGATGGCTTCGGTCCCGTAGGGGTCGTCCCCGCCACGCGCGACCACGATGAAGGCCATGGCAGCGGTCTGACGGGTCGTCCCGTCGTTGCAACGAACGTCGCCGCCGGCCACCGAGCCGGCCTCGAGCGCCCGCATCAGGCGATCGGCAAGCGTATTGAAGCCGGTGGGATCTTCCCATCGGAATGCATCCAGCCCATTGCCGACCACTGCGTCGTTCGCAAGCGTGTTGCCTTGGACCGTGACGCCCATGCTAGCGTCCGCCATCACCCCGGCCCAGCGCGTGGTCTCCCCTGGGTCTCCGGTTGTCCCCTCTCGTGAGGGCGCGGTGAAACCGGCTACGTGAACCACGCCGTCGTTCAGCGTTACCACGCCGTACTGGCGGCGATCGGTCTGCTGATCCACCGAGGGGTCGGTCACGCGCGCGATCACCTGCTCAGCGGTAAGCCCTTCTTGGATAGCTGCGTAAACGACGTTCCTGTTGCCTATGTCGAACGCCGCCTGCGTAGCCGCTGCACCCTTGCCGGGAACCAATGCGGCCAGGGCATCAGCGAACGACGGCACGCAGGACGCCGACGCTACCCCGACGTCGCCTGTCACAGGGTCGATCGCGGCCACCGACCACGTGGTCATCTCCAGAGTCTTCGGGTACTCAGGGGTACCCTGGCATGCCGCCAGCAGAAGCAGGCACACGGGGAGGATCGTCTTCGCAGCACTCATGGTTGCTCGCTCCGTCTGTCGGGTCAGGCCGCGCCCGTGCCGGTTGACCGAAGGATTCGCAGTGGCCACTCGGACTAACCACCAGTCTTCTGCGTGAACCGCTGCATCCGCCTGCCGTTCCCAGCCTCTCCGGTGTACAGGTAGCCGCGCGAGTCGAGCACAACCATGTGTGCCCGGATGAACTCGCCCGCCTGGCGACCAGGCCGGCCGAACCTGCCCAGAATCTCTAGGTCGTCCCGGCGCAGCATCCAGACACGTTCGTTCGTGCCATCGATGAGATAGAGGATGCTCTGCTCCGGATCCCGCGATAGCCCAAGGCTGAATCCAGTCCCCGATCCACCGGTCTCAGGAAGGACGAAACGCTCCATCAGATACTCGCCGTCCTGGCGGAAAGCCTGAATGCGGTTCCCGCGGCGGTCGGCCACGTAGATCAGCCCGTCGTTCGAGCCGACGATGCCATGGAGGGTGGAGTACTGTTGAGGCAGGTTGTCGAGATCGACCGGATATTCATAACTGTACTCGTCGTCCGGCGGGTTGCCGTACGCACCCCAATGACGGAGGTACTCGCCGGTCGCCGCGTCGAAGACCACCACGCGCCGGTTTCGGTACCCATCCGCGATGAAGATTTCGTTCGTACTGGGCTCCACAAAGAAATTCGCCGGGCCGCCCAGATGAGTCGGATCGTTGCTGCCCATGTTTACGCCGGGCTCACCGATCGTGAGCACGTGCTGGCCGTCCTGCGTGAACTTCATCACGTGGTTTCCGTTGCTCGTACCGAGCCACACGAACCCGTTGTGATCGAGGTAGATCCCGTGTTCTTGGTCGAACCAGGTATAGCCGTCACCCGGACCGCCCCAGGACCGGAGGACGTTGCCCTCGGGATCCAGTTCGAGAACCGGGGGAGCGGTAAAGCAACAGTCGGCGATCGGCGGATCCTGTTCAGCCCCGATCTCCTGACGGGTCAGGCTCGACGGCATGTGCACGACCCAGAGGTGATCGTTGTCGGCAACGAAGAGCCCCCTGATGTCACCGAGGATCCAGTCGTTGGGAAGAGTCGGTGGCCACGTAGGGTCGATCACCCACTCCGGTACCGCAGACGATGTCGCGTCCGCCACCTGCTGCGCAGGCTCCGAGCCACAAGCGACAGTAAGTGCGAGCAAGGCTGCGACGCTGAAATGCTTCATCTGATCTCTCACGGTCGGGTGCTCCTTGAGCCTGCGATCACCACGCCACCACGAAGACGCGGAGCCAGGGAATCTGGGGTTTCGACCGGAAGAATACGCGGGGGAGGGCCAACCGCGCTAATGCACGCCCCTCAGAACTCGTGCGCCACCCACGTCAGCCAATAATCGTCGATCGAATCGTCGTCCACGGCCAGCTCGGTATCGCCCGCAGGAAGACCGTTGAGCTCCAAGATGTAGCTCAACACATCCGTGACCTGTTGGCGACTGAGGCTCCAGGGATTTCGCTTCGGCATGCGATCGTTGATGTAATACCAGAACCGGAACACAGACTCCCCTTCCCAGCGCTCCTTGAACGCTCCATCGGTCCAATCTTCCGGCTCATGACAGTCTGAGCAGGTGGTCCGGTAGACATCCTCGCCGCGGTCCGCCTGGGCGAGTGTGAAGATTCCGTCGGCCGTCGTCGGGTCGGCGTCGGCTACAGCGGTCGCTTCAGATGTCACGGGTGCGGGCGGTCTGGCGGGCGCAGCGCCTGGCGCACCCGAGCACGCGGCGAGCAGTGCAAGTGTACCGACAGCTGTGCACTGACGCGCGTAGCAAAACATGACGATCCTTGGGGAGGTGAGAGTGTCTTTGCAAACCTGGGATATAGACCCGGATGGCGGAACGAACGTTGAGTCGGACGCGCTCAGTGTGGCTCCGCCGACCCTCGGTACCGTGCCGAACCCGGATGACTGCCGCTGCCTGACCTGACCCATGTGAAGGGCCAGTGTGGCTCCGCCGAAAGACCCCGGCCCGTTCATGTTGCCAAAGAGGCTGAGCCCGAGCCCAAGGGAGCGCAGCGGTGCCCAGACCGCGTCGAATTGCAAGGCGAGCCCCACCGTGCTGTGGCGCTCTTCCTCGTAGCTGCAGCCGAGCCAGCAAATGCCCTTCAGCTGTCTGCCGCGGCGAAGCCCATAGGCGACGCCGAGTCCCGCGGCCGCGCGCACCCAAGTCTTTGAACCACTACTGCGGCGTCCGCAGAGAATGGCAATATCCCGGGATGTTTCTGACTTGCTGAAGAGTGTGAACTCGGTCGTGCCCGCGACTCGAGCCAAGAGATCTCCGCCGCCCACGGGCACCGACAGTGAACCCTGAGCAGCTACACCAGCCAAGGACCCGACTCCGATGCCACCGCGACCTGAGCTTCGTTCCGGGCTGCCACGGAGACCCTTGCACCCGCCTTGGCCAACGCCATGGCCGTCGCTGCACCAATGCCTCGCCCGCCCCCGGTAACCACGGCCGTATATCCGTCGAGTCCGCTCACATTGCCTCTTTGTCAGTGGGTGCATCCATGATCGCGTCCGCGAGAAGTCTGCCCAGAGTCGTCACCGTCTCTCGCCCTTCCTCAGCAGACGCATCCGCGGGCCACCCGAAGTAGGCCCTTTCGCCGCCCGCCTCTTCAAAAGTGCCGAGGCCATCGCGGATCGCGGTGGAGAGGCTGGAAGGATTCGGCTCGAGGCTCGCCGCGATCTCTTCCCTTTACAGCTCCGGCGCCTCGGCGCGGACCACACTCCCTTCGAATCGGCCCGCATGACACGCGCCGGTCCGGAATTCGTCCGTGAGTTGCTCCGCGACCTGTCGCCGCGTGAGATCGAGGAAGACCACCCGGGTACCGGCGGGTGGATCGGCCGCGGCCTCCCGTAGCGAGCCCAAGTGAGCCGGATCGAGGTGTGCGTTCGCGATCGCCAAAGTCGTTATCTCTTGCCCCTTCAACGAGGTCCCGATCTGACGGATCAAGGTGGACACGGTGCGCCCGTCGACCGCGACCGTGCCAGGGAAGTTGCCTGCGAATTCTGCAGCGGTGTACCACAGCGGGGGCAGCAGGAAGCAAGTTTTTCCACGGGACGCCAACTCTTCTCCGCACGCGCGTGCCATGCCTTCGGCAATGACGACGTCGGTCCCGATCGGGAGGTGAGGGCCGTGCGCTTCAACAGCTCCGACGGGAAGGATCGCGACCGAATGCTTCCTGTCCGCATTGCGGACTTCCTCTCAGGTCATTTCAGCGAATCTGTGAAGCGGCATGGTGTGCACGGTAGGGGGCAGAATTGACCACCATTCTAGCATGCGTGTATCGTCACGCCATGACCCCCGCCATACCTGAACATCCCAGTCACCATGCCTGAACACCTCGACTGCCATGCCTGAGCATCTCAACGTCTTCGACTACTTTCTCGGCGATCGCGTTTCCGAGGGGGCGGGTGAGCGGCGTGCCTTACTGACGGATCACGGTGAGACCTCCTACCGGGAGGTCTACGACCACTCCGCCCGGTACGCCAATGTGCTGGTCGCGGCGGGGGTTTCGCCCGGGGACCGTGTGCTGATCGCCTTGGAGGACGGCGAGGACTTCGTCGCTGCCCTCTTTGGCGTCCTACGCTTGGGGGGGCGTGGTCGTGATGCTGAACCCGCATCTCAACGCAGAGCAGATCCGGTACTTCTACGACTACACGACGCCGGCCGCTGCACTGGTGGATCAAGGGGTCATCGACGCCTTTGCCGAAGCTGGGCGGGGCGCGAACCGTGTTCCGGCGTTGATCGAGGTGGGGGGATCCGACTTCGACCTTGTCCTGTCGCGGTCGAGCACCGACTTCGAGGTCTATGCGACCGACTGAGACGATCCTGCCTTCTTCTTGTTCAGTGGCGGGACGACCGGGAATCCGAAGGCGGTGGTTCAATCTCACGGATCGTTCGCGAATACGACCGAGCTATACGGGAAGCGAGTGCTGGGCATGACGCCCGAAGACGTGACCCTTTCGGTCCCGAAGCTCTATTTCGGATATGCGACCGGGAGCAACCTGCTCTTTCCCTTCTCCGTCGGCGCCACCGTGGCCCTGTTTCCTGAGCGCTGCACCGCTGCCACCCTGTTCGAATAGATCGGTGCGTTCCGGCCCACGGTCCTGATAAACGTGCCCACGATGGTGAACAACCTCGTGAGTCATGAGCGTGCTGCGGAGCACGACCTCTCCTGTCTACGCCTCGCGACATCGGCCGGCGAAGCGCTTCCCGTGGAGCTGCACCGACGTTGGGCCGAGCGGTTCGCAGTCCCGCTGCTCGACGGTCTGGGAACGGCCGAGATGTGGCACATCTTCATCTCGAACCGACCTGACGACGTGCGGCCCGGCACCCTCGGTCGAATCGTCTAGGGCTTCGAAGTCTTGGCGTGCGACTCGGACGGGGTCGAGGTCGAGCGAGGCGATGTCGGGGTCATGCGCGTGCGTGGTGACTCACTCGCGCGAGGATACTGGAACGACGAAGAGAAGACTCAAGCGGCGTTTCGCGACGGTTGGTTTGTGTCGGGCGACATGATCAGCGTCGATCCAGACGGCTACGTCACCTATGGCGGGCGCGCTGACGATATGCTCAAGGTCAGCGGAAAGTGGCTGTCTCCGAAAGAGTTGGAGAACTGTCTTCTTGAACATGGGGCCGTGCGGGAGGTGGCGGTCGTGGGTGTGCGCACGTCGGACGGGCTCGTGAAGCCGAGTGCCTTCGTGGTGCCGGTCTCCCCCGAGCGCGGTGACGCGTCTCTGGCACAAGAGCTGCGAGCGTGGGCGAAGAGCCGACTGGAGCCGTACAAGTATCCGCGGAAGGTTGTTTTTCTGGACGACCTTCCCAGAACGCATCTCGGGAAGGTCGATCGCGGGAAGCTGGCGCGAGCCGAGTAGTTCGGGACGGGAATGCGGGCGATCGAGCGGCTCTCGCCGTGGATTGTCACCGCGACGCGGGAATCATTTACATCCGCCGCTCAATCCCGCGCGTACTGAGCACGATCCAGTCCCCCTCGCGCTGAACGGACGTCCCCCGCTCCAACGTCGCGAGCCGATCGGCGAGCATCCCCGAGCGTTGGAGAAGGTCCTCCCACACGGCCAGACTGAAGCCGGGCCCATTCGGCCCGCGAGGTACCTTCCACAGATGCGGGCGGTTGCCCTCACGAGGCAGGTACCCGCGCCGATCTCCGGGGAAGTGGTGGTCCAGCCAGGTGTTCACCGCGGCAACACCTTCATGTACGGAAGTGTTGTGATCGGCCATCGATATCCGTCTGTAAAAATCTTCGAGGCAGGCCCATGTGACCCATGGTCCGCACCGCGGGAAAGTATGGCGTGGCCAGATCGTAGATGCCATTCACGAGCAGGACTTCTAGCTCCGGGTTACGGCGGATCGCGGTGGCCAGATCCGGCGCCACGCGCCATGCGGATCCCGATCTCTGGTGTACGTCGCGATATGCCGTCGCCCCCCAAGCCATGGTCGGGAGCCACCGCCCTCCAGAGTCTACGATCGGGCGAACTCAAGCAGGGGATCGACCTCCCAGACGTCCGCTGTTCGCAAGGCGCCGATGTAAGCCGTGTGCAGTTCGGAGGTGTTCGTCAGACTGACTCCACCCCACGAGAAGGCGATTCTCAACGATCTCATCGAGCAGTTCGAAGCGACCCGAACGAACCTCGCGGATCAGCGGCGAGTTCACCTCGCGAGTGTTGCCGCAGTGGATCGAATGCTTGAACGCTTCGACAGGGGTCCAGCCGGTGGGCCAGTGATTTTCCCTGACTCCACGATCATGCGCCTGCATACGATCCCTACGTTCGACCGCAAAGAATATCGGCTTGAAAGTCTCATCCAGTCGGGACGCCTAGAGGTCGTGAGAAGTCCGAAGCTCAGAGCCGCATTGGTACGGTGGCCGGGCGTTGTCACTGAGATGCTCGAACATCAGATCCAAGCCCGTGCCATCTACCGAGAACTAGTCGTGCCGCAGCTACTCACGGCTGGGGACGTGAGTACCTTGATGGTCAATTCTCGCCGAAACACTACATCTGATAGTTAGGTGTGTTTTTCTTAACCTGTTGCAACACAACCTGTTACACGACATACTGGCACCCATAGAATTTAACATCACACACTTAAGCACACACTTGGTCTTGCGAAACACTCACTTTTCGTGGTGTTTCCGACTGCCTACCCCCCCCCTCATCGGCGGCGACGGGGCGGTACTGGTGCAGGTCGGCACCCATCGACGCCACTGAAACGCCGTTCCCCGAAAAATTTTGATAGCTCGGGCGGGTCCCTTTTGCCGACAGGCTAGACCCCAGTACCGGGCACCCCCCTATTCCGCAGCCGCTGACGCTGAACCACTAAACACTGTTCTGCGCGTCCTGAGTTGCGGGTCTGAGTGGGGCGGGGCAGAATGAAGGCATGAAGAAAACAGTTGCGTTCAGTGCCCTGTTGTTCTTGGCGAGTTGTGGGGGAGACGACGGTAGTCCAACCGCGTCCACGCCAACGCCAACGCCTGTAGCGACGTCGATCACCCTTTCGGCAACGAGCCTGAGCTTCGCTTCACTAGGCGCAACATCCCAGCTATCCGCCACGGTCAAAGACCAGAACGGCGCAACGATGAGTGGTGCCACGGTGACGTG
>Ga0114996_10002561_pt1 | contig 23484 bp, 26 predicted proteins | sample ArcticOcean_MG_C_4_FD_87039 | JGI IMG/M metagenome (GOLD analysis project Ga0114996, IMG submission 87039) | Marine microbial communities from western Arctic Ocean - ArcticOcean_MG_CB4_134 | ecosystem: Environmental > Aquatic > Marine > Oceanic | place: Arctic Ocean: Canada Basin | collected... | reverse complement strand
TAGCGTCGGACCTCACCGATCCGCTCCGCAACGGAGAAGTTCTTCTAATCGGGCGACGCAAGGAGGGCGACCGCATCCCGGCGGTCCTTTTGCGCCCGCGCCGTGCTCGCGCCTCGGTCGCGCCCACCTTGATCGTGCATCCCGAAGGAACGGCCTGGACGCTCAGCTCATCGGAGAGCCTCGACGGGATGGTGCGGGCGCTGCTGGAGCGAGGCGGCTCGGTTGCCGCCATCGATGTCTTTCAGACGGCGCACGCCCGGGATACTCGAGATATTGCCGGGGCAGGCGGCTCCGCGGAGAAGCACTTCACGACCTTCAACCGCACCGATAGCGCCAACCGGATACAGGACGTCCTCACCGCGATCACCTACTTCCGAACCCGTTTCAACGTTCGGGAGATCAACCTAGTCGGCATGGGAGAAGGAGGCATCTGGTCGCTGTTCGCCCGGGCGCTGGCCGACGACGGCATTCACTTGATCGCCGATTTGGATCAGTTCGACGCGGCAAACGACGCCGAATTTGACAGCAAGTTGTACATCCCGCATATTCGCAAGGCCGGGGACTTCCGCGCGGCATCGGTGCTGCTGGCCGGGCATAAAACCCTCCTGCACAACATGAATACTTCGTTTCCAAGTAACTGGATCAAAAGTAGTTTTGCTGCTGTCGAAGCGCAAGGCGTGCTGGAGTTGCAACCCGCTGCCCTCAGCGAGCAGGAGCTAATCGAGAGGATTGCACCAGGAAGAAAGCGGCGCTAACCCGCGCGCCGGGCCGGTGTGGCGCATGCTTTCGGCTTTCGGCTTGCCGCTTGGTCGCTCGGGTGGACGTTCCCGTGACCGACCTGCGATCCCCTATTGCCGCCGGAACTTCTGCACCCGCTTGCCATTGACTTCGGCAACGTAGAGGGTTTGGTCCGGGCCCAGAGCCATCAAGTGGGGCAGCCCAATATCGCCGGGCTCTCCCCAGCTACCGGTGACATTGCCTTCCATATCGAGCTGGATCATCTTGTTAATCTCGCCCTCGGACACCAGCAAGTGCTCACCCACGACCTGGACGCCGAAGGGGTTGCCGAAGCCCGACCAGACGGCCGCAAGTTTCCCGTTCGGTTCAAAAACTTGAACACGGTTGTTGCCGCGGTCGCCGACATAGATGCGGTCTCGGTCGTCAATCGCGAGTGAGTGGGTCAGCTTGAATTCACCCGGTTCGGCACCTTTCTTGCCCCACTCGGCAAGCCATTTCCCTCCCGCTGAAAGATGCACGATGCGACCGTTGCCGGCGTCGGCAACGAAGATCTCTCCGCTCGAGGAGAAGACCAGATCGTCCGGTGAGCGGAAGTGTGTCTTATCCGCGCCGGGGACATCGAGTTCACCCAGAGTCAGCAGCAGCTTGCCGGCCGGTGTGAACTTGCGGATCACATGAGAGCCGTTGTCGGTCGTCCAGAGGTTGCCGTCCGTGTCGACCCGGAGAGCGTGGGCCACCTTGAACATGCCGTCGCCCCAGCCGTGCTTGTATTCCCCTGCGGAGTCGAAAACGAGGATCGGCGGTTCGCCCCGATGCAGCACGTAAATCCCGCCACGCTGGTCCAGGGCCACTGCCGAGACAGCGCCAAGTTCAATAGATGCGGGTGTCTTGACGAACCCGACGGATTTGTAGGGGGCCTTGTCGGCCGCCCAGGCGAGAGTCGTTGTGAGCAGCAGAAAAGCTAAACCCGCTGACGAGAGACGGCGTCCCACGGAGCCGAGGCTTGTTCTCGGAGAAGAGGCTCCGCCTGTACCCGGATTGATTCGCTTGGACAGACAGGAACGCCCGTGGCCACTGGTCGGTTGCGTTTTTGCGGAGAACTTCGGAGCAAGTAGCAACTGAATCATCGTGATTGCAGTTTAGCTGAATGTAGGAACGAGGCGTTCACCCATCCACGCTCGAGTTCTTTTCAAAACGGCTTTGCACCGCCGCGTTTCGATATGCCACGGTACTGTTTGTGCAGACGCTTTTGTTTACGCCTGGTCTCCAGCGCCGCCCTTTCGTCAACTTTGGTTTCGAGATACGCCAACTCTTTCCGCAGCTTGAGATAGCTGTCATAGCGCCGGCGGTCCAGCCCTCCGTCGGCGACAGCAGCCAGCACCGCGCAGCCAGCCTCGACCCCATGAAGGCAGTCGCGAAAACGGCAGTTGTCGGCCAACGCGCCGATATCGGAAAAAGTCCCGTCAGCAGACTCCGTTCCACCCCAAAGCTGAAGCTCACGCAGACCTGGCATGTCCATTAACAGCCCGGCGCCCGGAATCGGGATGATCTCACGATGGGTCGTCGTGTGCACTCCGCGTCCGTCACTGTCACGGACGCCTCTTGTGGGAAGCCTCTCGTAACCAAGCAGGCGGTTCACAATCGTCGACTTCCCTACTCCGGAGGAGCCGATCAACGCTCCGGTCTTTCCGGAGCTGATCTGACTCCGCAGCCTCTCAACCCCCGCACCCGTCCGAGCGCTGAGGACCAAGACCGGCCGGCCGCCGGAAATTTCCGCGACCTTGGCGGCCCACGATGACGGGTCGTCCATCAAATCAACTTTGTTGATTACAACCACAGCCTGAGCACCGCTCTCGCTGACCATGAGCAGGTAGCGCTCGATCCTTCGAAGGTTGAAGTCGCGGCCGGGATCGGTCACCACGAACACCACGTCGACATTGGAGGCGAGTATCTGTTCCTCCGTGGCGGCTCCAGACTGTTTGCGGGAAAGCTTCGTGTGCCGGGGCAGCACGGCGTCAATCAAGGCGTATCCGGGCAGCAGGGCGACCCAATCTCCCACCACCGGCCAATCGTCCGGGCTATCGGCGGTATAGCGCAGCCTGCCGGTGGCCTCGGTGTCGAATTCCCCTTCCGGCGTCCAAACAAGAAAGCTCTCCCGGTGGCAACGGCAAACCCTGCCGGGAGAAAAGCCGCGTTGCCGGTACGAATCAAAAGCCGCGGAAAAAACCTGGTTCCAGCCGAACTCCTCTAGTTGCATGATCTCGTCCCCTCACGCCCGTCAACCGGGCATGATTTTCTCTATGAATGAAAGGGAAATGAAGGCGCAAACTACCCACGACTCACGGCACGGAAGTGCGCAAGCGAGGCGGCTTACGATCTGAGAACAAGGACTAGCAGAAGCAACTCTGACTTCAGTGTATACGAATCAGGACAGCACGATTGGCCCCGATCCCGGTGGCCGGGTGATGCGCGGCACGACTGCAATCATTCGTCTCGTCAGCGGCTGACAACCGCCGACATCACGCGTGACAAGAACTCTGGGAAGTAATCCGGCAAACGGTTCAGCCGCGGCTTGGATCCTATGCGAACGATGACCATGTCGAGACTTGGGATGATCCAGCAGGCTTGCTTGCCATAGCCGTGCATGAAGAACGTGTCCTTTGGAACCTTTGGTCCCAGCGCCCGCTGCGTGCGGTTAGTCCAGAAGAGATATCCGTAGTAATTCGGGGCGCTGGGGTCTTTGACGAAGACCGAGGTCCGGAATGTCGAGTCTTTCAAGAACGCGGCTGGCTGGGAGAGCATCGAAACTCGCCCAGCACCGATGATCTGTTTCGGGCCGCTGCCGTCGTCCCAGACGCCCTTCCGCAGTAACAGGTAGGCGACGCGAGCCAGATCTCTTGCCGTGAAGCGCGCGCCGGCGCCAGGACCGCCGGAGCTGCCCGTGTGTCCCTGAAAATGCGGCCAGGCGACTTCAGGGCCGCCAATCGCGGAGCTGATCTCTTGATTGAAGAAATCCCGCTGTGTTTTCGCCGTGACCTTCTCGATGATCAAACTCAGCAGGTCGACCGGTGCCGAGGAGTACTCCCATACCTGTCCGGGCGGCGCCACCACTCGCCGCGTGACTACGGTTTCGGCGTAAGCATCCAGATCACCATAAGGCCCATCATAGGCATCCAGGCCGGACGACATGGTCATCAGATGCCGGACCTTGATCTTCTTCCTCTCCGGTTCTTCCGCTGCCCAGGATTCGGGCAAGTATCGGTAAGCGTGGTCATCGATTCCGATCGTAGTGGAAAACCGCCCGCTGTCGCTCAAATCAAACAGCTTCGCCATGGAGACCGCAGTCAAAGACTTCGTGCATGACGCGATTGCCATTGGCCTGCGAGAAGTAGACCACTCAGCCGCGATCCAGCCCCGCCGAATGACCAGCACACTGTCCCTTCCCACGAACTGGCGGGCATACAGCCAGGCGTCATTGAGGCGATCCCAATGCAGTCCTGTCTTTTCGAGTACGGCGGCTTTTTGCTCCGGTGCGGCGTCTGCGTTCGCGTCAACAAGACTTCTCCAGCCGCCTTCGCTTGCCGAGGGCGGATAGTAGGTCCGTTGGCCTGGAAGTTTAGGAAAGACGGAGAGAAGATGGCCCGCCAGTAGCAAAAAAGCCAAAGTCCGCGTGTGCATAGTAAGAGTTCACGACCGCGGAACACTCCTTGTTCCGAGGAATGGGAAACTCCATTTTGGCCCCCGGCGCAAGCTGAGCGCAAGGCCGCCGGCGCTGACTGTCGCCGGCCCTGTTGCGTGCATTTACGCCCTGCGGGTCCTTAGCAGTGCGGAAACGTGCCTCCAGACAACGGCGCGTTAACCTGTATTTCTCATTACCTGACGACCGAAGCAGGCATAGGGCCGCCATTACTTGGTTGCGCTTGCTGGCCGTGCTCAACGCAGTTGCGGGCGTAGCGGGCTACGCCCCTGCGTCGTGGGGACGCCGGCCCGGAAGCCGACGCGAAAAAAAAGCACGTAAAGGGAGACAAACTACTGCAGTTGCTGAATGCAGATTCGAACCTCGAATCGCCCATCGTCACCCGACGTGAAGGGCACGAGAGTCCAATCTGCTTTGATTCCGGTACGGGTTGAAAAATTCTTTCCGTAGACGACCGTGGGGACGCTCAACCCAAGAGGGCCGGTATGCGATTCCAGACTCTCTTTGAAGTTGCCGAGAACCATATTGGCGACTTCGCCCAACCCATCGAGCACATCACCGTTGATCTCGGTAACTTCCATCATCAACATAGCTGATCCGATCTTGCAAGCGAAAACTTCATCACAAAAAAGTACCCCGGTACCGGCCCAAGGTCCGGTAAACCCCAACAGGGCGACCACCCCATCGACCGGGTCCGGCTGTGGCACCGTCTGGTGAGGCTGGATCTCCACCGGTAGACTAAGCATCATCGAGAAGACGCTTTCCGTGGCTTGTTGAATAGCGCCGACGATCACACTCGTGTCGATATTTGTTCCCGCTGGGGTTGTTTCCACTGGCATGGCTGACGACGGTCCCTGTCTGCTAATGCGCCCTAGCACGGCGGGATGACCCGCGTTGATCACCCCGCGACGGCCGATGGGCGCGATCGGTCGGCCGCTGCTGCGTTGCACTTGGTCACCGTACTCAACGTAGTGTCAAGTACGCGTCTTTGATTCAGTGGGAGTCGCCAAACGGCGCGCACCTCGTCTTGAGGCTCTTCTCCTGCACTTCGACTCGCCACCTGTTGACAATAACGTCCTAGTGAGGCAATACCTTCGTTAATGTAGACTCCATCTGCTGAGGCGTGAACGGTTTCCGAATGAAACCTTTTGCTCCCAGAGAGATTGCCTCCAGTACCGTCTTTTCCCCTCCTTCGGTGGTGACCATAATGACCGGCACATCTTTGTGGGGCGTTTCTTTCAAACGCCGCAGAAACTCCAGGCCGTTCACCTTCGGCATGTTGATGTCGGAGAATACGACTTCAACGGTCTGAGTCTCGAGCTTTTCCAACGCTTCCGCGCCGTCCCCAGCCTCGATCACCTCGTCAATCCCGGTAGGAACGGCTTGCCGCAGACTCCTTTCCAGAATCTTGCGCATAACCGAAGAATCGTCCACGATTAGAATATTCATACCCATTGCTTTTTATCGGCTGCTCACTAACAAGTATCGGCTCGCCAGCGTGCATTCGTTAGAAGAATTGCGGACCTTGGACGCAACGATTGACTCGCGGTTCCCGTCAGGCTGCTGAAACGGCCAAAATCTGATTCCTTCCCCAGCAGCAGCCCGCTTTCCCTCATCCAGGTGGGCGCCCAGACCCAGGCCGGCCCGACTGGAAAAGCAACCGAATCGCCAACCAGCCCCCTCCCCCACCAAGCCGCTGGGCCCGATAGGGAAGCGGCCGCCAAAACTCAGTTGTCAAATGAGTTGACGCTCGATCCTAAGGAGGCGACAATGAAGAAGTAGATGCGCCCGTAGCTCAGCTGGATAGAGTGCTTGCCTCCGGAGCAAGAGGTCGCGCGTTCGAATCGCGCCGGGCGTACCAATTCCTCCCTTGACTGTCCAGGGTGTCCATTTTCGGCGGTTCGCTCTCGGTGGCCGCTTGGGGCTTCCGGTAAACCCGTCTGAGCCGCTCCCGCCGGTGTCGTGAACCTACTTCCGGGTGCATCGCTTTCGTCCCGCCTTTTCGTCCCGCTTCAATGGCGCTTTACGCCTCTACAATTCAATCCCTTACGGGTTGGGCTCCAGCGCAATCGCGCGGCACGCCAGCAGCAACAGACCCCTCATGCGGCCCATGTTATAATTCCGCAGGAAAGCTGTCCTGCGAGCCCGAACGAGGGGCGGCGTCATCGTGGCCGATGAAATCGAGATAAGATTCTCTAGTGATCCGCGCTGGCTTCGGCCGATCCGCATCTTGCTTGAGGAGTTCACCGCGAAGACGAGCCTCGATTCCACAGGCTGCCATGAGGTGATGCTGGCTGTCGGAGAGGCCTTGAGTAACGTCATGAGGCATTCCTACAGCGGCGATTGCAATCAACGGGTTTGGCTGAAATGCAAGTCGCATGACAGCATGTTGGAGATCGAAATACGTGACCAGGGCGAAGCGTTCCGTGTGAGTGCGGATTCGCCTCCGCCGGAGGAGCTTCGACCCGGTGGCCGCGGAATCTACCTAATCCGCACTGTAATGGACGAGGTGGAGTACAGCCGCGAGGGTGATCAAAACCTCTTGCGAATGAGGAAAGTTTGCGAGCCGCGGGCTCTCCAGGATCGGCAAACCCCTCTCCAGAAAACGGTAAATAATGAAGATCTGTAAAAGATATGATCTGTAAAAAATAGGATCTGTAAACCCATGGACATCAATATCAAGCGCGACGGCACATGCTCGGTTGTTTACGTCTCAGGCGACGTCGACCTCTATTCCTCGCCAAAACTGCGGGAGACTGTTCTCGATTTGTTCCGCAAACGGGAACAGCAGAAGGTCATCTTGAATCTCTCGGACGTCAATTATGTCGACAGCTCGGGCATAGCCAGTCTGGTCGAGGGGCTGCAAGAAGCCAAAAAACAAGGGGCGCGGCTGATTCTCGTTGGACTCAATGAAGGACCACGTCATGTCCTGGAGTTAACCCGGCTGCTCAACGTGTTCGAAATCGCGGCAAGCGAGGAGGAGGCACTCGGCTAAGCTGGAAACGGATCCGGTTTCGAACCCGGGTCGAAATCGTTCCAAGCGGTTCTCAACTGGACCATGAATATACTGGAATCCGTCGGCAAGTCGACAATAGAAAGAGTCGAGTATCTCGGCGGGCTGACGGTACAGTTCTGGCGCGGGCTTCGCGCATCCTGGCGGGCCAACCCAATTACCGGAAATCGCCTCCGCTGGAAGTCAACCGTCCTGCAGATGGCGATCGTCGGTGTGAATGCGCTTCCGGTCGTGTGCCTGATCTCGGCTTGCACTGGTTTGATCTTGGCGCTGCAAGCCGGCGCCGAGTTGCGGCAATTTGGGGCCTTGCAGTTTGTCATCAACCTGGTAGGCGTCAGTATGACGCGAGAGCTGGGTCCGCTGATGACCGCGGTGGTTGTGATCGGGCGGTCCGGATCGGCATTCTCGGCCGAGATCGGAACGATGGTGGTCACCGAAGAAATCGATGCGCTGCGGGCCATGGCTTTGGATCCGGTTGAGTTCGTCCTCGTGCCAAAATATCTGGCCATGATGGCGATGATGCCGTGCCTGACGATCGCGGCCGACGCGGCTGGTGTTATGGCCGGAGGAATCTATACTTACTACGCTCTGGATATGAGCATGGGCCTTTACCTCCAGGCGACCCTCGAAGTGCTGCTCACCCGGGATATCGTTTCCGGACTCGTCAAGAGCATCGCTTTCGGGACGATCATCGTCCATGTGGGTTGTTTCGAGGGATTCAAGGTGCGCGGGGGACCCGAGGGCGTGGGCCGCGCCACGACGGCCGCGGTCGTCAAGTCCATCTTTCTAGTCGTCATGGCGGACCTGCTTTTCACCGCTTTCTTCTATTTCTTCTGGCAATGAGCATCTGACGACAATGAACGTCTGACGGCGATGAACGTCCACTGACAATGAACGTCTGGCGACAATGAGCGCCCACTCACAATGACCGAGGGAACCGAAAATTCGAGCTTGACCAGCCGCGATCCGGCTCAGCCCGAACCCATCATCTCGGTCCAAGACCTGGTGGTGAGCTACGGTGAGAATACGGTCCTGCACGGCGTTAATTTGGATATCTTGCCTGGGGAAACGATGGTCATCCTGGGAGGCAGCGGCTCGGGCAAGAGCACCATGCTGCGGCATATTGAGGCGCTGGCCAGACCCACCTCTGGACGCATTTTCATCAAGGGGGTCGACGTAACCCGCGCCAGCGAGAAAGAGCTGGTCGAAATTCGCCGCATCATGGGGATCTCGTTTCAGAGCGCGGCGATGTTTAACTCCATGACCGTCGGAGACAATGTTGCCCTGCCCTTGCGTGAGCACACGAAACTGGCCGAGCCGACCATCAAGCTCATGACGCGCATGAAGCTGGAGCAAGTCGGGCTGGGCGGGGTCGAGGATCTCTATCCGTCGCAGCTTTCCGGCGGAATGAAAAAACGGGCATCCGTGGCGCGCGCCTTGGCCATGGACCCTGAAATTCTGATGTTCGACGAGCCGTCGGCCGGACTGGACCCGATCATCGCCGCTGGGATTGACGAGCTGATTCTGCATCTCAAGAGCGCGTTCAAAATGACCATCATCGTCGTGACGCACGAGCTGGAAAGCGCTTTTCTGATTGCTGACCGCTTGTGTATGTTACGGAAGGGCAAGATCATCGCCGTTGGAACCAAAGACGAGATGCGAAACAACGATCACCCGCGAATTCGGCAGTTTCTGGATCGAATCCCCGACGAGGTAGGCGCCGACCAGGGTGCTTACTTGGAGCGGTTAACGGACAGATGACTGATTGGGGAATAGTTCATTGGGGAATAGATACTTGAGGAAAAGATGAGCAGCGAAGCCAAAGTCGGCACGTTTGTCATTGTCGCGATCATTATTTTTGTCTACACCTTTATCTCCGTCGCCAACGTTCAATTCGGCAGCGACAAGGTGACATATCGCACCTATTTTAACTACGCGGCGGGCCTGGACCCGGGCACGCTGGTGCGCTTCGACGGCGTCAAAGCCGGCGTCGTCAGCGATGTGCGGTCTTTCGCCGAAGACCCCACCCGTGTCGAAGTCGTCTTCGAGATGAGCGGCGGCGTTCCCGTCAATGCTGATTCCGTTGCCAAAGCGGCATCGCTGAGCGCGCTGAGCGACAAGTATCTCGAAATCAGCACGGGATCAAACGAAGCTGCCCGAATCAAGCCTGGCGGTGTCGTGCGCTCGGAAGAGACTTTGACGCTCGACGATCTGACGGCCCAGATCTCACAGGTTTCAGCGCAGGCCCAGAGTTTAATGAAAGATGTGCAAGAGAACTTCAACCGCTTGACCGGCAACGCGGAAGTGCTCATCGAAAACCTGACGGAAATTACCAGCGAGAAAAATCAGAAGTCATTCGAGCAGGTTCTTGAAAACACAAACCTCCTGGTTACCGAACAGCGCCCCAAGTTTGACAAGATCACCGGCCAGGTGAGCGAGATGCTTGAGAAGGTCGACCTCCTGCTCGATAACATTCACGACATCAGCAAGACCGCCGACACTGCCATCGCCAACGTAAACCGCACGGTGGAGGAGACCCGCGAGCCCATCAAGAGGGACTTGGCTGAAATGGAAGCGACCTTGAAAGAGACCCGGCGCTTGATCGCCGACATCCAATCGGTCGTTGTCATGAACGAAGAGAACATCAATGAGACGCTGGAGAATATTCGAGTTAGCTCCGAAAATATCGAGCAGCTCACCGACGAGTTGCGGCAGCGCCCCTGGAGCCTGATTCACGTCAAGCCGAAGGAAGACCGCCGGGTCCCGATCGGAGCGGCGCGGTGATTCAGTAGCTGGCCGTTGCTCCTCGTCCGCTATCGTCCGCTATCGTCCGCTATAGGGATACGCAAGGGATATGCAAATGAGCTACTCAAACCGAACACTGAAGCGGCTTCGAACGCCGGCCTGTCTTGTTGCAGCCGGGCTGTGCCTGGCGCTCTCAACGACCGCCGAGAGTATTCCCGAGCCCCGCTTCACCGCGAAGAACGAGCTGATCCGCCCCGAAGGCTATCGCGAATGGGTCTTCGTCGGAGCATCGCTCGGTATGAGTTACGACGAGGAGAGCGGCAAGCAGAGCCACTCCAGGTTCCACAACGTCTACTTGCATCCCGACGCCTACGAGCACTTCAAAAAGACCGGCGGATTCCCCGAGAAAACGATCTTGGCGATGGAAGTATTCACGCCAGGCTCTCAGGAGTCGATCAATCGGCAGGGGAGCTTTGAAGACCGCTCGGTAGGTCTCGAAGCGGCCGTCAAAGACAGCTCCCGCTTCGACGAGAGCTGGGCGTACTTCAGCTTCAGCGAGTCGGAAAGCAAGCTCGCCCCGACGGCCACGGCCTTTGCCAAGGATCGCTGCTGGTCCTGCCACGACGAGCACGCCGCAAACGGAAACGTCTTCACCCAGTTTTACCCTGTCCTCCGAAAAGCGCCCTAACTGATGGCCAAGAAAACATCTGACGACGCGACAGAGGCGTGGACGGAAGTCCACGCTCCGAGTGACCAAAGTCAGCGCCATGTGTGAAGGAGGTCAGCGCTATGTGTGAACGGAATCCAAGCGCGGTGATACGAACGGCTGCCATCAGCGCGGATCCGGGGATGAGCGGATTCCTCATCCTGCTCTGCGCCCTGATCGTCTGCGGTTGCGCGCCGGCGCAAGAGCGAACCGAGTCCAGCGCCGAGCTTATTTCCAACGCCCGCAGCGCCCTGATCGCTGGCCGCCCAGATGAAGCCATCGAACTCGCCACCAAAGCGATCGAAGCCGACCCGGCGAGCCCCAGCGCCTATTCGTTTCGGGCCTCGGTGTACGAATCGGCTCACCGCTTCAGCGAGGCCCTAGAGGACTACGATCACCTGGTCGAGCTTCTCCCGCGGAATTCCGATGTGTACAACCAGCGCGGCAGCGCACACTTCAAAGCCGGCCACATTGACGAGTCGATCAACGATTTCGATCGCTCGATCAAGCTCGAGCCGCGCCAGGAACCCTATCATTGGCAGCGCGGCATTTCCTACTACTACGCGGGCCGTTACGACGCCGGCAAGCGACAGTTCGAGTCGCATCAAACCGTCAATTCCAGCGACGTCGAAAACGCTTTCTGGCACTATTTGTGTAGCGCTCGCTTGTCCGGTGCTGACGACGCACGCGAGAAATTGCTTCCCATCCGTGATGACTCGCGTATCCCGATGATGAAAATCTACGCCCTTCTCCATGGCGAGGCAAGCGTCGAAGACGTGCTCGCAACAGCGCGAACCGAGAGCTCCTCGTCGCAACGCGCGTCAGCACTTTTTTACGCGCACCTCTACATCGGTCTCTACTACGGGGCACGCGGCAACGATGCACTGGCACGCCGGCATATCACTGCGGCTTCCGAAGATCACCAAGCCGGCCACTACATGTGGCACGTAGCCCACGTCCACGCCGAGAGGTTGAAGAAACGTGACTAGCGGGTGACTCCATGGCTGAAGAAGAAAACTGGCGAGGGACCATCGGGAAGCTATCTGAGCAGGAGATCGCCGAGTTTCTCTCCGGTGACACGTTTTGCCGACTTGGCTGTCTCGACGAGGAAGGCTGGCCCTACGTGGTGCCGTGCTGGTTCGAATACAGCGACAGCGGGTTCTATATCATTCCCAGGGCGCGCTCAGCCTGGGCGCGTCACATCCAACGGGATCCGCGGGTCTCGCTTTGCATAGACGAATCGACGCGCTTCAACCGCCGGGTGCTAGTTAAGGGCAGCGCTGAAGTCCTCGAAGAGCCGAACCTAGGCGGACGGTGGGTGGAAATCGGACGCAGGATGTCGCGTCGCTATCTGGGCGAGCATGGCCCCGAATATCTCGAACCGACGCTTGTCGAGCCCCGTTGGTTGCTTTTCGTCCGCCCGTTGAAAATTAGGACGTGGCAGGGAGTCGACTGGCACAAACGATACAAGCACGCCGCCTGGTGAGGGCCGGCTAGACTAGCTACCGCCGCGCCGCGAAAAAGTGCTGAATTCTTTGCAGGCATTCATCGGCCAGAACGCCCTCGACGACCTCTACCTGGTGATTCAATAAATCGGAATCGGCCAGCCGGAATTTGCTGCGCACCGCGCCGAAACGCAGATCGCGAGTTCCGAAGACGAGTTTGTCGACCCGCGCGTTCACCAGCGCACCCGCGCACATCGCGCAGGGCTCCATCGTGGCGTAGAGCGTCGCTCCGGCAAGTCGATAGGTTCCGAGCCGTTTGGCCGCATCCCGCAAAGCCACAACCTCGGCATGCGCCGTTGCATCCCTCGTCGAGATGGGCGCATTCCCGCCGCGGCCGGCGACTTGGTTTTGCACCACAATCACGGCTCCGACCGGTACCTCGCCCAAGGCTTCGGCCTGGTCCGCAAGCTCAAGCGCCTCTCGCATGAAGCGCTCGTCGTCAGGGGTGATTGCGGCTTGCACGGCTTACATCGAGTCTAGCGAGCATTCCCCGCCGACGTGGCGCGGGCTTTGGTGGCCGACCGCTAGTGTCGTGCGCCCGAAATAGCGCGAGATATAGGCACGCGCCGGGGAAAGCGGAAGCCCGTTGAAACGGGCTGGAAGACCCTCTGGTATAAGCTACACCAGCCGTAAACCGCTGGCCTAGTTCACACCAAGCCGCGTGAACGCGGCTCGAAAAATCCGCATCGGCCGCTGTATTCCGAGCGGCTCAAAAAATCCGCATCGGTCGCCGTATTCGGATCGGTATGTCGCTGCTACCCCAGAAGTAGCCAAAAATGACACTCACGATAAGTTACAGTCTGATTGGCGCACTGCACTAGGGATGCCGGCCCTACTTTTGCCCCTTATAAGGGTTGAGAGAAATCTCGAAGTAAAACAATTCCTTCCCGGTGTTGAGATCCTTAACACCGGAAAGATAGATCGCCGAGCCTGGCACGGGATCGGGGAGATTTCCGGTCAAATAATAGAAAAATCCACTCACCGTAGTTTCCGGCGGGACAACGGGAGCTTTGAAAGCACGCTGATCGAACTCTGGTTTCGCTAGTGGCCCCTTCTTGACACCGCCGCGCCAGATACCGGGAACAGGCGGCAGGTAAACGGGACGTTCCTTCGGCTTGGTATCGAGCTTCAAATAGGCCAGATCTTCGGCGGAAATCGGCTCCAGCCCGTCGCGGTCCGCACTAATGAAACGCACCTTGAGATCCGCCAGATCCAGAGTGTGATCGCTGCGATTGGTGATCACCACCAGTATCGGCAACACGCCATATTTGTAGGGCTTTGCCTTGCCGAACGCAGCCTTCACGTCTTTGTCGACCCGATACGGCTTGACAGCCACAAGCACGTCAGCTTGCCCTTGCTTGGCGCGATACTGATCCGCCCCGCGCGCGGTGAACGACTCTTTAGGCCAGGCGACACCCGCCGCCAGCATTACCGATATCACCGTGATCAGCGCTCTTTGCATACAGTTGTATCTTGCCATAATGGTTGAGCAGCGCATTGGCCTATTTCCTCTACAATCTTCTGTTGCTTCTGATCGCGCCCCTCGCCGTGCCCTACGTTTTCTTCCGGGCTCTCGGGAAGGGACTGCCCGCAAGCCGCTTTCAGGAGCGGCTGGGAATTCTGCCGCGCCTATTCCATCAGACTAGCGGCACGGCGATCTGGTTACATGCGGTGTCGGTGGGAGAAGTGCTTTCGTGCGTTCCGCTCGTCAAGCAGCTTCGCGCGAGCTTCCCCGGCGCGCCGCTGTTCGTCTCGACAACAACGGCGGCCGGACAACAGTTGGCCCAACAGCGGCTCTCGGCCTTGACCAACGGAATTTTCTACGCGCCGCTGGACCTGCCGTTCGCCGTCCGCCGGGCGCTCAAGACGATCCGGCCGAAACTCGTCATCGTCTCGGAAACCGAAATTTGGCCGAATTTCTTTCGTCTCTCGAAGCGTTTCGGGGCCGGCTTGCTAGTGGTCAACGGGCGCATTTCGGACCGGGCACTACCCCGCTATCTTCGCTTCGAGCGATTCTTTGCTGAAGTACTCGCCTACCCGGATTTGGTTCTGGCGCAGTCCGAGCAGGATGCCACGCGCTTTATCGCGGCAGGTTCGCCGACTGGGGCAGTTCAAGTGGGAGGCAACATCAAATACGATTTTGAACCCGCTGATGAAGAACTTCCCGCCGAACTCGCCGACTTCTTCAAGCTGGCTCAGCCTGGACCGCTCATCGTCGCCGGCAGCACGCGGGAGAACGAGGAGCTGCCGCTGATCGAGGCGTTCCGTGAGATTTCCGAGCAGCACCCTCGGGCACTCCTGGTCATTGCCCCGCGTCACCCGCGGCGTTTCGAGGAAGCGGCGTCGGTGCTCGATCAGTCTGGGTTGCCATTCGTGCGCCGGACCGAGCTTGGACTGGAACGGCTCGACGGGCAGGAAGGGCTCGACGGACAGGAACCACTTGAAAAGCTCGACCAGGCACCCCCGTCTCCGCCCGCCGTCTTGCTGCTCGATAGCCTCGGGGAATTATCGAGCCTCTACCGCCACGCCGACGTAGTGTTCGTGGGAGGCTCACTGAACGGCTGGGGCGGGCACAACGTCCTGGAGCCGGCCCACTACGCCCGCCCGGTGCTCGTGGGTCCGCACATGCAAAACTTCCAAGAGATCACCGCCGAACTCCTCGCGGGGCAGGGAATTCGGCAGGTAAAAGGCGCCAGCGAGTTAGCTGCGGCGATCAGCGAAATCTTGGAGAACCCGAAGGAATCCGAGCAGCTCGGCCTGCGCGCCCGGCAGGTCGCCGAATCGCGCACCGGCGCCACGCGGCGTGCCGTGGAGGAAGCTGTGCGATTGCACGCCAGAGCGCAACCGGCAACTCCGCGAGGCGCCCTGAGGGCATGCGTCCTGTGGTTGCCGTCGCTCTTATGGGGTGCGGGAGCACGCGCCCGCTTGGCGGCCTATCATCGCAATGTTTTACGAAGAAATATTTTCCGATATGTTTTCCGGAAACAAAGACTCCCTGCGTTCACGCTTTGCGTGGGCAACATCACCACCGGCGGCACGGGCAAAACCCCCATGGTGCAGTGGCTCCTCGATGGCTTGCACTCCCGTGGCCGATTGCTGGGCGTCATCCTGCGAGGGTACCGGCGGATGGAGCCGGAAGTCGCCACGATTATCCCCCCGGGAGTGGGGGCGAGGCCTCAAAAAACGGGAGATGAAGGGCAGGTTCTTCTGCGCCATCTTCAACGCAACCAGATACCGGCTTCGGTTGGAATTGGAGCGAATCGCTATCTTGTCGGACGGCGCCTTGAGAGAACCGGTCCGCTCGAAACCGTCGTTCTCGACGACGGGTTTCAGCATGTCGCACTCGAACGCGATATCGATCTCGTTCTCATTGATGTGACAAATCCCTTTGGCGGCGACGCCCTCATCCCGCTGGGACAATTGCGCGAACCACTCTCCGGACTTGCCCGCGCGTCCGCCTTCGTCTTGACGCGTACGGCTCAAGACGGCAACTACGAGAGCATCAAAGAGCGACTCAGACAGTGGAATCCGCAAGCTCCCATTTTCTCTTCTCGCCTGGAATCGGTCGGGGCGATCTACGCCGCAACCGAAGACGTTACGCCGCTGGACGCGTTAAGAAAGCGCCGAGCGGTGGCCTTTTGCGGGCTAGGAAACCCCGATTCATTCTGGCGTGGCTTAGAAAATCTGGGAATCATACTAGCCGAATGCATTCGGTTTCCCGATCACCACCACTACTCGAGCGAAGATGTCGAGCGCATCGCGACCAGCGCGCAACAGCACCGGGCCCACATCCTGATTACGACGGAAAAAGATATTGTTAACCTGGCCCACGCGCTCGTTCCCGAGCAGCCCCCCAAGCAGTCTTTGGACGTCCGTGTATCCCAGCAATTCGGCGTCATTCCGCTTGCCTGGATGCGTGTCCAGACGGTCGTCGATCAGGGCGAGGAACTTCTGGATTGGATTGAGGAACAGATGCCCGCGCGCTTATCGACCGATGAAGAACCCGGTCCTCGGCCGGCATCGCCGGAGTCACCCCCCTCGCCCTCCAGCCCCTCCGGCGCCGAACCCGCTATAACCAAACCGGCGATTCGATGAAGCTCCTGGTCCGCACCACCAACTGGCTCGGCGACGCCGTCATGTCGATCCCGGCCTTGCGCGAGATTCGCGGAGCGTTTCCCGAATGGGAGATTACCTTGCTGGCGCGTCCTTGGGTTGCCGATCTCTACGCGCGTGAGGATTTCTGCGACCACATTGTGCGCTACGAAAACAATGGCCTGCATCAAGGACTCTCGGGAAAATGGAAGCTGGCCGCGCAACTCAGGCAAACCCGCTTCGACAGCGCCATTCTGCTGCAGAACGCCTTCGACGCGGCGCTGCTTGCCTGGCTGGCCCGAATACCGCGCCGCATCGGCTACGCCAGAGACGCCCGGGGGCCCCTGCTGACCGATGCGATCGCCCGCCCCCCGAAAGGCCGGCTCCCGCCACACGAGCGGTACTATTATCTGGAGCTGCTCCGTAGCGCCGGTCTGATCGAACAACTTCCAGACTGTCCTGATATTCGCCTCTCGGGCGCCGTGCGGGCCGCCGAATCCGGTTGGGAAGAATGGCGGCGGCGAAAACTGACAGCCAAGCGCTGGATCGGAGTCAGCCCCGGCGCTGCCTATGGCGGAGCAAAACGATGGCTGCCGGAACGCTTCGCCGAAGCCGCGTCGGCGCTGGCATCGGAGCTGGATGCGGGCATCGCCGTTTTCGGATCCAATGCGGAGGCCGAGCTATGTGGCCGCATCGCGCAGCGGGCCGGCCCCCGCGCTCACAACATCGCAGGCACGACGTCCCTAGCCGAGTTCATCGACTTGGCGGCAACCTGCACCGTCTATCTGACGAATGACTCCGGACCGATGCATGTTGCCGCGGCCCTGGGTATCCCGACCGTGGCCGTATTCGGCGCCACCGATCACATCGCAACGGGACCCGTCTCCGAGCGTGCCCGCGTCGTGCGGGAGCCGGTCGACTGCAGTCCCTGCTTATTACGGGAGTGCCCGATTGACCATCGCTGCATGGAGCGCGTGGCATCGTCTAAGGTCATTGATGAGGCCCTTTCGTTGCTAAGCGACGAGCCGCCGCGACCGTGAGCCGCGACCGTAAGGGAGCGGTCGCTACGCCCGAGCAATCCGCCGCCCGAAGCGAAAGCCGTTCAGCCGCAAAGCCGCCGAGCCCGGCCGTTAAGGCGCGCAGCGGCGCCCTAGGCGAGCGCCGTTAAGCCGCGCAGCGGCGCAGGATCGTAGCCCAGCTATCTGAGTTGGTCTGTCAAGAGGGTCGAGCGAAGCGCAACCCTGGGATAGCCCCTCGACGCGCAAGCCCCGGAAGGGGCGTAGGAGCAGCACTGAACACCCGCGAACGCAACGCATATCAACAGCCAACAGAATGGACACACGATCAAAAATCCTCCCCCCCAAAAAGGCACGCCAGCGCCTCTCTGAAGACAATCACGCGTCTGTTCTGATCGCCCGAGGCTCCTTCGACATCCTGCAAGCCGAGCACTGCGCCCGGCTCATACAAGAAAAAGGTTCATCCGAAAAACTCGTCGTCCTTGTTTCAGGCGAGGAAGTTGCGGACGAGGCAGTTGCGGACGACGAATCGGCGGACGCCCAAGACCCCCGCCGAACCGTACTCGATGCCGGAACAAGAGCCGAGTTAGTGGCGGCGCTCGAGGTGGTAGACTACGTGATAATCTGTAGCGAAGCTGGCGCGAAAGGGTTTATCTCTTCCCTCTCGCCAGCGCGCGTGATCGAACCCGAAACGCCACCGCTTCGCGACATAAGAGCCGATGTCCTACGGAGAAGCCAATCCGGCTAACGCATTCCGCCGCATTTTAGTTGTCCGCCTTGGTGCGATGGGCGACATCATTCACGCCCTGCCGGCGGTCACGAGGCTCAAATGCAGTTTCCCCCGCGCCCGCATCACCTGGGCGGTCGAATCGCGCTGGGCCCCGCTGCTCGACGACAATCCCTACGTCGATAGCGTCCTGCCGCTCGTCATCTCGAAATGGCGGCGAGCCCCCTGGAACCTGGCCACCTGGGTCAAATTTCGAGATTCCAGGCGGCAACTTCGCGCCGGCCGCTTTGACCTCGCCGTCGAGTTTCAGGGCTTATTCAAGTCCGCCATGGTGACCTACGTGAGCCGCGCGGACCGCGTTTACGGCTTCGAGCGGGACATGGTCCGCGAGCGCATCGCCGCTTCGTTCTACTCCAACCGCGTGGCCTCGCACTCGTCCCATGTCGTGCAACAGAATATCGATCTGGCAACCGCCGTCGGGGGAACCAACGGCCCGGTAGTTTTCCCCCTTCCAGAAGGTAAGCCCCAAGCAAATTTACCCAAAGGCGACTATGTGCTCACCAGCCCCATCGCCGGCTGGACATCCAAGCAGTGGCCGCTCGAACACTATGCCGAACTGGCCCGGCTGCTGTGGCGCGAAAAGGGTCTTCCGCTCGTGATCGATTGCGCCCCGGCGCATCGCTCTTATGGCGAACAAATCATCAACCAGGCGCCGAAGGGAAGCTGCTTGCTGCATATTTCGCCACTGCAGGGCTTGATCGCCGCAACCCGGCGCGCCAAGGCAGTCGTCGGAGTGGACAGCGGTCCGTTGCACCTGGCCGCGGCTTTGCAAATTCCCGGCGTCGCTATCTTCGGCCAAACCGACCCAACACGCAACGGCCCCTACGGCGGCAGCTTTAAAGTGTTGCGGGCGTCCGGGGTCGTCACTTCTTATAAGCGAGGCGACAAGATCCATGCCTGCATGTTGGTGATTCGCCCAGAGCAGGTCTGGGAAGCGTTGCAGGAGCAGTTGTCGAAGCGGGCACAGGTTGAGACGGCTGCCGGCCGGCCCTTTTCGTCTTGACGCTGGTCAGCGTTCCGGGGTGGCTGACGTATCGGTCATCCGGCGATTCGTTGGCCATCCTATTTATATTGTCCCGTATTTGCTTTACGATAAGTAAGGAATATGCCACAAGCCACCATCACGAGCAAAGGTCAGATCACCATCCCGATCGAAGTTCGGCGGCAACTCCATCTCAAGCCCGGAGACAGGGTCGATTTCGTCGTTGATCGGACTGGCGGAGTTCAGCTTCGGCCGAAAACAATACCTCTGGCGTCGCTCCTCGGGATGTTGCACCGTCCGGGGCAAAAAGCAGTAACCGTCGAACAAATGCATGCCGCGGTCGAAGCTCAAGCGGTCGAGGATTGGGAACGAGTTAATTCCGGAAAAGGCTGATTCGCGGCGCCGACACGAACGTACTGCTGCGCTTACTGCTGCTCGACGACGAGGATCAAACGAAAGCTGTCGGCCGCTTGATCAAGCAACTTTCCCTGCGCGGCGAATCTCTCCTGGTTACGTCCATCGTGCTGTGCGAGTTCTGCTCGGTCCTTCATCGCAGTTATCGCAGGCCGCGAACAGAAATCGCCGACGCTGTTGAGCACCTGTTGTCATCGGACCTCATCATCGCGGAACACCCTGATGAAAGTCGAAATGCCGCCATTCTCTACCGCGAAGGCCCAGAAGGTTTCGCCGACTATCTGATCGGACTGATACATCAATCCGCGGGCTGCCGTGACACGGTGACGTTCGACCGGGCCCTGAGGTCCGCCCCCGGATTCACTTTACTCAGCTAGCTCACTCAACTAATCGAAAGTAGTCGCACACGGCCCGACACAGGCGTGGACGGAAGTCCACGCTTCACATCGCCATCTCGGCGCGGCAAACCGGGTCCATTTGGTAAACTCCTTCATTGCGTCCCGATCGCAAGACAATCGGGAATCCGGCACGGAGTTTGACTCGTTTTGCAACCGTCTTCACAGCACTCAAAAGTTACCTCCGCGCGTGAGGCCGTTGCTTCCATTCCCGATGGCAGCAACCTGACTTGCGGCGGTTTCGCGCACTCGCTGACCCCGATTGCCCTGGTTCACGAACTGATCCGCCAAGGCAAAAAGGACCTCGATCTCACATCGATGGGTGAGTGCTGGGCGGCGGACCTGTTGACCGGCGCCGGCCTGCTGCGGCGCGCCCGGCTGTCCAACTATATGTTCGAGGGTTTTGGCCGCTGCATGAACTTTTCCCGTGCGGTTCAAGAAGGCCGCATCGAGGTAGAGGACTACAGCCATTTCGGCATCACTTCGCGCTTGCAGGCAGCGGCCATGGGCGTATCCTACATGCCGACCAAGGTGATGGCCGGGACCGACATCTTGAACATCAAGAGTTTCGACGACGACAAGTACAAGATGACCGAGTGCCCCTTTACCGCCGAGCCTTATGTGGCGGTTCGGGCCATCCAGCCCGACGTCGCGATGATCCACGCCTCGCGTGCGGACACGTTCGGGAACGCGCAAGTGTTCGGAGCCACCTCGATCATCGAAGAACAGGCGCGGGCGGCCAAGCGGGTCATTCTGTCCGTCGAGGAGATTGTGCCTTCCAGCGAAATTGCCCGCCGGCCGGAGCTGACGCTGCTGCCGGGATTCATGGTCGACATGGTTGTGAAAATCCCGTTCGGAGCCCACCCCGGCGGCATGTTCCGCTACTACAACTACGATGACGAGCACATCGGCCAGTATTGGACCGCGTCCAAGCAAGCCGATACGTTTGAGCAATATCTAGCCGAATTCGTCTACGGAGTCGAGGACCGCTGGGGCTATCTCGACAAGATTGGCGCCCGGCGCTTGATGCAGCTTCGAGCTGACCCGGGCCTCGGTTATTAGGCCGTGATAGAAATGCCAGTTACCGATTTCACACGCGAAGAATTGATGGCCGTTGCGGCCTCGAAAGAGATCCACGACGGCGAGGTCGCCATCATCGGGACAGGGCTGCCGATGATTGCGTCCTATCTGGCGAAGCGGACGCACGCTCCGACCGTGTCGCTGTTTTTTGAGTCCGGCATTATCGACGCTTTCCCGCGAGAGCTGGCGACCGGCGTCGGCGATTTTCGCCTGATGTCGAATTGCATCAAGGCAGCGGGGCTTTATTACGCCCTGAGTCTGTTGCAAGGAGGACGAGTTGACCTAGGCTTTTTAGGCGCCGCTGAGATCGACGGCTACGGGAATATCAACTCGACCGTCATCGGGGACTACATCAAGCCCAAGGTAAGAGTGCCGGGCAGCGGGGGAGCGAATGATATCGCGTCGTTGGCAAAGCGCGTCGTGATCATCGCGGCCCACACCAAACGCAGGTTTCCCGAAAAGTGTCAGTACATCACAACCCCCGGTTATTTGGACGGTCCCGGAGGAAGGGAGCGAGCCGGCCTTCGCGGTAACGGGCCGGTGCGCGTGGTCACGAATCTAGCCGTGATGGGCTTCGACGACCAGACCAAGCGCATGAAGGTAGAGTCGCTGCATCCCGGCGTCACGCTCGATGACGTGCAAGAGAATACGGGCTTCGAGTTGCTTACGGCGGATGTGGTCGGGGAGACGCCGATTCCGACGGTCGAACAATTGCGGCTGCTACGGGAAGAGATCGACCCCGATGGGATCTATATTTCGCGCGGCTGATTCGCAGCTTGCAGTTCTACATCTGCCGAACCATCGCCTTGACCCCGTCCACCGCCAGCACGGCAGCGTGTTTGGACTCGTTGGACAGCCCTCCCACCGCGCCTTCAACGTCATCTCGTGTAATCGATCCTGCCTCGTCCGCGCTCTTGCCCATCAGCAATTCAGTCAGCGCCGAGCCGACGGCGATCGAGGCCGTGCAACCGCGGGTGAGGTAGCGGATTTCCGTGATCCGGCCCGCTGTGAGATTGGCGCTAAGCCGCAGGACATCGCCGCAAATGGGATTCGAGACTTCCACGCGAATGTCCGCGTCGTGGATTTCGCCGACGTTGCGAGGATTCTCAAAGTGGTCCAGCAGCCGCTCGCTGTACATGGGATCTATTGTAAGGCGGGCGCTCCGGAGCCGCGCGCGTAAGCAAGCGGTCATTTCGTGCCGCGCGCGTCAGCAAACGGTCATTTAGCACCGCCCACTGAACCCGCTTATTCTCACAGTGTGGCGACCGAAGGCGAACGAGTGGCGACGTGGCGTGAACCTCCGGGTTTGCCGCGCCCCGATTCGTCGGGGCGTCGCCGTCCTCGGGACCGGCCCGGTCGCCTCAGGGCTGATGCCGCGCCGGGGGGCCGAACAAACCGACGAATCGGTTTGCGGCAAGCGTGGACGCTCACGCCACGTCGGATGCCCTGTCTTCGATCACCCGCTTGCTTACGCTTGCGGAACGAGTGACCGGCTGCCGCCCGAACAGATCGCTGCTTCCGAAATGACCGCTTGCTGACGCGCGCGGCTCCGAGAGGCGAACCGGGTTTTCGTCGTGGATTTCGGAGCTTCAGAAGCACATCTGGTATGATCGAGCGATTAAGCCAACTTTGCCCTAACCGGCAGGAAGGTTCGCCCAATGTCGGCAGCAGGGCAGTTGTAATAAACCGCAAATCCCCAAGATCCCATGGCCTGGTTTGAAAAGTCGCAAGACGACGCCGTGCAGCCCGAGCAGCGCCGGGTCCGCACCGAAGGCCTATGGATCAAGTGTGACTCCTGCCGCGCTACGATCTGGAAAAAAGACCTCGAAGCCAACCAGATGGTCTGTCTCAAGTGCGGGTTCCATTTCAAAGTCGACGCGCTAACCCGCCTGAAGTTTCTGCTCGACGATGAAAACTGGGAGACGTTTGACACCAACCTGCGAACCACCGATGTTCTCGGCTTTGTCGACAAGAAGACGTACCAGGAGCGGCTCGAAAAAGCGGAGTTGACAACAGGGCTCAAGGACGCCCTCATCTCCGCCGTCGGCAATTTGAATGGACGCCCGGTTGTCGTCTGCGTCATGGAATACCGCTTTATCGGCGGCAGCATGGGAGCTGTGGTTGGAGAGAAAATCACTCGCGCCATCGAGCGCGCACATGAGCGAAAACTGCCGATGATTATAGTTTCCGCATCCGGCGGCGCGCGTATGATGGAGGGCGCGGTCAGCTTGATGCAGATGGCGAAAATTTCGAGCGCCCTGGTCAAGCTGGTGCAGGCGCGCATCCCCTATCTCAGCCTGATGACCGATCCCAC
>Ga0114996_10002556_pt1 | contig 23517 bp, 21 predicted proteins | sample ArcticOcean_MG_C_4_FD_87039 | JGI IMG/M metagenome (GOLD analysis project Ga0114996, IMG submission 87039) | Marine microbial communities from western Arctic Ocean - ArcticOcean_MG_CB4_134 | ecosystem: Environmental > Aquatic > Marine > Oceanic | place: Arctic Ocean: Canada Basin | collected... | reverse complement strand
ATTTCTCACCGGGTGGCGAGGCAAAGTGCATGAGAGGCCTGTCAGTACGAGGCGCGCGCCGCTTGACGAGCGCAGGCGTACTCTCACAGTCCGTTGAGCACGGCGAGCAAGCGCAACGAAGTAGTGGCGGGCCTCTCATGTGCTTGGCCCGTCAGCCGGCGAGAAATGCGGGCTAGCCCCGATAGTGTCCACGGAGAGCTTTCGTGCTTAGCCTCGTCGCCGCTTCGCGACGATGGACCGGCTGAAGCCGGTCCCTACTGTGTCGGCCCGACTCTGCCGGTTCTAGCAGGGCTATTTGGGTCGCTCATTCCAAATCCGCCAGGATCTTCTCGAGCAGACGAGGCACGTAGGCTCCGAAGCGGCGGTTCACCGAGGAGTGTCCGCTCGGCAACGCCGCGATCGCCGCCTTGGCACTTGCGGCTCGTTCGTCCATCGCATCGATCGCGTTGAGTGCGATCAAGGACACGTAGAGGCCGTTTTTGTCCAGCGGCGCCAGCTCCATGAGAACCTTCAGCGCGCCGGCTGCCTCGGCTTCGCTGCCGTACTGCCCCAGCGCTTGGGCCGCGATCGAGCGAACGTAGGGTGACTCGTCCCCCAGCGCCTGGCGGATCTGGTCAGCGCTGACGCCGACAGCCTCCTGCCCGCGCATCAGGGCTCCCATCGCCGCCCAGTAACGGACAGCGCTGTCTCGGTCTTCAAAGCCCCTCAGGATTTCGGGAAAGTCTTTCGCGTCGAGCGAGGAGGCGGCCTCCGCCATCGACATGACTCTTTCCATCGGATAGCGAAAATCATCGTGCCCCATCTCGTAGGGCGTCGATCCTTCCGAGCGGCTATGGATTTCACCCTCGGGCAGAAAGCCGACGTCGCGAATCCGCACGGCCAACTGGCGCTGCGCCTGACGCATGCGCTCGAGGACCTTCCCGTGCGCCGCTGATTTCGCAAGATTGTTGACCTCGTCGCGGTCGGCGGAAAGGTCGTAGAGTTCCTCGGGCGGCTTGGTTTCCCAGAAAAAGGTTCGCGGTGCGCTCAGCTTGCCCGCGTCGTATAGCTCCCGCCAAACCCGTGTCGTCGGCGTCTGGAACATGTAGTTGATGAACTGGCCATAAATCTTATGCGGCTTGTAGTTACGGATATAGATGTAGCGCTTGTCACGGACCGAGCGAACCATGTCGTAGCGCTCGTCCATGCGTCCGCGAAACCCGTAAATGTAGGGCTGCTCGGGAGCTTCGTATTTCCCCGCGAAGGCATACCCTTGGAAATGCGCCGGAGGCTTGAGGCCAGCCACGCTGAGCAGCGTCGGCGCCAAATCGATGAAGCCCACCAGGCGATCGGTTTCCGAGCCCGGTTTGTAGTCGCCCGGGGCCAGGTGGCGGTATTTCTCGGGGAAATAAACGATCAGAGGGACGTTCAAGCCGGAATTGAATGTCCAGCGCTTGCTGCGCGGCATGCCCGAGCCGTGGTCGCCGTAGTAGAAGATGATCGTTTCGTCGGCGAGCCCAGCCCGTTCGAGTTCGCCGAGTACGCCGCCGGCCTGCTCGTCCATTTCCGTGATTCGATCGTAGTATTGGGCCCAGTCGCGCCGCACCTCTGGCGTGTCGGGATGGTAGGCGGGCACGCGGGCCTTGCCTGGGTCGTGCTTCAGCTCATGAGGCTGGTTGCGGATTTTGCTCTCGTGACTGATGGTGAAGTTGAAGATCGCGAAGAAGGGCTGCCCCGGCTTGCGATTGCGCCAATGCGCCTCAGCGCTCGACTCATCCCAAACCTTTCCCGGCTTGGCCAGGTTGTAGTCTTCCTTGGAGTTGTTCGTGCAGTAGTAGCCGGCCGCGCGCAGGTACTGCGGGTACATCTTCATCGACGCCGGCAGACGGGTATTGGACCGCATGTGCTGCGAGCCGGTACTGGGCGGATAGAGCCCTGAAATCAGCGTGGTGCGGGCGGGCGCGCAAACCGGCGCGGTCGACCAGGCGTTGCGATAGATCATGCCTCGGCCAGCCAGCTTGTCGAGATGGGGTGTCACGGCGTAACTATCCCCATAAGAGCCTAGGTGGGGACCATTATCCTCGCTGGTGATCCACAGGATATTTGGTCCACCGGGCTGCTGTGCAGTGGCCAAACTGGAGAAGAGAAGTGCCAGGAGGACAAGCATTCGGGTTCCCGCGCCAACAGAAAGCTCACCTGGAATGCCGAAGATTGGCCGAAGCCTTCGCGCTTCGATTTCCGTATTGATAGTCATTGTTCACGCATTGTGATTCAGACGCTGCGTTTCGCGCGATGGTCTCACGCAAACGATTCATCGCTATCAAGCATAGCGGATCGATTACGAGATTCCCCCCCCGGAACTTAGTGACCAGTCGATGGCCTCGGCGAAGGGCGTCCCACGAAAAGCCGTTGTCAACCGGCTTCTGCATCGCCTCGCCCCTGGGGCGGTCGCCAAACGCCGCGCCCGCGGGTCAAGTAGGCGTCTTGAATGAAGTGGGGCTGCTTCGAGCGGCGAGCGTCTCGTACCGAAAAGGGCTGTTCACGTACTTCGCCTCGCCACGCGCGGTGAAAAACGGGCTAGTTAATGACTGGATTGCTCAGGATGAGGGCGACCAGGTTGTAGACAATCAGGCAGGCGAAGAATACGTTGACTCTGCGCAGCAATTGCTCCTTTGGAGCGGTAGAGACAGAAAAGCGCTAGGAGCACAGCGCCTCCCTTCACGAGGAACAGGGCCCCAATCGGATGTGGCCCCTCGCGGATGACCCATCGAATTATCGGGTTGGATTCCCCGACTCCTTGCATCATAAAGGCAACCGTTGTCAAAATGTCGAGGAGTTGAAGGTAGATGAATGCCGCCAGCGTTGCCATAAAATGCCCTCTAGCCCACCTAAGGTTTACGGCCTAGGCAGCTAAGGTTGACCTTAGGACACCTAGGACTTCTATCCTAGCAGGGACTAGGTGTTTTGTCTACTGAAAAACTCCCTGAATCGACTTGAACTCAGCCTGGAATCGTTCAACGAGCTCCGGGAGGCCGTCGATCAGACCGATGCGCTCGAATGCTTGGTCGGGTTGCGAAGGCGGCCGCTTGGCGGACGAGACGATTTCCAGCCCGTAAAAACGGACATAGAGGTCAGCCGCATGCACTAGGTGAGCCAGCGTCATATCTTGGTCGCCAACAGAGGGGCAGGCCCCCGGATCGTGGTGATAGGCGGCGGCGGCCTGAATCACGTCGGATAGCTTCCACTTCTCAAGAACCACGGAAGACAGTTGTGAATGACTGACCCCGAGCAGCGCTTGCTCGGAAACTTCGAAGTCGGCGCCGCTGGTTTCCCAATGCTCAATGAGCGGCGGAAACATCTCCGGTAACGTGTTGATAATCAGCAGTTTCCCTACGTCGTGGAACAACCCGGCAGCGAACGCCGCATCGACGTCTTCGGACTTGGCGTAGTGCGCTAAGAACTGGGTCATCATGGCGCATCCGAGGGCGTGCTGAGAGTATTGGGCGCTGAGTTTTCGCGAGGATGCCTTCGGTTTGACGAGCATGCGGCGCATGGAAAAGGCAAGGGCCAGGTTTCGCAGCGTTTCAAAACCCAAGAGAGTCACCGCATGGCGGATCGATGAAACACGGCTCTGCAGCCCGTAGTAGGCGGAATTCACGCAGCGAAGAACATTTCCGCTGAGAACGCCGTCTGTTTCGATGAGCGCCGAGATTTGGCCAGCCGATGAATTGGCATCGTTCATCAGCTTCAGCAACTGATTCAGGACGGTCGGCAGCGGCGGCAACGTTTCCACCGACGACAGCAACTTCTCGCGATAGTCACTCGGTTGCAAAACCGTCTTTTCCTGCGGACTCGGCGTTTGAGAATAAGGGTAAAGGGGCAACTAGAAACTCCTCTATACACTATCGGCAAGATGAGCCAAAACCCTGCAACTGGTCGTGACTGGTGCGCCGCGGTTTCGAGAACGCGCCTGCATCGGGACGGGTGGCAGCGGTCCGCGGCGGCCTCCGGCCGACGCACGGGCGTAGTATGCGACGCCCCTGCGTGGACGGCCGTCCACGTCTCTGCCCGGTCATCTGGGGGCTATCGGGCTGGCTGGAATTTCCTGGTGGGGGTGGCCGCTACTCGTCTTTCGTCACGTCGACGTAATTGACCCCAATGGTTTTGCCGCCGCGTAGTAGGCGGGCTTCTAGCGTTACGGGGCCTGGTGGGAGGTCAACGCCGGAGAATGTCACCGACTCGGCTTCCCTGGTGAAGGGCTTGCTCAGCTCGATCTCGCCTAACTTGAACTCGGCGCGTCCGGCGCGTTCCTGTTTTGTGAAGCGGAAACGGATATCGTATTTTCCGGCGGACTTTACGTCGACCTCCCAGTAGCCGAGGTAACCGTCCTTCCAACCGTCGGCACCGACCATGCGCCAATCTTGACGGGTGAGGATCACCGGGTTCTCATGTTCGGTCCCGATGAAAATCTTGGGCGGATCGTAGCCCCGCGTCGCCGACACGTCCTCGAACCAGTCTTCGTACTGTTTCTTGAGGCGGGCCAGCTCGCCGCGCTGCTCGGACGCCACATCGTTCTGCTCTCCCGGATCAGACTCCAGGTCGTAGAGCTGCAATGGGGTGCCGGGCGGGGCGGGCTCACCAAAGCTCAGCGGCTGCAGCAGTTTGTATTTCTGGGTGACGGCGGCGAAGTTGCGGTAAAGTTGCGGCTGGTTGCCCCTGTGAGACTGGATGAAGATCGTTCGCTCGGGCCATCCGGCCGCGTCGCCGTGCAACAGCGGCAGCAAACTCACCCCGTCGAATTCCACCGAGGCGGGGGCCTCGACTCGGGCAGCCGCGAGCAGCGTTGGCGCCACGTCGATGTGGGCGCCGACGCGATCAACCTTTGCCGCCTGCAATTGGGAGGGCCAGCGCAAGAAAAAAGGCACCCGAATCCCGCCCTCGAAGGCGGTCGTTTTCTGGTCGCGAAGGCCCGCGGTGAAATGCTGCGTGGTGGGACCGTTGTCGGTCATGAAGATTAGAATCGTGTTCTCGGCCAATTCCAGCTCATCGAGCTTGGCCGCCAGCTTGCCCATGTTGTCGTCGATGTTGGTGATCATGCCGTAGATGCGCGCGTCTTTATCGCTGAGTCCCTTGACCCGATAGGGCTCGATGAAGGACTCTGGCACGTCGTAGGGCGAATGCGGGGCATTCGTCGGAATGTAGACAAAGAAAGGCTGATCGCGGTTCAACTCAACAAAGCGCATGGCGGCGTCGAAGAAGATGTCGGTGCAATAGCCTTGGAACTGTTTTTGCTCGCCATTGTGCTTCAGGATGGGGTCGAAATAACTTGTTCCGGGAGGGTCGGAGGGCTGACCGATTCCTCCGCCTTTGTGGACCAGCGTTTGCTGGAATCCTTGATCGCCCGCGCGCATGGGGTAGGTGTCGCCGAGATGCCATTTCCCGAAAATTCCCGTGCGGTAGCCTGCATCGCCCAGCATTTCGGCGAGGGTGACCTCATCGCCATGCATCATGGCCCGGCCCAGGTAGGTGTCCACCACTCCGGTGCGGTAGTTGTATCGCCCGGTCATCAGGCTGGCGCGGGTCGGCGCGCAGACGGGCGAAACGTAGAAGCGCGTGAACTCCACGCTTTCGGTGGCCAGCCGATCGAGGTGCGGCGTGCTGATCATCTCGTTGCCATGGGAGCCGATTTGCCCCCAGCCCTGGTCGTCGGTCATGACGAGGATGATGTTTGGCTGCTGGAAGGTTTCTTGGGGCGGCTGGCCGCAGGCGAAGAGGCCGGAGGCAACGATCGCGAGGACGATGATCCGCAACTGGGCTAGCCGACTAGTCTTGATGTAGGAAGTTCTCATTTTGTATTTCTCTTGACGCGAAGTATCACAAGTCTACCGCGATTGTCGAGGGTAGCTTGCGGTTTGCCTATGGCGCTGCTAATGGACCAAGGGTCTTGGGTCACAGCGAGGTAACTTAAGCCGGAATTGCCGCGGGCGAGATGATTTGACCCTCACTGGCGTTCCAGGTTCTGACGGCTTGATCGCCCTACACCAGCGGCAGCATCCAGCTCATCAGCAGTGTCGTCACGAATCCCGCGAACCCCATCACGGCCAGCATCGCGCTCTTGGTCTTCAGCGTCTCCATTTCGGTGAATCCGGTCATGGTCCGGAAAACCCAGAAGCCGCTGTCGTTCATCCAGGCCCCGACTTGGGCCCCGGACCCGACTGCCATCAATATATAGACCGCGTGATAGTCCGGCGGAGTTGCGATCAGCATCGGCGCCATGATCGACGACACAGTGATCATGCAGACCGTACCGGAGCCTTGGGCCACCTTGAACAGGACCGCCAGTAAGAAGCCCAGCACCAGCAGCGACACCCCGGCACCCTCGGCCAGCCCGCCGATGGCCGCTCCCACGCCGGCCAGCACCAGCATTCCTCCGAAAGCGCCGCCGCCCGCCGTAATGAGAATGATCACGCCCGCGCTCGATATCGCCTCCTCGATTGGTTTCGACAACTGCTTGAGCGACAAACCCTTTTGACGGGCCAGCACCCAGGCCGCCGATGCCGCCGCCAAAAGCAGGGCAACACTGGGATTTCCCAAGAACGCGGTCAGGGGCGCCAGCTCGGACCCGGGCGCAACCGTGTTGACAATCGTATTCGCCGCGATCAGTATGACCGGCAGCACGATCGGCGTCATCGAAAGCCCGAACCCGGGCAATTCTGATTCGGGTCGCGAGGCGATTTTTCCTAGCTCTTCGAGGGAGAGACCCGGCGCTTCGCGAATCGAGATGTCGAGTTTGCGGTCGATGAAAACGGCGTAGAGCCAGCCGAAGAACGAGGCCGGGGCGGCGACGCACAACCCGACCAGAATCACTACGCCAAGATCGATGTTCAAAGTAGCCGCCATCGCCAGCGGCCCCGGCGTGGGAGGAACGAAGTGGTGCGTTGCCGTCCCCCCGGCGGCGATGGCGAGCGCGTAAAGCACGAAGTGCTTGCCTCCCAGACGGACGCTCATGGCACGCGCCAGCGGTATCAGCAGATAAAAGACAGTGTCGGAAAACACAGGGACCGCGAGAACGTAACCGCTAATGACCAGCGCCAGCGAGGAATATTCTTCGCCCAGAAAACTAACGAAGCGCCGTGTGATGCGGTCGGCCGCGCCGCTTTCCATCAAACATTGCCCGATGATCGCCGCCATCGCGATAGCGATGCCGATGCGGCCGACGACACCGCCGAACTTCAGTCCAACTTCTTTGATGATGTCGGTGAGGGCGACTTCCGGCGTGAGAAGACCGATGACAATCGCCGCGCAAATCAGCGCTACGAAGGCGTTGACCTTGAGGCGAATGATCAGCAGAAAGACCACCGCAATCGCGATCAACAGAATTCCAATAGGGTGCATGGGGGATCTCGCTGGCTACGCGGCCGCCGGATTTCTGCTGGCGGGCGAAGCGGCTCGGAACCGCACATGATACACCCCAGAGGGGAGCTTCGTCACTTCCAAGGCGGGGGCAGCGCCGCCAGACAGCGGCTGTCGTCCGCGCGCGGGAAAAATCGGACGCGGAAAATTGACCCACTTTTGGGCTCAGTCACGCGTATCCTTAATGTAGATGAAATATAGAAGGAATACAGAAGGCGTTATACACAACAAATGATTCGTGCGAGGCGGGCCTTTCTCAATATCCGCGTTTTCGTCCGCCGGAACGTTCTGTCTTTAGCGCCGTGAGACACGAAAATTACCAACTGTGGCCTTTCTTTCGGCAACCGAACTTTCACCACGGTTGCTAGGCTAGCCGGATCAGGTTAACGATGGCTGTTGCGACAAAATCCGAATTGAGGTTCAGAGCGCCCGAGGATATTCGCGTCGGAGAAAAATCCCTGGCTGAAATATTAACAAACCACGCTATATGGCTCGAAACAGATCAAAAACATGGCGAACGAGCCGTTCTTGAGGGAGCGGACCTGGCCAGAGCGGATCTTCCCGGAGTGGATCTTCGGAAAGCCATCCTCGATGGAGCCGACCTCGGTCAGGCTAATCTCCAGGGGGCCAATTTCGAAGGAGCGGTACTCGGGGGAGTGAACCTGCAAGAAGCCAGCCTCGAACTGGCCAATCTAAAAAGAGTCATGCTCCACGGGGCCTATTTACGGGAAGCACGCCTCTACGGTGCATCCCTGGAGGAATCCGACTTACCGGAAGCGCAACTCCAGCAGGCCAATTTAATGAAAGCCAACCTGCGCGCCGCAAACTTCGGGGATGCCGATCTCACGGGAGCAAAGGGCCTGTTGTGCTGCCAACTGGCCGGCACGAACCTGGCCGGCGCGAAACTGCCGCCCGATGTCACTCAATTTACCGCCTTGGGAACGGTCGAGGAAGTTTCCAAAAACGCCCGCACGCTGTTCATTGCAATGCTCGCGGCATGCTTGTATATCATGCTCACGATCGGCGTGACGACGGACGCTGACCTGCTAACGAACCGGGAATCAGCGCCGCTTCCGTTCGTCGACCGAAGTATTCCCATCCTCGGCTTTTTCTTCGTTGCCCCTCCCTTGCTGCTGGGCGCCTATTTTTATTTGCACTTCTATATGCAGAATCTATGGGGAACCCTCTCCACTCTGCCGGCCGTGTTTCTCGACGGCATACCTCTTAACGAAAAGGCCTATCCTTGGCTGCTCAATGATCGTGTGCGGTCTCATTTCGTGAGGCTAAAGGACAAAACGCCATTCGTGTCCGTTTTGCGGGAATGGATTTCCGTGCTCCTGGCCTGGTGGGGGGCTCCGGTCATCCTGATTGTGGTCTGGCTGCGATGCCTCACCTACCAGAACTGGAACCTGACAGGCTGGCACATCGTTTTGGCGGCAGGTGCGGTGGCGTCCGCCTATTCACTGAACCGGGCAGCCACGGCAACACTGCGCGGGCAGCATAGAGAGGGGTTTCTGCTGAAGAAAGCGCTTACGGAGCCGAGTTTCTACAAGCGTACGGCCGCAACCGCGGGAGTCGTGGCGGCGTTTGGCCTGATTTCCGCTGGAGCGATCCACGGTATTCCCGCGGAGCAGTCCGGGCAGGAAGGAACCTCTGTTACCCGGACGTGGGCGCCCCGCGCGCTGGCAAGCCTCGGCCTCAGCCCTTTTGCGAATCTCAGCAAGCAGGACGTTTCCACCAAGCCCGCCGGGTGGGTCGATACAGGTCCGGTCGACTTGGCGAAAGAGGGCGGCATCAAAGGCACCAACCTGCGATTCGCGCAAGTGAAAGGGGCCGACCTCAAAGGCGCGAACCTGCGATACGCGCAAGCGGATTCCGCCTTTTTGGTAAAGGCCAACCTGGAGGAGGCCAACCTCCAAGGGGCCAATCTCCAGAACGCCAGGCTTGAAGAAGCTGTTCTGCGGGAAGCCAACCTCCAGAACGCGAACCTACGTTCAGCCCAACTTGAGAGGGCCAGCCTTTTTGAGGCCGACCTCCGGTGGGCCAAGCTGGGAGGGGCCAACCTCACTGAGGCCAACCTGTATGGGACGAAACTATTTGGGGCCAGCCTCCAGGGAACGAAGCTGGAAAGGGCTACTCTTTTTGATGTCGACCTGCGGGGGCTCAACCTCCAGGGAGCCGACCTGAGGGGCGCTCATCTTGACTCAATCCAGCTCGATGGGGCTAACCTCGGACAGGCCTACCTCCAGGGAGCCCACCTTAACCAAGCCACGCTGGAATCAGCGCAACTTCAGGGAGCCCACCTTCAGGGCGTTCACCTGGTGGAAGCAGCGCTACAGTCAGCCGATCTGCTGGGGGCTGATCTCGAGGGCGCCTTCCTGGCGAAGGCCATCTTTGAAAGCGCTAACCTGGAGGAAGCCAAGCTGTTCACAGCGGATCTGACGGGCGCCAACCTCCAAGAAGCGGAACTCTGGAAGGCCGACCTTGAGCTGGCGAACATCTATGGAGCCAATTTGCGGGGCGTCAAGGCGATCACGTCGGCTCAGCTCCAGAAAGCCAGTAACTGGAAGTGTGCCTTTTACAGCGAGGAGTTACTCCCGGGTATCGGATTGCGCAACGATCACAACGAGGAACTTGCAAAGTATCTAAAAAAATCACAAGAAAGCGGAGAGTCAAACGACCGCAAACAACAGAGTTGCAGCATGTAAGAGTGTGCCACGCCCGAAGACGGGAGGTTGGAGTCAATTGCTGAAGATGTATAAAAACTCTCGCGCCCTAGACGGCGAATAGGAAAGTCACGCGACTCCCGGCTTCGATGCGCGGTTCTGGCCCGGAAGTTTGCAAGGCAAGATGAGACCATGATAAAAAAGCGTCACCATCTTACGTATTTCAAGTCTTGCATATTCCATAAAAGATATGGCGAAAATGACCACGTCAACTGGATGAGCTTGTTTTTCTTGGAGAGAGAGGTACATATGAAAAATCTGATCCTTTGTGTTCTGGCCCAAGCGACATTACTGGGCGCGCTGGCGCTAACTGCTTCCGCGGCTGAGCAAGAGCTAAACATTTGCAATCCGGAAAAGAGGGAGGAGTTCTCCCATCAAAAGCAGCCAAGCAGCCCGGTGAACCAGCTGCAATTACCTGTCCCTGTCCAGGGAAGCGACAAGGGATGCTGTGTCCTGAAGCAGGGTCAACAACCACAATGGCGATACTTTTACACCAGCAGGGACAATTGCGCGCGCACGGCCCAAAACCTAAGTGCTCCGTATGCGTTTCACAAAGACAGACGCTGCGAAGACGTGCCGAAGTGATTGCTGCCGCAACTGTTCGCCCGAAGTTCCAAAGGGCGGGTGGTGGGTGTATTTCCCTTGCGTGGAATCACTGCGGCTACCCTCGCCCTAGGCCGGCGAGCCTGCATTTCTCACCACGTGGCGAGACGAAGTGCGTGAGAGGACCGTCAGTACGATGGGCGCGCCGTAGGGACCGGCAATCTTGCCGGTCCATCGCCGCAACGCGGTGACGCCCAATCGTTCCGAGCAAGCGCATCGAAGGAATGGCGCGCCTATCGCGTGCTTCGACCGTCAGGCGGTGAGAAATGCGGGTTAACTCCGATACGCGGATTCTCCGCCAGAGAACGTTCCCAACCTCGCTTACAAGCAAGTACGGAGCGATGAGATCAAGCTTCTCGGCTTGATATAGATCCCGGATCAAGAGGGCCCGATCGCGGCCCGGCTCAGGGAGCAGCCACTTGACGACCACACGCGCGTCAACCGCAAGGCAGGTCCTGGCCATCGATTAGTGATCTCGTTCGCGGTCCGCCCGAAATAGCGAGGTGCTATCCGTCATCGGCGGCAAGGACGCAACGAATTCGCGGAATGGTTCGCGATGCTCCCGCATCATCCGGCGTCTCCAGTGCTGAGTGCAAGCAGTGCTGAGTGCAAGCAGTGAAATGATTTAGGCGTTGAGACTCTTGCCCGCCTAATGGGCGGGGTCGTCTTCGATCAACCTCGAAATTGCCGATCTTATTCAGCTAGCGCCGCTTCAGAGTCGGCCGCTCGTCTTCGTCCTCGGCGCCTGCATCGGGGTCGGAATCGGCGCCATCGGACTCCACGGTGCCTCCTGATGGCGTTCGCCGCAAGCGCGGGCGGTTGGGATCTTCGGCGGCTTCCTTGCCGCGGCGGGTCAAGGCCGTCAGACGCTCCTTCATGTCGAGGAATTCGGACGTGCTGACAACGTATTCGCCCTTGCTGGGCAACAGGGTGTCAATATTCTTCTGTGTTTTCGTGATGCGGTCGCCATGAAGCGGGTGGCTGCTGAAGAGCTTCGCCATCGTCCCAGGCTTGCGTTTCTCATCGGCTTGCATCTTCTCGAAGAAGTCGACAAAGGCCGTTGGGTCGTAACCGGCCTTATACAAGTACTGCAGACCGAGAAAATCGGCCTCGCTCTCGAATTTCCTCGAGAAACGGAGAAAGCCGATCGGAATCGCGATGCCGGCCGCTTGCCGGATACCGTAGCCGGTCCAGCCGCCCATGAAGATCAGTGGAATTGTCGCCAGGTTGATCACCTGGCCCCTGGTGGCTTGCCGCGTGCCGTGACGAGCGGCGACGTGGGCGATCTCGTGCGCCATCACTCCCGCCAGCTCCGCCTCGCTTTCCGCCCTGAGCATCAGCCCGGAGTGCACGAAGAAGAACCCCCCCGGCAGCGCAAACGCGTTGATATCCCGGCTGTCGATCATCTTGATCGTGAAAGGCACCTTGGCGTCGGAGTTGCGGACCAGGTTTTGGCCAACGCGGTTGACGTATTCCGCGACGATCGGGTCGTCGACGATCTTGGCGTGGCGTTCGATGTCCTGAGCGATGGTCTTGCCCAGAGCGATTTCCTTCTGTAGGGAATAGAAGTTCATGCCCTTGCCGACATCGCGGTCGCCGATCGCTTCCACGTCCTGCTTCTTGTTTTTCGGCTTCTTTTTCTTCGACTCGTCGGTCTTGGCGGCCAGCGTCAACGGCATCGCTAGCGCCAATACCAGCAGCCAAGCAACCGATCGTTTGCGGGTTTCCATCAATTCCTCCGGTCGATCAATAACGGACGACACACAACGGACAACACTGAACAGCCAAGCCGGAACAAGCCAAGCGCTGATCCAAGCTATCCTCAGTATATACCGTGATCTGACAGCTCGGACATTAGGATACACTCTATCTGACCGGCCCGATCCCGGCTCAACCAGCGTTTCGTCTGATAACTCACCAACATGCGGCCACTTTCCGACTACCGAAACGAGTTTCCGGTCACAAAAAGTTACATCTATCTCAATCACGCCTCGGTTACTCCGCTGCCGCGCCGCGTGGCTTCGGCCATGCAGGATCTCGCCGAAGACGCCACCCAGCATGGCACCGTTCACTACCTCGAATGGATGGCGACAGTTGAAGCCCTGCGCCAGGCATCCGCCCAGCTCATCGGCGCGTCATCCGACGAAATCGCGATCACAAAGAACACATCGGAAGGTTTGGCGATTGTCGCAAATGGAATCGACTGGCGCCGGGGCGATATCGTTGCGGGAGTGCAGGGCGAGTTCCCGGCAAATTACTTCCCCTGGCTTCAGCTCGAGCGCCAGGGGGTGGAGCTTCGCTGGATCGAGCAGCGCCAGGGCCGCATCGATCTCGACGACATTGACCGCGCATGTCAAGGCGCCCGCTTGCTGGCAATCAGCTTCGTCCAATACCTCAGCGGCTTCCGCGTGGACCTCGATGCGGTAGGCGAAATCTGCCGCCGCCACGGCTGCCTGCTGGTGGTGGACGCGGTGCAAGGCCTGGGCCCGTTTCCGGTGGATGTCAAGAAAAGCGGCATCCACGCCCTCTCCGCCAGCGGACACAAGTGGCTGCTCGGCCCCGAAGGTTGCGGCATCTGCTTTATCGACCGTGAGCTGATCCCCGAAGTCCGGCCCGTCGAGTTTGGCTGGACCAACGTCGCCGGCTGGCGCGGGTATAGCCTCGACCCGGAACTGGCTCCCGGCGCTGCCCGCTACGAATGCGGCACCTTGAACACCATTGGCTGTTACGGGCTGCGGTCGGCGATCGAGCTGTTCTTGGAAGCCGGAGTCGAGCGAATCGCCGCGCATATCCACAGCCTGGCGAGCCAAATCGTGGAGGGGGCGACCGCGAAAGGCTACGAGATCATGACGCCAAGAGACGAGCAGACCGGCTCGGGAATCGTCTGTATCCGCAAGCAGGGCATCGACTCCAATGCCACTGTGCAAGAGCTAGCCGAGAAGAACGTGATCGTCTCGCCCCGTTTCGGATGGGTCCGCGCCGCGCCGCATTTCTACGCCAACGAGGGTGATATTGCCCGCTTCCTGGAGTTGCTGCCCTAGCAGCCCGTGGTGAAAGTCCGGGGGCTGCGAAAGAATCGGGCACAGCTCACTTCCCGCCACCCTAGCCCGCATTTCTCATCGGGTGGCGAGGCAAAGTGCATGAGAGGCGCGTCAGTACGAGGCGCGCGCCGCTTGACGGGCGCAGGCGTACTCTCACAGTCCGTTGAGCACGGCGAGCAAGCGCAACGAAGTCATGGCGGGCCTCTCATCACGTTTATTGAGAAGAGTCCCGGTTTCCCGGTTTCCCCTCATCGCCCGTCGGAGACCCGCGGAGCCTCGCTCTCTCGAAACTTCCAGTCGTTGGGCAACTGCACCACAAAGGCAACGCCGACGGGTTTAGGATGACTTTCGTTGACTAGAACGAGGCTTTCGTTTTCTTCGAACCACGCCAGCCCTTCCCAGTTTGTCGCTTTCCACTCGGGCGGGACGATGAGGTCAATATCGAGCGGGGCTCCGATCGGTTTGCCCCCGCGTGAGAATCGCTGCAGCCAGTGATATTCGTATTTGCGATCTCCTTTCGAGTTGAATGAACTCATTAGCACGATGAACCCCCAGGCACCATCGGCTTCGCGGCGCCAGACCAGATCCGGAGCGCGAAAGCGTTGCGCGCGCGGGGCCCTGCCTTTCGGCCGCGGAACGTGCAGCTCGATAAAGTTCGGTGAGCGAACAAGTATGTCGGCGTCTCCAGGGTCGAGGGTGTGAATGAGCACGATCGGCCGCATCGCCTCGCGCCCTACTTTCCGCCGCAACTGGGCCGGCACGTGCTGATAATCGGGGTATCCGCCCTCCCACAGAACGGCCACGCGGGAGCTGCCGTCGGGCATGGCGCGAACCGCCAAGCCCTCCAGTCCGCGTTTGCCAAATTCGGCGAGCGGCGCATCGTAGCTGGCAACCACGCCATCGGGACCGAACAGTGCGCGCAGCCGCTCGGAAAGCACGATGACCCTGCCGTCGCCTAGCACCTCAATCGACTCCATGTCGGCCACCAGGTTGCCGTAGGGAAGCTGAACGCTTTCGACCGCGCTAAGGTCGAACGGAATTACCGGCCCTTTCCGTCCGCGAAGGGGTACACGGAAGTAGGCGCCCCGCTGGCCATCATCGACGATCAGCAGCTCGTCCCCGGAACGCACGACGCCGGACGCCTCGGCGATCGCGAAGTTCTCAGCGGCCGGCGCCGAGTTCACGAACAGGCAGCACGCGAGGAGAGCCAAAAGAGGCGCACGGAAAACGGAAAGACTCGCACGGGAATAGAAAACATTCGGACGGAAACAGAAAACAATGGATAGGGGGGGCCGCACGGGGAAGGTGTTTCAGTCACTCATATCTTACCGAAACACTCGACAGGGAGCCGCCGGCGCCGTGTCCGGCCGCTGCGCCGGCCGGAGGGCTGGGTCGGGTCGGTGGCGGGCTTGAAAGTATCGCTGCAATCCGCCAGGGCATGGAAGAGTTCGAACAAGGCAAAGGAATTCCTCACAAGGAGGCTGAAAAAAAGCTGTGGAACCAACATGGCCTTTCGCGTTGAAATCGCACCGTGGGTCTTTTCTGACCTCGACGGAATCGCAGCCGACATCAAGGAACACGGCAGCAACAAGAGCGATAGGGGCTGGTTTAGCGGCATTATCGGAGCCATCGGAAGCTCTCGGCAACACGCCGAGCCGGTGTCCAGCCGCCGAGGAATCGGAGCTAGTTCCGTAGGAATTGACAATAAAACCTGGTGACTGCCCCGATCAGCCTCCATCAGCCCCATCAGCCGTCCCCATCAGAGCAGCCACATCAGCCAGTCCTCTATGTTAAATATGGGAACATCAGAAGAGCCTAGTGTCAGCTTGTTATAGGGCGTCCTGAAGCCCATCGAGCGGATTTCGATCTGAGGTAGGCCCTTTGCAACCTATAAACGTAGACGTTCTTAAGGAAATCCTGACCTGGTCTCGCACGCGGCCCAGCTGGCAGCGCGACGCTCTGAGACAGCTCGTGACCAAGCGTGCCCTCGAACATTCTGATATCGAGGAACTGACAGCTCTTTGCAAGAGCAAGCATGGGCTTGCTGAAAAGGATGCCTGGACGCCCCTCGAAATACACCATATACCAAGGCGCGGTGGGGGATTTGACGTTGTGAAGCTCAGCGCTCTTGTTCATCATCACGGCGTGAACGCGTTAGCAACCGACCAGACCCTGGACTTTGGCCCTGCGCTAACAATTGTCTATGGCAACAATGCTGCTGGTAAGTCCGGCTATACTCGCATTTTGAAGCGCGCGTGCCGAGCTCGAGGGGCACCCGAGGAAATCCTCGGCAACGTCCTTTTCGACACCGTCCCACTTCGTCCTTCAGCCACGATCCGCTTCGAATTCGGCGCTAAGCAAGAAGAGCTTCGATGGACTGACCAGGAGTCGCACGACGCCCTGTCTCGCGTAAGTGTGCTCGACCGCCACTGGACTTGCCCCCTGGGGTGAGACAAATAGTTTAGACACAGTTGACCGTTCGCTGGTTTTTGCTGGCCAGCGGCGGGTGTTTCGTGCATACTAGCTCCCGGTTGGTGAAGCAGCGGCGGGCTCTGCGGGAGCGCAACCCGCCAAGGAATAGCCAACTGGAAACTCATCGAGACGATGGGGCGGGGCGTAGAGCCGCATAGCTTTGCGTCCCGCATCTGCTGGGGCACCCCGATCGGATCGAAAGATTTCCCCATGCCTCAGAAAACTCCTCCCGCCCCTACCGCCGAATCGGCTGGCTCGGCGCTCAGCTTCTGCTCGAACTCCGCCGGCGGACAATAACCCAAGGCCGAATGCAGCCGCTTCTCGTTGTACACCAGCTCGAGAAAGCGTCCGATCGATGCGCGCGCTTCCTCCAGATCGCGGTACTCGCTGTGGTAGACCTCTTCGTACTTCAGCGTCTTCATGAAAGACTCCGCTTTGGCGTTGTCGTAGGGGTTCGCCTTGCGGCTCATGCTGATGGTGATTTCGTGCCGCTTCAATAAGTCGACGTAGCCGTGGGCGGCATACTGCACGCCGCGGTCGGAGTGATGCACCAGCCCCGCTCCGGGCCGCCGCCGCTGCAGCGCCATCCGCAACGCGGCGATCGTCAGCTTCCCTTCCAGCGTGTCCTCGAGCGCCCAGCCGACCACTCGCCGCGAGTGAGCATCCAGAATCACGGCCAGGTAGACAAACTCCCAGCGCAGCCGAATATAGGTGATATCAGCCACCCATAGCTGGTCCAGGCCGCTGGGGACAATCTCGCGGGCCAGATTGGGATAGACCGCCAGACCGTGACGCGAGTCGGTGGTCAGCACGAATTTCCTCCGCCGCAGGCATAGCAAGTTGTCTTCCCGCAGAATGCGATAGACCTTCTTGGGATTGACGGCCCAGCCGCGGCGGCGCAACTCGGCGGTGATGCGGGGCCGGCCGTAACAGGGGGATTCCAGCGCGATGCGCTGGATGGTGTCACGCAACTCCAGGTCCGGATCGGGCCCCTGCCGCCGCGGCTGCCAGCGATAGAAGCTTGCGCGCGGCAGCTTCGCCAACTGACACATCCGATGGATGGTCATCGGCGGTTTCTCCTGGACTTGTTGCTGGATCTGTTGGCTGAGGGCGGTTTTCCAGCCGATGCCTGCAGCTTCCGCTGTTGTTCTATGCGCTGCAAGCATCGTTTCAAAAAATCGATCTCCATGGTCTGCTGGCCGACCTTGCGCTCCAGCTCGGCGGAGCGTGTTTGCTCCCAGCGCCGTTTGCCTTCGCCGGGGAAGGCATTGCCGGGGCCTTGGCGCAGCTCTCGCCGCCAACGGTGCAGCAGGTTGGGATTCATCTCAAAGGCTCGGCTGACCTCGGCTGCCGAGGCGCCTTGATCGAGCCTCTCCACCGCCGCCAATTTGAACTCTTGCGTAAATCTACGTCGAGACAAACTCATCACTCATCCTCCATTCAATGGATTTTGAGTCTAAACTCGTTGTCTCACTTTTGGGGGCAAGTCCACACTGCGCCACGGTGTACCTTACCAAGGAGACAGACGTAGCTTTCAGACCGTTTGGCCTTGATCTCTTTGACAAGCTCTCAGATGCATGTGAAGCCGTCAGAAAAGAACTGGAAAAAGAACGCAAGGAGCTTGAGGCGCTCCAACTGCCTATCCCCGAACTCCCCGAAGGAACGACAGCGCACAAGTTACTCTCAAGCATCACCTCGCTTACCAAACCGGAAAAGATTACGGAGCTCGGAACACTCTCAGACGCTGACCGGGAACGCATAGAGGAGCTGAGGAAGCGTCTACAAGACCTTCAGACTGACGACCCCGAAAAAGCTAGCCAAATACTGACTCTTCGCGCCACGCGTCTAGGTAATCTATGTTCGCACTTGACAAAGCTTGGTGAGGTTCTCGCTGACCAAGCTCTCAAGTCAATCTCTGAAGCGCGAGAAGCCTTCGAAACCGGGCGGCAAGCAGCTGAAGCACTCCGCGTCAACACGTTTCTACCTTCGCTTCTACCAGGCACAGGGTCGGACTTGTGGCGCAAACTTTGGGAAGCAGCAAGGCGCTTCTCGGTCGAAAAAGCGTATCCCAGCCGTGAGTTTCCCGTAACTGGCGAGGATGCACTGTGCCTGCTCTGCCAGCAGCCCATCGGTGATGACGCTTCCAGTCGATTGAAGCACTTTGAAAGGTTCCTTCGCTCCACCCTCCAGCAAGAACTCGACCGGGCTACAGCCAAGTACCAGGAGCATCACCTTCGCCTTAGCGGCCTGTCCACCAGTAACGACACAATCAGGGCAACCGTTGAGGAGCTTCGACTAGACGATGAGGAGCTGGCGCAATCTGTAGGGAACTTCCTTGAAGAAGCACAACAATGCCGAGATGAAGTCCTAAAGGCTCTGCAAGACACTCAACCACTCCCCAGCGGCCTCTCGGAAGTATACGCCGAGCAAGTCTCTCGAGAAGCGCAAGCCCTCCGCGACAGAGCCGAGCAACTCCTGCGAAACGTTAGCCAAGAAGTGAAGACAAAGCTTTCCAGTGAACTGCAGGAGCTAGAGGCACGACAGAAATTGAGCGAAAACATCCAACCGGTGCTCAACGAAATAGAGAGACAGAAGAAGCTCCTGGCATACCGAGCTTGCGTGAGAGACACAAACACGAAATCTATAACCGACAAGAGCACTGAACTCACAACGCGCGCTGTGACGCAGCACCTTACCAAGAGTTTCAAGGGAGAGCTTGCTGCTCTGCGGTTCACGCATCTCGAGGTTGAGATGCAGGCTACCCGCGGCATCCGAGGAGCCCTCTATCACAAGCTCGTCATGAAGAGGGCTGAAGGCATCGATCTTCCGAGCGTGGTGAGCGAGGGAGAGGCGACTTGTCTTTCCATTGCTGCCTTCTTCTCCGAGTTGAGCACAGCTTCAGACCGATCAGCCATTATCTTTGACGATCCGGTGTCCTCACTGGATCAACGCTGGCGCGAGAACGTTGCCCGACGCCTTGCCGAGGAAGCGCAACTCCGGCAGGTCGTGGTCTTCACCCACGACATCGTTTTCTTGCTTACTCTCGCGCGATTTGCCGAAGACCTGAATACGCCTTGCAAGCACCAGTACCTTCGGAGAGAAGCACCCTCCGGAGCCGGCCTTGTCTCCCCCGACCTTCCCTGGGTTGCTATGAAGGTCAAAGATCGAATCGGTGTAATGAAACAAATCTGTCAATCTGCCGACAAACTATACCGGGTTGGTGCCCAAGACAAGTACGAGCACAAAGCTGTTTATATCTATGGCATGTTGCGCGAGGCCTGGGAGCGAGGCCTCGAGGAGATTCTGCTTGGTGGACTAGTCGAGCGCTACAGACCCACCGTTCAGACCCAGCAAGTCAAACTCTTGTCAGATATCACAGAGGATGACTGCCAAGCCTTGGAAGCCGGCATGACGAAGTGCCCCAGGTGGCTGCGTGGCCACGACCTGGCGGCAGCAGAAAACCCCGATGTGCCCGATCCGGACGAACTCCGATCGGACATCGATGCCCTCGACAGCTGGAGGATGATGATCGTAAGACGGAGGAATAAGTGACGAAGCAGATGAGGAGATGCAGGAAATCGAGCCAGATCCCTTGGCCGTACGATCTCGTTTGCCACTGGAACCGACGGGCAATGTCTGCGGCTACCGCAGATGGGATAATGGCCTCGGTCCCTTTCGGGGATCTCAGGAGGATTGAGTGATGGTTCGTTTCGTGATGGTCCGTTGTTTGTTGTTGGCGCTCTGCATGGTGGTCAGCGGTTTCGCCGGTGATGAGCAGTTCAATGGCACATGGGTGATCGATGCCGAGCCTCCTCATGCTCGCGCGCTTTGGCTCAGAATCACGGGTGCTGGGACGGACCAGTTGGCGGGCCGCTTGGTGGGCGGGGTGGCGGGCCGGGCGCAAGCGCTGATCGACGCGAAGATTGTGGACGGCGAGCTGAGCTTCCGCAGTGAGCGGTATCTCGAAGATAGCAAGCGCTGGCTGCGTGCGACGACAAGCGTTCGCGTCGTTGAAGATGATCCTCACGGGAAAGATCATCTTCACGGGAAAGATGATCCTCATGGGAAACATAAACTGCCCGGCGGCGACCGACCTCCTAGCGGAGATAAAGTTGGCCGAGATAAAGTTGACAAAGATACAGCCCGCGGCGGGTATCGATTGCATGGGACGACTCGGCGCGACGGCGATGAGATCAAGGATGAGATCAAGTGGGTGGGGCGGCCCTCCGAGGCTGTCGCCGACCGCGATGACGGGAGCTGGCGCGAGGGCGAGCCGGTCGTCCTGTTCGATGGCAAGGACCTATCCGCGTGGCATGGGCAGTCGGCTGGCGGCGAGAAAACGTGGCGCGTGGACACGAAGATTCTCCGCAACTCGGATCACGGTGACATGCTCGTCTCGAACGAAAGGTTCTGGAATTTCAAGCTGCATGTGGAATTCAACGTTGCGCCTCACAGCAATAGCGGAATCGGCTTGCGCTCGCGCTATGAAGTGCAAATTCTCGACGATCACGGGCAGCCGGCGTCCATCCACGGCAACGGCGCGGTCTATAGCACGATCAAGCCGAGCTTGAACGCCAGCTTGCCGGCCGATTCCTGGCAGACTTTCGATATCACTCTTATTGGACGGGACGTGACGGTCGTCCTCAACGGCAAGACCACGATCGACAAGCAGGTGATCGAGGCGCTGACCGCCATTGCCACCGATTCGAATGAGAGGGAACCGGGGGCCATTACGCTGCAGGGCGACCACGGGCCGATTGCGTTTCGCTCGATCGTGGTGACACCGCTGGTGAAGCCGGAGCGCTGAGGGGGTCGGGGTCTGGTGGGCAGGAGCCTCTGGGGGCAAGGGCGTTCGAGGGCAAGGGCGTTCGGGGGCAAGGGCGTTCGAGATCCAGCGCCGGCCTCTGGCATGCTTCGACCGTCAGACGATGGCACATGCCAGCTAGGCTGGGCTAGCAGCCTGGGGCGCGAGTCCTTCTACGCGAAAAGGGGACAGGAAGGTGTGAAAAAATCGGGGACTGCCACAAGCGGCCATTTCTAAGTTCAGGTTTATCAATGATGCCATTGGCCGCGGCTGGCTGTCCCCAGCATTTTTTCACACCTTCCAGCCACCGATTTTCGTTGTCCGTTTTTGTTGGAAGCAAGGGGATTCGCGTAACGAAAATCGGATGGCAATCCCGCATTTCGCCCGCGAACACTTCCACCAAGAGCGGCTAGGCTCTGGGCGGTTCTTCTTGAAAGGTTGCCTCGGCAAACGTAAACAACTGCGATTGCCTGAGCTCGAAACGCCGGAACTCCTCAAGATAGAAATGCCGCGTTAGCTGCAGGCCCAGGCATGGTTCCGCGGATGTGGCGCCGCCCTTTCGGCGGTTCGCAAGCGCGACTGACAGGCTGATGATTGTGTTCCCTAGAAATCCTTCACGAAAGTCGCAGAAGATATCCTGGACCTTCGAAAACCGCGCGTGGACGATTTGGTTGTGCGGGTGAAATGGCGCCTCGCCGGATGGGTAATTGTAGTGCGCGAAATCGATCTCGACTTCAAAGAGTCCGGTGCAGCTTTGACCGTGGTCCTCATCAATTTCATCGCTCGATATGATCCCGACTCGCTTCATAAAACCGTCGTGAAAGCCATTGAAGTAGTCGAGGACTTTGGCGGCTTCCTCCACCGATGAAATTCGAAGGCTTGACTGCTTGGTCATTCAGATGCTCGCCCCTGGTTGATTGCTCGCCCTTCGCTGATTGCTCGCCCTTCCCTGATTGAAGGAGACTCGATGATCGCCTTCCGCGCACTGTATCTTCGACGTTCCCTTCCAATGTAAAGAACATAAACGCTCTTGCCGAACGCGGCAACGAGTTCATCCAGCGGCGAGCGCGACCAGACGTCAAGATCGACGTTCAAGAAGTGCGTCTGGTCGTCCTCGGGGCCGATCGGCATCATCTTATATAGGATGACTGTCGATCTATATAGGATAACTGTCGATCCGGCGATGGGCTTGATGTAAAACCAGAACCGGTGATTCCCCCCGGCGCCCTGGTGATTTCTCCCGACGCCCTTCCCGGCACCCTTCCCGGCACCCTAACGATGAGCCCATTCTCGCCGAATCCTAGGATGCGCCAACGGTCTCATCTTGATACTATGTGAATGGTCTTTGGAGGGCTGAATCCCATGAGCCGATGCGGGCTTTGGATGCGCTGTTGGATGGCGGTCCTGTACGTCTTTGGCGCGTCCGCCGGTTCGGTTAGGGCGCAGCAACCAGCCTCCGGCGAACCGCGGTCCGAGCTACAGCAGATCGCCTTCCCCGAGCGCGCCGCCGTCAACCAATACTGCGTCGCCTGCCACAACGAAACAGCCAAGACAGCCGGGCTGGCTCTCGACGCAGTTAACTCCGACGCCATCGGCCAGCACCCGGACGTTTGGGAAAAAGTCGTCCGCCGGCTTCGCGCTCGTCAGATGCCACCGGCCGGCATGCCCAGGCCCGACGAGCCAACGTATGACGCCGTCATCGCCTCGCTGGAGGCCTCGCTCGACAGCGCCGCTGCGGCCCATCCGAACCCAGGCCGGACCGATACTTTCCGGCGGCTCAATCGAACTGAATACCAAAACGCGATCCGCGATCTGCTGGCGCTCGACGTCGACGTCTCGGCGCTGTTGCCGGTCGACGAATCCAGTCACGGCTTCGACAACGTAACGGTCGGTGACCTTTCCCCAACATTATTAGATCGCTATATTTCCGCGGCCGAGAAGATTAGCCGTCTGGCGGTCGGGCTGCCCAGCCGTTCTCCGGGAGGCGACACGATTCGCATCGCTCCCGATCTCACACAAGAGGAGCACTTCGACGGGCTTCCGGTCGGCACCCGCGGCGGCGCGGCCGTTCCTTATACGTTCCCGCTCGACGCGGAGTATGACATCGAGCTGCGGCTTTCGCGGGACCGTGATGAGCACATCGAGGGCCTGCGCGAGCCCCACGAAATCGAGCTACTACTGGATCGGGAGAGGGTGCGGCTCTTCACCATCAAGCCGCCGCCGCGAGGCGAAGACCATCACACGGCCGACCGGCATTTGAAGGTTCGCGTTCCAGTGAAAGCGGGCCCGCACACGCTCAGTGTCGCGTTTCTAAAGAAACCGTCGGCACTGCTCGAAACCGCGCGCCAACCCTACCAAGCGCACTTTAATTACTACCGGCATCCGCGCATCCAGCCGGCGCTCTACTCAATCTCCGTCCTCGGCCCCTACGCCGCCCAGGGCGCGGGAGACACGCCCAGCCGGCGACGTATTTTTGTCT
>Ga0114996_10002554_pt1 | contig 23544 bp, 23 predicted proteins | sample ArcticOcean_MG_C_4_FD_87039 | JGI IMG/M metagenome (GOLD analysis project Ga0114996, IMG submission 87039) | Marine microbial communities from western Arctic Ocean - ArcticOcean_MG_CB4_134 | ecosystem: Environmental > Aquatic > Marine > Oceanic | place: Arctic Ocean: Canada Basin | collected... | reverse complement strand
TCGGACAACGCGAATCGGCCTGGTGTGTTATCCATCGGGCAATATGGTCCAAAAGTTGGGCTCCATCGTCTCCTGAACCTGCTCCGTGAAGAGACGATACCGGCCACCTTTTTCGTACCTGGCTGGGTGATTGACAATTACCCAGCCGCACTCGAGGCGATTGTCGCCGCCGGACACGAGGTCGGGCATCACGGATATACACATCAACCACCCCGGACATTTTCCAATCTGGATGAAGAGGAAGATGAGTTGGTAAGGGGTATCGAGTGCGTGACACGCGTTACCGGTAAAAAACCACGGGGCTACCGTTCGCCATCGTGGGACTTCTCGCCACACACGGTATCGCTTCTGGAGAAGCACGGCTTCCTGTATTCGTCAAACCTGATGGATGACGACGCACCCTACCTGCACATCATCGATGGGCGACCGACCAAACTTGTCGAGCTCCCCATCCAGTGGATGAACGATGACGCTCCTTTCTTCTCGTTCAGCTCGGGGAGCGAGCGTCCCATACAACCTGCAAGCCATCCATATGAGATCTGGACCGAAGAATTGCAGGAACTTTACAATGAAGACAAGATATTCGTACTGACGATGCACCCACAAGTCTCCGGACGCCCCAGTCGTGTCGGAATGTTGAGACGATTCATCGCCTTCGCGCGCACGCTGGAGAACCTGGAATTCCGTCAGTGCCAAAGTGTTGCAGCGGAATTCCTTGGCTCGTAAGAAATATGGGATCAGCCACCCAAGAGTAGGAACGCGGACCAAACAGTACAAGCGCCGTTAGCGAAAATTCCTGAGGGCCGGAAATCCGTTCCTCAGGAAGGAGTTGCTAAGACCTCAGGGCACTTCTTTCAATCGAATCTCACAGTGCATTGAAGGAACAAAAATGCGAATAGGAATCGCTGCATTCTCCCACGAGACGAATACATTTGCAATTGAGCACAACGACGCGATGGACAAGGTCCACATTCGGAAGGGTCAAGAACTGTTGGAGGGAGCTCACCCAAAGAGTTTCATAGGCGGGTTCTCCGAATCCGCCGCGAGTTCAGGCGCGGAAATCGTCCCCACGGTTGGAATCGGATTTGCACACGGTGGCCTGATTCACGCCGATATCTTCGAGCAATGCACTTCCCTGATCGTCAAAAGTTTGATGGAGGCGGCACCCCTGGATGGAATCTACCTTGCGCTTCACGGCGCTGCCGTAGCGGAAGATCCCCACACCGATGCGGAAGGCAATTTGGTCCGCGCCATCCGCGACATCTACAAGAACATTCCCATAGTCGCCACTTACGATTTCCACGCCATCATGAGCGAGTACGAAGCCGAGTCCCTCGTCCCCTTCCCCAACAATACCAATCCCCATATCGATGGCTACGAACGTGGAATCGAGGCATGTGAATGCCTTGTACGGAAGCTCAAAGGGGAGATACAGCCGATTACACGCCGTGTACTGGTCCCCATTATCGGCCCAAACATAGGTCAAAGCACCTGGTCGCACCTTCCGGACCAGGAAGCCCAGCTGCCGCTCTACAAACTGAACGTCAAACGCGAAGAGATCGAGACCCTACCAGGCGTACTGAACGTGACCATTCTTGGTGGATATGGATATGGAGATTCGCCCGATGTGGGAATGAGCATTCTGGCAACAACGGACAATGATCCCGCTCTGGCAGATCGAGTCGCCAGAGAACTCGCACTTGACCTATGGAAAATGAGGGAAGAGCTGCTTTCGGTTCGCCCGGTCCACAGCATCGACAAGGCCGTTGAAATGGGGATGGCTCGGGACGAGAAACCCGTTTTACTGGTCGATCTGGGCGATGATCCCGGGAGCGCGTGCTCTGCGGACAGCCCTGCTGTTCTTGAAAGCCTCATTCGCCTCAACGCAAGCGACTGCGTGCTCACGATCAGGGATTCCGAGGTCGTTCAGGCGGGAATGGAAGCCGGAGTAGGGAAAACCCTGACTATGGATGTGGGAGGCAGGATCGACCAGCGGTTTTACAGTCCAGTGCCTGTAACAGGTCATGTCCGGTCAGTCGACGACGGCAACTACATGATTCTCGGCCCAACCCACGGGGGATGGAGCCGAAACGTCACACGAGAGGCCTACCGTGAGGCCAATGTGGGGCCTCGGGTGGTGCTTCGCATAGGCGACAAGATCGACGTTGTGTTCTCCACGAATCGAACGGGGAAGGATCGGGACTTCTTCAAGAGCGCCGGCATCATCCTCGAAGAAAAGCAAATCATCGTCGTGAAATCAAACCAGGCACACAGGGCCTCATTCGACCCAATCGTCGCCAGCACCATTGAAGTTGACACGCCGGGCGCGAGTACGGTTGACTACTCCCGTTTGCACTACCTACATATGAATCGACCCATCTGGCCCATCGATAGAGACATGGTCTGGGAGCTTTAGAGGCCCTATCGGGTCCGTCACCTAACGCTGCCCACGGTGGATTCATGGTGAACTGGCGATTCTGTCCCATACCTCTATTCGAGGCTTTCATGGCCAAGCAGTCCAACCGCTCCAAGTTGGCAATTGGAATCCTCTGGGACCGCGCCTTCTACGCTCGCAGCAACATGAACGACTCCCATCACTGTATCCACTCACAAGCCAACCTGGATGACATCCCACCCGGTGAAACACGTAAACGCCTGGGGAAGGTCTTCTTCGCCCCAAACGGACTTGATGAACTGTATAACAACGCAGCGAAATTCTTCTGTTTGTGATGTGACTATCATCACTTCTTCGACGGTCACCCAAGACTATATTACGTCCTGATCTCAGTCCACTGACACACAATCACCCAGGAGGATACATGTCAGGCAGCTCCATGTCGAATGCACATAGAACTTCCACACTCGTCACCATTATCGTGCTCTTTGCCAGCTTGTGTTTCCCCATTACAGACGCAACGGCAGGCGAAACACTCCAGTTGCCGGACACGGAATTCAACGGCCAAACATCACAAACGGTTAGCCTGTTTCGCCTTCCCCAATCCTTCTCCTTCACCGCCGAGGTACGAATCGACGCCTCGAACCAATGGCGGCACCTCATCGAAGTCGGCGGACGGGAATACACCTGGCACTGCCCTCTTCGGATCGAGGTCGGCAATCAAGGACAGTGGTACATTGCCGTAGGCGATGGCACGTCCTATGTCGATGCCGATTTCCAGGGCTCCTGGTCCTATGGCGTGTGGACGAAGATCTTATTCACTTACGTCAATGGAGTTGGCAAGTTCTACGAGAATGACAAGCTCATAAAAGAATTCGCCATCAACAAGAATGTTGGCGCGGTTCAGGGCAGTCTGATCCTTGGCAGCTACAAGGGAACTGAGCGATTCTTCCAGGGCGCGATTCGCAATGGCCGAATTGTTGCCGGGGAGCTCACAACTGGGCCAACCACACCACCCCCGCAGCAGCCAAGACCGCCTGCCTCAGGCGACCCCAGCTTGATTCTTCATTTTGCTCCCAATCCCACGACGCCTCGTGCGGGTATTGTCCTGCAGAAAGGCAAACAGATAGGCACAGTTCCAGCGTCTGATATGAAATCACACACGGTCGCATTCTGGATCAAGCCAACTCAGACCATCTCGGGCTGGGGCTCGATCCTGCACGTGGGAGCGAGCAACGACCAGCGGCAACCAGGTTTCCTCTTCTATCCTGGTCAGACACGGATTCACTACCGTCAGGCTACTGTATCGAACGCGAATGATGGCGTGGATCCTGGATTCCAGTTGCGATTAAGTGAGTGGACACACGTCGCCGTGGTCTGGACGAATCAGGGAAGCAATACGCAGGTGCGGATCTACTACAACGGACAGGTCCAGGCAGAGCAGTACAAACCACACCCTCTTGGCATTTCCGGCAATCAGAACGTGTGGGCGGGCAACCCCTGGGCACCAAACGCACAAGCCTTCATCGATGATGTCCGGATATACAACAGGGGATTGTCGCAACAGGAAGTAGTAGGGTTGGCTCAGCAAAATTGAAGAGGGCGACTACCTGCTAGCCCAGGAGCCATCAGAGTGGGGACACCTTACCGTGCAACAGACTGGCGCGATATACAAACCAAGGATGGGGGCGTTCCTGCGGACGGTGGAAAAACAACTGAGTCCCGGAACTCGAGTGACTTTGACACAAGGATTGGACCTTACCGGATACGTTCAGCTCCCGGTCTACCAAAACGTCAACAGTGTTCAGATCACGGCAGATAGGAATCTGTTCCTCGGCTTGAACTAAGGGTTCAGGTTCTTTCAATAGGAGCGGACCGATAATCAATCCGCTGTCGCTATGCGTCCACAGAATATCAACAGCCTTAAATGTGTACCCATCGGCCAACGAATCCACGTCATGGGCAACAGCTGCGCAGGAAAAAGTACGCTTGGTGCGCAGTTGGCCGATGCCCTCAATATCCCATTTGTAGAACTGGATGCACTCAACTGGGAACCCGGCTGGGTCGGCCTGAACGAAACGAACCCTGAAGCATTGGAACGGCGATTAAGTTTGGCGACCCAGGGAGACGGATGGGTTGTTGCCGGATCCTACACGAAATTCTCGCAGCGCATCTTCTGGCCGCGGTTGCAAACAGTTGTTTGGCTGGATTTGCCTGTGCACCAACTACTCGTGCGGGTGCTCATTCGGTCGTGGCGACGCTGGCGCACAAAGGAATTGCTCTGGGGTACCAACTACGAGCGTTTTTGGCCTCAACTCATGGTCTGGAACAAAGAGGACTCGCTGGTGTGGTGGATTGTCACACAACGCAAGCGCAAACGTCTCGGCATGCTCGAATTCATGAGCGATCCGCGTTGGAAGCACATTCGATTTGTGCGTATTGGGTCGATGGATGAGCTCAAAGCATTTTCACGCACGATGAATCTTCCCTCAATGAAATCGATTCTCGCAAAGGTCAGCAAACAGAGAGAACCAAATCAAAAGGACCCCGTTGGCCAAAGCCAACGGGGTCCTTTTACAGATCTGTATCGAGTCTAAAAACTCTCCATTGCCAAGACGACATCAGTCACCGCATCCAGGGCGGATGATTCTAGGTCAAAACAAGGCCAGGATACTTACAGTGTCTGTCGAGGCTCCCAGGCTTCACCTGCCGCAGCAGCCTGGCGTTCCAACTCACCGCGCCAACCCAGGACCTCGCCGGCCTTGATATTCTTGATATCAAACACGTCGTATCGATCCTCAAGAGTATCCCCCAGTGTAAACTTCTCTGCCCAACGATCCCACGCCACCTTCATCCACTCATTTGGAAGCGCTTCCCGCACTGCGGGGTCCAGCTGCCACGCACTCCTCACGTCTATAGCCTGGGGTTCGCCGGTAAACGGCCCAGACCACTTCGACCAGCCGATCGACAGTGTATTTCGCTCACGATCCGCATAGGTATGTCCCGTGTGAATGTTGGTCCCGATACGTACAAGTGCCTCACCCGGCTTGAGCCGAATCGACATCTGTCCGGGCAGCGGATCTTTACCATTCCAACTGGGTGTATGTGGTACCCCCTGCTCCTTCATCGCCTTTGGGAGCAGCACATCGTGTTCAAACGGCGTTCTCCATCGGTTGTGAGAGCCAGGCACGAATTCGTGACACTCCTCGTCAACCAACGCGAGGAAGATGCTCACACCATTTCGTTCGTGGACTGACTTCTTGTTTCTGGCAAGGATGTCTTTCCAAACGGTCCTCTCAGCCGCTTCGGAATACGCCTCAGGACCATCCGACCGTGCCTCTTGCGCGAAGTACTCCTTCCCGGTTCCCCACCAGGTCGTATCCCTGTGCCAGCCAAGTTTATGCTCGTTCTTCTTGGGATTACACCAGAGTAACATCGCGCCCATCACCAGGTCCTCGGGCTCCAGGGGACCGCACCAGGATCGCACGAAATTCAGCATATCGTCCGATCCGTGGAATTCGGCGAAGATGGGCTCCTTGAACGCCGGGTGGATCAGGCCACGGATCGCCCAGGGCTCGTCCTCTGCGGCCCGGTGCACGTAACCCTTCGAACAGTCGATCTTGCTATACTTATTCTCTGGAGCGCATGCCTCTGTCAAGCGACGACCCGCTTCCCTGAGCTTCGGAAGCCACGGATTGTCGACAAAGTCGTTGATGATGACGTAGCTGTGCTCTTCCAGATGGGCTAGCCGCTCCGGAGTAGCCCCCGGCGCCGAATGCTCGGGGTTGAAGTCCGCATAAGCAGGGGCGCGGTCGGTCTCCGTAGGTGCCTGATCGATGCTCATTTCATCCTCCCACATGTAACGGTGCCGGTAATAGACCTCGAAATTCCACAGAATCATTGGGCGTAAATTAGGGACGTGAAACCAGATTGTCAACACAGGCGAACAAACGGATTTTCCAGTTACTCCACGCCCGCCCGATAACCAACTGTCAACGGCACCGATCTCCTGCCCTGGTAGTATATTTCTCGGTCTTACCCTTATTGTAGGGTTGTCGATTCACCCTGTCATATCAAGATCCGTTGTGCCACGCCCAGATCTTCCCGGTATCTCCAATTCAGGAACTCCTTCATTCCTGCCGTATCGATATCTTGCACGCTGTGATAGCCGAGCCCGGAAAGCTGACGGCAAAACGTCAACCATACGGATCTATGCTTGAAATCACCGTCAACATCCGCCACCTCCCGATAACCTCTCAACAGCGGCCCCACGGGATATCGGGGCGATATATCGCCCGTAAACCTGTCCCACCAGCCCTCGTCGGAACTGTCCCCAAACCAATTCATCTCTGAGGCTGGATCCCCACCCGCACAATGCTCAAAATCGATCAACCCAGCGACGTGACCGTCTTTAACGATCACGTGCTCGAGTCTGAAATCCCCGTGAAGCAGACACGGTTCCACACCCTCTCCGAGGTGAGCATGTCCCTCAAGAAGCGCAATCCCCTCCTCGATGAGCGGCCGGGGTAAATCCACATTATCTGCGGCTTCCCGAAGTCGGTCAACATCCAGCTGCCCCAAATACGCCGCTCGCCAGGAATCGATAGGTCCATTTCCGTCGAGTCGTCCGAACCCGTTCGTCTTTAATTGATGAAGATTCCCCATCAGTCTGCCAACCTCGAACAGGACTGACTCAAGGGAATCCCCCGAAAGCTCGGTTGCCATCAGTTGCTTCAGCGGATCCCCCTCTACGAAGGAGTTGACGATCACCGATCGGGTGGGATATCCCGAAAGCCCGTGTTCGACATGGTGAAATCGGGACGCTGGTATCCCCTCCGACTCACACTTTTGAAGTGCCCATTTCTCATTCTCAAAGTGGACACCTTCTTTGCCGTCCCAGTTTGCGAACCAGTTCGCCCGGTACACAAGATCCTGACCATCTGTTGTCTTTACCCGCCACACCTCGCAGGAATAGCCTCCGGAAATTCGCTCCTTGCTCTCCACATCGCTCCCGGAGGCGGTCCTTACAATTGGGTTGATCTCTTCATCGCTGCTCGTCTGTTTTTCTTTTCGTTCACCCAAAGACTCCTCCCGAGTGGGCTTGGCGGCCTCCTCCTCAACTTGCTCTTTCAGTGCAGCCCAATTCTCGAAATTGTATTCACGGGCGACCACCAATTGGGCATCCCTGAGCGAAAGAACAATATCTCCTATCTCACCTTCTGACATCTGGGCATACTTCGGATGATGCGTACGAATACGCTCAACCGATTGGGCATCTCCAGACTGCCAATCCTGACGAAGTCGCTTCGCTTGATTCTTGATTTGGGATAAACTGGGTCGGAACGAAAGCGGACGCATGACTACCTCCTTTGGAAGGTGCCTGTTGTCCGCTTAAGACAGGCAGAAAGAAGGTAGAAAATCTGGATTTGTACAGGAGGGTGGGAGTCGATCCCTTGCCGCGGACGAGTGGCTTCCCTGAAGCGCTAATAGAATATTAGCAAACAGAACCGGCGTGTCAATGCCTCCGAAAGGAATTCTGCATTTGCACTCAAAACTGTGAGCTGATCCGGAACTCCTCCTACAAGCACTCGTGCTTTGACTGATCAATCAGACTCGGTCCAGCGGAAACAGCGGTCGCCGTATTCGTTTATAATCAAACTGTGTCAGATCAAGTGAAGTCAGTCCTGGACCGTCCGCAAGAATCACCCTGGCTGCAAATGGTTCGAATGCCGCACGAAAGTGCACGGCCGATTTCACCACCAGGATATCCATTTCCAGAGGATCGATCCCAGCAGCCCGAAAGATCTCGGGATCTCTACATTGAAGTCGTTTGCTTGCCACGATCACCTTGATCCCTCCCACATCCAGCACAGCACAATCTCCAAGACTCGCCCACGAACCAGTCGTCATCGGACCTTTGTATTGAAATCGGCCGTCCCAAACGGAAACTACGGTCGCCTCGATATCGAGAGGACCTCCGTGCAGATTGTCCGTCTTCGCACCAAGGGATGTCGTCATCCGGCCACCCACACCCACGTCGATCGCTTCAGCAACCACTTGCGGATCATAAACGGTACCGACCGCAGCAGACTTCACCCCTTGTCGAATCAACTCTCGCAATGTCTCGACGCCATCGTTGGAACTGCCGCCGCCGGGATTGTCTGCAATATCCGAAATCACAACAGGCTTGCCCTCTACCTGCAGGGCCTGTGACACGGCATCCGTAATCGAAGTAGGTTCGTACAGAAACTCCGCGCGTCGAGACCACGCCAGATCTGCCAGGCGATCCACTTCCCTGGTTGCGCAACCGACGTCACCGTCAGCATAAACCAGAACGGCGAATCCCATCGGTGGAATATCCGCGTACGAGAATCCGGCGAACAAGGAGGTCGAAAGTACAGCGTCAGGACGATTCTCCCCAAGTGCCTCTTCCCAGAGTTCCTTGTAAAAGCCGCTCTGGGTATGGCATGTCCCGCAAACAGGGATCATTGCAGGCTTCCTCAGGATGCTCACTGGATTCACCTCGCCACGAACAATTCTGACCATCAGTTCTGCAGCTTCCACACCGCGTTCATGGGTATCCGTGTGAGGATATTTCTGGTAACCGATCAGCACGGTCGCGTGATCGATCAGTTCTTTGGTTATATGCGAATGAAGATCCAGCACAACCACGATCGGCTTCTCATCACCCACGATCTTCCGGATACGCCGAAGCAGCTCGCCCTCCCCATCGTCAAATCCATCCACCACCATCGCCCCATGAAGTGCCAGCAGAATTCCGTCGACATTCGGTGAACCCTTAACGCCATCCAGAATCAAGCTGGAGATCGTCTCATATGCATCACGCGTAACCAGTCCCGAAGGAGTCGCCGATGCGCTTACTGTATGAACGGCCTCGTCTCCCCGCTGGTCCATCACGTCGAGAAAGCCGCCTATCGTAGTGCTGGTCCCGGCGAATGCGCCTGCCACCTCTTGGCCCGTGACAAAGGATTGGGCTTTGAATGCCGCAAGATCTGTGGGTACTGTTGAAAACGTATTCGTCTCGTGGGCGAATCCTGCTACAAGAAATTTCATTGGGATCTCCTGGAAAGCCTTAATCAATTCGCGAACCGGGCACCTAATGTGATCCGTTAAGCTTCAACTATTGCAAACTATCGCATATTGCGATATATTATACAATGCACATCATCTCCAGAAAAGCTCTTACGTCATTCTGGGAACAACACCCAGATAGCCGGAGACCTCTAGCTCGATGGTTCAAGGTTGTTGCACAATCCCATTTCACAAGCTTTGCAGCCCTTCGCCGGACATTTCCATCAGCTGATAAAGTTGGCGACCTTGTGGTATTCAACATTGGCGGCAACAAATATCGACTGGTCGTGTCGATTCACTTCAATCGTGGAAAAGTGTACATTCGAGAAATTATGACGCATATGATCGTGGAGAATGGAAATGAGTGCAATCTCATCTCAAGTACAGCGTTCTTGGACAAAAGTCAGTCCTTTGTTACAAATCCGGAATGAGGATGGATACGATTTGGCAGTGGAGCGGCTCCACGCACTATTAGATGAAGTGGGAACCGATGAGAAACATCCACTGTATTCGCTTCTCGACACCCTTGGTACTGTTCTTCACGCTTATGAAGAAGAGAACCATCCAATGCCAAAAGCCAGGGGCGGAGAAATGCTTCGATTCTTAATGGCTGAGCATCATCTGACCCAGTCCGAATTGCCTGAAATCGGTACTCAAGGTGTGGTTTCGGACATACTCCGCAGGAAGCGAGAACTGAATGTCCGACAGATTCGAGCCCTGTCAAAACGATTCAATGTCTCACCTTCGGTCTTTTTTTAGAGCCGTCATATCCTAGGCCGACTGCCTGAACCATATCCAACCAGTTCAACGTATCCCTTTCCAAGTCGTTCTCCGTCTTTGGAGAGCACCTTCACCGCGCCTTCCCAGTAGTAAACCGACTTCACGCGCTTACTGCGATTCTCCTGATCGGCCAGTTCAGGAACCACCTCGATTTCAAGATCCTCTCCGGGCAGGCGAATCCGCCAGCGGGAAGGATATGCCGTATCACCCGATGGACTCTTCCAGGAATCAGTAGCTTCTACGACAAATGCATCACGATCCAAATGTCTCGCCTTGCCATCCTTTGAAACCACTGTCCCCCTCGCGAAATCCACTCCGCCTGATCGGTCACGCAGCATATACAGCATCACATCACGGCCATCTTCCAGCTGAAGACTGAACCAATCCCATCCCACCTGATGCTCCGCAAGCTGATTGGAACCAAATTCCTTGTCCATCCAGCTCTCGCCTTTCACCTGGTGTTCCGTATCTCCCGAACGTATTGTCCCTTCGGTCGCCAATCTCGTAAAGCTGTAATACTGACTGGCTGTACCCTCGCCCTTTTGACTGAAGCCATTCGGCCCCTGGAAGATCAGAGGTTTCTTCGGCCTTGTCGACAACGAGAACGCCATCTCCTGAACGCTGTCGACCATCTCGAAATCGAAGGCCGCGCCATTCCACCTCAATGACCAATTCCCGTTGGTCCCCGCTGGACCACGACACCAGGCGATCACAGAATCCGGAAATGCCCCGAAACCGCCCAGCAGGGGTGTCGCTCGGTAAATCACCTCCGAAAACATGTGTCGTCCGGTCGAGAGATCGCTAATTGACGCGTGACCCATAATCACATCCTTTGCGATCCAGTTAGAATTCAGATCGCTTTCTGAAGGCGTCAATCCCACGCGGAAAAATGTGAACTGGTATCCGAACCGGACACCACCCTCTCCTTCGAGATGTCCGGTAAAATACCACCACTCCGTCTTGTACCCATCTCTCGGCCAATGATCTTCAGGAAAGGACCAGGAATAATCCGCTTCCGTCATCTTCCACGGTTCGTTTCCATTGACCTGGGCAACCCAGATCGTCACAAGTATCAGCACGAGCATTCGTTTCATCATCACCTCTTCTATAAATCATCTCTGCTGAGCTCGGTAGCAGGAACCTGACTCGCCCTGAAGGCCGGATACAAACTCGCCAGAACGGCCGCACCCAGAATCGTCACACATTGCTGAATCATGGACGCCCAGGGCCAGTAGACCTGAATCGTCCATCCAAAATACGCCCGGTTGATCACAAATATCAGCACCGCCGCAAGTGCGATGCCACCACCCAACCCCATCCCCAGACCCAGTACACCCATCCCCAGACCCTTCCCGACGAACACTCCAAAAATCTGCCTTCTTTTCGCCCCAAGTGCTCGGTACAATGCCAACTCCGACACCTGTTCTCTCGCCAGAACAAGCAGCATCAGGGCAATCCCACACACAGCGATCAACAGACTCATCACCTGCAAAATCCGGGTCACGGCGAAAGTCTGCTCAAAAATCCTCGAGATCTCGTCCCGCAATCTCCGGTTGCTCCGGATCTGAAGCGGCGCGTCCGGGAATCGCCCCTTTAACTCATCCACCACTTCTTCAGCATTACGCGACGGCTCGAGATAAAGCGCAATGCTGTTGAGCTCTCCCGGCCCAAAGTATTTCTCCATCGTCCGGAGATCCATTACAGCAGCGCCACCCTCGGTACTGTAATCGTAATAGACACCAGCTATTGGAAAACGGACCTCACCTCCAGGTGTATGTACTGGCAGCTCATCTCCAACCCACAGATTGGAATTCCGGGCGAGCGTCTCACCTACAAACACGGCGCCCTCTTCTCGAACCTTTCGGAATGCCGGATTCACCTCTCCTTCAAGCAATGGAAACCGCACCTCTCCTCCAGGAAGCCCCATCACCACACCCGCCAGACCGATCCGCTGCTCACCTGAATAGGCCAGAAATCCCCGTAATCGATCCACCGCTACGACACCCTCGTGAGCCTCCAGATCACGGACCAGCCCTGCATCCAGCACACCTGCCGATCCGCGACCTCTCCAGGACTGGGAAGCGATATAGATATCAGCTCTGATACTCGTACCGACCCAGACTTGCAGCGTCTCCCGAAAACTGCCGATCATCAAAGTGATCCCGATCAGCATACTCACAGCGATCGCCAGACTCGCCACAGCGAACGACGTGGTCTGCAGCCGAACGCCAAGCCCTTTGAGGCTGTACGACAGGCCGAAATCCCGAGCCCGGAAGCGTCCACAAATCTGTTGAATCACAAAGGGGGTCAACAGGGGAAGCCCCAGCAGCAGTGCAATCCCCAGCACGAAGCCTGCGTGCTGCCATCGATAGCCCCAGACAAAGTACCAAAGCACGGAGACACCCAGAAAACCGGACCCCAGGACAAAAAGGGGCAACGCCACCGACCCCATCTTCTCATGGAGCGTAAACGCTGCCAGGAGGGACCTTGTATCCCGCCGGCTCATATCAAGTGCGGGCAACAGCGCACCCAGCAGTGCACCGCCAATTCCAATCGCCGCAGCCAGACCGAAGAACCAGGGAGGCAGCTGCAGCGAAGAAATCTCCTCCAGCAGATACAAATTCGTCAGCGTCGCATTGACAACCTCCAAATTCGCCTCGGCAACCCAATAGCCCAATGGAAGCCCCAGAAGCACACCCAGAGTACCCAGCAGTCCCACCTCGGCCAGAATCACCAGAAGCACCTGCTTGCGAGTCGACCCGAGAGATCGCAGCAGCCCGAACTCCGCACGACGACGCACGAGCGACGCCTGCGTACTGCTGTAAATCAGAAACAATCCAACGAACAGACTGATCAGACTCATCGCCGTCAGATTCAAACGAAACGCGGCCAGCAATCCCTCTGCCTGATGCTCGCGCTGCTCGGGTGTCATCACCCGGACCGAGGGGCCAAGTCTTGTTTCCAGACGCGCCATAACCTCCGACCGATCTGCTCCAGACTCCAAACGGACATCGATCTGGTGAATCTGTCCAGATCCTCCCAGAAGCGACTGCGCCTGGGCGATATCCATCACAACCAGCTTTGGACTCGCCAGAGGAGTCAGCGCCTGAAAATCTACCAGTGCGCCAACACGGAACTGAACCCGCCTGGATCCGCTTGCCACCTCAAAAGCCAATCCCTTCACCCACCCATTCTCCTTTGCCAGGGTGGGAGACACCGCCACCCAACCCGGTTTGCTCAGGAAATCGGAAAGATCACCACCCCGCTCCTGCCACGGGACCTCGACCGGCGTGAAGAAATCGACCCCCAACACCTCCAGAAAGAACCGATCCCGCCCGATCAGGGCAACGTCAATTCGATACAGCGGCCACGCGGCCGCCACACCTTGTTCGGCCAGGACTTCCGGATAGAGGGACTCTGAAAAGGAAGGGGTTCGCCCGAGAATAGAGAAGTCTGCCTCGCCACTCACTGCCGCCACACTGCCGGAGAATGCGGCCAGGGCATTCCGGTTGATGATCTGAATGGACAGCACGGATGCCACGCCCAGCGCAACACCGATCACCGTAAGGAAATAGAGACTGCGCCCGGTGGTAAAATGAGAACCAAGCGCTTTGAGAAAATAGCGAACCAACGTCGGCTCCATCCATCAGAAAATGTGACTCACACGGGGTTGGCGGAGGGTGTAGAAAGCTCGCCACTGTGAATTTCCCAGACCTCATCTGCAAGCTCTGCAAATGGCGAACTGTGTGTCACATAGAGAAGGGTAGTCCCCTCTTCTTCAACCAGATCCAGCATCAACTGCATCACCATCGATCCATTCTCATCATCCAGATTTCCGGTCGGTTCATCCGCAAGCAGCAGCCTCGGTCGTCGCAAAAGCGCCCGGCAAATGGCCACCCGTTGCATCTCTCCTCCCGACAACTTCTGAACCGGATCATCGATACGATCGGGCAAACCGACCCGCTCCAGCAAAGACCTCAGCCTCGGCTCATATTCCCTTGACCGCTGCTTCGCGATCAGTGCCGGTAACGCAATATTGTCTCTTACGGTCAGATGCGGCATCAAATAAAAAAACTGAAAAATCAGACCCATCTCATCCCGTCGCATCAGCGTGCGTTCTTCCTCGGACAGATCCGAAAGATTTCGCCCCATCACCTCCACATCTCCACTGGTCGCAACATCGATACCTGCCGCCAGGTGGAGGAGTGTAGACTTGCCGCTCCCGCTTCTTCCAACAATCGCCACCTTCCGTTTTCCGCCAACGGAAAAGGAAGCGTCAATCAGAGCGGAGCGACTGTCCCCCTGGGTCGACTCGTAAATCTTCGAAACGTGCTTGAATGCCAGAATAGCGGACATTGAAATGTAATTCCTGATTTCTAAGTGCTAGTCCCTGATGGATACAGCTGATTGAGTGAAAATTGTTGTTTGGCATCGTACCACTGATGTTCAACCTCGAAACCGGAAGTTTGGGCAAGATTCCGAATATCAACCACAGAATACTTGTGCGAATATTCCGTATGAATCGCCTCATCTGACTCGAATACGACACTCAAATCGAGCGCGTCCACACGAACTTCCTGCTTCAGCTTGCTGACCAGATTCATCTCGATCCTTCCGGCATCTTCATTGTAGATCGCCCGATGGGCAAATCGGGACAGATCGAAATTTCCACCCAGTTCCCTGTTGATCCTGTTCAGCAGATTCAGATTGAACCGGGCTGTCACACCTTGTGCGTCATCATACGCCGCTTCCAGAATCTTCGCATCCTTGATCAAATCGGCGCCCATCAACAGCCGATCCTCCGGATGCATTACCTCTTTGACATGACCCAGAAAATCGACCGCATCATCCCGATCGAAATTTCCGACATTGGATCCAAGCCAGAGAATCACCTTCGGTCCCTGTACCTCCTTCTCCAACCAGGCAAGGCCAGAGTGATAGTCAGACGCGACGCCAAGCACACGAAGTCCCGGAAAGTCATTCAGAAGGAGATGCGAACTCTCCTCCAGTGCAGTTTTCGAAATATCCACCGGACAGAACATCAGTCGGTCCTGCCTTCTCAAGAATGCCTCGATCAGCAGCCGGGTCTTCACAGCACTCCCACTGCCTAATTCCACCATCGTAATTTCATCACAGAATCCGCCCGCGATCTCGTCCGCCATTGCCATCACAATTTCGTGCTCGGCGCGCGTCAGATAATACTCCGGCAGCTCGCAGATCTGCTCGAACAGCTGCGAGCCCTCCGCATCATAGAAATACCGACATGCCAGCCGCTTCGGCTCACTACACAAACCGGCGGCCACTGACTCGCCAAAACTATGTTGTGCAGATTCCACATCTGCCTGAATCAAGCGGAATCGATCGCTAATTCTCAGTTCCAGCATGCGATATCCTCGAGGAAAACGAACTCCTGGTACGACCTCATTGAACATACCAAAGGGTCCTTGAAAAACAAGACCACGCGAGCCTCCCCGCCTGGACCCTGACATATGCTCAGTGCAGCAGGTAGACATGGTGCTTGCAAACTGGATTCGAGTTGCGCAGTTTCACAAAATCGCGTATCTATTATTTGTTCACTTTGAACATCATTCAAAAGGATAGCCATGGCATTTCTCTTCAAAGACAAGACCCTTACCGGGCTTGCCAGGACTTGCGGCTGAGCGGCAAAAGTCAGTCCGGTCGGACTGGGAAAATTGCTTGCAGGCCTGCCCAAAAATATAGATCCAAATCTACTCGTGGGATTTGAGACCAGTGACGACGCGGGAATCTATCGCCTCAGTGACGACATAGCAATCGTCCTCACTGCTGACTTTATCACACCCCCTGTCGACGACCCATACATCTTCGGACAGATAGGTGCGGCCAATTCGTTGAGTGACATCTACGCCATGGGTGGGAAGCCCGTCACCTGTCTCAACCTCATCGGATTCCCCTCGGACCAACTGGGTCCTGAGATTCTCCACGGAATCGTCGAAGGTGCACTTAGCAAAATCACGGAAGCCGGGGCCGTCCTGGCAGGTGGGCACACCACCGACGATGAAGAACCCAAATTCGGTCTGTCGGTCACCGGAACCGTTCACCCGGAAAAATACTGGCGCAATGCAGGTGCACGGGAAGGGGATGTACTCATCCTCACCAAACCCATCGGCAGCGGCGTACTCTTCAACGCCAACCTGAAGAACTGGGTTTCGGATGATGCGATGCGCGCCTGCATCGAAACCATTACGCGACTGAATCGGGGGGCGGCTGAAACCGCTGCAGAATTCGAAATCCACGCTGCAACGGACATCACCGGATTTGGCCTGGCGGGTCATGCCCTGGAAATGGCAAAGGGTTCGAATGTATCCCTCCACATTTCCACAGACGCTGTTCCCACCATGGCAGAAGCCCTGGAAATGTACAGGAAAGGAATGACAACCGGAGTCAACAGTGCAAACAAACAGCTCATTGAAAACGCTACACGATTTGACGCAGATCTGCCAGCATGGCACCTTGAAATATTCGTCGATCCACAGACCAGCGGCGGGCTTCTGTTCGCTGTAGCCCCAGATCAGGCTGAAGCGCTCCTTTCAAGGCTGCACGATGGCGATAGTGACGAGGCAAGAATCATCGGAAAAGCACTAGCCCTGGAATCGGCGCACCTCGTCTTCGTCTGAGTGATTCCGGCGTATACCAATCAAAAAACGGCAGAGTGCTTTCGCTCTGCCGTTCACAGTTTCCCCCTCCGAAATACTTCTACTTCACCTTGCCTGTGAAAAACTTCCAGGGGTGTTTGCTCAAATCCTTCAGCGAACTGGATGCCTCCTGCAGATTCTTGATCGAAAGCAGGATGTCTGCCCGACTCCCGGTCGCCAAGCTATCCACACTCACCACCAGGCTCTGAAGCTTGCCCAAACTCACATTGAGGGAGGACAGCGTCCTACGAACATCCTGGTGGTTCTCCACCAACATCGTATCCGCACTTGTCATCAACGTATTCGCCTTCACCAGGCTCTCATCCAATCGGGCCATGGCGCGTTGCAAACCCGGATCCAGGTGTCCAAACGCATTTCCCATTTTTGCAAACGCCTCGGTTCCGGACATACTCAGCCGATCCACGCCGTCAGAAATCCGGCCCACGTGAACCACAAAACGGGCGAACTTCCCTCCCATATCCGCATCATCTCTCTTGCACCGGCCATCGTATCACCTAATTCATTTGGCACGATACCTGGAATCACTGCCCCTTTACGTAAACGAACCGAATCAACTTTCGACACATCCAGATTGATGTATTTGTCACCAAGGAGTCCACCGCCACCTATCTTCGCCGTCGTTCCCTCGAAAAGCGGATACTGGTTCTCAACCGCCAGTTCTACACGAAAATAGACCCCATCGCTGGGCGTGGGGAAGAAATCGATATTCCGTACCTTTCCGATCTCATACCCGCGAAGTCGAACCTTGACACCCTTTTTCAGACTCGAGATTTGAGAAAACTCAGCCATAACAGTGTAGGAGCTTGCCCCCCACCACTGCGACTTCAGAAAATAGATCGCCACCAGAACCACCAGACTCAGTACAACAAAAGCCCCGATCAGCAGATCCTTTTTCTGATATTCTACAAATGTCTGCACAGCCGCTCTCCGGACCTAAAAATTCAGAAACTCCTGCTTCCCAAAGGTAACTCGACCGTCCTGAAAGGTGCCGAACCGATCGATAAATCCTTCATATGGCCCCGGTTCGGAAACGGGTATCAGCATGGCCGGCGGCTGATTGTCTTCTCGATGAAAAACGATCCATTCCCTCAACCGCTTCATGGCCGAAAGCAACCTGCTCGAAACTTCGGGTGGAAATCCTGCCAGCGGATCGTCGAAAAATAGAACCTCCGGAGTCATCACCGCCGATCGTGCCAGAGCTGCAAGCATTCTTTGCTCAGGAGAAAGCCCTACTGGCCGAATGCCCTGCACAGGATCCAGTCCGAACAGATCCAGTAAACTGTCCACCCGGTGATGCACCACTTCAGGTGGAAGTTTTCGATGGTAATTGAGCGGCAAGGCGATATTGCGTTCCACACTCATATTGCTGATCAACCTGGAATCGCGGAACACGAAACCAATGTGTCGTCGGATTTCCTGAAGCTCATTCAAGGGGATGTGCGACACATCCACACCCATCACCCTTACCATTCCGCGAAACGGCCTGAACAGACCCAGCGCAAGACGGGCGAAAAAGGAACTCCCACTCCTGGAACTCCCGGACAGAATACATCGTTCACCAGCCGCCACATCCAGATTCAGACCAGAGAAAACCTGGAGCCCTGAATCCAGGGAGAAAAACACGCTTTGATACGAAATGACAGGTTGATCCGCCATGTGCTATACCAGGTAGAAGGCCGCGGAAATGACCGCACTCATCAAGAACGTGAAAAACATGCACCGGATCACGCCATCCCGGGCGACCATGGGCACCTCGAAGGTTGCCCGTCCGGCACGAATCAATCCGTGGTAGCCGCAAATGATCGGGATGGAAGTGCCGAAAATCAAACTCTTGATCACACTGAGCGTCACGTCCTCCATGGTCAGTGCATCAAAGAAATTCGCCACAAAAAGATCGAAAGGCATGATGAGTCGCAAACTCGCCACAATAAATCCGCCACCCAGCGCGATCAATTCGAAATAAATGGTCAAACAGAATACCGAAATCGCGCCGCCAACCATTCGCGGAACCACGATGTCATGGAACGGATCTATTCCCATCGACTCCAGGACCTCGATCTCTCCCATCACCTTGTTTACGGCAAGTTCAGCCGCAATCGCAGTTCCAGACCGGCAGATCACCACCATCGCCGTAAGCAATGGCCCGAATTCACGAACAACCGCGATAACCAGAATCTTGCCGATTAGCTGATTCGCTCCGAGATCCAAAAGAACCGGTAAGGCCTGAACAATCACGATGAAACCTAAAATCAATGAAATCAGCGTGATAGATGGCATCGCTTCCAAACCTGTGAAGCGCACCTGATCCATGATCACCCGGAAGGATGCCCCGCGATTCCACTTCTGGAAATCCAGAAATGCCCGGAACGCGATGCTGGCAAACCGAAATGTCTCTGCCACGCCTCCACAAAGCACGCGACACTTAAAACCGAATTGCGCAATCATCGTGGACATTGGAATCGGATTCTCCGAGGGTCTTCGCGGCCCTACCGCCTCAAAATCAGGTAGTTATGCAAAAAGAAGTGCTACAGGGTAAGAAATGGAATCCCGCTTGTCAAACAAATTCAGGCTGTCCCGAATGTAGAGCCGACGACCGTACTTATGTGGCTCAAACCGCCTGGAAGTGACCCTTCAAAACTTTGTCGCCAACGCCCACTTTCACATGCTCCCGGAGAAATCAAGCGACCCACCGACAAAGTGCAACATGACTTCCTGAACTTCTACAAAATGCCCGATCACCCACATTGCTTGGCCTGAATGCAATCGTGTCCTTTCAGCGCCCCACTCTTCAGATCTTCCAAGATACCTGCTGGTGTGTACCGTAGCAAGATCCGCCCACGAAGCCGCCACAGGTTCAATGACATCTGCCGTATCCATCAGCCGTTCAGAAAGCAAAATCCGATGGAGAGCAGAAAACTTCCCCATCGGAAATCGGTGCCCCTCGGGCAGGGGTGCATAATAGCCGTCCGCGTAGCAGACCCGCAAATTGTCCTCTCAATCTTCAACCAGAATACTCACCGGGCACCGTGCTCCTCTCAACCTGCATCGAAGGGAACCGTTCCCGAATCACCTCGGAAATTTTCCCTACCGCTTGCTTCACCCCCCAGGTCGGCCTTGGATGACCCATGGCAGCCAGTTTCACCAGATATCCACCGTCCGCTCTGTTCAACACAACTATGCCAAAATGCTGGGAGAATGCACCTTCCTTCACCATCATCTCGAGCAGCCAGTCACCCTCCGTATCCCGATAGGCGTGAGACAACTTGATCACCACCTCGGAACCTGCATGTGTCATTACCCAGGAACGGGGCTCCTGATCGGCAAACAGTCTGTCCCGATCGCACGGCCCCTTCAAAATCACATTTGGCATGTCTTCTATCCTCTGGACATTTACCGGTGGTGAATCGACGGACGCTCGACGCCACACGAAATAGTTGATCGGCACATTGGCATCCACGGCCTTTTGTTCATACTTGGTAGGCGTTCGCCCGGACAGTTCACTCATCCTCGTTCGATCAAAGCACGACACCAATGCCGATTGACCTTCCAGCACGCCCGCTATCCAGTCTGCGTATTCTGGATGATCGGTCGCAATCGTCACTTTCCCATCTTTCACCAGCCGCTCCGCCACCAGTTTGATGAATCTCGGTTGGATCAACCTTCTGCTGTGATGCCGTTCCTTAGGCCACGGATCTGAAAAATTGATGTAGATCTCTTGAATGCTCTCAGGCTCGAATAGATTCCCCAGAAGAAACTCCGCCCCGCCCTGTATCACCCTGGTATTGTCCAGACCGGTTTGTTCGAGACGTTTGAACAGGCGCTGTGCTGCTCCCCAGGACCGCTCGATGCCCAGAAACAGGGTCTCGGGGTGACTCAGGGCCTGCTCCACCAAAAAGCCGCCATTTCCAAAACCGATCTCAACAACGAACGGACCTTCGCGTCCATATTGCTCCGACGGATTCAATGGCCACTCGAGGTCCAGCCAGGGAATCATATACTTCAGAATGGACTCGCTCAGCGGCAGTGCACACATAAACATACCTCTACATTCGAACCTGCCCGCACTCGGTTTCTTGAGCCGTTTAACATAAGGTTTGCTCTAAACTGTGTCAACAACCGTGCGGCGGATTCAAGGTTGCAGAGCTCCGAGCAAGCACCATCTGATGCAAAAAATTGGCGCCGGGTGGGTCACACCCCGCGCAGAAATCATTCGATCGTCAGTCCCTTAAATCCGGTGACTCGCGCTAATCCACCTATTTTGTACCCTTTTCATAAAGGGTGATACTCACCTGCGTGCCCCCGAATTCAGACGACGGGTGAACGTGGGTCCGCTTCCCACGGAAATAGACCCGCGTATTTCCGGACCGGATGTGGAGACTCCCGTTATGTTGCTGACAGATCTGGTTCACAACGTATAATCCCAATCCCCGCGCCGTCTCTCGGGAGAACTCCTTCCGAACCGCATTAGTAATCGCCCGTGCGTCCGTCCAGTCCGACACGTCGAACCGGGTCGCCAAACTCTCCTTGATCCCCATACCCAGATCACATACACCGATGATCGCGAATTTCTTTCGCATCTTCTGATTCTGATATCGCTGTGCGACAAGCACACCCCGGTCCCCGCTGTGATCCAGAATATTGTGACACAACTCGGCAACCACATTCTTGAAATCTGTGATCTCGCGAACCGTGTAGCCAAGTTCCTCACTGAGAATGGCGCCCACCCTGGACTCAAGCGTCGCCAAGACGGACTCGATGTCTCCTTGCTGCTCGATATTGAGCACTTCCAGGAGACTCTCATTGTGCACGGGACGGCTCCCGGTTTGCGGAGTCCGGTTCAGCGTGACATACTTCTCCAGTGAATGGAACACGCGCATTCTCGTCAAATAACTCTCCACATTCGAATCTTCAGGCAACTTGCAGTAGATATCCCAGTACCTGTTGCTTAGATGTCTCCCGATGAGGCAAAGCATCCCCATCCCGTACGGATCTACGAAGCCCAGACGTGAGAGATCCAGGACAATATTGTCCTCGGTGCGGTGACTGAAAAATCTGTTGAGATCAGTCAACACGCCGTCACAGGACGATGCCGAAAGGTTCGCCCCTTTGATCGAAAAAGTGTTCTCAAGTACATCCAGCAAAATTGATCACCCTCAGAAATTTGGCTGCAGCCAAATGATTACCTCATCAACACTGGTAATTGCCAGCCCACACCGTATTTTAGTCACGATATCCAGAAAGTCAAATCACACGGCAATTTTACAAAAAATTCAGCCGTGAAATATCATCGCGATTCGAATCGACCACAGCGTGGACAGTAATCTCAAATAGCTGTACAAGTAGTCTAGGATAATATGGTGTCCAAAGGAAACGTCGATTCCATCTTGCCTGATACCGGGCTATCCACCCTCATAGAGCTCTGGATGGCCGTGATCGACGACAATCTTCCATCATAAAACAGGAGAGCGTTCATGCTGAAAACTAACGTACATCGGAAGCCCGATATGGAAGCGCCCGCATCGAAAAATGCAGGATGGTTCTTGTTGCCGCGAAAGCAGTCCAGCGACTGCAACATGACCATCGTCATACAGCGCTTTGAGGTGGGAGGAGACTTCGAAGATCACCAGCACGATTTGGAGCAATTCTTCTACGTGACCAGGGGAAAGCTGGAAATGACAATTGGCGGGGTAACAGCTGAATACAGCTAAGGAGAGTTCGTTTCCGTGGAACGGAACGTATCGCACTCGGGTCGCAATCTCCACAATGACGAGAGTGAGTTGCTAATCGTGGACTACTGGCCGCCCGATAGCGATGATCGTATCGGTCTGGACTGAGGGAATCCAGTACAGGCGTGCGAGATGTAGTAAGCCTGGTTTACCTCAAAGGTTCACAAAACCCTACCGGCTTGCCGAACCGAGATTCGCTTCGAACCGGCAGAATTGGAATGGGACTCCTTGTCCCTGTGGTCAGGGACTCTTTTCACCAGACTCTACAGAGTGCGTGGAAATCGTAATTCTTCCCTCGATTCGAGAGTCTATTCGACCCAGTCTCCTGCAGTAATTCGCCAGCACTACAACGTCTTCCCGTGCGATAGCCGGACCTACAAGAGTCCAGCCCTCCTCGAGCATGGAAAATCCATCACCACCCGCCAGAATGAAACTGGGCAGGGCAACCCTGTAATTCCGATCACCACGGATCGCAGAACCGGCCACCTTCGCCTCGAGAATCCTTTCGCCAACCGGTCTCTCCGGATCGTAGGTGTAGCTCATCCCCGCCACCTGACAGAACGCGCCGGAGCGGTTGGCTACCCGAGCTACGCCGTGTTCGAGCACTCGCAAAAGAAGCTTGCCCTTCAATACCACCAAGCACACCTGATTTCCGTAAGGCAACAGAGAAAGCGCTTCCTTCAGGGTGAACTGCCCCTCAGGTGCGTTTGCACGAATCCCGCCGCCGTTTATAATTCCAATATCCGCTTTGTGATAATCACGGAAGGCGTCAGCAACTAGATTTCCGGCATTGCTCTCCTTGAACCGGGCGGAGGCGTTTCCCGCCACCCCCGCGTCCAGAGGAACCTCGAGAGTG
>Ga0114996_10002553_pt1 | contig 23545 bp, 25 predicted proteins | sample ArcticOcean_MG_C_4_FD_87039 | JGI IMG/M metagenome (GOLD analysis project Ga0114996, IMG submission 87039) | Marine microbial communities from western Arctic Ocean - ArcticOcean_MG_CB4_134 | ecosystem: Environmental > Aquatic > Marine > Oceanic | place: Arctic Ocean: Canada Basin | collected... | reverse complement strand
TTTGGAATGGGATGCCCTTTTGCATATTATAACCATGTCACGCATATAGACATACCCATACCCCCGCCTCTTAAAACAACCACAACCGACTACGACCAACCAGACACACAACACCGATAAGCAACAGACCAACACACAGGACAACCAACCATCACGAAGCCGATGATCTGAGCCTAGCCAAAGCACTTTTAATACAAATCGCTGTAGTAATCGCTGTAGTAGAGCAAAGAAGAAGCCCTCCGAGCCAATGCCAAAGGGCTGATTTGTGCCTAAGAAACTGGTCGGGGCGAATGGATTTGAACCATCGACCCCCTGCACCCCATGCAGGTGCGCTACCAGGCTGCGCTACGCCCCGACCTAAAATTAGCATATCATGGCACCATACCCTCATCAAGAATGATTAGCTCTCACATTGAGTTGAGTGCTGTTCAATTGTTATTATGTAAAGGTATAAGGCAATAAGCACCTCTATAATAGGTCGGTAATCATGCAAGAATTAAGCAACGGTACTCAGCGGTTAGTAGAAAGGATTTCGCACATAATGGTGCGTCTTTGACTTAGAAGCGAAACGTAAAGACGCAACTATATTAGAGAAGCGATCTCTTGCACCTGACTTCTGGAACAATCCACAACAGGCACAAAAAGATATGCGACTTCTGGCCGAAGTACGCGACACCATAGATACTTGGGAAAGCTTGAAGGCAAAAAGTAGTTCACTTCTGGGACTTATTCAGCTCGCTCAGGAAGAAAATGACGGCTCGCTAGAAAGCTCGGTACGGGATGAATTAAGCAGCCTCCAAACTGAGCTGGGGAAGCTTGAGTTCGACCTGGTATTTTCCGGTGAATATGATAATCGATCCGCTATTTTAACTGTGCACGCCGGAGCTGGGGGAACTGAATCTCAAGATTGGGCGCAAATGCTTCTACGAATGTATTTGCGCTGGGCTGAGCGAAAAGGGTACAAGTCCAGAATTCTTGACTCTTCTCCTGGTGATGAAGCAGGTATCAAAAGCGCTATGGTCGAGATCGAAGGGCGGCTGGCATACGGCTACGCCAAGACAGAACACGGCGTACACAGACTCGTTAGAATATCCCCTTTCGACTCGTCCAAATCACGCCATACCTCATTTGCTCTCATAGAAGTCTTACCTGAGGCTGACGAGGACATCACCATCACAATAAATTCCGATGACCTACGAATAGACACATTTGGTGCTGGAGGCCACGGAGGACAAAACGTACAGAAAAACTCAACAGCGGTGCGAATCACTCATTTGCCAACTAATATAGTTGTCACTTGTCAAAACGAGCGGTCTCTTACACAAAATAAGGAGACAGCAATGAAAGTACTGCGGGCCAGATTAATGGACCTGGAAATCAATAAGCAAGCGGAAGAAAAAGCCAGGCTAAAGGGAGAGCGTATATCCGCAGAGTGGGGCAACCAGATAAGAAGTTACGTACTGCATCCTTACAAACTGGTTAAGGATCACCGTACCGGCCACGAATCAAAAGACCCAAACGCAGTTCTGGACGGAGAACTGGATGAACTAATCGAAGCTTTTCTGCTTTCGACTGTTGGGGACAATAAGTAATGATAACAGATCACGGCTGAACCGAAGGTCGCCAGATCACAGATACCTAAGATAAATTCTCGCGAGGCCTTACTTCATCTCGCAATTGTGCCAAATGTTCATCATAGTGTCTCGCTATACGAGTAAGCATATCCATAACACGAATCGTGTTCTTCCCAAAGGTTCCAGTACGACCCAGCTGTTCGGAAGTAAGTTCAGAGGCAATAGCAATGTGTGAATCAATCTCGCCAAGTAAAGCCTCACATCGCCGTTTCCATGAAGCATTAGCATCGTAAGGCCCCGCGAGGTGAGGATTGTCCTCACTCAGTAGTCGATCCACCATACCGCTATAACTACCTATAACATGGTTCAGTAGATCAGTTATGGACCACTCTGAGCCGCGATATGCAGTATCAGCATCCACATCCGAAACACACCTGTGATACTCAGCCTTAGCTGTATTTAGTTGCGCAAGCAGTTCTTGCCGTTCCGATTCAATCGAACTATTAACCATATATGCCTCCTAAATAAATACCTTATTCCCAATTATACTTCAATATTTATGACCAGAGGTGACTAAATTTCTCCGGAAAATTCTTTGTACAGTCGACTAACCGCTATGCTGAACATATCTCCATCCGACCAAGATTCAAAACCAGAAACACTAATGTCTGACATAGCTTGGGTGGCATCAACATTCGCATCATAACACTTGCGCGTTTCGTCTCTTAGCCCGGTGAGAAACTGGAGCTCTGTTTGTGCCATAGACTTATCACCTATCGTTCCGTGGCCTGGCACTATAGTCTCTATATCTAACTTATCAATGTTTTCTATAACGTTGACCCAACTGGCTGGAAATCCATCTTCGGAATATGGCGCTCCAGACCCCTCAGTTACTACATCACCAGAATATATAGCTTTATCATCAGGAAGGTAAACCACGATGTCGCCGGATGTGTGAGCTTTTCCAAAATAGTAAAGTTCAACTCTTTTATTACCTAAATATAGCGTCATGTTTTCGTTGTGAAAGATGACATCGGGTGGAGTTGGTCTGGCATTACGGTGCTCTGCAGCTTGGGCAGGGTCATTCTCATCATATCGGGTAGCAAATCGATTGACGGAGTAGTCCCAGCGTTCAATCATTTCATCTCGACATAAGGCGTGACCAATCACGTTAACTGGCAAATAGTACTCGTTTCCCAAGGAGTGATCTCCATGAAAATGCGTACATATCAAACTACGTATCGGCTTTGAAGTTACCTTCTTCACTTCCGTTTTAACCATATGGGCAAGCTTCTTGGTTTCCAGCCCTTCCACCACTATCACTCCCTCGTCTCCAACTATGAATCCACTGTTGGTAGCTCCTCCTTCGTGAACGATTCCATAAGCATCTTTGCCAATCTCCAGAATTCCACTCTTACCTACTAAACTCATGTCTAAACCTCCCAAAATAATCTAGGTTCATTCCAGGGTTACGATCACATCTTTTCCATCAATACGGACAGGATAAGATTCGATCGATTCCATCGCTGGGCCACTAATTGCAGCACCAGTTTTCACATCAAAAACAGCAATGTGGCAAGGGCACTCCACTAAATTACCCTCTAAGCCACCTCCGTAAAGACTACATCCAGCATGGGTGCAAACACCATTTACGGCAAATATCTCCCCGTCAACGTTCGCCAGCAATATCTGCTCACTTTTGACTTCCACCATAATCATCTGTCCAGGCTCAACATCACCAACTTCAGCTACTTTGAATCCATCAGTCATTATTAATACCCCTATGTCAATTATCTCTGACCCAAAACAATATCAGAACTTTGGGCATGGTACTAGCTAATAAATACAGCCACTATTAAAAATTTAATAAGAGAACTTTGCAACCCATACAATAGCGTCTAACACTAAGCAGTGGAAACATATGTAAATCAAACCAGCCAATGCCAGGTATTTATAGGCAAGGGATCCCGTAACTTCGGCACCATACAAATTCACAATCATCAAGATTAATGAAATTGCGGTAACCCAAAGAGATCCCACCGCAACTACCCACCAGAAAGTATCATGAGATCTAATAAATGCAATTGTTGATGGCATCCACACTGAAGCTCCAGCAAGGAATAAGGCGCACAAAAATATCATAGTGTTAGGCCCAGCCAGGAAAGATGGGATACCCTCTGCAAGCGAAGGGACTCCTAACTTAGATACTATCAAGTAAAAAAACGTGGTGTACCCAACCGCAGCAATCAACATGGAAGTCGTAAACACTACTCTCCAACCACCTTCTATGCCCCCCCATAAAGACTCCATTTGACCTGGGAAAAGATACAGGAATATTGCATATCCTCCAACCACCATAGCTCCGCCTATAACATTGATCAGCGTAAATATCTGAATGTTCGACAAGCTTATGCCTCCGCTAAAACTTCTGAAATTAAAGAGTTTTTTTATAGACCCAAATACTACTACAAATACTTCGAAGTTTAGAAACGCTGTTGTCAGAAGCAACATGATCCGTTTATGAATCTTGCTTGTCGCTCTTTAATACCCTAATGTAATCATGTATGCAAAGACTACCTACCGTCCCCATCCCCATACCTTCTCGATTATATTACGGGTGGGTAATTGTAGCCGCCGGGCTAACCATTAACATGGCTACTGCACCGCTAAACCCAGTTGTGTTCTCCTTTTTCTTAGTGCCTATGAGCGCTTCAACAGGCTGGAGTTTGGGATCTCTGTCATTAGCACTCACGTTTCGCTTAGTCCTTAGCGGATTAACTGCCCCCCTTATTGGAACAACGATCGACAAGTTCGGGCCAAGGTGGCTCGGGATATTGGCCGGCTTTGTCGCTGGCGGCAGTTTAGTCGGACTATTCTTCACACACCAAATCTGGCTCCTATACCTACTATTCGCAATATCCGGATGTGTAGGACTCGGAGGAGGGCCTGGAGGTAATCTCTTAACGCTAGTACCAGTGGCTAAGTGGTTCATCCGACAACGAGGAAGGGCTACTTCCATAGCTACTACTGGAATGGCTGTCGGAACCGTTCTCGCGATACCAGCTACACAATGGATGATTCAGAATTTTGGCTGGAGGGAGGCCTGGGTTGCTTTAGGTGTATTGATGGCCCTAATAATTGTCCCTCTCAGTTTTCTCCTCTTGAGGGGATCTCCATCAGATCTCGGCCTGGAGATTATGGAGTCAAAAGATGAGAAAGCAAAATCCCCCACCTTTTTAGAGGACAATTGGACAGCGAAAGAGGCTCTTAGGCATCCTGTCTCGTGGCTAATACTCACCGCCTACTCCGTTGGAGGTTTCGCCCTAACAGGCGTACTGCTTCACAGGGTAGCCTATTGGGAAAGTTTAGGCATATCGCCAGCGCTAGTGGCGTTTGGCACAGCCCTTGACCCTCTAACTTTTATGTTCTCGGTTGTGCTATTCGGAATTATCGGCGAAAGAGTCAAGCTGCAATATCTCGGTCTATATGGCGGCTTAGTTTTCTCCCTTTCGATGGTTGCAATAATCACATCAACAGGCCAAATCTACTCGATAATAGTCCACAACATTGTTTGGGCTGCAGGAGGTGGCGCATATATCACAACAAACAATCTAATATGGCCTAACTACTTCGGCCGCAAGTTTCTAGGAACTCTCCGAGGTATTGTATTTCCGATACAGGTTGTCGCAACTGGTCTAGGCCCTCCGGTTTACGGCTTCCTCCTAGATTCAGGCGTTGCCCCGAAGACGCTTTGGGTAATTTCTGCCTTCCTTTTTATTATTGCTGGTTTACTATTATTCTTAGCGGCGCCACCAAAACGTAGGATATCGACTATAGAAAAATAATGGACATCTGACTAATAGGAGGTTATTTATGGACCTAGATGGCAAAGTCGCCGTAGTAACAGGCGGTGCATCAGGTATAGGAAGGGCTATCGCGACTGCATTGGCGATAAGAGGCGCTACCATAGCAATAGCTGACGTAGACCAAAGTCTAGCTATGGAAACCTCTCAAGCACTTGAAGCTGAAGATTACGTCACCGGCATTTTTATGTGTGATGTTTCGGATAAGGCGCAAGTGGAACGTTTATTCAACGGTGTCGTAACCACTTACGGACATGTGGACATCCTAGTGAACAATGCCGGCAAGGGCCACAACAGCAAAGTCATAGATTTAACAGAACAGGAATGGGATGCCGTATTAGCAGTTAACTTAAAGGGAGCGTTTTTGTGCTCGCAAGCTGCTGCAAAAAAAATGATGGAACAGGGAAAGGGTGGAAGAATAATAAACATCACATCGACGGCAGGTGAGAATGCAAGGGTCAACAGCGCAGCTTACTCTGCCTCAAAGGCGGGATTGATACAATTCACTCGAACCCTTGCTATGGAACTCGGCGCGGATGGCATAACAGTCAATGCTGTTGGCCCTGGACTGACCCTGCATGAATCACCAATATGGACACCACCCAGTAAAGCATACCAAAAGGCTTTTATCGAACAAACCCCAATAGGGAGAACTGGAACTCCTCAAGATGTAGCACAAGCAGTCACATTTCTTGCCTCTGATGAAGCAGCATACATCACAGGGCAGACAATTTTCGTCGACGGCGGATACTCATCTGGAAAGTTTTCCGTAAGAGACTAGATCATTGCATTGTTAACTTGAAGGGATTTGTTTTCGGTAAACTCACAATATTTGAGGACTTCATATGTTCCAATTGGAAGAAACAAACCTAAAGCCAGATCCGTTCGATCAATTCGATTTGTTGTACAAATACGCACAAAATGAGGGTCAGGAGTCTCCAGAGGCGATGGCTTTGGCAACATCCACGAAGGATGGTTCGCCATCTACGCGATTCGTACTATTAAACGGCGTGTCCGACGGCTGCTTTATTTTCTTTACCAACTACGACAGTAAAAAAGGCGATGATCTGAAAGAAAATCCAAAGGCTGCCCTAGCTATTTACTGGCCAAAGGTTAACCTGCAAATCAGAGCTGAGGGAAATGTGGCATTATTATCCGCGGATCAGTCAAACTCCTACTTTAGTTTAAGGAATAGGGAAAGCCAAATTAGCGCTTGGGCCTCTCAGCAAAGCAAAATAGTGCCCAACAGAAGCTATCTCGAACAAAAATGGAAGGAGTTTGACAGTAAATTTGAGCAGTCCGTCCCAAGGCCGCCGAACTGGGGCGGCTTCATGCTAGAGGCAAAAGTCATTGAATTTTGGCGATCTAGAGAGCATCGTCTTCATGATCGAATCAGATATACTCTCCAAAATAAGGGCCATTGGTGCATTCAACGTCTGAGCCCATGAGGTGAAATTATTCGGGTAGGTAGCTTCGAAATTAATGAGCCATTGCCGTCACTGTACCAACCACACGTGATAGCCTCTTTAGCGCCATGGGTAGATGTTGGAAATTCGGCTTCCATCGCCCTAGACCGACTCGAGGACCACATGGATGCACGTAACTTGACCACACTTGGCAATCCAGGTCGCTTCTTCGATTTTACCAGATATCGACCTACCATCTACTCAGTTGATGGAGAGAGAGAGACTTCCATTCCGAATCTTGAAGTAAGTTACGGCAAAGGTCCTTCAGATACAGATTTCGTATTGATGCGTATGCTAGAGCCACATTTCAACACTGAAGAATACATTGACTCAATAGTGGAGCTCATGGTGTTCCTTGGCGTTACTCGTTTTTGTCGAATTGGAGGGATGTGGTCAGATGTCCCTCACACAAGGCCTCTTCCGGTGATCGCGACTATCAACGGTCAGGACACTGGCCTTCCGGGAACACTGCCAAGACAACAAAGTCAGTATTCCGGCCCCACATCTATAATGAATCTGGTTGGGACGAAAGCGTCAGAAAAAGGAATAGAGGAAGCTAACATCTTGGTAAGGATCCCCTCAATCGCTAGACTAGAGGAAGATTACACAAGTGCTTCCAGGCTTCTGATTACTTTGTGCCATCAATACGGCTTCTCTAACGAGCTTGCGGATAATACCGAGGGCGAGCTTCAATACGAAGAGGTATCTAGGCAGATTGATCAAGACCCAGAATTAAGGCACTACTTGACCGAATTGGAGCAAACTTACGATTCCTGGATAAAATCGGATAATGCTAGCCCACTGGGTCCTCCGCATTCATTTTCTTCAGGCTTAGAGCACCTACTAGACGATTTCGAAGACCTTTTGTAAGAAACGCGGCGTTAATCAGATTCTAAATCATTATCTTTGTAGATCTTAGCCCGTTTCGCGTAGTTTATAGCTCGAGTTCTAATTAACTCTTCATGCCTTTCTTCAATCTCGCTTCTTGGCCTTGCAGGAACCCCAGTCACTACAGTGCGTGCAGGAATTTTCATTCCATCTAGTACTACGGCTCCGGAACCAACGATTGAAAGTTCACCAACCTCTACCCCTTCGTTTACCGTAGCTCCATTTCCAACTAGGCAATTATCTGCCAAATAACGCCCGTGCCACAAAACATTATGACCTATTGTTACTCCACTGCCGATCGTAGCACTCGAGTCAGAATGGATCACACTGTTATCTTGTATATTAGTGTTACTGCCCACTACGATCTTCCCATTGTCTGCACGAATAACGGCGCCAGGCCACACGCTTGAATTTTCACCAATTTCCACATCTCCTACTACATAAGCTGTCTCACTAATAAAAGCCGTCGAATGCACTTTAGGTGATTTACCTTCCAAGCTTCGTATCATCGTTACCTCCCAGAAAATAGTTACGGTAAATTAATAATAGACTATGGCTTCTGAGTAAACCCTAATCAGCCATTAATTTCTACAAAGGAATATATCTGGCCTGCTAAGATCACGTCTTTTAAATCTCTGGTCGCAGCTTATGCCATTCCGTAGCCTGTTCATAAGCATAAGCAACTTGCAGAATAGTAGCATCCCCCATTTGAGGTCCAATAATCTGCAAACCCACCGGCAACCCTCGTGATAAACCACATTGCACAGAGATACCAGGCAACCCGGCAATATTCACTGGTATTGTCAGCACGTCACTTAGATACATCTGCAGCGGATTTGCAGTCTTCTCTTGCATCTTAAACGCAGGAGTGGGAGATGTAGGAGTAACCAAAACGTCATATTTTTTGAACGCTTCACTAAACTCTTCCGATATCAGAGTCCTTACTTTCAAAGCTTTCAGATAGTACGCATCGTAGTAACCGGCCGAGAGTGAGTAAGTTCCCAACATTATTCGCCTCTTAACCTCCGGCCCGAATCCTTGTTGGCGTGTATTTTCCAGTTCTGACCACATGCTCCCAGAGCTGTGGTCAGAGTAGCCATATTTCACACCATCATATCTTGCAAGATTAGCTGAACACTCGGAAGGCGCGATAATATAGTAAACAGCCAAAGCATAAGTCGTGGATGGCAAAGATACTTCCCAGTCAACAGATGCACCCAAAGATTGTAATACTTCTATCGCTTTGCGCGTAGCTTTATCTACTTCAGAATCTATCCCATCGACGAAATACTCCTTAGGTACTCCAATTTTCATTCCCTTAATGCCGCTACCAAGACCTTTCGTGAAGTCCTGCTTTGGTACAGGGATCGATGTAGAATCCTTGGGGTCATGCCCAGATATTGCAGTCAGTAGCATGGCGGAGTCAGTAACCTCGCGGGTTATCGGACCTATTTGATCAAGAGAAGAAGCAAACGCAACTAGACCGTACCTACTGACCAAACCATACGTGGGCTTCATGCCAACTACCCCACAAAACGCTGCAGGTTGGCGAATACTTCCACCTGTATCAGATCCCAACGCTCCCATGGATTCACCAGCTGAAACAGCGGCGGCAGGGCCTCCGCTGCTTCCCCCGGGGACTCGCTCAAGATCCCAAGGGTTATAAGTACTATGAAAAGCAGAGTTTTCAGTGGAAGATCCCATCGCAAACTCGTCCATATTGCCCTTACCCATAACTACAGCATGTTCACTTTCCAAGCGATCTACAACTGTAGCACTGTACGGAGGAACGAAATCTCTGAGCATTCTTGAAGAGCAGGTGGTGGTTATACCCTTCGTACACATGTTGTCCTTTATTTGAAGAGGAATGCCAGTCATTAAAGAGGCGCGTCCCTGAGATATTGCTAAATCCGCATTCTTAGCCTGATCAATAGCAACTTCAGGGGTCACCTTAACAAAAGCCTGCACTCTAGGTTCAACCGCATCTATACGATCGATAAAAGCCTTTGTAATTTCAACAGAGGAAACTTCACGCGCATCCAGCAGCGCACGCGCCTCTTTAATAGTCAGCTCGTAGAGTTCATTCTGCAAAATTTATTTTCCCTCAGTTCGACTCACTGAATTCCGAAGCTAATATTGTCGGAGCAGTTTAATGATAATCAATGCGAGATATTAAGCGTGCTCTATTCCAAAACTGCCTTGATGCGAAAATAGTCCCCCTCGCGACGTGGGGCGTTAGCCAGAACATCTTCCTTATCCAAACCAGGTTCAACTTTATCTTCACGCATTACAGTATGGTTGGTAACCGATTGATTAGTCGGGGGCACTCCATCGGTTTGAATAGTCTCCAACATTTGGAAATATCGCAAAATATCGTCTAATTGGGAACGGTACGATTCCAACTCTTCTGGCTTCATAGCCAATCTTGCTAACAGAGCAACGTGACGTACTTCATCAGATGTGAGCGCCATAGAATCTCCTTGGACGTAACTTGCGATAGTCTAACAAACAGGTACTATCTAAACAACAGGCATCGGATCTCCCCAAATCACCAAAACGGTGACGAGACAGGTTATTTATTTCACGAATAACTTTCAGTCATTCGTTTGTTCTTTTCTATCTCGATGATTCTATCGATCTCAATGACGACGTCTTCAACTCTATTCTCGTAATTAACAACTACGTAATCAAATTCATTCCGTAGCAGCATTTCACTATTTGCGGTTTCAATACGACGCTGCAGATCTTCTTCTGTCTCTGATTTTCGTTCTCGCAATCTCTTACCCAACTCTTGAGCGCTAGGGGGTGCTATAAATATTAGGAGAGCATTACCAATTTTGGATCTCAATGTCCTTGCTCCTTGGACATCGGTTTTCACTATTACATCCATCCCCACGTTCATTGCCTCATCTGCCTGACTTTTTGGTACCCCATACCATCTTCCATAAACTTCGGCTGATTCCAAGAACCCTCCTTCTTGATACGTCTCAGCATACTCGTCAGCAGACATGAAAAAGTAATCTATGCCATCTCTTTCGCCTTCCCGTTTGGACCTGGTAGTCGCAGTGACAATATAGTGCCGTGGGCGAGGGAGAAGTTTCATTTGTTGTAGAACAGTATCTTTCCCCACTCCGGAAGGTCCTGAGATAACAACCATTAGTGGGATTTTAAAATTAGCCGACATAGATCTACACAGATGGTCCTTTCATAAGCAACTGAATATCATTCCAGAAAGTCGGATATGAAACACCTGCCGATTCAGAGCCAGCGATTTCGGTTTCACCATTAGCCAGCAACCCAGCTACCCCTAGAGTCATTGCAAGCCTGTGATCACCATGACTCCAACCAGATGCTCCACTTAACATACCAGTTCCTTTAATCTCCATTCCATCCTTCAGTTCCTTTAAGTTTCCACCGAATCGACTCAGTTCAGTGACAGTAGCTTTTATACGATCTGACTCTTTGACCCGCAACTCAGCAGCGTCTCGAATAATTGTGGTCCCATGCGCAAAACAAGCGGCAAGCGATATGACTGGTATTTCATCTATTAGGCGTGGGACTAAGGCACCTGAAATTTCAATTGCCTTAAGATTGCTAGATTCCGCCATTATGTCGGCTACTTCCTCTCCGCCTTCAAAGCGGCGATTCAGTATAGTTAATTGCCCTCCCATAGATTGTAGGGCATCTATGACCCCGGTTCTGGTCGGATTTATGCCCACGTTTAGGACAGTTATTTTTGCAGAAGGATGACAAATAGCTGCTACGAGCCAATACGCGGCGGAGCTGGTGTCAGTCGGGACGCGCACGTCAACAGATCTCAAGTCTCCGGTTGGGTTTAATTTAATAGTCAGCTCTTTCTCAGACAATGAGGCCCCCATATCCTCCAGCATCCTCTCGGTATGGTCACGCGACTGGGCGGGCTGATGTAGAATGGTTTCACCATCAGCATAAAGCCCAGCGATAATGATGCTGGACTTCAACTGAGCGCTAGCTACTGGCATGGTGTATTCGATGCCAGTCAACCTTCTACCGCTTATGGATAACGGAGCCCTAGTATTGTCATGCCTGCCATGAATTCGTGCACCCATTTTCTCAAGTGGCTTGATAATCCGGTCCATGGGGCGAGACCGAAGAGATTTGTCACCAGTGATCACGCTGAAAAATGGCTGGGCAGCTAGCAAACCTGAAACCAATCGCATGGTGGTTCCACTATTACCTGCATTAAGAACATTTACAGGCTCAGTTAAGCCATGAAGTCCTTGCCCTATAATCTTAAAACACTCATCTGCATTACTGATTGGACAATTTACATGCCGACTGATATCTGCACCTAAACCTCGCAAGCATCTAAGCATCGAGCTCCTATCATCGCCAACACAAAAATTGGACACGTGACCGATCCCGGTAGCAATAGAGTTGAGAAGAGAGGCACGGTGTGATATGGATTTGTCGCCAGGAGGTGACAAAATTCCACTAAGGCGTTTGGGAGAGGATATTGTCCGATTCATTATCGTTTACGCTGATGGGGCTTTCGCTTCTCAGCCCGTTCCTGCTGAGAGCTTAATATATCTTGGTATCTTTCCCTAAGCCTAGATCCGACTAGCATATCCATCATTTGATCCCCGAAAGACGGTAGTTCCGGACGCGACAAATCTTCATCTTGATCGTCACTACCAGATTCGAATTTTCTTAGCCATTTCTCCCTGGCTTCCCAAGCCTTAGCAAAAGTATCTCCAAGTTTTTCAAGACCGTTTTCATCAACTGTGTTCCCAACCATTTCACGAATTTCCTGCAGCGCTATAAGTACTCTATCGATCCAATACAGCAAACTTTCCCTGTTGGTCACAGATATATCTAAATTCATTACTGGATCGCCTGAAGCAAGTCTCGATACATCACGAAAGCCTGTAGCCGCCAGCTTGCTCATCTCTCTCCATGACGAGCTGCTAGAGGTAGCCGAAACCAATGCAGTGGACATAATGATCGGTAGATGACTAACTGCCGCGACATAGCTGTCATGTTCTTCAGCGTCGACGAAGTAAGGTTTTGCACCCAACAAATCAACTAATCCTATTACAGCATTCACTGCACCTTCACTGGCACCTTTACCAGGAATAACAGCATAGCGCGCATTCTGAAACAGGTCAGCTTCGGCAGCCGATACACCAGAAATTTCTTTCCCAGCCATTGGGTGACCGCCGACAAAGCTGACCTCTTCAGGCAGATAGTCTTCTGCCCATTTCATTATTTCCACTTTAGTGCTACCCGTATCAGTCACAATACAACCTGGAGAGAGCAAGTCGGAGATAGTTTTCATCATGTCCCTTATTGCTAGCACAGGTGTAGCCAAAATAACCATCTTCGCGTCTTTTAGCGCATCGTCTAATTTCCAATGTGCCTTATCTACAGCCTTAAGTTTTTGAGCCTTTCGGCCCGCATTCAAGTCTCGGTCATAACCAGACACATAAATCCTGTCTGATGCGTTTTTCTTCAACCCAAAGCCTATAGATCCACCAATCAAGCCTAGTCCAATAATAGTTATCTTATCCACAAAACCTCCCTATTGTGACTGCTAACCCATTAGAACCTCTCCAACAATCACAATGCTAAGGTAGTTTATCACAGGGCTAATGAGACCACTTATGATCCCAATTCCGAAAACTATGTCCGCCATTATAGCCACTATCAGAACCGTCTGGCCGTATTTCTGTAACCTTTCAAGCGTGTTTGCCAAGGACCTCGGCAACAAACCCAAAGCTACCCCTGAGCCATCCAGTGGCGCCAACGGTAGCAAATTGAATACACCCAGCACTATGCTGAAAAGAACTATCGTAGCAACAATATGTGACAGAATTAGCTCTGCGCCAAATCCAGAAAATCGCGATGGGAATAGAATGGCAGGCCACGCAATTAGTCCCAGCTTCATCGGTATCGCAAAAATCACGGCTGTAAGAATATTGGAGATCGGGCCAGACGCGGATACCACCGCCATTCCTTTTCTCCCACCAAGGAGCGCGTGTTGATTTACTGGTACCGGCTTTCCCCAGCCAAAACCAATCAAAAAAAACAGGATTAACCCTGTAGGTTCAATATGGCGAAAAGGGTTTAGTGATAATCTGCCTAGTCGCTTGGAAGTGCTATCGCCAAGTAGGTACGCTAGTAATGAGTGACTACACTCGTGGAGTGTTATCACAACCAGTAAGGCAATCGCAACTATTGAAGCAATGGCAGGAAAAACCAAGAAAAATGCTTTCGAGTCATAAAAGAGTAAGTCAAGGTAACTTAAAAGCATATCTAAGCCTTAATCTGCCATCTACAGAACTGAGCGTTGAGATTAACCCGCTGGTTTTCTAAAAATCATCGTCCAAATCCTCATCCTCCTCATGCTGGTGAGATGCCGATTGGACGTTTTCCATTTGCCTTGATAGCGATAGACCAGGTTTATGATCATGTTTAGGTTTCCGAGGAGGCAAACTGTCGATGTTTTCGCGCAGTTTGCCAATTGTACCGACGCCAGTCTTTTCAAAATCAGCTAATACCCCATCTACGCCTAAATCCCTTAGCTGCTCCAGTTCTCTAGGCTCAAGAGGAGAGTTCCATTCAATAAGCATATATCTACTCATAGCTGAACGAACGTTAGATATCTGTAATAAATCTGTTAATGAGAGCGGTCCTTCCGAGTTAGGACACCTCAGTATCAGTATATCTACGGGTAAATCCTCAAGTCCACGCATTAAAGCCTCATCTAAGTCAGGGCTTATCACCAATGCCCTCGACACATCCCCGTCCCCGATGGAATTAACACGAGTTTGGTCAAGGTAGACTACAAGAAAGTCTCCGCCGTTTTTCTTGACAACATTAATCTGATCACCATTGTCCGCTTCAAAGGCTATCCCGAGAATATATTCCTCAGCTTTCTTAGATTTTGTTGTACTTTTAGCCTTGGTTAATCCGTTTTCATTGACAATAATCGCATCAGAGAACGAAGCGACTTTACTGAATCCCTGCTTACTAACAGCACTCGTCCAACTGACAAGCACCATTGTTGAGCCTTGCTCCAAGTCCGACCTCTGGCCAAACCCAAGAACTCTAACTGGAACTTTTGTAACTTCTTCTAATCTGTCTAATAATTTGCCCATGAATAAACCGTTACCAGTGAAATGTGTGACAATTCTAGGCTATTGGATTCCGACCTTCAACTAATTGAGTGCTTTTTAAATACATAATCACCAGTATTAGCTAATCTGGGTATACAATCTGTACAAGTTCACTAGCTTTCCGGGCTTTCGAGCGTGCATCCTCAAGATCTACTCCCTTAGCTAAACAAACCGCCATGCGCCTATAGGGGCGTGAGGACGGCTTTCCAAAAATCCTCACATCCACCCCAGGAATTTTCATAGCATCTTCAACACCGAAATATTCAACATTATCAGAATCCCTGTCAGCCAAAACCACGTGGCTTGCAAAAGCACCATTCACATTGATTTCTGGAATCGGGAGTCCAAGTATAGCCCTAGCATGTATGTCAAATTCGCTTAGATTCTGTGAAACAAGGGTCACCATACCAGTGTCGTGTGGCCTGGGCGATAACTCGGAAAAGATGACCTCGCTACTCGTGACAAACATTTCCACTCCAAATATCCCGGTGCCACCCAAATTGCTCGTCACAAGTTCTGCAACATTTTGTGCCTCTGCGAGTAAATCATCGTCCATTTCCACAGGCTGCCAAGACTCCTGATAATCGCCGCGCTCTTGCCTGTGACCTATCGGTGGGCAAAAGAGAGTCTTCCCATCCTTCTGCCTAACAGTCAAAAGTGTTATCTCATAATCAAAATCTATGAACTCCTCTATAATCACACGCTCTCTATCTCCACGCATCCCTGAACCGGCGTAGTCCCAAGCTCGTGCGATATCTCCTTCATCAGCAACGATACTTTGGCCCTTTCCCGAACTACTCATTACGGGCTTCATGACAACCGGATATCCAATAGCTCGTCCAATTTTAGTACATTCGTTCTGCGACTCTGCATAGGCAAATCTAGCAGTTCTGACACCAAGGTCATTAGCGGTCAAATCACGAATCCAGTCCCGGTTCATAGTAAAATTGACGGCCCTAGCCGATGGAACTACCTGCATGCCCTTTTCCTCAAAATCGAAAAGGACTTCCGTCCTTATAGCCTCTATTTCAGGCACGATTATTTGTGGCTGATATTTCAGAATGGTGCTTGTGAGGGCATCACTATCAAGCATATTTATCGTTACATATTCATCCGCAACCTGCTGCGCTGGAGCGTTATCATAACTGTCACAAGCTATTACATGACAACCCAATCTCTTGGCACTGATAACAAACTCTTTGCCCAACTCTCCTGATCCGAGAAGCAATATCTTGACCGGTAGGCGCATTATGTCCACCTTTTATAGGAAAACCCAACTATTGAGATCAGGCACAATCCAAGCATAATTAATCCCAGCGGTCAAGCCTGGTACAAGAATGCCTCCAAAAAATACATCTTTATCCAAAAGGTGTCTGATAGAGATGAGACGTTGGGGTTTATTGGCCATAAACAAGGTACTATCGTCCACGTTCCAATTCCTGCTAACATGAGGGGTAACTTCTAACCTCTAAGGCAATCGAAATGGCCGAGTTCAACATAGGGCAGGCAGTCTTGGGCATCCCCTTACGCGAGGGTATAATTGCCGTTGGCATCCTGTTGGTTTCTATCATCGCAATGTGGGCGGCACATCTAATCCTTAACAGAATTGCTAAAGGCCTGACTCAGCGTCAACGCAATCAGTTCGGCGTAAGGCTAATCAATGCAATCTCTAGGCCAATTCTTCTGCTAGTCTTCATCCAAGGATTGATTGTAGCCACAACAGTTATCAGCGTTCTTGATCCTTTCAGAAACCAGCTCAGATCAATGTGGTCCGTTGCAGTTATAGCTCTACTTGCACTGACCCTAGTTCGATCGATGCGTGAGTCATTAACTTGGTACGCCCGATATGTAGCACCACGAGACAAGAGTGGCCCATTGGACAGCAGATTGGTAGGTCCTCTGCGACGATTCCTGACCCTGACAATCTATGCCTTAGCCGGAATGCTGATTCTTGACCAACTAGATATCTCGATAAGCCCTCTAATTGCAGGGTTAGGCATTGGAGGTTTAGCGGTGGCTTTAGCACTACAACCCACGCTCAGTAATCTCTTTGCAGGCACCTATCTTGTTTCGGACAAAGTAATTAGCCCTGGCGATTTCATAGAACTGGAAAACGGACTAACGGGTTACATATCAGAGATCGGTTGGCGGAGCACTCGCATACGTACTCCATTCAACAATATGGTGATAATACCAAACTCTAGGCTTGCCGACAGCATTCTGACAAACTACTACGGTCCATCGATGGAAATTGGCGTGATCGTTGAGTGTGGCGTGAGTTATAGCAGTGACATGTCAAATGTCGAAGCATTGGCCTTGGAGGCCGCTAAGGAAGTTGTGACTGAACTTCCCGAAGGCCTAGACAGTGCCGATCCGTGGTTTGGATACAGCAAATTTGGCGAATCAAACATAGACTTTTGGGTGTGGGTTACCGCCAAGGATCGACTTTCCTCATTTAAACTCAAGTCAGAGTTGATGAAACGACTTCACCAAAAATTTAACGAGCATCACATCGAAATAAACTACCCTGTGCGAAAATTAATCCAGGAGGTAGGTGGCGCCACTAAATCACTCTAATGACTTTCCTGCTGATATTCCTAATAACTGTGACGCTAATATTGCTAATCAGCCTCCCTTTACATGTCTTCATGCGCAAATTGTCCTTTACTCGAACCCTATTGGATCCGCGTTTCTGGCTATCAACCATCCTCGTATCCGTCGTACTGGCCTCAATAGTAACTTCTACCTCTCAATAAACAAACGGACCTACCAAACTCCGAACATACAGTAGCTTTGCGTACCCTTTGTTTCCCCGAATTATCGCAATACGTTACGTCCCACTAAGGATAAACCCGAAGCACAAATGACTGCAGATGCTAAGTCTACGGCTAAATTGAAATAATCAATTAAATAACGTATTATACTATTTAGCACATTCTTACGCAGTCATCTGCATAATTTCACGCATACATCTACATATTTTATATAATATGCCAGCACGAAAAGATACCTATTGGGAACAACGATTTAAGTCACTTAAGGCCAATAACCCATCTTGGGGCGCTAGGCGCATTAGAGAAGCATTACAAAACTCAATCTCAGAAACCCGAAAAGATGGCTCTCCAGGCGAAAGATGGATCGGGAACCTGATCAAGCGACTGAAAGACAGTCCAACTTGGCTGGAAGAAGAACGAATGTATCGCACATTCCACTGGCCAGAATCCATGAATAACGGTGACTTGCCTTGGGAAGCATCGAGTAGCGGACTAGAGCTGTTGCAATTCCTAGACCAAGAAACTAGAGGTTTGAGTGAGCGCCCTCCAGTTATGCTTGTAAAGTGGTTCTGGAAAATTACTCAAGTAATTCCGCGATTAGCTGTAAGGAATCGGTTTCTTTCAGCTGTACTCTTGTCAACTGGAGAATTGTACGACCGGTCGACGTTCTTCCGCGAAATCGAGTGGTGGTTGGCTTATCAGCCATGGGAAGGCGAAACCCAAAAAAGCATCTATACCCTAGCTGTTTCACGGCCAGACGGAGCAATTCCTAAATACCTAAATCAATTATATTCTCAACTTGAAAAGGATATTCACGAATTACTAGAGGGAAATTCAAGCTGGTTTTGGGAAGTCGAGTCGATTATTACAAAACACCGTGTGATGGCATAAGAATTTCTTTAGGCAAGAAAAGATTTAGCATTTGAAATCAAAATATTCATGCAAGCGAGCGGGGATAGGAAACAAATGAAATGGAATAATGAAAAGGTTGCAGTAATAACTGGGGCAGGATCTGGAATTGGTAGAGCTTCTACACTTGCTCTGTTAAGAGCCGGGTATGCAGTCAGTCTGGCAGGCAGGCATTTGGAAACACTGGAAGAAACTCTAAGCATGGAAGGGGGGATGGGATCCCGTGCGGTACTCATAGAAACGGACGTAAGAGACTACTCATCTGTAAAAGAGCTGTTCTCCAAGACATACGCTACTTTCGGCAGAATAGACATTCTATTCAATAATGCCGGCGTTGGCGCCCCGTCCATTCCATTCAGCGACCTTTCACTTGAACAGTGGACAACTGTAATAGAGACAAATTTGACTGGGGCTTTTTTATGCGCACAGGAGGCTTTCAAAATAATGATGGCTCAAAATCCGATGGGAGGCCGAATTATCAACAACGGTTCAATATCTGCCTATGCTCCACGCCCAAATTCAGCTCCCTATACTTCGACGAAGCACGCAATCACTGGTTTGACGAAATCGATTTCACTTGACGGGCGAAAATACAACATAGCATGCAGTCAAATAGACATTGGCAATGCTGAAACAGATTTGACCTCACCTATGCGAAATGGAATATTGCAGCCTTACGGATCTACTGAAATAGAACCTACATTTGAAGTAGAATATGCAGCAAATGCTGTGCTATTGATGGCTGATCTTCCATTAAACACCAACGTGCAATTCATGACGCTCATGGCCACGGCAATGCCATACATCGGTAGGGGCTAATTAAATTGAAAACAATCGTTTACGAAAGATATGGCAACCCTGATGTACTTCAAATAAAGGATCTAGAAACGCCTGTTATTAAAAGTAACGAAGTGCTTATAAAGGTCCGTGCATGCTCAGTTAATCCTATCGATTGGAAAATCCGAAAGGGCTTTCTCCCAGGAAGATTACTTTTAGGGCTTTTCAAACCCAGAATGCGAATACTTGGATTTGATATGGCTGGAATTGTTGAATCAATTGGCAAAGACGTGTCTCTCTTTTCTGATGGAGACGAAGTCTTCTGCGGAACAATGGGAGGCAGCTACGCAGAATATGTAGCTATTCCAGAAACTGCTGCCATAACATTGAAACCGGCCAATATGACATTCGAAGAGGCTGCCGCAGTACCATTAGCGGCTGTTACTGCCCTGCAAGCCCTTCGTAACAAAGCAAATATCCGCAACGGCCATCAGGTGTTGGTCCATGGTGCCTCCGGCGGAGTGGGTACTTTCGGTGTACAGATTGCCAAAGCGTTAGGTGGTGAAGTGACCGGCGTTACAAGTACACACAATCTTGAGTTAGTAGCATCTCTTGGTGCCACAAAGGTGATTGATTACACCAAGGAAGACTTTGCAACAAACGACCAGACTTACGATATCGTTTTTGATGCGGTTGGGAAAAGCTCCTTTTACCATTATAAAAGTTCGCTAACCCAAAATGGGGTTTACGTAACTGCAACTCCGCGTATTAGCGACGCGATACCGATAATATGCACGTCCATGGGAACCGGGAAAAAATCTAAGACGCTACTGACTAATGCGAATTCTGACGATTTGATTTTCATAAGAGATCTTGTCGAAACCGGACAGCTACGATCAATAATTGACAAACGCTACGAATACAATCAAATAGTTCAAGCTCACCAATACGCAGAAAAAGAGCACTCTAAAGGCAAAGTGATCATTGCTTTCTAAGGAAAAAGTTGCAATACGACCGAAATTAAGAAGTCTTCCCACTGCCTGTGTACACCTGCCCGTAGTCGTCATGGTTTTTTCTCTAAGAAAGAGGCGCTCGCATCAGCTGCGCCCTCAATAAACTGTTCCTTTTTAGGTACGGTTTCAATTTCCTCAGATGTTCAAATGGGAGAAGGTCAAATTTACACTCACCATCCGTCTAAATTATCGGATGCCGCGTGTGCCACTCTGTGGCCTGCTCATAAGCATATGCAACGCGATAAAGTAGCGGTTCCTGCAATCGCTGGCCATGGAGCATTAGCCCGATTGGCCACTTGTCGTTATTCCCGAAGCCGCATGGCACGGACACGGCCGGGTGGCCGCACACGCTGGCCATACCGTTGCGCCAGACAGCTCGGGAGCGGGCGGGAACAGTCCTGCCTCGAATGGTGGCTGTCTCGGCGTCCCAGGCGTCGCCGTAGGTGCTGCCCGTAGGCATAGCGATGACATCTACTTCCTTTAGTACTGCGTCCACCTCCTGCTTAACGTGGGTGAGCTTCAAAACGGCCTGGAAGTGGTCTTTCAAAGGTCTTTGCAGGGATGCCTCCAGATTCGCGCGCACCTCTGGCCAGGCAGCCATTTGCTCCTCAGTAAAATTCTCCAAATAATAGAGCGCTCCGCCACCGCCTGCGGCCTGCATTAGGGCGCGAGACTCGCCAGCGAGTGGAACTCTCACCTCGATAATCGAAGCACCTAATTCTTCAAGAACACCAATAGCACGGCGAACCACCAGTTCCTCCTCCTCGCTCAGCCAGTCCTTCCAGACCCAGTTGTCCGCCGGCACACCAATGCGCATGCCTTTGATCCCATCCCTGAGCCATGCTCGGTGATCGTACCTGGGTTCGTTGACGCTCGCAGGATCCTTAGGATCGTACATCCCTAAAATATCCATCATGATGGCATTGTCCTCTACAGTCTTCGTCAATGGTCCAGCCTGGTCGCACGTCAAAGGGGATGCCTTGACACCAAATCCACTAATGCGGCTTTGAGTCGGCCGCATACCCACGAGGCTGCTGTTGCTGGCAGGATGACGCACCGAGCCTCCAGTATCCGCTCCTATAGAGGCTAGGCCCATTGATGCTGCTGTTGCTGACCCTGACCCACTGCTCGACGTCCCCGGGCTTCTTGTGGGGTCCCAGGCATTGCGGCAGCCCACAGGACCGCCGAGATCCCGTTCGATCCCGATTCCAGGGTCCACCTTGCCCATCAGTATGCCTCCGGCCTCCTTAAGCAAGGTATGGATCGTGGAGCTCTCGGTGGGCATGTAGTGCTGAGCAGGATCCCGAGGGCCTTCAAAGGTAGTTGGAACCCCCTTGACGTCGATCCAGTCTTTTAGAGTGTACGGTATGCCATGAAACGGGCCTCGATAGGCTCCGTGCATAATTTCCTTTTCAGCCTCCTTGGCCTGCATCAATGCGTGCTCCGGAGTCGGCGTTATGAAGGAGAACAGAATAGGCTGGAGCCTTTCCATCCTTTGAATGGTGGCCTCGGTTAACTCTCTGGGCGAGATCTGCCGTCGCTGAATTTGAGAGGCGAGGTTGGTAATAGTAGCGTTATCCAAATCTAGGTTGGTTGTCGTCACGTTTCCCTCCAATGGCTTCACTAAGTTTAGCGTTTAGGTAGATCAGCGGCCCCGCAGCCTGGGATCAAGTACATCCCTCAGGGCGTCTCCGAAAACGTTGACTGCGAAAACCAGCAAAGTAAGAGAGAATCCTGGAAACAGCACAATCCACGGTGATGTGGTGAAAAAGCGCATCGCCTGACCGCTAAGCAGACCTCCCCAAGACAATGCGCCTGGAGTCCCGATTCCCAGGAAGCTGAGTGATGCTTCGATGAGGATAGCGGAACCTATCAGGCCAGAGGCGATGATAATCAGCGGGGCGAAAGTGTTGGGCATCACGTGTCTGAACATGATCCGGATATCTGTGGCCCCGATAGCCGTAGCAGCTTCCACGTAAGGCATTTGTTTTATGCTGAGTGAGGTCGAGCGCACCACGCGGGTAACCCGCGGGCTGAAAACGATGACCAATGCCACCATAACATTATTTATTGAAGCACCAAAGGCAGCCACCAAGGCCAATGCGAGCAGCAGTGATGGAAAAGCAGTTAACGCATCTACGAAACGCTGGATAGTTAGGTCGTATTTGCCCCCTATATATGCGCTGGTGACCCCGAGAACTGCCCCAACAACAGCGGCGCCCAGCATACTGGCCAGACCGATATATATCGAGATTCGGGATCCCAAAACGATTCTGCTGAACAGATCCCTTCCCAAAAAGTCAGTACCTAACCAGTGCTCCCCGCTTGGGGGCAGCAATCGATCCCGCGCATATGTAGCCGTCGGGTCATGAGAAGCTATTAGTGGGGCGGCGATGGCAACAAGAAAAAAGAGGACCATCAAGAATAGTCCCGCGCCACCCAACGGTTTGTAACGCATGAAGCGAGCAATGGATCGCAGCCACTGACGCCAATTACCCTTTCGAGTCTGGGGCAGACTTAGTTCAACTTGCGAGTCCTGCTTAACAATACCGGTCACGCCGTCTCCTTTTCGAGTGTTGGGGCCTCCCGAACTACTCATAACGGATTCTAGGGTCTAACCAAGCGTAGGTTAGATCCACTAATAAGTTGACCACAAGAGCAAGAACTGCAAAATAAATGATATAGATTTGGATCATTGGCAGGTCTCGCGAAAGAAGGGCGGCGACCAATCCTCCACCAACACCCGGAACACTGAATACTGCCTCTATGACCACCGTTCCCGACAGCAATGCACCAACCTGGAATCCGAAGGTGGTCACCACAGGCAAAAGTGCGTTCCGTACTGCATGTCGCCAGATTACAATCGTATTAGATAAGCCTTTAGATCGTGCCGTACGCACGTAGTCGTCTCCTAAGACTTCCAAAAGTTGTGTTCGCATCATACGCAGCAACAACCCATTACTTGCAAATCCTAGGGCTAACGCCGGGAAGACCAGCTGCTGGATGCTAACTACCGGATCGACCCACATGTGGGAAAAGCCCACAGGAGGCATCCAACGGAATATCGTAGAGAGCCCAAGGATAACGAGAAGGCCAGCGAAAAAGCTAGGTGTGGCTAAGCCCA
>Ga0114996_10002552_pt1 | contig 23548 bp, 23 predicted proteins | sample ArcticOcean_MG_C_4_FD_87039 | JGI IMG/M metagenome (GOLD analysis project Ga0114996, IMG submission 87039) | Marine microbial communities from western Arctic Ocean - ArcticOcean_MG_CB4_134 | ecosystem: Environmental > Aquatic > Marine > Oceanic | place: Arctic Ocean: Canada Basin | collected... | reverse complement strand
CTGTGCGAGGTCTGCGTCAGCCCTGCCGGGAGCGCTTCACGGCGACCACTTCGGCGGCGATGCTCAAAGCGATTTCCGCCGCCGTCTCCGCCCCGATATCGAGGCCGACCGGGCCCTTGATACGGTTGATGGCCGCGTCGTCGAAGCCGGCCTCTCGCAGTCGTTCGCGGCGCTTGCCGTGTGACTTGCGACCGCCGAGCGCGCCGATATAGGCGACCGGAGAGCGCAGGAAATAATGCAGCGCCTGGTCGTCGATCTTGGGATCGTGGGTCAGCACCACGGCATAGGTCTCATCGTTGAGGTCCCAGTCCTCGAGAACCTCCTCGGGCCATCTGGCCAGCAGCTGCGAAGGTTGCACGGGAAAACGCTCTGGCGTGGCGAACACCCGACGCGGGTCGATGACGACGGTGTCGATCTCGAGTTGCCGGACGAACTGAACGAGCGGGATGGAGAGATGTCCGGCGCCGATGATGATGAGCTGGTCGCGACGGGGAAAGACCTGGATGAAGACCCGTTCGCCGCCCAACTCGGCCACGGCGCTCTGACGAGCTTCGTACGCCTTGAGCGCAGCGCCGCGGGCCGCAGCGGTGAGCGCTCCCCATTCTCCGGTAACCGTCCCCTCGTCGTCGACGAGGAGAGGGTGAGACCCATCAGTCGACGCGGAGAGCCGCGTCAGCAGAACGGCGGGCTTGTTGTCATTGACCCTGGCTCTGAAGGCCTCCCAGACAGATTGTGTCGCCGGCAGCGGTGAGAGACAGGGACTCCTTTCGAGCAGTACGGTGACCTCGCCGCCACAGGACAGACCAACGGAAAAGGCCGTCTCGTCATCGACGCCGTAGGTCAGCTGCTTCGGAGTCCCGGTTTCGAGAACCGCTTTTGCCTCCTCGATGACGTCACCCTCGATACAGCCGCCGCTGACCGAGCCGGCGATTTGCAGGTCTTTGTCGACGAGCATGGCGGCACCGACTCCCCGCGGCGCTGACCCCCAGGTCTCGACAACCCGCGCCAGGGCAAACTCCCGTTTCTCCGCCTCCCACTGCAGCAGCTGCTCCCAAACGTCGCGCATCTGGCTCCTCTATCAGTCCTTTGTCGGCCCCTGGTTCCCGATGGGTGCACCATCCGGCAGCCCTGCAATATAGACGCCCCGCGCTCACCCCTCAATCCGGTGAACCTTTGGCCAATCCATCGTAAGGTGTTAACAATCCATGACTTATCACTTGACCGTAAACGGCTCCTGGACGTCGCCGTTGGCAGCGATTGACAGTCCCTTCAGAGCTTCTATATAATAGCCCCCCGTAGGAGTTGAGGCTGAGGTCGCACTCCGGGAACAGCTCTATGCTGTGCAGCCGTCGCTGTGCGGTCTCACCCCTCGCCTGAGGAGCCCCATGCATCTCGATGGCTCTCACAGATTCGACGCCGGACAGCAAGTTGTCTGGGACCTGCTCACCGATCCCGCGGTGCTGACCCGGGCGACTCCCGGCGTCAAAGAACTGCAACTCCTGGATGGGGAGGGCAGCAGGTATCGAGCCATCTTCGACATCAAGATGGGGCCAATCAACTCCGGTTTTGACGGCACCCTCGAGGTCGCGGACCAGGTGGCGCCCGCAAGCTATCGCCTCCTCGTCGAGGTCGACAGTAAGATTGGCGCGGTGTCGGCGGAGGGGTTGTTCAACATCCAGGCGGATGGTGACGGCACGGTCGTCGCCTTCCAGGGGGACGCGAAGATGAGCGGCGTCCTGGCGCGCATGGGTCAGCGGGTGATTTCGGGGGTAGCACGCATGTTTACGAAACAGTTTTTTGCAGCGCTCGAAGAGGAACTATAGGAGGTAGTCATGGGAGTACGAATCTCTGTTACAGTCAACGGGACGATCCGCGAACATGAGGTCGAGCCCCGCTTACTGCTGGTGCAGTTCCTGCGGGAAGTGCTCACGCTCACCGGCACGCACGTGGGCTGCGATACGAGCAGCTGTGGCGCCTGCACCGTCCTCGTCGACGGACAGGCGGTCAAATCCTGCACGATGCTGGCCGTTCAGGCTGACGGCGCTGACATCACGACGATCGAAGGGCTCGCGTCCAATGGTGAGCTCCATCCGATACAGAAGGGCTTCAAAGAGAAGCACGGGCTTCAGTGCGGCTTCTGCACCCCGGGCATGATTTTGACGGCGTGGCAGATTCTCGACCGCAACCCGAATCCGAGCGACGACGAAATTCGCCACGGACTCGAGGGGAATTACTGCCGCTGCACCGGCTACGACAACATCGTCAAGTCGGTGAAATATGCCGCTGGCGAGAAGGGATAGGAGGAGCTGAGAGATGACAAGCGTCGTCGGACAATCAATCAAGCGCGTTGAGGACAAGCGGTTCATCACCGGCAAGGGGAACTATACGGACGACATCGTCATTCCCGGAATGACCTTCGCCTGCGTCATCCGTAGCCCATACGCCCATGCCAACATCAAAAAGATCAACTCGACTGACGCCGCCGCCGCGGCAGGTGTCGTCGCCGTCCTCACCGGTGCGCAGATGCAGGAAGACGGTATCGCCGGACTGCCCGCTGGCTGGCAGGTGGATTTCAAGAATGGCGACACCATGTTGGAGCCTCCCCATCCGCCCCTCGCCGTGGGCAAGGTGCGGCATGTGGGTGATTCGGTCGTCGTCGTCATCGCCGAAACCCTGGCGCAGGCCAAGGATGCGGCGGAACTGGTCAAGATAGACTACGAGGTTCTCGATGCCGTCGTCGACGTCGTTGCGGCAACCAAAAGCGGCGCGCCACAGCTTCACGCTGATGTGCCCAACAACATCCCCTTCGATTGGGAACTGGGCGACAAAGAGAAGACGGACAGCGCCATGTCAAAGGCTGCACATGTGACGACGCTCGAGTACCGCAACCAGCGCATTATCCCGAACGCGATCGAGCCGCGCTGCGCTATCGGTCACTACGAAGAGGCCCGCGAGCACTACACACTCTACACGTCCTCGCAGAACCCGCATGTCATTCGCCTGCTGATGTGCGCCTTTGTCATGGGGATCCCCGAACACAAGGTCCGCGTCGTCTCTCCCGATGTCGGTGGAGGGTTCGGCAGCAAGATCTTCCATTACGCCGAAGAGGTCATTGTCAGCTGGAGTTCAAAGCGCATCGGCAGACCGGTGAAGTGGACTGGGGAGCGCAGCGACAGCTTTGTCACCGACGCCCATGGCCGCGACCACGTGACCAAAGCGGAACTGGGCCTCGACAGCGATGGCAAGATGCTCGCCTTGCGGGTCGATACCCATGCCAACATGGGTGCCTACTTTTCCACCTTTGCTCCATGTATCCCGACCTATCTCTACGGCACGCTCCTGCAGGGCGTCTACACGACGCCCGCCGTTCATGTGAACGTCACGGCGGCATTCACCAACACGACCCCCGTCGATGCGGTGCGTGGCGCCGGCCGGCCCGAGGCGACCTTCGTGCTCGAGCGTCTCGCCGATCAAGCGGCACACGAGATGGGGATCGATCCGGCCGAGTTGCGGCGCCGGAACCTGATCCCGCCTTTCGACGGAGTCGAGCAGCCAGGGTACGAAACCCAGGTCGCCCTCGTCTACGACAGCGGCAACTACGAGGCGGTGCTGGACAAAGCCCTCGACATGGCCGGCTACGACGATCTGCGCAAGCGACAGGAGGAGGCCCGCAAAGAGGGACGCTACATCGGCATCGGCCTGTCGACCTACATCGAGGCCTGCGGCATTGCCCCCTCGGCCGTCGTCGGCGCCCTTGGTGCCCGCGCCGGGCTCTACGAGAGTGCTTCGGTGCGCGTGCAGCCCACCGGCAAAGTCAGCGTCTACACCGGCAGTCACTCGCATGGCCAAGGTCACGACACGACCTTTGCACAGCTCGTTTCGGGCAACCTCGGCATCCCCATGGATGACATTGAGATCATTCACGGTGACACCGACCAGGTTCCCTTCGGCATGGGCACCTACGGATCGAGGTCCCTCGCTGTGGGTGGCAGCGCCATCAGCATCAGCTGCGAGAAGATCAAGGAGAAGGGAGCGAAGATCGCCGCCCATCTGCTCGAGGCTTCCGAAGCCGACCTCGAATATGCCGACGCCAAGTGGACGGTGAAGGGCACGGACAAGTCGATCGGTTTCGCCGACGTGTCCCTCACGGCCTACGTGCCCCACAACTACCCGGAAGGGCTCGAGCCGGGCCTCGAGTTCACCAGCTTCTACGATCCGGCCAACTTCACCTTTCCCTACGGTGCTCACATCGCCGTCGTCGAGGTCTGCCCCGACACCGGCGTCGTCAAGGTCGAGCGCTACATCGCCGCTGACGACATGGGGAACATCGTCAATCCGATGATCGTCGACGGACAGGTTCACGGCGGCATCACCCACGGCATCGGTCAGGCCCTACTGGAGGGGGCCGTCTACGATGACGACGGCCAGCTGACCAACGGCTCGTACATGGACTACGCCATGCCGCGTGCTGATGACGTGCCGACCTTCGAGACCGCTCGGACCGTGACCCCCTGTCCCCACAATCCCCTCGGCGTCAAAGGCGCCGGTGAGACCGGAACGATTGGCTCCACACCAGCCATCGTCAACGCCGTCATCGACGCCCTGTGGCCTCTCGGCGTTCGTCATATCGAAATGCCGCTTACGCCGCAGAAGGTGTGGCAGGCAATCCAGGCCGCGACTAATTAAGAAAAACGGGAGCTGACACATGATACCTGCATCATTTGACTACCACCGGGCCACCTCGGTGAACGACGCCCTGGACCTGCTGAAAAAGCACAAGGACGCCAGTTTTCTGGCGGGGGGGCACAGCTTGCTGCCGGCGATGAAGCTGCGGCTCTCGACGCCCGGTCACCTGATCGACATCAGCGGCATTGGGGCGCTGAAGGAGATCAAAGAGCTCAAAGACCAGATCGTCATCGGCGCCGCAGTGACGCACCACGAGATCGAGGTATCAAAGCCGATCTTGAAAAAGGCGCCCCTCCTCGCTCAGACGGCTGCCGTTATCGGCGATATCCAGGTGAGGAACAAGGGAACGATCGGCGGCAGCCTCGCCCATGCTGATCCGGCTGCCGATTATCCGGCTGCCGTGCTCGCCTCAGGGGCCTCGATCCGCGTCAAGGGCTCCAAGGGTGAACGGACGATCGCCGCTGCCGACTTCTTTCAGGATCTGTTCATGACAGACCTGAAAACTGGTGAGATCATCCTCGATATCCGCATTCCGCTGGCACCCCCCAAAACCGGCACGAGCTACCAGAAATTTCCCCATCCGGCATCGCGCTTTGCCGTCTGCGGCTGCGCTGCGTCAGTGACCCTGAAGGGGGGAAAGTGTACGGAAGCCCGCGTCGGATTCACCGGAATCGCCAATGCCGCCTTCCGCGACAGCTCTATCGAAGCCGCCCTCGTTGGCAATGCACTGGATGAGGCGACCGTGGCAGCCGCCTGTGAGGGAGCGGCGTCGGATGCCGATCTTCTGAGCGATTCCTTCGCCGGGGAGGACTATCGTCGCCACCTGGCAAAACTGTTCGCCAAAAAGGCCATTCTCGCCGCCGTCGAAGCAGCCTGACGACACCCACCTCTTGCAATCGGAACCGCGGGCGCTCCTGGCGCCCGCGGTTTTTTTGTGGCATGGCCGTTGCTATCTCCTTTGCCAGGCAACAACAAGGAGGTGGACCATGACCCCGTTCCAGCTCGGCGATACCGTAAGGTTCACGTGTAGCAAACACTGGATAGTGGGAAGGGTTGAGGAGATACGGCAGGGATTCGAAGGGAACTTTCTGCTTGTCGTGAGACAGGGAATTCCCCTCACCGGCTCTCGTTTTGTGGTGCTGTCCAGCTATGCAGAAATAATGGGGAACTGTCCCAGTCCCCATTATTAGTCCAGGCGCTCTCGGCCTTCCGCCGAGGCGGACCTTTGCGACGTTTCCCGTCGTGAATCGTGGCAGATCCGTGATCTGACCGCGCCCTCGCGCCAATCTCCCGTCCCATCAGCTGTCTCCTGCTCCGCCTTGTCAGGCGAGCCGAAATTGCCTATCGTCTTCTCTTCAATTTTGATCTCCCGGGCACAGGCCCGGTCATCAATCCGAGCCGGAGCTGCAAGCAACTCCGCGCCTCAACACAAGGAGAAGGAAATGGCACTTATTCCCCTGATCAGCTCCGAAGTCGCCGGTCCCCTCGGTGCCATCCACCTGCCCCGCCTGTGGTCAAAACTGCTGACGAGCTCCGCTGGCCAGCTCGAAGCCGGCTATGACGAATGTGGCGGTGGTTTCGATCAGATGACCCTCGATGGCCTCAAGGTCGACCGCGATGCAGCCGTCGGCTTCGTCAAGTCGAACAAGCCGACGTACGCCGCTTTTGAGGCATGGATTCTCGAGCAGCGCGGTGGCAGCATCCCTTCGAGCGAGATCGAGGCCTCGAACGCGGCCATTCGCGGTTACAACCACGCTGATGATACCCGCAAGGAAATTCTGGATGGGGCCGGCATCGCCGACAATGGTTCGATTCTCGACGCGGTCAATCTGAACAACCTGGAAGACTGGACGGAGCTGCACTCCGCAGTAACCGGCTGAAGCTGAAATCATGGCGAAACGAGATTTTAAAATTGGCGTCGTCGGCGTCGGCCGCATGGGCGCCAACATCGCGCGCCATTTGAAAGATGTCGGGTTCCCGGTCACCGTCGTTCACGACGCTTATCCACAACTGGCTACAGACCTCGCCAAGGAGCTCGGCGCCGTGGCGGCCAAAAGCCTCGCAGAGGTGACGGCGGCGGCGGATTACATCATTACCGTCGTCACCGACGACAAGTCGATGCGCAGTATTTTTGCCGTGCGCGGTGACAGCCTCCTGAGCGGCGCCAAGGGCAAAACGTTCATCAACTGTGCCACCATCTCACCGGAAACCCACGTGGAGGTCGAGAAACGCGCTGCCAAGGTGCGGGCCTCGACCCTCGAGGGTTGCATGGCGAGCAGCATTACTCAGGCGCGGGACGGAACTCTGTACCTGATGTGTGGTGGCAAGAAGAAGGTTTTCGACAAGGCGCTGCCCATTCTCAAGGCGATGAGCGTCAGCCTGCGCTACGTCGGAACCAGCGGCAAGGCGGCCCAGGTCAAGGCCCTCGTCAACATGGTGATGAACATCAACACCGCCGGCCTCGCTGAGGGACTCGGTCTGGGCAAGGCGCTCCGCCTCGATCTCACGATGCTCATGGAGGTGTTCTCCCAGACGGGAGCCAACTCCAGGGTCCTGGAGACCGACGGGGAGGATATGGTCGCTCGAGATCACGAGTGTTACTTCTCGGGTGCGCACGCCGCGAAGGATTCGGGCATTGCCAACAAGCTTGGCCAGAGCGCCGGGCTCGACCTGCCCCTGTCGAAGGCGGCGAAAGCTCAATTCGATAAGATGATCAAGATCGGCAAAGGTGGGCTCGACAAGTCCGGCGTTGCCGAACTGACGTTTCCCGGTCGCTCGGGCGCCAAGAAGAAGAAAGCGAAAGCAAAGGCGAAAAAGAACTAGCCTTTCCAATCGCCAGGAACATGAACATCCCCGTCAGCTCAGGCTGGCGGGGATGTTTTTTTGTTGTGGCCGGTCAGTGAAAAATCGGCTCAATCGAGGTTATTTTTCGTTGAGTCAGTTTCCCTCGATCGGATACCCACCTTCGACCCAGCCCCGATAGCCACCATCCATGGAGACGACATTTGCATAGCCCATTTTTTGAAGATTGTCCGCCGTCAGGGCCGAGCGGTAGCCGCCGCCGCAGTAGAGGACAATCTCGGCGTCATAGTCCGGGACATGCTCTTCGATATCCCGCTCGATGATACCGCGCCCCAGGTGGAAGGCGATGGGGAGATGTCCCTCCGCCCATTCGCTCTCCTCACGCACGTCGATGAGAATTAAATCATCTCCCCGCTCGAGGCGCTCCATGATGTCGTCGATGGTCGTCTCCTGAATTCGACTCCGGGCATCCTCCGCCAGTTTGACGAATCTCTCAGTGTGCTCTTTGTGCAGCATGTTCCCCCTCTGTTGGTATCCGTGACTATTCGGTCATTCCTATTCATTCACTCACTCATCCAGCGTACGCTTCGAAAACAATTCCCATGTCGCGGCGGGCGCGCTCCAGGTTGGAATACGGTGAGCTTCCACACTCCAGACAATGAAGAAAATCCTCCATCATCGCTTTGTAACCGAGCAGGTCCCCCAGGTTGAAGAGCTTAAGCCGTCGGCGCCTGCCGCTCAACCAGATATAGATCCCGTTGCTCTCGAAGGTAATTCTGCCGGCGTCGCCATTGATGCGCGAGTGCTGAAACGTTCCCTTGGTCGCTGACGGCACGTCCCAGGCGTAATGTAAAGAAGCGCTGAGATCCTCTTCATTCTCGCCATAGAGCAGCTCCACATGAGCGTGGCGCTCCGGCTCCGGCGGCGTGCGCGTGGGAAAGCGTGCCGACAGGGAAAGGGGTGAGTGAACGACCTCGCTCTCGCCCTGCACAACCTTTCCGAGTGAGACGTCCGCCAGATCGCCGATGAGGGCGAGAAAGTGAATCCCCCCCTCGAGCAGAGATCCCAGCGGCTGCCGCCAGCCGATAGGTTGCTGGCGAGTCAGCTTCCGCACCTCGATAGATCGAACCTGGCCGATGTCGCCCGACTGAATCATCTGCCGCAACGACGCCAGCGATGGCTTGTAATAATAGTTCTCCGCGATCATGAGCGTGGGGTTGCCGCCCTGGCGCGCCACCGTGGTAATTTCCTCCAGTTCGCCAGCCGAGATGCAGATCGGTTTTTCCACGAGCGTTGCTTTTCCGGCGCTCAGGGCGGCGATGATCTGATCCTTGTGCAGCGCCGCCGGCGTCGCCAGGAGGATGGCATCCACGCGCTCGTCCTGGAGGAGATCCTCGTAGCGGTCAAAGACACCGAGGCCCCCGAACTGACTGTTGAAATGTTCAGCATTGGCTCTGGTACGACTGCAGAAGACGAGCTCGGCCCTGCCGGCGAGATGTTTGGCGTGCAGGGCGCCGATCGACCCGCAGCCGACCAGGGCGACCCGTTTTGGGGCGACCCGCTTTTGAGCAACCTGGTTCATGGATCGATGCGATCCGCTATGCGATCCGCCACGCGCAAGGCGTTGGCGGTGATGGTCAGACTCGGATTGACCCCTGCTGAGGTCGGCATGAAGCTGCCATCCGCAACCCAGAGGTTTTCGACATTGCGGAAGCGGCAGTCTGCGTCGAGAACGCTGGTGTCCGGCTCTGACCCGAATGGCGCCGCGCCGATGGCGTGGGAGAACGTATCGATCTGGTAGAGACGCGTGGCGAGGGCTCCGGCCGCCTTGAGAATGCGGCGAGCCTTGCCGACGAGAAAATCCCGGCGCCGCAGATCCTCTGGCGCGTAGGTGTGATCGACCGTCGTCGTCGGCAGACCATACCGATCTGTCTCGTGGGGCGACAGCTGAATGCGGTTCTCGGCGCGCGCTTCATCTTCTGCGATACAGAGAAGATTCTGCATGTACTTCGTCGTCACGCTGGCGATGTGCCGGAGGCCGAATGGGGCGAAATACCTGACAATTTCGGCTGCTGGCGTATAGATATCCTGGATGAGCCCGGTGGCGCGACCTGACAGGGAGCGCTCCTCTTCGTAGAAATCATCAAAGCAGATCTGCTTGTGAAACTCCCCGGCACGATTCGTCTGGAACGGGAAGAAGCCGGTGACGACGGCATTGCAGTGTCTCATCAGGCCCCGACCCAGCAAGCTGGAGAATCGATCGAAACCGGATCGCAGCAACACCGCACTGCTGCCGATGGCTCCGGCGGCGAGAATGAATCTGTGGGCGCGAAGTTGCAGCCGCTTGCCACTGGCGCTGTCAACACACTCGAGTGTGCTGATGCAACCGGCCGCCTCAACGAAGCGATCGGCGATGACGCCCGTCATGATCTCGGCACCGCGCTGCTGTGCCGCCCGCAGCAGGGTTCCATTGACATCGTTCTTCGCCTCGATCTTGCAGGGAAAGCCGTCACAGGTCGTACATCTGATACAGAGCGGTCTGGTCTCGTCGCGGAAGTTGATGGCCAGGGGTATCCTGAATGGCTCGAGTCCCAGCTTTCGTCCCGCCTCCAGGATACGCCGCGCTGGCGGCGCCAGTTCGACCGGTTCGAATGCGTATGGTCGGGAACGCGGTGGCTCGCAGATTCCACCGGGTGCGCCATGCACGCCCAGCAGCTCTTCAGCCTTGCAGTAGTACGGCTCCAGATCGTTGTAGGAGATCGGCCATCCATTGAGGTCCGCTTCGCGTAGTCTGAGCGCAGCGCCACCGTAGAACACGGAATTGCCTCCCAGCACGGCGTTGGACTGCAGCGCCGAGTGTCGAGAGGCTCCGTACTGTCGAACGGACAGGGGGGAGTCAGACCGATAGCACTGCTCGATGAGGATTTGACGCTGGTCCCAGTCGACCTCATCCCTCCTGGGCGGATCACCGCGCTCGACGATGAGGACTCGCATGCCGGCTTCCGCCAGGCGCAGCGCTGTGGCAGCGCCACCGAAACCGGAGCCGACAATGAGGGCGTCGTACATTCAGCCGACTGCTGGCGGCACGGCTGCCGCTTCGATCGCCGCCACCACGCCCAGCGCCCTGTACTCAATGACGTAGATGACGACGACAGCGGCGATGATGGCGAGGGCCAGATAGTGAAACGTTTCCCTGCGATCGATGAGATCCTGCAGACGCTCGATGTCAGGTCTGAACTTGCCTGACATCGAGCGCTGGATGTAGGTCTTGTAATACTCGACGACAAAGCGCTCGATCCCGCCGTTCATGAAGATGAGGAAGCCGAGCGGGATAGCGTCCACGGGATCGCTTATCCAGCAAAACAGAGGGCTCGCCAGGGCCAGCACAACGCCGGAGCGCTGGAACTTGCCAACTTTGAATCCCTCGAAGGGCGCATCCTTGTACGCCCCGCCGAGCGCAATGACAAGTCCCGTGCAGTAACCGACGAGAGCGAAGGCGAGAAGTCCTTCGATCGGCAGATCGATGAACATCGCGCCGAAGACGAGGGACACCAGCACCAGGCCAACGGCATATCGCAGCAGGTCGCTGGTGACATAGCGACCGAAAAAGGTGATCCGCGAGGGAACGAAGTATTTGGACTGATCTTCGCTGCGAAAAAACCCCTTGTACAATTCCGCCAGAAAGCGCTCTGCCCCCATGATGAGAAAGAAGACCTCGAAGAGCCCGAGATGCTTGAGCTGATCTCTGGTAGCGGGGGCAGCGGAGAGGACGAGGAAGATGACGACGCTGAAATAGATGCTGCGCGGGAAGGTCCTGAGTTTTAGTCCCTCGAAGGGCGAATCCTTGAAGGCACCCCAGAGGCTGGTATACAAACCGGAGACGATGATGACGATGAATGGGGGGATGGCGAATGGCGGCATTGGCGGTGAGGGCCTGCGGTCGGTAACCTGCGGTGGCGATGAAGAGCGCAGGCGCCGTGGGCGCGCGCAGAATGGGTACTGTATCATACGAAGGGCTGACTGGCAAATGTTTGCCTGAGCGGGGCGGCCATATGTCCGTCAGGTCGACGAGCCCTTATCTTCACCCGTTCACCACATTTTTCCAGCGAGGGATGGTTGTGAGATTGGGTATTGTAGGAATGCTACCGGGGCTTCTCGAACTCGAGGCGAGCCACCTCGAAGCTGTGGCCAGCCTGAATTTGACCGGCTTTTCACTGGGGGCCCAGAGAGATGTCCTGTTCGACGTGACGTCGGCAGAGCTGTCGCGGGTGAAGTCGGTGATCGGGTCCTCCGGAATGGACCTCGTCCAGTTCGGGATCAACTACAAGGAATGCCTCTTTGACCCTGACGAGAGTGTCCGTCGACATGTGACGGAGACCATTCATCGCGGCATCGAGGTCGGCGTGGAACTGGGAGCACATGTCAGCTTGATCCGTCCCGGCAGCCTCAATCCGAGCGGCAGCTATAACCCCTCTCCCGACAACCACCGCCCGGAGTGCCGGGAGCGCATTCTCGAGACGCTGCGCTCCGTCGCCGCCAAGGCTGAAACGGAGGGCACCACGGTTGTAGCCGAAACGCACATGTTGACGCTCATGGACTCACCGGAGACCAATGCCGAATTGCTCGGTGCCGTTGGTTCAGACAGACTCAAAGTGGTGATGGATTTTGTCAATCACCTGCAGACGCTGAGCCAGGTCTTCGACAGCACACCGCGACTCAATCACATTTTCGACGTCATGGGGCCAATCTCCGGCGTCGGCCACTACAAGGATGCCGTCGTTGGTGATGGTCTCGTCCTGCATATTAACGAAGCCCTGCCCGGGGAGGGAGAGCTCGACCTGCAGACCGTACTCAAGCGCTGGGAGGCCTTCTATCCCGATGGCTACATGCTCCTCGAACATCTACCGAACGAGAAATACCCGACGGCGGCGGCCAATGCCCATCAACACATCAGAGACGCCGGTGTCAGCCTGCATTGAGCGATGCTGTCCTGATCGTGCACTGAGAAAAACCAGCTGCTTGTGATCTCTCCAGCAGGCTGCGAACTCCACGTCCACATTGGCGGCTGTTTTTATCTCGAAGACCTTCTCGCTCTGGGGCAGGATGTCTACGATGATGTGGACTGGACGCTCTTTCGCACCAATTTCCAGCGTGCCTTTGGTAGACAGGCGGACCCGGTCCGCTTCTTCAGGGATGCTCTCGGGAGCGATCCCGTCGCCGTTGCCGTTGCCGTTGCCGAGCTGAAAGGGCACTACGTCCTGGGTCCCGACGACTGCGGCGATTTCCCAAAGTTCATCGCTAAATTCAGCCTGCTCTCCTGCCTCTACCGCCACCTGGCCCGCCTCGGACGCGAATCGGAACTCCTCCAGCGGGCGACTGAACGCCACCGTCAGGAGGGGGTCGATTACGTCGAGTACCGGGCGATGTATCCCCAGGGCACTGAGGATGCCAGCGGCTTTATCGCCTTTCACCGGTTGAATGCGGCGGCGATACAGCAAGCCTGTGACGACGCCTTCACGGCGCGCTACATCATCTCGTTGCCGCGTTGGGAGCCAATCGAGTGTTACCACCTCGTCGAGCAGCTGTTGCTCGAAAACCCCGAACTCATCGACACCATCATCGGGCTCGACTTCTGCCACATCGAAGAGGGACATCCCCCGAAATCCGCGCAGGCGCTCTTCGACCTCGTGCGCGAGCGCAATGGCCTTCACCCTGAGCGCGCCCTCGAAATTGTCTACCACGTCGGTGAGAGCTACTTCGACAAGACGATCGAGTCGGCGATTCGCTGGTGTCACGAAGCGGCCCTGCTGGGCGCCCGACGTCTGGGTCACGTCATCGCCCTCGGGCTCGATCCGGCCATCGCCGCGGGGCGCAGGCCGCAGGCCCATCATTCAGAGCTTGTCAGTGAACGACTCGATCAGATCGACTACGATCTGTCACACGCTGAGGGGCTCCGCGCCGCTGGTGTCGATGTCGACGCCGATGCCCTCGGACTCAAGAAGCGGGCCCTGCAGCAGCAGCGACATGACGAACGCGTTGACAGCGGCTCGTACTCAGCGGCGCGCTGTGAGGAGGTACGGCAGCGGCAGGATTATGTGCTGCGTGAACTGACGAGGTTGGGGACGGTTGTCGAGAGCTGTCCCACCTCGAATTCGCTGATTGGCGGGGTTGGCGATCCAGCCGCTCACCCGGTGCGACGACTGTTACAGTCCGACGTCCCCCTCGTTATTGGTGCCGACGATCCCGGAATCTTTGACTCACCCCTGGCTGACGAGATCGACTGGGTCGCCACGCATGGCGGTTTGAGTCGGGATGATCTGCAACGACGGCTCGGCGATCCGCGTCGCTTCCGGCTCGGAGCCTCAAGGGCCCGGCACTAGGTACCCAGGGAAATTTCGCCCATGGCGATCCGCTGCAACGTCTCTGCGTACAGAGTATGCTCCTGCTCGAGCACGCGGTTGGCGAGGCTGCCTGGTGTGTCGCCGGGGAGAACGGGAACCCTGGCCTGAGCCAGGATCGGACCGTGGTCGTACACCTCGTCGACGACATGGACGGTGACGCCGCTCTCTGTCTCGCCCGCCGCCAGGACTGCCTCGTGTACGGCGCGCCCATAGAATCCGCGACCGCCGTATTTGGGCAGCAGAGCCGGATGGATGTTGAGGATGCGGCCCCGGAAACGGTCCAGCGTCACAGGTCCGACCATCTTCATGTACCCGGCGAGGACGACGACGGAGACGTCATGGCCTGTGAGCGCGGTGGCAATCGCTTCGTCGAGCGCTCGCGGCTCGGGGTGGGTGGCACTGCTGAGATGGTACGTCGGTAGTCCAGCAGCGGCGCTGCGCTGTAGTGCACCCGAACTGGAGTTGTTGCTGATGACGACCACCGGTTCGACCTGCGACAACCTGCCCGAGCGGCTGGCATCGAGGATGGCCTGCATGTTGGTGCCTGAGCCTGAGGCCAGAAAACCAAGCCTGAGCATGCGCTGAAGGTCCTTGGAAAGGCGCCGCACCAACTCTGCGGGATGTGCCCGCGTCACGAAATGCCGTCCACGTCGTGGCAGTGGGCGCCATGCAAACCTATCTTATCTGCCCCGCTGCACAAAGTCCGTCGCCACATCTTGAGTCCGCAACCAATCACGGGAGAGTATCGAATGTCCTTTACCATCCTCTTTCTCCCACCTCCCGGCCCGCGAAACGACGAGTTGAAGACGGCAATCGAGGCGGCGATTGCCGGCGTCGATGTCAGGCTCGTTCCGAGCCGCGAAGCGGCGCTTGCGGAGTTACCGGAGGCGCGCGCCGCTTATGGCCGCCTCGACCCGGAGTTGCTCGCCGCTGCGACAAAGCTGGAATGGCTTTGTGCGCCACAGGCGGGTCCCGACCCGAGTTTCTACTTCCAGGAGCTCATCGACAGCAATGTGGTCGTGACCAATATGAGGGGCATCTACAACGACCATATTGCCGCCCACATCATGTCATTCGTCCTCGCCTTCGCCCGTGGACTCCACATCTATCTGCCCGATCAGTTTCGCGGTGTATGGAACAGCAGAGGCGAACAGGCCGGCGCCATACATCTTGCCGACGCCACGGCCGTCATCATCGGCGTCGGCGGCATCGGCGGCGAAACGGCGCGCCACTGTGCCTACTTCGGCATGCACGTCATCGGCATCGACCCGCGCGTCACCGAGCCTGTTGATGGTGTTGCTGAACTATTCCATCCCGACCAGCTCGACGAGCATATCGGCAGGGCGGACTTCGTCATCATGACGGCGCCGCAGACGCCACGGATGGAGCGCATGATGAACTTGGAACGCATGCAGCGGATGAAGGGAACGGCTGTGCTCATCAACATCGGCCGCGGTTCAAACCTCGTCATCGACGATCTCGCGGAGGCGCTGGAGAGCGGCATCATCGGTGGGGCGGCCCTCGACGTCTTCGAAACAGAACCCCTGCCGGAAAGCCACCGACTGTGGGAGGCGCCCAACTTCCTGATGACGCCCCATGTGGCGGCGGCTGGCGGCTTTCTCGAGGAGCGGCGTTACGCCCTCATTACCGAGAACTGTCGCCGCTTTGCGCAGGGTGAGGAATTGAAGAACATCGTCGACAAGGCCAACTGGTTTTAGGCTAACTGGTTTTGGGGCGAACTGGTTTTAACCGTCTTTAACGATTCGACGTCGAAGACGGTTCACTTACTTCCCTGGCAGGCTGCCGACGATGAGGAGCCAGCCATGGGCCTTGACGGGTTTGGTGACCTCCCACTCCTTGACCTCGCCACCGAGTTTCTTTTTTGCTTTTTCACACACCTCGTCGAAGGGCGAGCGGCCGGGATCGGCTATGATGACCTGTTGAACGCCCGCTTTGACCGATTTTCGGATGAGTGTGTAGAGTGGATCGATCATGCTGTCCCAGAAACAGATATCGGCGCCGATAACGATCTGGCGATCGGCGAGATCTCTCTTTTTCATCTCTTCGAACTTCGAGGTCTGCGTTTTGACGACCACTCCGTTGACCTCGGCGTGCACGTGCAGATAGGGAAAAACCTTCGGGTCGGCATCGACACCGATGACGTCGGCGCCGTGATTGACTGCGCAGTAGATTGAGGCCAGACCCCAGCCGCAGCCGATCTCCATGACGCGAGCCTTTTTCGGCAGGCCCTGGTGTTCGAGATAATCCATGATCAGGTAACTGGAGGTCCAGAACTTGTGTCCGTGAATGTCCGGTTCATGCTCTTCCTTGAGGCCGCGAATTCTCGCATGGTTGCCCTTCAGCACGGTAACGCCGAAGGCCTCCCGCGTGTCCGTCTTCCGCTCTTTCTGTTTCTTCGCCATGTGTTGTCCGGAATCGCCTGGTTTTGTGAGATTTCAAGAGCGGCGGGTGCAGCTCTGCTTTTTTCGACTTCGGAAAGGTACGTGATCGCCGTGTATCATCAAGAAAGCGCTCATTGATCCGTTATCTCAGAGCGCGATGGAGTTCGGAGGATGGCTATCGCGACTTTCTCGTCGTCGCCTTTCCACTCATCCTGAGTACAGCCACCTGGTCCATCCAACACTTTCTCGATCGCGTCTTTCTCACCTGGTACTCCACCGAGGCGCTGGCCGCCTCACTGCCTGCGGCGATGACGAGTTTCATCGTCATGGCGTTCTTTCTGGGGACAGCGGGATACGTCAATACCTTTGTTGCCCAATACAGCGGAGCAGAACGACCGCATCGGATCGGCCCGTCCCTGTGGCAGGGAGGCTATCTGGCACTGCTGAGTGGTGTCGCCGGCCTCGGCTGCGCCGCTGGCTCAGAGACGTTGTTCGACTTCATCGGCCACAACGCCGCCGTGCGCGGCGACGAAATCGCCTACTTCAGGGTGCTCTGTTACGGGGTATTCCCACTTGTGCTTTCGAGCTCGCTGTCCTGCTTTTACAGCGGCCGCGGCAAAACCTGGATGATCCTGGCAGTGAGCACCGTTTCGATGATCGCCAACATCATCCTCAATTACGGTCTCATTTTCGGAAACTGGGGCCTGCCGGAAATGGGAATCAGGGGGGCTGGCTGGGCGACCAACCTCGCCACCCTGCTGGGCGCAGCTCTCTACCTCGGTCTCCTGATGCAGAAACGCTATCGCAGGGATTTCGCCACGTTGAGCGGCTGGCGCTTCGACCGCGAACTCTTCGCCCGACTCATGCGTTTCGGCGCCCCGAATGGGATCAGCTTCATGCTCGATATTTCTGCCCTCTCGCTCTTCATCCTGATCATGGGCCGCGTCGGCACGCTCGAACTGACGGCGACGAACCTCGCCTTCAACATCAACGGTCTCGCCTTCATGCCACTGATCGGTGCTGGTATAGCCGTGTCGACACTGGTCGGCCAGCACCTGGGCCAGAACAGACCGTTGGCGGCGGAGAGAGCAACGTGGAGCGGTGTCCATCTCGCCGCAGCGTACATGGGCATCATGTCGCTCGCCTACTTCCTGGTACCGCGGCTTTTCCTGGTAGCCTACGGTGTCGGCGCCAGCGACGACTTCGAGGCAGCGGAGGATCTCGCCGTCATCCTCCTGCGGTTTGTCGCCATCTACTGCCTCTTCGACACCTTCTTCATCATCCTGACCGCCGCGTTGAAGGGGGCTGGAGACACGCGCTTCGTCATGTACATGTCCGTCATCCTCGGCTTGGTGCTGCTGGTCATCCCGTCGTTTATCTCCCAGCGCTACTTCGACGGCGGAGTGTATGAGCTGTGGATTTTTCTCTGTGCCTACGTCATGACCGGAGGTATCGTCTTTTACTTCCGCTTCCGCGGCGGCAAATGGAAGAGCATGCGTGTTATCGAAGATGCCCCGCCGCCGGCGCCGCAGATCGAGGAGCCCAGAATGATGGGGGAAGCGACGGCCGGCCTGTAAGAGGGATCTCGAGGGTGAAAAGGCTACGGCCTTATTATATGGACAGACAACCACTGCCGATCGCATGAGGCCGATCCCGTAGAAGGAGGAAGGCGCCGTGGCGGATGCTGTTTGGGGAATCGATCTTGGTGGCACCAAGATCGAAGGAGTCGTCCTGCCTGGGAGCGCTTCAGTTGAGGCGCTGTGCAGAATTCGCCTCCCCACCGAAGCGGAGAGGGGGTACGACCACCTCCGCGGTCAGATTCGAGAACTCGTCGAGGCGATGGTGCGCGAAGTCGGGCAGCGGCCGGCGGCCATCGGCATTGGCACGCCCGGTGTTCTCGACCCGGAAACCCTTCGCCTCAAGAATTCGAACACGACCTGTCTGATTGGGCAGCCTCTGAAGGCAGACCTCGAAGCTGAGCTCGGTGTGCCGATTGAGCTCGCCAATGACGCCAACTGTTTTGCTCTGGCGGAGGCGCGACTGGGTGCTGCCCGCGGTACCGAGAGCTGTTTCGGCGTTATCATGGGAACGGGTGTTGGTGGAGGGGTCGTCGTCGACGGCAGGGCCCTCCTGGGATGTCAGGGCATTGCCGGCGAGTGGGGCCACAACATCCTCGACAGCGCCGGACCTGACTGCTACTGTGGCAGAAAGGGATGTGTAGAAACGTTCATCTCGGGGCCCGGCCTCGAACGTTTCTACGCGGAGCTCGCCGGCGAAACCGCATCGCTTCCGGAGATTGTCGCCCGATCTGAGAGCGGCGCTGACGCCAATGCCCTGGCAACGGTGGAAAGACTCGTCTCGTACTTTGGCAAAGCCCTGGCGACTGTCGTCAACATCCTCGACCCCCATGCCATCGTCCTGGGCGGCGGCGTCAGCAATGTCGATCTCCTCTATACGAGAGGCGTCGAGGCGATGAAACCGTGGGTCTTCAACGACCGCTTCCTGACACGTGTCGTCAAGAACGAACTGGGTGACAGCGCCGGCGTTTTCGGCGCCGCCATGCTCGTCGCCTGAGAGCTGGAATCATGCCCGTCGATCTGCAACCGACCCCGCAGGCTGCCGTCCTCTGTGCCGTTCTCGCAGCTGGCAGCGACGACATCGACACGGCGGTACGTCAACTCGAACCTCTCCTCGGTCCGGAGCGCGAGCGCTCTGAGGAGTACGACTTCGACTATACCGCTTACTACGACAGAGAGATGGGTTCGGGGCTGGTCAAACAGCTCGTCTGGTTTGAACGCCTGGCGCCGCTGGATAAGCTCGCCGAGATCAAGCGGGGGACGATCAGGCTGGAGCGCGAACTCGCCATCCAGCGAAGCGGCGGTGCTGGGGAAGGGGATGAGCTACGGCGCACGGTGAACATCGATCCGGGGCTGGTGACGGAGCAGGGCCTCAATCTCGCCACAACAAAATTCAGCGGCCACCGCATCTGCATCGCTCCCGGTCTTTACGCGGAGACGACGCTGCTGTTTCAACACGGCGGCTGCACCCCCTTCGAATGGACCTACGGGGACTATCGTGCGGAGGCGGTGATGGCTTTTCTACTGAAAGTGCGGGCAGCCGTCCTCGAACACGGCTGATTCGATTACGCCCGTTCCTTCAAATCCTTGAACACCAGCCGCTCCGGTCCGGTGTAGATATGGTCGGGGCGGATGATTCGATTGCCGTCGTGCTGTTCGATCACGTGGGCTGACCACCCCGCCACCCGACTCGACACAAAAATCGGCGTGTAGAGGGGAATCGGGATCTTCATCATGTAATAGGTGTAGCCGCACGGGTAGTCGACGTTCGGGATGATCTTCTTTTCCTCCATCATCGTGTTCTCCACCACGTCGCCGAGCTCGAGCCAGTGACGATCGCCGATGGCGCTGGCGATCGTTTCAGCGAGCTGCTTCATGATTGGCACGCGGGAATCCCCCTTCTTGTATTCGCGATGCCCGAAGCCCATGATCTTCCTCTTTTGTTCCAGCGCATCGAGCACGAACTGTTTCCCCTTGTCGACATCACCGATCTCGAGCAGCATCTCCATCGCCTTTTCGTTGGCGCCACCGTGCAGCGGCCCCGCCAGGGCGCCGACGGCAGCCGTGACCGCCGCGTGCAGATCGCTCGTCGTCGAGGCGACGACGCGGGCCGTAAAGGTGGAGGCGTTGAAGCCGTGTTCAGCGTAGAGAATGAGGGAGACGTTCATCGACTCCGACTCGTACGATTCTGCTGGCGATCCCCTCAGCATATAGAGCAGGTTTGCCGCCTGGTTCAGACTATCGTCGGGCGCCACCGGATCGTCGCCGCAGGCCAGGCGGTATCCGGCCGTGATGATCGTCGGGATCTTGGCGATGAGCCGGATCGCTTTGCGCACATTGGCATCGTGGGCATTCTCCGCCGCCTCAGCATCTTCAAAGGCAAGGGCGGAGACGCCGGTTCGGAGAAGCGCCATGGGATGCAGGGAGGCCGGCGCCTGCGCCAGCATATCCATGATCTCCTGGGGGACGGTGCGCTGTGAGCGAATTTCCTCTTCGAGCTGCTGCAGCTGCGACGCTGACGGCAGATCGCCGTAGAGCAGGAGGTAGGCGACCTCTTCGTACGAAGCCCCTTGAGCCAGATCGACCAGATCATAGCCCCTGATAATGAGCCGATTGCGATCGGCATCGATCCGGGAGATTGCGGACTCTCCCGCGATGATTCCCTCGAGGCCGGGACTGTAGTCGAGTTTTTCCGTCATCGGACACCCACTTTCGTCAGCCCTCTCGGTACCTGGCTGCCAGTGCTTCGTCCACTTTTGCGTACTCGTCGTAGGCCAGTAGTTCGTAGAGCTCCTGCCTTGTCTGCATCCTGTCGATGAAGGCGGCCGGCGTGCCCTTGGTAGCAATCTCTTTGAGAACCGCCTCAGCGGACTTCATCATGACTCTGAAAGCGGTCATCGGAAAAATGACCATACAGTATCCGAGGGCGGCGAACTGATCCACCGAAAGTGACGGCGTCTTGCCGAACTCGGTCATGTTGGCCAGCAGCGGCGCCTCGACGAGTTCGGCAAAGCGGCCGAGCTCCTCCTCTGACTCGAGCGCTTCCGGAAAGAGCGCGTCAGCACCTGCCTCAAGATATCTGCGGCCGCGCTCCACGGCGCGGTCAAACCCCTCGACGCTTCTGGCATCGATGCGGGCGATCAGCATGAAATCGGGATTCTGACGCGCTTCGACGGCGGCGGCGATCTTGCGCTCCATTTCGGCGATCGGCACCACCGTCTTGCCGTCGAGATGACCGCAACGCTTTGGCATCTGCTGATCTTCCAGGTGAATGCCGGCGACGCCGGCCGCCTCAAAAGCCTGCACCGTGCGCCTGACCTGCAGGGTATCACCAAACCCGGTGTCAGCATCACAGATCGCCGGGATGTCGATGGCGGCGGCGATGTAAGCGGCCTGGCGCACCACCTCTTCCATGCCGAGCAAACCGATATCGGGATAACCACTCATGCTGTTGATCAAACCGGCGCCAGAGATGTAGACGGCCTCGAAGCCGACCTGCTGGGAGAGCATGGCGACGGGCGCGTTGAAGGCGCCGGGCAGGGCGATCGTTTTCGTGGAAATCAGCCGTCTTAGTCTGGCGGCCTTGTCAGCTGCTGACACTCTGGCGGAGAGCACGATCTGTTTCCCTCTTGTGGATTCCTGTTAGAGTGACCGGGAGCGACTCGTCCGAACTAACACACGATCGTCGACTCCCGTTTGGGACCGACGGAGATCAGCGATACGGGTGTGTTGCAGAGCTCACTGATGCGGCGCACATAGCTCTGTGCGGCGGCCGGCAGGTCATCAAAGCGGCGCGCCTCCGTCGTCGGAGCTGACCACCCTGGCACTTCTTCGTAGATGGGCTTGCACTCCGCCAGGACCTGCAGGTCAGAGGGAAAATCATCCAGAACCTCGTCGCCATAACGATAGCCGACGCATAGGCTGAGACTCTCGAGCGTGTCGAGGACATCGAGTCGGGTCAGCGCCAGGCTGGTGAATCCGTTGACCCGCGTCGCCATTCGCAGAATCGTCGCGTCGAACCAGCCGCAGCGCCGCGGGCGGCCCGTTGTCGCCCCGTATTCGTGGCCGAGCTCGCGCAGACGATCGCCATCTGCGCCGAACAGTTCGGTGGGAAATGGCCCGTTGCCGACTCGTGTGGTGTACGCTTTGGTGACGCCGATCACCTCGTCGATCCGCGTCGGCCCGATGCCGGCTCCCGTACAGGCTCCCCCGGCCGTCGTGTTTGAGGAGGTCACAAAAGGGTAGGTGCCGTGATCGATGTCGAGGAGGGTGCCCTGCGCTCCCTCGAAGAGGACGGTCTTGCCATCATCGAGCGCGCGGTTGAGCAACACGGAGGTGTCGGTCACATACGGTCGCAGCCGATCGGCGTAACCGAGGTAGGCCTGGGTGATCTCCTGTTCGTCGAGCGGCTCGCGGCCGTAGATGCGGGTGAGAATTTCGTTCTTCGCTTTGATCGTACCTTTCAGTTTTTCCCGCAGCGGATTGGCGTCCAGCAGGTCGGCCACCCGCAGACCATAGGTGCGCTCCACCTTGTCCCGGTAGGCGGGACCGATGCCGCGTCCGGTGGTGCCGAGCTTGTCATTCCCCTGGCTCTCCTCACCCGCTTTGTCGAGAGCGGTGTGGTAGGGCATGACAACGTGCGCGTTGGCGCTCACGAAGAGCCGCCCCTCCGTCGAGATCCCGCGTTCGCTGAGCTCTTCCACCTCGGCGAACAGGGCCGCCGGATCGAGGACCACACCGTTGCCGATGACACATTCCTTTTCAGGATGCAGGATACCGGCGGGAATGACGTGGAAGACGAACACTTCGTCCTCGACCTTGACGGTATGACCGGCGTTGGCTCCCCCCTGGAAGCGCACCACGATATCTGCATCGAGGGTCAGAAAATCGACAATTTTAGCCTTGCCTTCGTCCCCCCACTGAGCACCTAGAACAATTTTTGTCGCCATGATTCGGCTCTCTCCTAGAGACTGATTCTCTTGACCCAGGTAATATCCGTGTCGGTCAGCAGCTCTTCGAGCACATCCTCGGAAATGCGGCTGTCCACATTCAGGATGGTCAGGGCGCGCCCCCCGACTTCGTGTCGGCCGCAGGACATCTGGGCGATATTGACATTGCCCGCCCCCATGATCGTGCCGACTCGACCGATGATACCCGGGACATCTTCGTTGATGTAAAACAGCATGTGCCCTTCTGGCAGGGCGTCGAAATCGTAATCATCCAGGCGCACGATGCGCGGATCTCCCTTGCCGAAAAGGGTACCGGACAGAATGCGCCGGGAGCTCGTTGTCTGGTAGGTTACCGTAATCAAGGTGGCGAAATCTTCGTGATCGCTGCTCTTGAGTTCGTCCACGGTGAGGCCGCGTTCCTGGGCAAACACCGGTGCGTTGACGAAGTTGACCGGCTCATCTGAAATCGTTTCCATGATCCCCTTGAGCACGGCTGCCGTGATTGGCGATGTCGGTTGCGAAGAGACGTCGCCGCGGAAATCGACCGTGATGCGCTCGAGCTGGCCCTCACTCAGTTGCGCCTGGATTCGCCCCAGGCCCTCGGCGAGCTCGATGTACGGTCTCAGCTTCTGGAACACTTCCGGATCTACGGACGGCACGTTGACGGCGTTGCGGATGATTCGATCCGTCAGCACTTCGCCGACTTGCTCGGCAACCTGCAGGGCGACGTT
>Ga0114996_10002551_pt1 | contig 23554 bp, 32 predicted proteins | sample ArcticOcean_MG_C_4_FD_87039 | JGI IMG/M metagenome (GOLD analysis project Ga0114996, IMG submission 87039) | Marine microbial communities from western Arctic Ocean - ArcticOcean_MG_CB4_134 | ecosystem: Environmental > Aquatic > Marine > Oceanic | place: Arctic Ocean: Canada Basin | collected... | reverse complement strand
TCCATTAACCACAACTTTTCAGGCACAATGCCCTTAATTGACAAGATCTTTAAAACTTATTATAGAAAACCCTTGACAGATGGGTAAATATATGTTATATTATAGTATACCAAGAGCGCTAGTAGTTCAGTGGTTAGAGCAGTCGCCTTATATGCGATTAGTCGGTGGTTCAATTCCACCCTAGCGTACCACAATCAAAGAGAGAAAAATGAAACGTCCTCATGCACATCCAAAAACCGTTGAGCAACGCCGAGAAGAAGGGGAAGAGCGCCGAAGCCACCGCGAAACTTTAAGTTCCTTTCAACAGATTATTGCTTTAGATAATCGACTGGGTATTGGAGAAGGCGCCAAGAAAGAACGCGCCCGCCTCTTCGGTCTCATGTCCGAGCAAAAAACTAATAAAAAACCTCTCTCGAACAAACAGCGTAAAGCTGCGAAACGTAAGGGTAAGAATAGGAACATTTAAAATGAATACCTTTCTCAAATATATTAAAAAATTCTTTTTTGGTTATATTATGTTTGGGCTCGGCACTGTTTTTGGAGCAGTTATTGCTTCAATCGTTACATGGTCAATTATGTCTGTGGCTTACGGAATTCCTGATGCAGGCCAAATATTAAAAATTCAAGATTGTCTAGAAGAAAGAGATGAGTAACTATCCTTACAAAAAAATAGTTATGGTGAGCGGAGGATTCGATCCTATTCATGTGGGTCATATTCGTATGATCGTGGATGCCTCCAAGTTTGGAGACGTACTTGTAGTAGTTAATTCAGATGAATGGCTTTTCCGAAAAAAAGGATATACTTTTATGGGATTTCACGAAAGGAAAGAAATTTTGATGTCTATAAAAGGCGTCATCGATGTAGTATCAGTAGACGATGAAGACGGTACCGTTTGCTCCGCATTGTTGGCGCACAAGCCAACATTTTTTGCCAATGGTGGAGATAGGAACGATAAAAATACGCCCGAAAAAATGGTTTGCGAAGAACTTGGAATTCAAATGCTATGGAATATCGGCGGCCAAAAAATCCAATCCTCTTCGGAACTGGTTAAAAAAACAAAGGATGGCCATGACATTGGATAAAAACCATCAAAGAATAAAAAAAGCCGTAAATATTGCAGCCCATATAAGTTATTGGTCTGTAATCGCGGGTATAATTTTGACAGCAGCTGTGTATCAGGGATACCAAAATAAAATTTCTGGTTAAAGGGAACCCAAGCTCATAGTTACTTATGAGATGAATTGGTTTTTATATATAGTGAATGAACCTATAATACATGAAGATAACATTATTAATGCTGGAGATGCCGGCGTTGGAAGATGTTCAATGGGCCCAGGTATGATGGAAGCCCCCTACGGAATAATGTATGTAATCCCCAATTCTTATGTTGTCGAATATCACAAACACAAAAAACAGAGACGACCATGTGCCTCAATCGTCAGAGAGGCGGTCGAAGAATATTTTGGCGTCTCATTAAAGAGTTATAATTGAGGCCGAATGGTGGAATTGGTAGACATAACGGACTTAAAATCCGTTGCTCAAAAGAGCGTGAGGGTTCGAGTCCCTCTTCGGCTACCACTATGCTAACTCCCGATCCAGTAGTGAAGTGGCGTTCACTTAACAGGTTGCAGGCCATCATCCGAGGCAACCGATGACTGACAATTCCCCACATTCATCCAGAATGCGAATCCCAGATGCGCTCACGCGGCGGGTAGGAAGCGGACAGAATCATGGTACCGAATTGGTGCTGGGGGAGTATTTTTTTAATGGGGCGGTAGCTCAGTCGGTAGAGCAGAGGATTGAAACTCCTCGTGTCGGCGGTTCGATCCCGTCCCGTCCGACTCACTATTTTAATCAGGAGATTAGATGAATTTTGTAAAATCTGGAACACTATGTTATATCTCGCGCGAAGGACATAATAATTTTTTATATCCCGATAAACACGAGAGTGCTACTACTCTTTTTGCGGAGGACTCATCCGTTAAAATTAAAAGTTGGGTGTGTGGAGATAACTCTTTAACGGCCGTCATAGTGGAAGCTAAAAATATTGAAAGTTTAGTAGCAGCTGGCGGTATAGAAACAATCGTATGGGTTAAAAGAGAAGAAATTTTAAATGATATTTAAAGCTTCCCTAACACAGAACTATTTATATATGGATAATTAATGGCTAAGAAAACTTATGTATTCGATACCAGCGTCTGCTTAACTGACGCTAATTGCGTTTATCAATATCAAAATAATGATATTGTTGTTCCTCTCAAAGTTTTAGAGGAAATAGACAAACACAAAAAGAGGCAAGACGGGGTGGGATCAAATGCCCGCCGTATTATACGCTTTCTGGATTCTCTAAGAGCAAAAGGTAATCTTGAGAAGGGCGTTCGGATTGGACCCCGAAAGGGTTTATTGAGAGTGATTGCCAATGACGCCTCAAGATTACCAGAAGATTTAGACCCGGCAATCCCCGACCATATTATAATCTCTTCAGCTATGGGTGAAGATAGAAGGAACGGAAGACGAAAGACTATTTTAGTATCTCGGGATATTAATATGAGAGTTATTTGTGATTCACTTGGGCTTACAGCCGAAGGTTATACTTTAAATCAAGCAGTAGTCAACCACGAATCTTTATATACTGGGTTCAAAAAGATTCTTGTAGACGAACAATTAATCGATCAATTTTATGCGGAAAAAGATATTTTTCTGGATTCCAGTCATCACATGTTTAATAACCAGTTCGTAATGTTGGTTTCATCTTCCAACGAAAAAAAGACAGCCTTAGCTCGCTTCCTTTCTCAAGAAAAGCCTCTTAAAAAATTATGCGATCTAGGTCCAAAAGGAATCTGGGGGGTAAAACCACGTAATAAAGAACAGGCATTCGCTTTAGACTTGCTGCTGGATCCCTCTATTCCACTAGTAAGTTTGGTTGGGAAAGCAGGTTCTGGAAAAACCTTGATGGCCATTGCCGCAGGTATATCTCAAGTTTTGAAAGATCCCTTTATCAAAGGACCTCAATCGGTCTATAAAAAATTAGTAGTGTCACGCCCAGTTCAACCAATGGGAAAAGACATAGGATTTTTACCTGGTTCTATGGAAGAAAAAATGCGTCCCTGGCTGATGCCTATCCAAGATAACTTACAATATATTATGGGTAGTGATAAAGTCACTCTAGAAGAATATATGGACCAAGGCATTATTGAGTTAGAAGCTCTAACATATATTCGCGGGAGATCTATTTCAAATGCGTTCATTGTTATTGATGAAGCTCAAAATTTAACTATGCATGAAATTAAAACCATTATTACCCGAGCAGGCGAGGGAACTAAAATTGTTTTGACTGGAGATGTAGAGCAAATTGATAATGTTTATATTGATGAAACATCTAATGGCCTTGTTCATGCAGCAGAGAAATTTAAGAAATCTACTTTAACGGGTCACGTAACTTTACGAAAGGGCGAGAGATCTAAAATTGCAACGTTAGCTGCAAAAATATTATAGGTTTTTACTTGACAATAAAAGAAATATGTGTTATATTTAATAACAAAGGATAATAATATGTTTAATGAACGTGAGTTACTTGATTTAAAAATAGAGAAAAATAGCCCCCTTAAGGAATATATCGTGGAATATGTCGGAGAAAAACTCCAACCAGATCACGAAGAAGTCACAGTAGATATGGTTATTAATGTCTTAGTTGATGATTTTCCGGAGATTATTTTAGCTTTGGCTGAAGAGAATTTTTTCCGAGGGTATCAACAGGGACTTGATGATGCTATTGACCTCCCAGCGGAGAACCCAGATCATGACTCTCAAGAATAAAGTTCTTTTAAATCATATTTTAGAATCCTCGCAAATGGCTATAATAAATCAGAATGAATATTCTTTAAATGAAAACATTCAGATTTATATAAAAGATAAATTGATTAATGAGATTGATTTTATTGAGGTGATGAAAAAGATGAATATCATTCCAATCCATCTCATGGCGGAGATAGATTCTATTTTTGTAGGTATCTTTGACGAATTTAGTGATAGGGATATAAACGCGCTTTATAAGGACGGCGCCATTTATGTAAGTAATGAGCAAGATAGTGAAGAGGATATGTTAGATGATATTATTCACGAAGTCGCGCATTCGTTGGAGACTCCATATGGTGGTCTTATTTACGGAGATAAGAAAATAGAAAAGGAGTTTTTTTCTAAAAGAATGAAGCTCTATGGAATATTAAAATTAGAAGAACTCCGTCCCAATAAAAATCTTTTCCAAGATATTGATTTTTCAAAAGAAATGGATGACTATTTATACTATACAGTTGGATATGATCGATTGAATTTTATTGTATCATCTTACCAGTTGTTTGTTTCAGCTTACGCTTCCACATCATTGGCAGAATATTTTGCCAATGGATTCGAACATTTTTTCTTAGATGATCGCGGAAATTTAAATGAATGTTGTCCAGAACTATATAAAAAAATAGAGGAACTATACGAAATATGAAAATAGAAATAGAAGAAAAAGAAAATCAGTTATATGTAACAGTGACCATTTCCCTTCCATCTGTAGGGCGCGCCCGAGAAAAAGTCGTGTTAAATGACATACAAAAAATATTACAAGAACGGAAGATTAAATATGGAAGATGTTTAAAGACAACCAAAATTACAAATCGCTCTGTAGAACAATGCTCCGGAACTTTCATATTTGAAATCCCACCCAAAGTATCCAGACCTAAATCTAAACCAGTTCATACCCCTATCTCTCCGAAACCAAAAAATCGGAAAAAAACCACAAAAACTGCTTGACATTGCAATCAATATATGTTATATTATAATATAACCGCAACACCGAGGATTATGTGTCACATATATCTTTTTCAGAATTAAAAAATTGGAATTTTTGTCCGTTTTATCATAAACTGACTTATATCGATAAACTCAAAGGGTTTCTTGGTAATGAATATACTGCCTTTGGAACAGCCATCCACGACGTGTGTGAAAAGCAAATCTTAAAAGAACAATTTGAAGCTGCAGAATATTTCATAGAAAAATTTGACAGCTGCTTAAAAGCTTTAGATGACAGCGTGGAATTCCGAGAAAACCCGTCTAAGATGATAACCCAAGGTATTAATATTATACCTGAAATTATGCCAGCCGTTGATGCTTTTTTTAAGGATGGATATGAAGTTTTTTCCACTGAAGAAAAACTTATGGTTCCCATAGATAACCAAAACTGTAATTTCAAGGGATATATCGACGCCGTGATCAAAACTCCCGATGGGAAATATCACATCATCGATTGGAAATCATGTTCATGGGGATGGGATATGAGGAAGAGATCCGATCCTATGGTAACCTATCAGCTTACTCTTTATAAAATGTTCTTTGCAAAAAAGCATGGAATTCCTTTAAAAGATATTGAAACTTATTTTGCGTTGCTTAAGAGAACGGCTAAAAAGGATCGAGTAGAAGTCTTCCGTGTCACAAGTGGAAATAAAAAAATGGAAAATGCAACTAATCTCTTAAATAAAGCACTTTTCAATATTCAAAAAAAGAAATATATTAAAGACAGACGGTCATGCGGGAAATGTGAATTTCGTAAAACCTCAGAATGTCCTTAGCGGAGAAAGAATGACAGATAAAAAAATAAAAGTTTTTATTATAGCGGACCACCCGATGGCACCATCGGGAGTGGGAACGCAAACACGTTATGTTATTGAAACACTGATTAAAACTGGTAGATATAAGTTTATTTGTTTTGGTGGAGCTGTCAAACATAAAGATTATAACCCCCAGCAGATACAGGGGTTTGAAGAAGATTGGATAGTCATCCCGGTAAATGGTTATGGCACTGCGGAAATGGTGCGATCCCTTATTATTAATGAAAAACCGGATATCTTATGGTTTATGACTGATCCGCGCTTTTATGGGTGGTTATGGCAAATTGAGAATGAAATTCGTCCTCATATGCCGATGGTATATTATCATGTATGGGACAACTATCCTCTGCCAACTTATAATAAGAAATTTTATGAATCTACAGATATTATTGCATCTATATCTAAAGTTACATACGATATCGTAAATAAAGTCGCACCAAATGTAGAAAATCATTATATTCCCCACGCTATAGATCCTCATTTATTTAAATCTCTTTCTAAAGAAGAAATAAATATACGCAAAAAAGAGCATTTTGCAGACGACGAACGCGTTACATTTATGTGGAATAATCGAAATGCAAGGCGTAAAATGAGCAGTTCTCTTATGTATTGGTTTAATGAATTTGCTGAAGAGGTTGGTCCCGATAATGTTCGACTTATTATGCACACAGAACCAAAAGATCCAAATGGCCCGGATCTTATTCAGATTTTGGATAATTTAAATGCTTACGATGGCAGGATTGTTTTTTCTACACAAAAGATACCCCCCGAAGCATTAGCTATTATGTATAATATAGCAGACTGCACCATAAATATATCCGATGCCGAAGGTTTTGGTCTCTCTACATTGGAATCATTGGCATGTGGAACTCCCATAATCGTTAATATGACTGGCGGCCTCCAAGAACAAGTGACAAACGGCAAAGAATGGTTTGGAGTTGGGATTGAACCCGCCTCTAAAGCAATCATCGGGTCACAACAAGTTCCCTTTATATATGAAGACAGGGTAGCTAAGAAAGCTTTCATCGATGCTCTAAAAAATATTTATTATATGTCTCCCGAAGATAGAAATCTCTTAGGGAAGAAGGGTCAGCAACATGTATTAATGAACTATAATTTTAAAGATTTCCAATCTAAATGGATCCATTTGATGGATTCAGTTCATAAAACTCATGGTTCATGGGAAAATAGAAAGGGGTATAAATCATGGGCAATCAAGGAAATAAAATGAAAAAAAGAATATTAGTCCGTGGACCTGTTTTATCACAATCTGGCTATGGGGAACAAGCTAGATTTGCAATGAAATCATTACGCACACAAGAAGATATATATGAAATATATATTATTCCCACCGGCTGGGGCGCCACCGGATGGGTTTCTTCCTCTTCCGAGGAAAGAAAATGGTTGGATAAATGTATTTTTAAAACTGCCCGGTATATTCAAGAAGCGCAACAACAAAAGGTTCCTCTTGCCAATAGTGGACTTTTTGATGTAAGCTTACAAATAACAATCCCTAATGAATGGGAAAACTTAGCACCTATAAATATTGGTTATACAGCAGGCATAGAAACAACCAAAGTGTCTCCAGAATGGCTTATGAAAGTTAATATGATGGATCAAGTAATAGTAGTTTCTAATCATTCTAAACAAATTTTTGAAAAAACGACTTATCTAAACCAAAATAACCCTTCAGAATCTCTAGCATGCCGCACTCCGATACATGTAGTAAATTATTCAGTTAGAAAAAATGATCCAGTGGATATAAATTTAAACTTAGATTATGATTTTAACTTTCTTACAATGTGCCAGTGGGGACCGAGAAAAAATCTGAATAATACTATTAAATGGTTTATGGAGGAAAACTTTGATAGAGAAGTTGGACTTGTCATCAAAACATCTCTTAAGAACAACTGCCTCACTGATCGAGAATTTACCGAACATACATTAAAAAATATTCTTAAAGAATATAAAGATAATAAATGTAAAGTTTATCTATTACATGGAGATATGTCCGAGTCGGAACTTGCTGGATTATACACACATCCACAAATAAAAGCAATAATTTCTGCCACCCACGGAGAGGGTTTTGGTTTGCCGCTTTTTGAAGCGGCTTGTCATGCTCTCCCAGTAATCTCCCCCGGGTGGTCGGGACAGTGTGATTTCCTATATATGCCAGATAATAGGAAAGGCAAAAAAAATAAAACGCGACCAATGTTCGCTTCAGTAGAATATGATATCCAGCCAGTCCAAAAGGAAGCAGTTTGGGATACTGTGATACAAAAAGACTCGGCCTGGTGCTTCCCACGAGAAAGTTCTTTTAAGCGACGGATAAGAGAAGTTTATACAAAGATTCCCCAGTTTAAGAGGAATGCCAAAAAACTTCAAAAATGGATATTGGAAGAATTTTCTTCTGAGAAAAAATATAAAGAATTTTGTAAATGCATCGACACATCTCTTAATCTTGGCGATGATTTTTATAAAGAGTCTCTTCAGGAAGTAGTAATTTCGAGTTTAATGTAGGGATTATGGACTTTGGCATCATTCAAATAACTAATAAGAATACGAAGCGAGCATCGCTTTTAATCGAAAAAATTATACCCCAATGTATAAAAATCTCTCAAGGAAAATACACTTTGGTTTCACCGCCGCATGCTCTTTTAGAAGCATCTGTCTCCGAACTAGGAGGGATATTTTCTTCTTATTCTTCATGGGATAAAGATATGTCTCACAAATGGAGACAAGGATTAGAGACCAGGACTGAGGAATGGGTAGTATTTTTAGCTGATGATATTCTTCCAGATGAGGAGTGGTTTGAAGAAATGAATATTTTTTTGAAAGATAAGCCTCCTGGACAATATGGTTTCCGGTTAACAGATGATAATGATAAAAGACATGAGTTCGGAGAAGATTGGATGCAATTTCCAAATAGAAAATTAAATCTCCCTCATCGACCATTATCTTATAATATTCAAACGGGAGCCACAGAAGACTCTCCCACAGCTTATGTAGCCAACTGCATAGTCCATAGAGATGTCTTATCTCAAGTTGAACCATTCGGTATATATGCCTGTGCTCCAGATGTATCTTGGAGTTTAGCAATTCGATCTTGTGGTTTCCCCATAGGATTTAACCCCAAAGCCCGGGCCTATCATCTTGGCAATCGAGAGGATAATCGAAAATGATACACCCTACAGCAAATATTTATGAATCAGCGTCGATAGGAGAAGGAACTAAGATAGGAGCATTTGCAGAAATAGGCCATCAAGTCTCTATTGGAAAAAACTGTTCTATTGGCTGCGGAGTATTTATTCCAGAGAATGTTATAATCGAAGATAATGTTTTTGTCGGACCTCATGCAGTTTTTACTAATGACAAATACGCACCATCAAAAGGGAAATGGAGAGAAAATCCTCCCACGCATGTTTATCAAGGGGTATCTATCGGAGCTAACGCTACTATTTTACCAAATCTTATTATAGAACAAAATGCGCAAATAGGTGCAGGGAGCGTGGTAACCAAAAATGTGCCATCCGGAGCTATAGTAGTGGGAAATCCAGCCCAAATTTTAAAACGTAAGGTTAAAAATGTATAATATTAAAGATAAATATAATCGAGCTTTAGTAACCGGTGGAGCCGGCTTCATTGGAAGTCATTTGGTGGAGCGGTTACTCCAAGAGGGATTACAAGTAATAAGCTTAGACGACTATTCTTCTGGGAAAAAAGAAAATCTTGATCACTTAAAGAACTATGAGAATCTTTTTATAGAAGAATGCGATGTAACAGATTATGAAAAATTAGAAAATATTTTTGAAAAATATAAGTTTGATGTAGTTTTTCACAATGCAGCTTCTAAGAAAAATATTTGTTTAAAAGATCCTCGCCGGGATCTCGAAGTCAATGGATCCGGCACATATAATATCTTAGAATTATCTCGGCAGCATGCTGTTAAAAAGGTAGTTCATGCTTCTACAGGGTCTGTTTATGGCGAAGCTCAATATTTTCCTCAAGATGAAACTCATCCTCTTATTCCTCTATCCTTTTATGGAGTAAGCAAATTGGCCGGAGAGAAATATTGTAAAATGTATAATGAAGTCTTAGGACTGAATACCACTGTTTTAAGATATTTTCATGTTTATGGCGCCCGCCAAGAAAGCGATGATTTTTTGGGAGGAGTTATTTCGATCTTTTTTCGGAGAGCCGATGCCGGATTGCCTTTAGTTATTCATGGTGATGGCACTCAACAGAGATCGTTCACTCATGTAAAGGATATTGTAAATATCAATTTATTAGTAGCTTGTGACCCCGAATCAAATGGGGAAGCATATAACTGTGCATCTGGTATCAGTGTAACCGTTAAAGAGTTGGCTGATCTTATTAAAGAGATGAAGAACAGCTCCGAAGATCATGTTTATGCCGACTCTTTAGTAGGAGATATTAAGATTTTTAATGTTGACAATACAAAAATTAAAGATTTAGGATTCCATTTTACTACTGATTTCGAAGAAGTTCTCGGGAGCTTAAAATGAATCAGTGGGTAAAGGATAAAGAAACTGATGTTGTAATAAAATATTTATATTATATGATGAGACGCCAGGATGAAAAAATACGAGATCTTTCCGCCGAGTTATCTAATCAAAAACAAAAACAACAAACTTACGATATTTTTGATTATAAATGGAATCCCGTAGGGGAATGGGAAAGTCAAGAAAATCCCGCAATATATACTCAGAATTTAAAAAGTTCAGAATATATTTTAAATATAACTGGGCTTCCTGCAGAATGGTTCCAAAATAAAAAGATTTTGGATGCCGGCTGCGGAAATGGCAAATTAAGTTATGGATTATGTGAACTGGGCGCCCAAGTAGTTTCCATCGATCAATCCTCTCATGGTATTCAAAGAGTTAACCAATTTTGTCAAAGTTTTGAGACTCACAAAGGATATGTTCATGATATTTTAACTCCTATTCCTGATAAGGATTTTGATTTAATTTTTTCATTTGGGGTTATTCATCACACCGGGAATACAGAGTTGGCTTTAAAGCAGTTGAGTAAATCGTGCGCCGAAAAAGGGAAAGTTTTTTTGATGGTTTATGGGTACCCCGAACAACTTCCGGACTTCTATCACGATGTGGAATTCCTTTATTGGCACTCTAAAATGGAAAATTTATCCCAATCAGAACAAAAAGAATTTATAAGCCGCCACAAAAATAATAAAAATGTAGATGGGTGGTATGACGCCGCCGGCCCTAAAATCGAAGATCATTATAGCTATGAACAACTTAGTACTCTTTTAAAAAAATACAATTTTGTCGATATTAAAAAAACAAAAACTAGCAGACATCCTCATATTTTAGCTACAAAAGTTACGGAGAAATAAATGAATAAAGCTTCTCAAAAACAAGAATATCTAAATCAAATTTTGGATATTTTAGTAGATCCACTCGATTCTAGGTCGCTTAAACTTAAAGACGATGAACTACAAGGAAAGAAAACGACTTATGAAATCGTTAATAACATTCCTATTATGATACCTCCAATAAATTTGCGTGAATCTATTTATACAGAACAAGTAAATGACTTATGGAAAGAGCTTCAAAATTTAGAATATACTATGTATTTAGATAATCCTGTCGGAGTTTTCTCACATGACAATCATAAAACCGCCATACAAACCGGTAATATAATAAACGCTTTATGTGAGGGGAATTGCTTAGATATTGGCTGTGGAGCGCTCCCCTTTCCGTCATATATGAAAGCTGCTCCCAAAATATCTTTTTATGGTACTGATCCTTATTTCGGTAATGTAGAACGAGATTTTCCTTTCGCGCAATCATTGGCAGAATGTTTACCTTTCAAAGATGAGAGCTTTGACAACGCCCTAATTGCTACCTCGTTGGACCACATGTACTTTCCAGAAATCGCTTTAACTCATATTAATCGGGTTTTAAAAGATTCGGGGAATCTATTTGTATGGCAAACTTGTTACCCAAATCATTATGCTCCCTATCAACTTTGGGCCTCCTCAAAAGCTCAAAACCCCGCCCAAGCTGTTCAATTTGATGCATATCATCAATGGGCTTTCACACGAGAATCTTTAAGCGAACTATTAGAAAAAACCGGATTTAATATAGCAGGATTAACGTTATATCAGAGATATGGAAACGGTGGAGAAGAAATATTAATCCACGCGACCAAGAAGAAGGAGATTTAAATGTGTTCGTTTATCGGCATTATAAGTGATAAAAAATCACTTTTAGATCAAATCGAAGCGCGAGAAACCGAGATGTTTTCTAAAATGAGATATCGCGGGCCAAATATTCATACGGTTACACGCGTGGATAATAACATGATTTTAGCCGGATTTGTTTTAACCATCAATCAAGAGGTACCCCAACCAATTATTAAAGATGGAGCCTATCTTTTGTGGAATGGGGAAATTTACAATTGCCCTACAGAATATAAAAATGATACTCAATTCTTAATAGATTTTTTTAATAATGGGGGGTTAGAGAAAATATATGAAACACGACAACCGTCTAAGGGGGAAATCTCTACTAGTTTAGATGGAGAATATGCGATTGCATATATCAAAGATAACCTATTGCATCTGATTACAGATGATTTCTTCACAAAGCCTTTATGTTATTTTTTGTCAGATGATACTCTAATTTTCTCAAGCTATGAAAGTGGGATACGTGAAATCCTTCCGGATGCACAAGTTGTCCATGGGTTACCCAACACACATTACATATTTGATATCGAACGTAAGGAGCTTATTTCTCAAAAAGAGGTATACCAATGGGATTTTGAGCCACGCTATGATTCTTATGAGTTGTGGAATAATGCTTATTCTTTATCTATTACGAAGCGCTGCAATACCACTAAAAAACTTTTTCTTCCTTTAAGTTCTGGATACGATTCTGGAGGAATATGTTGTGAAATTTTGCATCATGACATCCCATGCACAATGTATTCTTATGTGGGAATCGAAAATAGGGACATTCTTTCTGAACGAAATAAGCTGATCCTATCTAAAAAAAATCAACATCATATTATTGATCCACAGCCCAGCTTCGAAACTAATTTTGCTACTTTTATGAATCGAGTAGAAAACTGGATTGGTTATCATTATAATGGAACCCCCTATCTAGATATTTATCATGCTTATTCATGCTTCGCCCATTTTTTAATTTGCACCCATGCCAAACAATCCGGTCTCGATATATGTTTGTCAGGCCACGGCGCTGATGAAATATATTCTGATTATTTTTCTCCAAGGACCAAAGGAGTCTCAGTCGTTAATGGAAACTATAGCGGCTGGCGGACCAAATGGCCCAACTTTGATATGGGATACGGCCGTAATATTTTAGGAATGTTTGATAGAGCCGCTGCCGCCGCCGGGATAGAAACTCGTTATCCTTATCTAGATAAAGGCGCGGTACAGAATTTTCTATGGCTTTCCGATACTTTAAAAAACCAATATTATAAACAATGTCAACACCAGATTATGACAAAACGAAACTTTCCTTTTGATAACATTAATCTAAAAGTAGGCTTGCGGATTTTTTCCGATGATAGCACTAATGATATTTTTAAACATGTTTTAAAAGAGTTTTATAATAAAAATAATTTAAAAAGACCCTCTTGGATACAAGGTTATTAAAATGTCAAATAATAAACCAAATCCATATAAGCCCACCTTGACTTATCAAACCAACGGCTTTACAAAGAATAGATCAGAAAATAAGGAACAGATTGATGTTTTAGGTCTTATTAAGTGGGATTGGGCCAACTCCGGCTATCGCTTTACGGAAGCTTTAAAGAAATTAAATCTTAAAGCGGTCTCTTACAAGGGCACCCCTCTGGCATATTTTAACTATCCCCAACAATTGCCAACATTGCCTATTTTGTCTACACCACCCGTGGACATGTATCCTGTTACTACAAATGCTCAAGATGATCCAACATTACAATATTTGCTAGATAGGGCAAAAGTACTTTATCTATTTGGGACTCAATACCTAATAAATATTAATCTTCCTACATCAACAAAAGTTGTGGTACAGCATGGGGGCATCACCTATCGGGATTTTCCCGATGTATGTAACTCTATTTATAATCCTATTGTAAGCGCCACCATTGCACAGTGTCCCGATCTATTAAAGCTGGGCGCCAAGAATGAACATTTGATTTATTATCCAGTAGATACTGATCTTATTCAACCAGATTATGATTTCAAAGACAGTGATAAATTAATCATTGGTCATTTTCCGAGTAATCCCATGAATAAGGGTACAGATACCATCAATCAAGTCATTCATAAATTAAAAAACTCTTCCTTGGGAAACAAATTTGAATATAATGGGATCCCGTGGCGAGGCGCCAAACATAAAAAAGATCATTTTGTAGACTGGCCAGATAATTTAAACCGTCAGAGATCGTCAGATATAATTATTGAAACTTGCAAACCAACATTACATGGGAAACCTTTTGGAGAATGGGGAAATACTGCTATTGAGGGATCGGCTTTGGGGAAAATTGTGGTTACTAACTCCCTAACCCCAAGTTTATATGCTCAAGAATATGGTCATTGCGCTCTGGAAATTAATGATGGAACAGCCTCGGGATTGGAAAAATCATTAATAATGCTTATAGAAAGCTCGCGCGAGAAGTTATTAAAAAGAAAACATGCCGCACGACACTGGGTAGTGGGAAAGCATAGTATTGAAGCAACCGCGTTAAGGTTGTGGGAAAAAGTTTTTAGAGATATTTTTCCCGACAAATGGACCGATCAAAACTTAAAACAACATGCAATTGATACATGGTCCAAAGAATTTTTAGATATAAAGGGATGGTTATAATGTTAGAGATAAATGAATTTAATAATCAAATTGAGTTAATGACTAAGGAAGTCTGTAAAGAGAGAGGGGTGGATAAACTTTCCGCCGATCAAGGATATGATAAATATTTGCGAGATGCTACCACATATTTAAATTATTATTTTAAGTTGTTTACTCATTTACAACAAACCCCACCAGGTACCACTCCAGTATATTCTGAAATGAATATATTAGATTTTGGTTGCGGACCCGCATTTAGTATATATGTGGGTAAAATAATGGGATTTCAAAACATTAGAGGTTTAGATGTTAACTTAGCACAAATGGAAATTGATTCTATTATTCAAAAAATTCATCAATCTTTACAAATAGAGAGCGATATTGATTTTTATAAAGGATATGGAACACTTCCCTACCCGGACAGTTCCCAAGATATAATAATGTCTATGTGGTCGATTTTGGGAGATTATAGTTTAGAAAGTGGCCTTAGCTCATGGTTATCTCCGGAAATGGGGGAAACAGAGAAAGGACGACTTAAAAATCGCCTTATTGAGTTAATACGAATAAGTGGAGAAGAATCTGTTTGGCTTATTAACCCCAAAAAACATTGGGATATAATACAATCTATTTATAATGAAATAAATCATAATAAAAATATTGTAATAAATCTGGTTAGTTAGGAAATAAAATGATTGATGTATTAATGTTAACGCGGAATGACTGGGCCAATACCGGATATAGATTTTCTAAATGTTTGGGAATGTTAGGATTAAAAGTATTATATCTAAAGGGTTCAGAGCATAAATTTGGCTATCCCGAGCAGGCACCGGTGGATGTTACTTTAAGTAAAATGTATGAAAAATATCCCGTGAAAGTCCACGCGCCCCACTTTGCTAGTTTAGCAAAAGCATCGCGATCTATTCATTATATTGCTAGTTCATATATTGATACGGGAATTGATTTGAAAGGAAAAAATGTGGTAGTACAACATGGGGGAAGCACTTATCGTATCGAACCAAAGAAGGCCAATGATACTTTCAATCCCTTTACATCAGCTTCTATTATACAATGTCCAGATTTATTAAATCTAGGAGCAAACAATGAACATTTAATATATTATCCGGTGGATACACAGTTTATTCAACCCCATTATAGAAAGAGCACCGGAAAAATTAGGGTGGGACATTTCCCTAGTAGCCCCCAAAATAAGGGGACAGCTAAAATATTAACAGTTATCCAAGAAATGAATAAAGATCCTGATCTCAAAGATAAGTTTGAGTATGTGGGAGTTTTAAACCCCCATGGATTAGGACACCAAGTATCTTGGGAACAAAATTTAGACCGCATGCGCAAATGTGATATTATTATTGAAACTCACCAGCCAGAATTGAAGTTAGACGGCCGCAGTAGTAAGGTATTCGGAGAATGGGGGAATACTGCCATTGAAGCAGCAGCCCTCGGTAAATCAGTTATAACTAACTCCTTGACTCTCGATTTATATAACAAAGAATATGGTAATATGGGACTTCATATCGCAAATGATAAGGAAATGTTAAAGACTCATTTATATAATCTAATCCAACTTGGAAGAAATAACTTATTAGCCGACGGCGCCAGAACGCGTGACTGGGTTATAAACAATCATAGCATGGAGGCCACAGCTATTCGTCTGTGGGAGAAAATTTATTCTGGATTCTTCCCCGATAAATGGACCACGACATCTCCGAATATGAATAATTTATATCTAAATCCTGAAGATTGGTATGAACTTCAATTTGAGAATGGACGATTGGTTGGGATAGCTATAAGAGAATGATTCCTTTATTTGATTTAAAACGCGTTATAGCTCCTTATGAAGAAAATTTAAAAAAAGTTTTCGATAAGTGTTTGAAAACTGGTCATTTTATCAATGGGCCCGAAATAAAAACCTTTGAACAACAAATGGCCACCTATTTACAGAGTCCTCATGTAGTTGGGGTATCCAGCGGAACGGATGCTTTATTATCTATTTTTATGGCTCTTGAATTTGAACCGGGAGATGAAATATTAGTAACCCCGTTCACCTTTATTTCATCTGCCACGTCTATCATGCGTGCAGGGTTAAAGCCAGTGTTTGTAGATCTGGCACCAGATTCTTTTCACCCCTCTATAAAACAGTATGAGCAGGCCTTATCCTCCCGCACCAAAGGAATTTTAGTGGTGCATTTATTTGGTGAACCCAATAATATGGAAAAACTAAAAGATTTTTGTTCTGATACTAATCTTTTACTTGTCGAAGATTGTGCCCAAGCAATGGGCAGCTACTGGGAAGATAAAGCAGTGGGAACTTATGGTATTGCATCCGCGTTTAGTTTTTTCCCGGCTAAAAATTTAGGATGCTTTGGAGACGGCGGCGCCGTTGCCACAGATAGTGAAGTGATTGCTGAACGGATTCAAACTATTCGGGCCCATGGCGCCCTTACTAAATATAATACAGCTATTCTGGGGGGAAATTTTCGGTTAGACACACTTCAGGCATCAATCCTTAGTGTCCTGCTACCGAATCTAGATGAATGGATAACCCAAAGACGCTCCAATGCGGAGTTTTACAGTAACCATCTTAAGAATATAAAAGGAATCACACCCCCCCCTAATATTGAAGGGCATTCCTGGAATCAATATACATTACGGGTACAAAACCGAGATGAGTTAAAAACATTTTTAGATAAAAAAGGAATAGGAAGCGCCATTTACTACCCAGTCCCACTTCATCGGCAGCCACTACTCTATACACCGCGCTATCTTCCTAACGTCGAGATTCGATGTAAAGAAGTTATATCTATTCCCATCTATCCGGGACTTTTACCGCAGGAAAGAGAAGATATCGTTCAAAATATTAAAACTTTTATGGAGGAGAGATGAAAAGGTTTGGTTTAATCGGGGCAGCTGGATATATTGCCCCACGTCACATGCAAGCGATCAAAGATACCGGCAATATATTAGAGGTAGCACTAGATCCCAGCGATTCTGTTGGAATATTAGATTTTTATCACCCCAAAGCATCTTTTTTCACAGAAATTGAAAGATTTGATCGTCATATTGATAAATTACGACGCCGCGACAGAGGTCTAGACTATATTTCTATTTGTTCTCCTAATTATTTACATGATTCTCATATTCGCATGGCTCTTCGCAATGACTGTGACGTAATTTGCGAAAAACCATTAGTTCTCAACCCCGAAAATATGCATTTTTTGAAAATTTTAGAGGAAGAATCAGGGAAAAAGATCAACAATATCTTGCAATTGCGGCTTCATGACGCCATTCAAACATTGAAAAAAGAGATTGATCCTCAACGCATTTATGATATTGATCTGTCTTATATAGCTGGACGCGGTTTGTGGTATCATTATTCATGGAAAGGAGATCAAACCAAATCTGGCGGCCTGGCCACTAATATTGGGGTTCATTTTTTTGATATGTTAACGTGGATTTTCGGCCCGGTTATCCAAAATAAGCTTTATATTTCTAAGAACGATGTAATCTCTGGATATTTACATTTAGAAAGAGCAAATGTAAAATGGTTTTTGAGTTGTAATCCCAAACATATTCCACCCAAGGTAAAAGAATCAGGTCAGCGTACTTTCCGCTCGTTGAATATCAATGGAAAGGAATTCGATTTTAGTAAAGGGTTTACTGACCTTCACACAAAAAGCTATACTCATATTTTAGAGGGGAAAGGCTTTAGTATTGAGGATGTAAAACCTTCAATAGAGTTAGTTTCCACTATTCGTCATATGAAAACACACAATATAGATGGGGATAGTCATCCCTTTTTGATCCAGGGGGCATATAAATGAAAATAGGTATTATAGGAAATGGTTTTGTGGGTAATGCGATTAATGAAGGGTTTAAAAATCATTATGAAATGATTATTTATGATAAAAACCCCCATAAAAGCCGCAATCCACACAAAGAGTTATATAATTTAAAATATATTTTCATTTGTGTACCAACCCCGATGGATAGTGAGGGGAATTTAGATCTTTCTATAGTTAAAGAGGCTATCGGGGGCTTGGGAGATGCTAAAACTTTAATAATAAAATCTACTGTTACCCCTTCCGCTGGCACCACCTTAATAAATCAATTTCCTCAACATACATTTATATTTAATCCGGAATTTCTTACTGAAAGGACTGCTGTGGAAGATTTTAAAAATCCATCTCGGATAATATTGGGAGGACCAGCCGCACCCGTAAATAATATTTTTAATATTTATAAAAAAATCTTTCCCGAGGCCGACTATATTTTAACCGACTCTAAAACCGCATGTTTTATTAAATATTTTTGCAACTGCTTCTTCGCAGCCAAAATTTCTCTTATGAATGAGTTCAAACAAATAGCAGAAATTGAAAATATAGATTGGAATATGGCCATAGAAGGTCTTTTATCTTCCGGATGGGTAAATTCTATGCATACATTAGTACCAGGACCCGACAATAAAGCAGGTTTCGGAGGAAAGTGTTTTCCCAAAGATATAAATGCATTTATAAGATATTCCCGAGCGATCGGGATTGAACCAACCATGTTGCAAGCAGCATGGAACAAAAATTTAGAAGTAAGACTTAGTAATGACTGGCTAGAAATACCAGGAGTTATTAATATTAATAAGTTTATAAAGGAGATATAATATGAAACTTAGTAATCAAGCACTTGGAGCCATTATGATGGCTCTTCAAAAATCAATCATGGAACAATCAGATATTGTCCCCGTTTTAGCGGGTTTTGATCTGGTAGACACCGGCAGCGGCCTAGTAGTGGAAAATCCACCCGTGGTCAAGATCGATAATGTACCAAGCGTGGAGGAAATTGATAAAAATGCCTAAATATACCTATTATTGTGATAGTTGTAAGACAGGATTTGAAACAACCCATTCCATTAAAGAGAAATTAGAAAAATGTGAGTTTTGTGGGGCCTATGGGGGCCCCAGAAAACTTCCCTCTATTTCTAATATTTTTACAAAAAATAAACAACGGAAAGATAAAAAAATCGGCTCTTTAGTCGAGGAACATATCGAAGAAAACCGTGAAAGTTTAAAAAAAGAAAAAGATCGTTTAAAAAAGGTAGAATATTAATGACATATCCTATTATACAACTTATTGTGACTGGCATCTTGATTAGTATGATTATATTTTTAATATGGTACGCTATTCAGGCCGTGCGCCAAATCCAGACAGCTGAACAATACACTCACGATCTAATCAGTGGAATAGAATCCCTAAAAGCATCTATGGGGAAATATATAACTCACGTTAATGATGTACACGAAATGGAGATGTTTTATGGGGATGAAACATTGCGAGAATTAATACGACACGGGAAAGCTTTAATAGAAACTTTTGAAGACTATAAAGTTGACTACTTCCCCATTTTAGAAATAGAGGAAAAATTGAATAATGACGACCAAATCGACCCTAGACCCACTGAATAAAACAAATAAAAAGAAACCAAAATATCGACGGATCCGCCGTACCAAAAATCCACGTATTTATTTTGCTAAAGCTCACGAAGACGCTATTATAGAATATAATAATATTACGGATAATAAAAGGCGAACTGAACTTTATATAAAATTTATTCAACCCGCTTTCAACGAAATGGTAGATAAAATTGTATTTACTTATCGCTTCACCGTATTACCTAATATTGATACATTACGCGAGGACTGTAAAATATGGTTAACTACAGTTTTAGATAAATTTGATCCCTCGAAAGGATCAAAAGCATTTTCATATTTTTCAGTTATTACAAAAAATTGGTTTATCCAGAAAGTTAAAAAGAATAAAAGAAGTCGCCAACGCGAGACCCAACTTGAAGATTTAACTAAGGAATTGGAAATGAAATTCATTTCTGAAGAATTATCATATGATGCTGAAAGGGAATGGAGAGAATTCTGGTCTTTGTTATGGGTTGAAATTGAAACGTGGGATAGTCTGAAACTTAAACCAAACGAAAGAAAAGTTTTAGAAGCTATAAAAATATTGCTCCAAAGCTCGGAAGATATAGAAATTTTTAATAAGAAAGCTATTTATTTGTATATAAGGGAAATCACGAACCTTAATACTAAGCAGATTGTTAATTCTCTTAATAAATTGAGGCATCGTTATCGAATTTTTAAAACCAAGTGGGATAAAGGTGATTTATGAAAGATTTGGACGAATATTTAGAAAAAGCTATTAAAAATATTGAAAATGATCGAGATATAACGCGTCGACTCTTAGATGACGTTATTGTTTATCTGAGTGGTGACGAAGAAAGACATATGACTGTAGGATTGACGGCCGCCAAATATGTAGAAACACTTCAGCGCTCGAACGAACAATTAGTAAAAATCTCATCTTTAATTCAACGTAATCAAAAAGCCACTGTTGGGTTAAGCAAAGATGATAAAGATGATATCTTTGATATAATAAAAGAGGGGACCAATAAAAATGCCGAAGGATAATGATTTTGAGCCTGTATTACAACATTTCCCATATATTCAGGGGGGTTCTATTGAGGGTCATGGTCCTATAGGAAATTTGGAGAGCAATTGGGGAGTTAATTATGACGGGGTCCAACAAACTAAAGAAATATTCAAATCCTTAACTGTTCCCCAAAGAATTAATAAGACAGGCCCGTTCATCGGCCTTGTATTGCGCGCAAAAATAGAATATTATTATGATGAACCATATGCAGGCACGCCGCCGGGGAGTTCGAATCAAGTGGGCACTGGCGCCCGCCGTCATTCAACTCGACAACCCTATATAAAAGTCTGGGCCCAGAGGCCCACAGCGGATCAATACTTGATTCAGCCCGATTGGTCCTATGTAGACTCTCGATATAGGTCCTCCCGCGAACAGGCATTTACTACTGACGCTTCACGGAATGCTATTATCGATTTATATGAGTCATTTCTTATTGCACGATCGGAATGGCCCGGGGAGCGCATTCCAAGAGCAGGCGACACGGTAATAATAGATTTTGAAGACAAAGTAAATCAATCGCGAGGTATTTTAGTTAGATTTGCTAAAAAAGGCGAGTTACAAGTAAGACCTTTAGATTTTCCAGAAGGGGCATCCCCCGATTTAAACACGGCACATGAGAGCTTTACCAAAGCTAACCGTCCTGTTTCCGATATTTTTCAACAAGATCCGGGCCCCCCAATCCAGAACCCACCCGCCCAAGAAATGGAAGAAGCTATGGGAATTTTAAAACATATGTGCCCAGGACCAGACATTCGTAACACAGATCAATATTTTAACTACGCCGTGAACACTCCATCACGCCAAAAATCCGGCCGGTTTGTAATCCCTCCCCGTGCAGACCGGAAAGGGTTTGTTATTGATTACAAATCATCAGGGATGCCCGCAGTTCCAGAATATATTTCAACAGTGATCATGGGAGAAGGCAAAACCGTAGATAGCCGAGACGCGCCTTATCTTATTTGCCTCATGCGCGCAGCGCTACGAGACGGAATAAGACTAAAGTTAACTAGCATCTATCGTACTGCCGACAAAGATGTATTTCGAAAAGATTTGTATCCGGCTATGATCGATACTGAAAAAACTAAAGGTCAAGCTGCAACAGGACTCGGCATCGCCGGAAGCGACCTCCTTTCAATGGGTTGCCTCGATTGGACAGGCGCCGAATATGAACAATCAATCCCGGGGTTTTTAGAGAATCTTCATAGAGATAGAGATGTAGCCTATATAACAAACTCCTCACAAATGACTCTATCAAATAAACAATGTAAAACTGACGAATCCACAGGCCAAAGAACATGTGATCCGCCCACTGGCTCTCCCAGCCAAACACCATCATATCCCGCCGCTCACGGGGCCGGGTGGTCAAATGATATATCCGTAAGGATGGATGTACTGGCATATCAAAAACCTCAAGATGTCATTAGCCCGCAATATCGTTGGCTATGCCTCAATGCATTTAAATATGGCTTTATCCGAACAGTAGCTTCTGAGCGCTGGCATTGGGAATGCAGAGTTCTCCAGCACCCTCGACCACATATGTTTACTGTCGTTAAAAGAAGTAGTGGATCTTGGGACCGACAGTTCAATGGGCGCGCCGGATATTATACAGATATAGAAACCGAAGAAGATGATCCACCTTATTCAGATTGGGAAGGAATGATCCCATGAGTACCTTTGGAGCTTTTTCTCGCCGCGTTCCTATGCGTTCTACTGCAGGATTATCTGATGTAGAGAAAGAGGCAGTAAATAAATATCGCGGTCAAGGTTTAAACTGTAGTGCGATGACAGAAGCCCAACCGATTTATAAACAAGCCGAAGGTGAGCATGTCATTCGTGGAGAGAATCAAGCTTATATTGTTCTAGGTCGCGACAGACCCTCTAATAAGGCATCAGGCTATGGGGGTCAAGGAGGGGATAAATGCGGGATGATAGATCTTTGTGTAGGAAGACTCTCCAGTGCAGAAGCGGGACAAAACTCTAATATGTATGTAGATCCTTCATTCAGCGCTGACGCCGCGAGAATCTATATTTCTCAAAAAACAGATATTGATGATAATTTTGGTTTAGATGAGGGAAGTGTTGGCCTCTCCAAGGCTAGATCTGCAATAGGGATGAAAGCCGACTCTATTAGAATTATCTCTCGTCAAGGTATCAAACTGGTAACCAGTATGGACGAGCCGATATCAACATTACAGGGTCAATCTGTCCAGCGCGGCCGCTACGGGATTGATTTATTAGCAGGAAATTTTGGAGGAGCCGAAACAGCAAAAGATAAAAATGGAAGACAGATTTTACAACCACTCGCACGCGGGGATTATTTAGAGGAATGTTTGAGGAAAATTATAGGTTTGATTCAAGACACCAATAAAGTTACTGCCAGCTGGATGAAACAGCAGGCTAAATGGAATATCCATGTCGCCGCACACTATCACGAGGGACCTTTCCCCGCAGCCCCTTCTCCCAGTTTAGCAGCCCAGTTAATCCCAATTACTATGCGACAAACTATTAACTGTATAATACCGGCCGCATTTAAAAATAGGGTTAATATCGATATG
>Ga0114996_10002549_pt1 | contig 23563 bp, 19 predicted proteins | sample ArcticOcean_MG_C_4_FD_87039 | JGI IMG/M metagenome (GOLD analysis project Ga0114996, IMG submission 87039) | Marine microbial communities from western Arctic Ocean - ArcticOcean_MG_CB4_134 | ecosystem: Environmental > Aquatic > Marine > Oceanic | place: Arctic Ocean: Canada Basin | collected... | reverse complement strand
TTCGCTCTTTGGCGGCCTTGACGATAGTTTCGACTTTTTCACGAGCCCGGATGTTGCCGGGGTTGAGCCGCAGGCAGTCCACTCCGCTCTCCAATGCTTTGAGCGCCAATTGGTAGTGGAAATGGATGTCGGCGACGACGGGGATGCGGACGCGCTTGACGATACCTGCAAGAGCCTCGGCCGCCTCCATGTCGGGCACAGCGCAGCGGACGATGTCGCATCCGGCCTCGGTGGCCTCTTCGATCTGGCGGACGGTGGCGTCCACATCACGGGTGTCGGTTTTGGTCATGGTCTGCACCGTGACCCGGGCGTCTCCGCCTATTTTGACATTGCCGACGTTTATGGACCGGGTAATTCTACGTTTCACACTGACCACGCTAACGCAGGATGCTACCTCCGTTCAAGATGCGTAGCACGTCAAAGTAGCTGACTGCGAGGATAAGACCGATGAGCACCACGAAGCCAGCCATGTGCACGAGGCCCTCTTTTTTCGGGGAGATACGCTTGCCACCGCGGGCCCACTCGATGACCACGAACGCCAGGCGTCCCCCATCTAGGGCGGGAATAGGCAGGATATTCATGATGCCCAGGCTGACGCTGAGCAGGGCCGTGAGCTGGAACACCCAGGCGAAGCCGAGCTCGTCTACTACCTCTCCAGTTGCCTGGGCGATGCCGATTGGTCCAGCAATGCCAGGGTTTTCACCAGAAGACAGGCCCTGGGTCACACCGTCCTTGGTGAACATGAGAATTTCCTTAATCGTTCCGAGGGACATGGGCACCGCTCGCCAGATGGGCTCTGTCTCCGGGCGAACGACCGGGTTGGCAATCACTATCGAAATACCGATGGCTCCCTGTGCAAGCCTGTCGCCCGCCACAACGTCGGGGTTATAGCGCTGGGCGTCCCTGACCGAGACCTGGGTCTCCGGATCGGTAACGATCTCAACTACCAGCGGGCTTGGTGCCGTGACCCTGGGCACCAGGGAAACGGCCTCGGTCGTGGCCAGTTCGGGTGACGAGCCCAGGCCGGTGACTATGGCGCCCCGCCGCACGATCAGCTCCACCGGCACACCGCGCTTGTCTTTGACTATGTCAATGAGGTGTTCCGGCTCTGTCACTCGCAGTCCATCGACCTGCAGGATGGTGTCTCCGGCCCTCAGCCCCGCCTCTTGAGCGGGCGAGCCGGGGGCAATGCCGTTGATCATGACCTCACTGCTCACGAGCTTGTCGTGGGGAAGCATGAACAGAATGGTGAATATGACGATGGGCACCACGAAGTTCATGCCCGACCCGGCCGCCAGCACGATAGCCCGCTTCCAGCGGGCCTGCCGGGCGAAGCTGCGCGGTTCGGTGGGGTCTTCCTCGCCAACCATCTTGACGAAGCCGCCAAGGGGAATGAGGTTGAGCGTGTAGGTGGTTTCCCCGTACCGGAAGCCGAACAGCTTGGGGGGGAAGCCAAACCCGAACTCGGTCACCTTAATGCCGAACCACTTGGCGGTGACGAAGTGTCCTAGCTCATGGACGAACACCAGGGACCCGAGGACGGGAATTATGTATAGCCAGGAAGGTATTTCAACCATAGGGTACTAGCTATTATCCGTTACTCGGCGGCGGCGGGTCTCCGGTGCCCACCACCAGATCGGCAACGTGGGCCCGCGCCCAGGCTGCGGCGGCCAGCGCGTCGGCCAGTGTAGCGTCTGCTACGGCCCTGTGTGCCGCCAGTGTCTGGCCGATCACTGTGGGGATTTCGGCAAACGATATTTTGCCGGACAGGAACATCTCCACGGCCATGTCGTCCGCACCACACAGCGCCGCAGGCCAGGTTCCGCCCCGGCGGCCGTAGTCCATTGCCAGGGCGAAGCAAGGGTACCTGTCGCCCTCCAGTCGTTCGAACGTGAGCGCGCCTGTGCCCGCCGGGTCGAACTTGTTTATTTCGCTGTTCGCCAGCCGTTCGGGGTGCAGCAACGCGTACTGAATGGGGAGTCTCATGTCTGGTGGGCTAATTTGAGCCTTCACCGAGCCGTCGTCGAACTCGACCATGGAGTGGATCATGCTCTGCGGGTGAATAACGACTTCAATGCTTTCCCACGGCACGTCGAACAGCCACTTGGCCTCGATGACCTCGAATGCCTTGTTCATAAGAGTTGCCGAGTCGATAGTTATTTTCGGCCCCATCACCCACGTCGGGTGGCGCAGTGCCTCGTCCGGCGTGACCGAGGCTAGCTGCTCGGGCGTGGCGTTGCGCATGGCCCCGCCCGACGCCGTAATGAAGAGGCGAGAGATGGTGCGCTCTTCGCCGCGCAGGCACTGCCATATGGCGTTGGGTTCGCTGTCTACCGGCAGTAGCGAGCCGCCATGCTCGGCGACCAGCCGGGTGAGCAGCTCGCCCGCCATGACGATGGACTCTTTGTTCGCCAGGGCGACGGCCTTGCCAGCTTTTAGCGCTGCGATTGTGGGGCCCAGCGCTACGTCGCCCACGGTCGCGGTAACGACCAGATCGACCTCGTCGTCTAGGACCATCTCTTCCAGCGTCGCCTCGGTGCATCCGTTGGACAGGAGCGCGGCGCGCTCGGCCTCGTCCCCCTCGCAATAGATCAGGCGGGGTTTGAATTCCCGCACCTGGGCGTCGAGCAAACCGACCGACCGCCGGGCCGCCATTCCCACAACCTTGAGGCGGTCCGGGAAACGCCGCACGACGTCGAGGGTCTGAGTACCTATGGAGCCGGTAGAGCCCAGCAGCGCGATGCCCTTCATGGGGTTTGCCTTCCGATAATCATCAATATTTACGGGCCTATCCAAACGACGAAGTAGTAGCACAGCACAAGGGTGAGGACAATCGAGTCGAGCCGGTCAAACACTCCCCCATGTCCGGGTATCAGGCCGCCGGAGTCTTTGGCCCCGGCTCGCCTCTTCAGCGCGGACTCCGCGAAGTCCCCGGTCAGCGCGCCCGCCCACAGCAAGGCTCCTAAGCCGACCGCTGCAAGCGTCGACACCGGCAGGTCGAAGCCCGCGATGGCTGCCACCGAAATGCCGATAGAGGCGGCGAGGCCACCGGCGGCGCCCTCCCAGGACTTGGCCGGCGATATGGACGGCAGGATTTTATGCCTGCCAAACGGGAGCCCCACCGCGTAGCCTCCAATGTCGGCCGCAGCGACGATGAATAGCAAGGCCAGGGCCCACTCATTACCGTCGGCCAGACCCCGCAGGAGCAAGCCGAAAGAGAGCATCCCCCCGGCAACCAGGGCCGATCCTGCCGTTGCCAACCAGGCAACGCCTGCGCCAGCCAGGGTTTTTTGGCTCACGAGGCTCAACAGGGCCAACGCCGCGCCGACCGCCAGCACCGGCGCGACGGTGACGGTAAGGGCGTAGCCCGAAACGTACAGGTGAGATGCGACGACCAGGCCAACAGACCAGGCCACCGCCACAGGCAAGTTCGGCCTGGCACCAGTTCGAGATGCCAGCCCGGCAAGTTCGTAGGCACCAACTGCGGCTGCGGCCGCGAGTAGGGCCGCCAGCCATGGTCCCCCGGCCCAGATGGCAGCGACCGCCACCGGAATGATGACCGCCGTGGAGGCCGACCGGATTGCGAGTTCACGCCGGTTACGGTCCGATGGCCGGGAATTGGTCGGGATCCCGGCCTGGCTCTGGGGCATCACCGTCAGGGCCTCGACGGTGTGACCGTCTCGATGCGACCGAACCGCCTCTGTCGGCGCTGATACTCGGCGAACGCACTGTCGAGTTCACCTTCGTCGAAGTCGGGCCACAGCGTCGCGGTTGAGTAGTACTCGGCATAGGCGGACTGCCACAGCAGAAAGTTGCTCATGCGCATTTCACCGGCGGTGCGGATGATCAGGTCGGGGTCGGGCATTCCGGCCGTGTAAAGCTCTGCCGCCAGCGCTTGTTCAGTCACGTCTTCGGGGGCGGTTCCAGATGCGATAAGCCTACGGGCCGCCCCGACAATCTCCTCTCGACCGCCGTAGTCGAAAGCCACGCTCAGGGTGATGGTGGTGTTGTTCCGGGTCAGTTCGACACTGCGCTCAATCGCGTCTCGCAAAGAGACCGGGAGCCTGTCCATTCGCCCCAGGTGCCGAATCCTCACCCCCTCTGCGTGCAGTTCGGGCGTCTCGGACTCGATGGACCGGCCCATCAATTCCATGAGGGCGCGAACTTCGTAATCCGGCCGGTCCCAGTTCTCGGTGGAAAAAGCGTACATGGTCAGGTAGCTGACGCGCTTTTCCACGAGGGCTCGAATGATGCGGCGAACGTTCTCGGTACCGGCCTTGTGACCCTCGGGCCTGCTGAGGCCGCGAAGCTCGGCCCACCGACCATTACCGTCCATAATTACCGCTACGTGCTTGGGAACTTCGATGCTCATGCCTCGCTCACTCGGCCCCCAGTTGCGGCACCCCGGGGGGGCCGAACAAGATGTCGCAGGTCTACCTAGACCTCGAGCACCTCGGCCTCTTTGGCTTTCTTCAGGTCGTCCATTTCGCCTATGTGGCGGTCGGTCGCCTTCTGTACGTCTTCCTGTGCTCGGTGGGACTCGTCCTGGCCTACTTCGCCGTCTTTTTCCATCCGTTTGAGGCCATCGTTGGCATCTCGGCGAATGTTCCGCACCGCTACGTGTCCCTCTTCGGTCTTGCGAGCAACCAGTTTGACGAGTTCCTTGCGGCGCTCCTCGGTGAGGACCGGAAGGGTGATGCGCATCACCTCACCGTCGTTGTTCGGGGTAAGGCCAAGGTCGGAGGTGAGGAAGGCTTTTTCCACGTCGCCCATCGCGCTGCGGTCCCATATCTGGACCAAGAGCACGCGTGCCTCCGGGACACTAATTGACGCCATCTGGCTCAGCGGCGTCATCGTGCCGTAGTAGCTCACCTGGAGGGATTCGATCAGGCCGGGGCTGGCTCGTCCGGTCCTGATGGAAGACAACTCCCGTCGCAGAGCCTCTACCGATTTGTCCATTCGGTCGTCGCTATCCAAAAGCACATCGTCGATGGCCATCTAGCCCGCTCCTCGTGATCTGGCTGATGAGGGTGGTTCGGCCGCTGCTGCGGTCCACAGTTTACGCCCGAGTCAGCCTAAGCGGGTATCGGACACCAGAGAGCCGATGGACTCGCCTGCGATGATCCGGGTGAGGTTGTCCGGGACGTTTATGTCGAAGACCCTGATGGGCAGGCGGTTTTCCATGCACAGGGAAAGGGCCGTCGCGTCCATTACCCCCAGACGCCTCTGCAACGCTTCTTGGTAGGTAACGAAGTCGTGCTTTTCAGCGTCGGGATTCTGGTTCGGGTCTGAGGCGTACACACCGTCGACGGCGTACTTTGCCATGAGCAGCACGTTGGCGTCGATTTCAATTGACCGCAACGCCGCGGCCGTGTCGGTGGTCATGTACGGGTTGCCGGTACCTGCGGCAAAAATGACCACACGGCCCTTCTCCAGGTGCCGAACGGCCCGACGGAGGATGTAGGGCTCGGCGACTTCCTGGACGTTGATGCCGGTCTGGGTGCGCGTATCGACGCCCCGAAGCCGTTCGAGGGAGTCCTGCAACGAAAGTGCGTTGATGACTGTTGCCAGCATGCCCGCGTAGTCGGCCGCAACCCGGTCCATGCCTTCGTGTTCAGCCTGTGCGCCTCGCCAGATGTTACCGCCGCCCACCACGACGCCGATCTGGACGTCCATGTCGTGCACCGCCTGGATCTGACCGGCGATCGCATTGACCGCCACCGGGTCGATGCCGTATCCACGTTCGCCCTTGAACGACTCACCGCTGAGTTTTAGCAGGACGCGCTTGTAGGCAGCTTTGCCTTTCTGGGTGCTACTCGTCTCTGTGGGGCTACTCATCTTTTTGGAGCAGCTATTCGCCAAGGGCGTACCGCGAGAACCTTTTAACTTTTATGTGCTCGCCCAGCTTGCCAGCGGCCTCCAGTACGAGGTCCTTAATGGCCAGGGATGCGTCCTTAATATAGGGCTGAGCCATGAGGGCGACCTCAGCGGCCGCGGCGGGCTCATCTTCGGGCATGTCGGACTCATCTACATATTTGGGCGACATGGCAGCGATCTGCATAGCCAGGTTGTGAGCAAGTTCCTTGAAGTTGTCGGTCCGGGCCACGAAGTCGGTCTCGCAATTGACTTCAAGCATGACCCCGACCCGGCCGCCGCCGTGGATGTAGGCCTCTATGAGTCCTTCGTTGGCACTGCGGCCCGCTTTCCTAACTGCGGACGCGACCCCTCGCTCCCGCAGCAATTTACGCGCCTGCTCAACGTTGCCCTTAGCTTCTTCGAGGGCCTTTTTGGCGTCCATGACGCCAGCGCCCATCTCTTCCCTGAGGGCCTTGATGGCCTCTAATGTGATCTCCAAGTCAGCTCCCGTCTATCCGCTAACTTGCGGTGGTTGTTTCAGTCGTTGTTTCGCCCGTGGCGTCCGCTGCGGGTGCGGCAGCTTCGGGTGCCGCTTCGGCCGCAGCAGGTGCTGGCGCGGGCGCCGCTTCGGCGACCACTGGGGCGACTGGCGCAGCAGGTGATGGTGCATCGTCGGCGCGAGCGGCCTGCTCAAGTGCGATAACGGCGGCGGCCCGAATGGTTGCGGCCTCTTCCTCGCCGGAGGAGTCGCGCAGTTCCTGTTCCACCGCCTCTCGCCTGTTTCGCCCCTCAATGACCGCGTCGGCCATTTGACCGGTCACCAGCCGGATGGACCGGATAGCGTCGTCGTTGCCTGGGATCACCTGGCTGATTTTTGTCGGGTCACAGTCCGAGTCCACCAGGGCCACCACCGGCACTCCCACTCTCTCGGCTTCGGCGACGGCGAGGGCCTCTTTGCCGATGTCGACGACGAAGAGCGCACCGGGCATTTCCGTCATCTCTTTAATGCCACCGAGGTAGCGGTTGAGGCGAACGATGGAGTCTTCGAGCTTCTGCGCCTCTTTCTTGGGGCGGCGCAGGAACTCGCCAGCAGCTTTACGCTCTTCCAGGTCCACCAGGTAGTCCATCCGAGTCTGGATGGTCTTGAAGTTGGTCAGCGTGCCACCCAACCAGCGTGTGGCTACGTAGTAGGCGCCGGACCTCCGGGCCTCCTGGATAATTGTTTCGTGTGCCTGTCGCTTGGTGCCGACGAAAATGACCTTTTTGCCCTGCGCGGACACGTCGGTAATGAACTCCTTGGCTCTCTCCAGCAGCTTTAGCGTCTGCTGCAGGTCGATTATGTGAATGCCGTTTCGAGCCGAGAAGATGTACCGCTTCATCTTCGGGTTCCAGCGTCGTTTCTGGTGGCCGAAGTGAACACCGGCCTCCAGCAAGGACTTCATAGTCACCGGGCCTGCGGCCTCAGAGAGGTTCGCCGGCGGTGCCTGAACCGGGGCCGGTGCCTGGACCGCCGGGGGTGCCTGAACTGGAGGGGTCGGGGCTACGGGGTTTACAGGGGTGGTTTGCTCAACCATGGGGCTTATTTGCCGCCTATTTCATATTTGACCGGCCTCGTTTAGCGGCGGGGCGAGGATTTCGCTGTGTTAGTTACACACGACGACCCACCGAGACCAAATCGTACTCGTAGGGCAAGTGTAGCATGTCAGGGACCGGCGAGGCCGCACGAACGCCTGAAGACACGGGTGGAGAGCCCGTCGCATGATTGTCCCGCCAATTCGGCGTGTGCTAAACTTCCACCTTGTTGTGCCCGTACTTGGCACCTCGTGTTTGGCACCCGGAGTTAAGCCCGTTGTCGGGCCCATTGCCTGCAGCCGGACGCCCACCGGACTAGATTCTCCCCCACAACAAGTAGTAGTAGTAGAACAAGAAGAAGAAGAGTATGCCCCTAGATATAGACCGTAAGAAAGAAATCCAGGAACAGTACCGTATCCACGAAAACGATACGGGCTCGACCGAGGTGCAGGTAGCACAGTTGACCGAGCGCATAGCGTCGCTTACCGATCACCTCAGGGCCAACAACCACGACGAATCGACCCGGCGAGGCCTCCTAAAGCTGGTGGGCCAGCGACGGCGACTGCTCCGGTACCTCAACAGTGAGGATGTCGATCGTTACCGAACGCTCATTGGAAAGCTGGGCCTGCGAAAGTAGTACCCGCCCGGGTCTTACTTTCGCCTCCGTTAGCCCATTTTCGAAAACAGCGCACACCCGATAGCAGCTAACTCCTAACAGCCGCGCAGTCGGGGCGCACCCAGAGAGCACCCATACACGCTAATTAAACGCATTAAACAAGCATCCCACCCAGGGGCGGACGCCGTTCGCCCCAGTGCCCCGGCCCAATAAGCTACCAAGCAAGGCCCGGGCGGCAGGCAGGAAGAGAAGAGAATCAGAGAGGTTAGTTTTGTCCATACATGAATTAGAAATAGGCGGGCGTACGCTATCGATAGAGACCGGTAAGCTCGCCCAACAGGCGGGCGGATCGGCGGTCCTACGCTATGGCGATTCGGTCTTACTGGTGACCGCCACGACGTCCAAGCCGAGAGAGGGAATCGACTTTTTTCCCCTCACCATCGACTTTGAAGAACGCATGTACGGTCGGGGCAAGATCCCCGGCAGCTTCTTCCGCCGTGAGGGTCGGCCGAGCACCGACGCTATCCTCATTTGCCGGTTGACCGACCGGCCGCTGCGACCCCTGTTCCCCAAGGGCTTCCGTAACGAGGTGCAGGTGATTACCACCCCCCTCTCGGTAGACTTGGAGAACCCCCTCGATGTCATCTCCATAAACGGGGCGTCCCTGGCTCTGAGCCTCTCCGATATACCGTTTGAAGGTCCGCTTGGCACCACCCGCGTTGGGCACATCGACGGGGAGTTCATAATTAACCCCACCTTCGAACAGATCGATGAGAGCAGTCTCGATCTGATAGTCGCTGGCTCTAAAGACGGCGTGATGATGATGGAGGCGGGCGGCAACGAGCTGGATGAGGACCTCGTATTCGAGGCCATTCAACTTGCGCAGGAACAGAACCTGCGGCTCGTCGAACTGCAGGAGCGCATCGCCTCTGCCGAGGGCAAAGAAAAGCTTCCGTACCAGACTCCTCAGATACCCGAGGGCCTGGCCGAAGAGATCGAGTCGCTTGTGTCCGGCAGGCTGGAGCCCGCCGTTAGCCACTCGATTTCGCCCGCCAAAGACACGTCGAAAATCAACGCACTGCTAGACGAGATCACCGAGAGCCTGGATGACAGCTACGAGGCGAAGGCCATCAAGAACGCCTACGGGACTCTGGTGGACGAAGAATTCCGCAAGCGCATGCTCGAGGGCGTCAGGCCCGACGGCCGTGGTCCCTTAGATATCAGACCGCTGACTGCTGAAGTTGGCCTGCTGCCCAGGACGCATGGCTCCGGTCTGTTCTCGCGGGGCGAGACGCAGGCGCTGGGCATCGTCACCCTGGGCTCGGTTGGCGACGCTCAGAAGCTCGACAACATTAACCCGCGAACGACCAAGAAGTTCCTGCTGCACTACAACTTCCCGCCCTACTCCACCGGCGAGACCAAGCGAGTCGGCTCGCCTGGTCGGCGAGAAATCGGCCACGGCGCACTGGCGGAGCGAGCGGTGGTGCCCATACTCCCGTCGGACGAAGACTTCCCCTACACGGTGCGAGTGGTGTCGGAGATTCTCGGGAGCAACGGTAGCTCGTCCATGGCTTCGGTATGTGCGGCAACACTGTCACTAATGGACGCGGGCGTGCCTATCACTGCCCCGGTGGCCGGCATTTCCGTTGGCCTTATAACCGGCGACGGTGGCAAGTGGCTTGCCCTGACCGACATTCAGGGCAAGGAAGACCACATCGGCGACATGGACTTCAAGGTTGCCGGCACCCGAAAGGGCGTTACCGCCATTCAGCTCGACATGAAGGTAAAGGGCATCGGTTTCGACGTGGTGCGAGCCGCGCTCGACCAGGCCAAAGACGCCAGATACCAGATTCTCGACGTCATGGCCAATGCGATTCCCGAGCCCAGGCAGGACGTTAGCTCGTTTGCACCTCGCATGCTGCGGGTCACCGTACCGGTCGACAAGATCGGCGCGGTTATCGGCCCGGGCGGCAAGGTCATCCGGGGCATCATCGAGGCCACCGGCGCGACAGTGGATGTCCAGGACGACGGCGAGATTCTCGTCGGCGCCGTGGATGCCGAGTCCGCCCAGCGGGCGGTCCAGATGATCGAGGGCCTGACAAAAGACGCAGAGGTTGGACAGATCTACACCGGCAAGGTGGTTAAGATCCTCGACTTCGGCGCGTTCGTCGAGATCCTCCCCGGTAAGGACGGCATGGTTCACATCAGTGAACTGGCCGACTACCGCGTGCCCAGCGTAGAGGACGTTGTTTCCCTCGGTGAAGAGATCACCGTTATGGTCAAAGACGTCGACTCGAACGGCCGCATTAGCCTGTCCCGCAGAGCGCTCCTCTCTGGAGACGGCGAGGGTGGAAGTGAGGGCGGCAGCGAGGGCGGCGGAGAGCGTCGTCCCGAAGGCGATGACGACCGACGCGGCGGCGGCGGTGGCGGCTACAGGGGTGGCGGCGATGACGACCGACGCGGCGGCGGCGGTGGCGGCTACAGGGGTGGTGGCGGCGACGACCGACGCGGCGGTGGTGGTGGCTATCGAGCCGGCGGAGGCGGCGACGACCGACGCGGCGGTGGCGGCGGTGGAGGTGGAGGTGGCTATCGCGGCGGCGGCGGCGGAGGCGACCGACGTGGCGGCGGCGGTGGTGGTGGCGGATACCGGGGCGGAGGCGGCGGCCGACGCGGCGGCTAGAAACCAAACTATGACCGGCGAGGCTGCAATTCGGGTCGTCGTCCAGGGCGCTCTTGGACGCATGGGTACCGAGATACTCGGCGCCCTGAGCCGCGAGGCCGATATGCAGCCCGTCGGTGCAGTAGACATTGCGGCCCAGGGCGACACCCTGCTGCTGCCCGGTGACGCAGGAAGCGTCCCGCTTTCGGCGGGACTGGCCGATGTTATTGGGGGCGCCGACGTCCTCGTTGACGTGACCAACGCCGACGGCGCATTGACAGCTATAAGATCGGCCGCTGAGGCGGGAGTCGGCGTCGTCGTCGGCTCCTCCGGAATTCCGGAATCAACGCTGACTGAGGCACGTGCTCTCGCCGAACAGCACGGTGTCGGCATCGTGGTCGTCCCCAATTTCGCCATAGGCGGCGTCGTGATGACGCACCTCGCCCGTATCGCAGCGAAGTTCTTCGATTACGCGGACCTCGTTGAGACGCACCACGAAAAAAAGATCGACGCCCCCTCCGGCACGGCGATGGCCATTGCCCGCGCCGTGATAGACGGTAAGGGAGGCCCGATGACGGCCCCGGCGGCTGAAAAAGAGACCATACCCGGCACCCGTGGGGGAAATTTCGACGGCGTCACCATCCACAGCGCCCGCCTGCCGGGCCGAGTGGCTCACCACGAACTGGCCTTTGCCGGGCCGGGCCAGACCCTGACATTGCGACACGACTCCATCGACCGTTCGGGCTTCATGCCCGGCGTTATCGCGGCGGTGCGTGCGGCAGCAGCGGGCCCTGGCCTGACGGTCGGGCTGGAAGAGGTTCTGGGCCTCAAGTAGCCTGCCGTTGACCTGAAAGCGGACCCCGACAGTAGCCGGCGGACCCCGGCCAGTTGTAACCTTTTCCGTATGACCGGATATAACATCGCCGTTGTGGGCGCGACGGGCGCGGTAGGACAGGTCTTCCTGTCCATGCTCGCCGAGCGCCAGTTTCCCATTAACTCTCTGCGGCTCTGTGCGTCTCAGCGATCTATTGGCCGCAATTTGGTGGTGAACGGGCGCGACCACACCGTCGAACTGGTCACCGACGAGCTGCTAGCCGCCTCCGACTTCGTGTTCATTTCGGCCACCACCGATGTGAGCCGTGACGTCGGCCGCCGAGCGGCTGATCTAGGCGCGGTGGCCATAGACGATAGCTCGGCGTTTCGTATGGACTCCGACGTGCCGCTGGTGGTGCCAGAGGTGAACGCAGCCGACCTGGACGGGCACAAGGGCATTGTGGCCATTCCCAATTGCTCCACCACCCCGCTGGCTATGGTTTTGCATGCTCTGAGTGGGCTCAGTCGAATTCAGCGAGTCGTCGTCGATACCTATCAATCCGTCTCAGGGACCGGTTCTGCGGCCGTGCAGGAGTTGTTGGAGCAGAGCGGACAGGTACTCGCCGGTGCCACGGTCGAGCCCGCCGTCTACCCGCACCAGATCGCCTTTAACGCCCTGCCCCACATCGACGACTTCCGGCAGGACGGCTACACCAAAGAAGAGCGCAAGATGATTGACGAGACGCGCAAGATTCTGCACATGCCCGATCTACCCCTATCTGCAACATGTGTGCGTGTGCCGGTGACGGTGGGACACTCGGAGGCCGTGCACATAGAGTTCGCAGAGCCGGTGGACCCGGTCGACGCTCGTTCGGCACTGGCCGATTACCCCGGCGTACAGCTCGTAGACGACCCGGCCGGGCGTCGCTATCCTATGCCGATTGAAGCGGAAGGCGAGGACGACGTGCTGGTTGGCCGCGTCCGGGCCGACGCCTCGCACCCGAACGGTCTGGCTTTGTGGCTGTCTAGTGACAACCTGCGCAAAGGTGCCGCCCTGAACGCCACACAGATAGCCGAGGAGATGGTCCGCCGCCACCTGGTCAACCCGAGAAGTTGACCCTCATAAGAAATTGGACCTGCGTGAGCGAAGGCTCACCGGTGTGAAAGATTGAAACGAATAGATGCCAGAACTGGGACGAGTAATAACCGCGATGATCACGCCCTTCGATGAGAGGGGCGAGGTCGATTACCGCGAGGCGGGTCGCCTCGCACGGGCACTGGTCGCTTCCGGCAGCGACGGCCTGGTGGTCACCGGCACCACCGGCGAGTCCCCTACCTTGACGGCCGAAGAATGCCTGGGGTTGTATTCGAGCGTCAAGGCCGCCATCGGCGACAGCGCGTCGGTCATCGCGGGCACGGGCACCAGCAACACCGCCGAGAGCGTCACCAACAGTCGCGATGCCCAGCGCGAGGGCGCGGACGCCGTGATGCTCGTGGTCCCCTGCTATAACAAGCCGCCGCAAGAGGGGCTTTATCAGCACTTCCGCAAGGTGGCCGAGTCGGTCTCGATTCCCAGCATTTTGTACAACGTGCCCGGCCGCACCAGCCTGAACATGACCGCCGACACCGTCATTCGCCTGAGCGAAATAGACAACATTGTCGGCGTGAAAGAGGCGGGCGGCGATATGGGGCAGGTCAGCCGCATAGTCGAGGGAACGGGCGACGACTTTAGGCTCTGGAGCGGAAACGATGACGAGGTCTTCGACATCGTAGCGGCCGGTGGTTACGGGGTAATTTCGGTCGCCTCGCACCTCATCGGCAACCAGCTAAAGGGCATGATAGGCATGGTGCTCGAAGGCGACGTGGCGGCGGCCGCAGCCGAACACCGTAGGCTGCTGGACATCAACACCGTCATCTTCACCGTCTCCAGCCCCATACCCATCAAACACGCCGTTGCCCGGCGAGGCTATAGGGTGGGCGTCCCTCGTCTGCCGCTGGTGCCCCTAACGGAGGCCGAAGCCGCCCGCATAGACGCCGTGGTGGACCGCTACGAGCTGGACCTGCCGCTCGGGTAGGACTCCCGATAGGGCCCCTGGGAAAGAGTCTGCCCTAAGGCCCAACGCTAGACGATGGGACGTACGGTGATCGCCTCTTCCCGGCGGGGGCCGGTGGAGATGATGTCGATGGGGCTGCCGATCAACTCCTGCAATCTGCTGACGTAAGACACGGCCTGGGGCGGTAACTGGTCGTACTCGGTCGCGCTCGCGGTGGGTTTGTCCCAGCCGGAGTGCTCTTCGTAGATGGGCTTGCAGCGCTCCAGGGCGGCCTCTCCCCCCGGTGGCTCGTTTATTATCTCGCCGTCTAGTTCATAGGCCGTGCAGACCTTGATGGAGTCGAAGCTGTCGAGCACGTCGAGGCGCGTGAGTACGTTCGATGTGTAGCCGTTGAGCCTGCCAGAGTAGCGGGCCATGACGGCGTCGAACCAGCCCACTCGCCTGGCTCTCCCCGTGGTGGTACCGAACTCTTGCGCCAGCTGACGAATGCGCTCGCCGGTGTCGCCGGTAAGTTCGGTCGGAAACGGCCCCGCCCCCACACGGGTGCAGTAGGCTTTAAAGACCCCGATTACCCCGGTGATCTGACTGGGGTGGAGTCCCAGCCCCACGCACGCGCCACCAATTGTCGGGTTGGAAGACGTAACGAACGGATAGGTCCCGTGGTCCAGGTCGAGCAGCGCTCCCTGTGCGCCCTCAAGTACCACAACTCCGCCCTGGTTAAGCTTCTCGTGCAGTTCGTGCTCGACCGGCCCAATGTAGGGGCCGATGCGCTCTGACCACTCTCTGCACTGGGCCAGGACCGTCTTGAACGCCAGTGGCCCGCCGCCGTACACTTTTGTAATCAGGGCATTGGCATGCTCTAGCGCCTCAGCAAGCCTGGGCTCAAGAGTTTTTAGGTCCAGCAGGTCTGCCATGCGCAGGCCGTTTCGGGAGGCCTTGTCGGCGTAGGCCGGGCCGATACCCCTGCCGGTGGTGCCGATGGCCTTGTTGCCCTTGGCGGCCTCTGAAAGCTGGTCGATGGCGACGTGGTACGGCATTATCATGTGCGCCCGCTGGCTCACCAGCAACCGGCCGTCCACGTCTATGCCTCGCTCTTTCAGCGACTCGATCTCTTCTAGCAAAGGGTCCGGGTTTACAACGACGCCGCTGCCCATGACGCTCAGGGTCTGGGGCCAGAAGATGCCGGACGGCACTTGGTGCAGGCTGAAGTGGCCCTGGTCGTTGATGACCGTGTGGCCAGCGTTGTTGCCGCCGGCGAACCGGGCGACGATGTCTGCGCGACGGGCGAGGAAGTCGACGACTTTGCCTTTGCCCTCGTCGCCCCACTGGGCTCCTAATATTGCGTAAGCAGGCATGTTGTTTGCTAGGTTGGCCGCCAGGTCAGGCGCCCAAGCCTCCCACAGTCTCCAATTCAGTTTCCAACTCGGACAGGGCAGAATCGACACCCGCGACGATCCTGTCTACCTCGTCGTGAGTGACACACAGCGGCGGCGCCATCTGCAAAATTTGCGGGCCGAGCATTCTCAGCAGCAAACCTCGCTGCCTGAACTTCTCGGTCATCCGATCGATAATTCTAAAGGATTCTGGAAATCCTGCCTTGGTTTCTTTGTCGCTCACCAGTTCAACGCCCAGTAGCAGCCCGATGCCGCGCACGTCTCCTATAACGGGATGGGACTGTGAAAGGTCGGTCAGAAGGTTCAGGAAGTACCCGCCCAGTTCGGCAGACCGGCTCACCAAGCCTTCGTTTTCAATGATAGACAGGTTCGCCAGGGCTGCTGCCGCGGCTACCGGGTGGCCGCCCGCGGTCAGTGCCGCATGGAAAACGTTCCCCTCCCCCACGAAGGCGTCGGCTACCTCTGTGGTCGCCACCACCGATCCGATTGGGACGTAGCTGCTGCCCAGGCCCTTGGCCATGGTCATGATGTCGGGAACGACGCCGAAGTGCTCAATGCCGAACATGCGGCCCGTGCGGCCGAACCCGCACACGACCTCGTCGTCGATGAGCAAGACCCCGTAGCGGTCGCAGATCTCCCGGACCATTGGCCAATACTCCGACCCCGGCACAATCGCCCCTATAGAACTCGTTACGGCCTCTCCAATGAACGCCGCCACCGTGTCTTGGCCCTCGCTCACAATGACGCGTTCGAGGGCCTCGGCGCAGAGCACGGCGCATTCTGATGGCGTCTGGCCGGCAAACTCGCACCGGTAAGGGTACGGCTGAGGGGCGGGCACGAGGCCCAGCGGCTCGGGTTCAAAGTCCGAGAGGTTCACGCCGCCCTGGGACCGGCCCATCCACGCGACGCCACCGGTCGCTCCGTGGTACGAGCCCCGGCGAGAGATGATCTTGTACCTGCCGCCATTCCCACGTCGTGCGTGATAGGCGCGGGCCATCTTAATGGCGGTCTCGTTCGCTTCAGAGCCCCCGGCCACCAGCCAGGACCGCTCCAGATCGCCGGGCGTAAGCTCGCCTATCTTCTCGGCCAGCCGAATAGTCGGCGGTGCCGCGGTCTGCTCCGGGTAGTAGGCCAATTCGGTCATTTGCTTTAGAACGGCGTCGGCAATTTCGGTGCGCCCATAGCCCACCGTGACCGACGCGTAGCCGCCGTTGACGTCCAGCCACTCACGGCCCTCGGTGTCGGTAATGGACAGGCCTTTCGCCTCGGCGACGATGATCGGCTCGCCCTCTTCGGCCATGTCCCGCCACCCTTTCGTCTGCATCCACAGGTGGCGATGGGCGGTGTCGCGCAGGTCCTTGGTGGTCGTCATGCCAGCTTGCCTATGCCCATCTCTCCCTCAAGTTCCCACAGCCCGAGATCGACCGCATGGACGATTTCATCCGCCTCGCCGCGCGTGAGGCAGATGGGAGGGCCGAAGTGGAGAATGTTCTCCCTGGCCCGGAAGATGAGTCCGTGCTTGCGGAATTTCTCCGTCAGGCGCTTGCCAATGTTTTCTTCTGGAGCGAAAGCGGCTTTAGTGGCTCTGTCCGAGACCAGTTCGACCGCAACGAACAGCCCGGCCCCACGCACATCGCCTACAAGGGGATGATCGATGGCAAGGCCCTCCAGCTGCGCCTTCAGGTACGCACCCACTTCGGCCGCGTTCTCGACCATGCCTTCGGTCTCGATAATTTCAATATTCTTCAGTGCTGCGGCGGCCGAAACGGGGTGCCCACTGTTGGTGAGGGTATGTTGCAGCGCATCGTCACCACCCCCGAAGCGGTCGGCTATTTCGTCGCTCACTATCGTCGCTGCCATGGGCATGTAGGCGCTGACGATGCCTTTTGCCACCGTCATGATGTCGGGGACCACCCCGAAGTGCTCCATGCCGAACATGCGGCCAGTGCGACCGAAGCCGCAAACCACCTCGTCGATGATCATCACCACGCCGTAGCGGTCGCAAATCTCGCGCACCTTTGGCCAATACTCGGGCCCCGGCATAGGGGCTCCCTGGGGGATGGCCATCGGCTCGCCTATGAACGCTGCGATGGTGTCGGCACCGTAGTAGAGAATGGCGTCTTCTACGGCCTGTGCGCACAAGATGGCGCACTCGGACGCGGTTTGGCCCCCTAGCTCACAGCGATACGGGTTGGGCTGAGGAACGTGGACCATGCCCGGGTACGCCGGGCCAAAGTCCGACTTGGGAGCGGGCGGCCCGTCGCCCGTCCACAGCACTCCTGCGGTCGTACCGTGAAACGAGCCCTTTCGGCTGATGACCCGGTACCGACCCGCCTCGCCCCGGCGCTTGTGGTAAGCGCGGGCAATTTTGATTGCGGTCTCGTTCGCTTCGGAGCCGCCGGAGACCGGGAAGACCCTGTTCAGGTCGCCGGGTGCAAGTTCAGCCAGTTTCGCCGCCAGCCGTATGACGGGCTCGGCGGTGGTGCCCACGGGGCAGAAGTTGACCTTGACCATCTGGTCGTACGCCGCCTGGGCGATCTCGGCCCTGCCGTATCCCACGTTTACGCAGCTATAACCACCGTTAACGTCTATCCACGAATTGCCGTCCGAGTCGGTGACTCGCACTCCGTCTCCGGAGACGATCATCGTCGGTCCGCCGGACTCGGCCATTTCAACCCAATCGCGGTTGTGTATCCACAAGTAGCGCAGGGACGCCTGTCTGAGTGCCTCGCTCTCGGTGAGTGATACCAACGTGCTACTCCTCTCCGGTTCCTGCCGGTAATAGGCTGCGGAACTGGGATACACCCCGGCTCAATTCGGGCCCAATAAAAGGGGTTTGAAAGAGGGGTCTAATGGCACCTGAAATGCCCGGCTGAAGTATACGACCGGGCGGTCGGCGCAACAAGCATTTTAGGCGCTTACGCCCGGTTGGAAGTGGCATCCACGAGCTTTGACACCCCTGCGGGCCTATAATATGATTTCTATGGGAAAACGACCCGTGGCAACGTAGCTCAGTGGCAGAGCGGGCGCTTCATAAGCGCTAGGTCACAGGTTCGAGCCCTGTCGTTGCCACCGTTGACCCGAAAGCACATTAACACCCTCCTGCCTAGATGATTCCTGGATGGCACCCGGAGACGGTTGGCCTGCCAGGGCGGTTAGCTCAGCGGTTAGAGCGCCTGTCTTACACACAGGAGGTCAGAGGTTCGAATCCCCTACCGCCCACCAGTAGGTCCGTTGACAGGTAGGCAAGGGGGTTTCTTAGAATGCCGAAGTGGCGAAATGGTAGACGCGCTGCGTTCAGGACGCAGTGCCTGAAAGGGCGTGTGGGTTCGACTCCCTCCTTCGGCACCATTGCCCATCCCGGTCCCCGGCAAATAGCGGGGGGCCACCAGTAGTAGCTTTGTTTTCACGCGCTTGTAGCTCAGTGGATAGAGCGCAGCCCTGCGGAGGCTGAGGCCGTGGGTTCGAGTCCCACCAAGCGCACTCCCCCCTTGTTCACATATGGTGCATTTCCCGGGCGATTAGCTCAGTGGTTAGAGCGCTTGCTTCACACGCAAGAGGTCGGAGGTTCGAATCCCCCATCGCCCACCATACGTAGACAGCGTTAGTGCGCCTTTGCGGCGCCTCCATTCCCACGGCCAATTGCAAGGCGATGAGGCCGTGATCCGAAGAGCCAAATAGAGCGAACGCGGGGAGCAAAAATGAAGGACCTGGAACGCGGCCGGGAAATAGCCGGTCGCATCGTCGAAAACGTTAGGCGGGTCATTGTCGGCAAGGACAATGCCATTGAGCTTGGCGTTATCGCCCTCATCTGCCAGGGTCACGTGCTCATCGAAGACGTGCCCGGTGTGGGCAAAACCATGCTGGCTCGCAGTCTGGCGCGCTCCACCGGGAGCACCTTCAAGCGCATCCAGTTCACACCAGATCTTTTGCCGAGTGATGTGACTGGCGTCTCTATTTTCAACCAGAAGACCTCGGAGTTCGAGTTCAAGCCCGGCCCGATCATCGCTCAGATCGTCCTAGCCGACGAGATAAATCGCGCAACTCCCAAAACACAGTCAGCGCTACTAGAAGCAATGGAAGAACGGCAGGTCACCGTCGAGGGTGTGACTCACCTGCTCCCGAGGCCGTTCACGGTCATGGCCACCCAAAACCCGGTGGAGTACGAGGGCACCTTTCCGCTGCCAGAAGCCCAACTCGACCGGTTCTTGCTCATGATCACTCTCGGTTATCCCACCACGGATGAGGAGCTGCGAATCGTCGGCTCTCAGCAGTCGGCACACCCCATTGACGCGCTCGATTCGGTGACGACGTCGGACGACATTGTCCTGATGCAGGACGCGACGCGTGAGATATTCGTCGACGACCTCGTACGCGAGTATTTAGTGGCGATTGTGCAGGCGACCCGCAGCGACGAAGAGGTCAGTCTGGGCTGCTCCCCTCGCGGCTCGATTGCGCTGTTCCGAGCGGGGCAGGCCCTGGCGATGATGAGAGGCCGGGACTTCGTCCTTCCCGATGACATTAAGGAGCTGGCTGAGCCCATTGTCAGCCATAGGATGATCGTCACCGCGGCGGCTCGCATGAGGGGGGCGAGGGGGGCCGACGTAGTCGCTCGTATTATCGACCGACTGCCCGTACCAGGCGCACAGGTCAAGGGCATCATCGGCCGATAGGCCTATAGATGAGGTTTTTCGTCCTCCGCAGGTCGTACCTAATAGGTTTCCTATTGGCCGCATCGCTCATCACCGGGATGGCCACCGGCCTGGGCCTTTTCTATCGGCTCGTCTACATTCTCGCGCTGGTTATAGTGCTCGGATACGCTTGGAACTGGCTCAGCCTCAGGTCCCTGACTGTAGTCGTCGATAGAAGGACCCGGCGGATAACGGTGGGCGACCCGGTGCGCGAGCACATCACCGTGAACAACACCTCCGCCCTGCCCAGGCCCGTCATTGAGGTGGAAGACCTCAGCGAACTGCCCGGCTTCACCACCGGGAATGCCATGAGCATGCTGCCAGGTGGCTCGATTACCTGGACGTCCTCGGGCACAGCGAGGCGGCGCGGCGTGTACACCATGGGACCGGTCGTGGCCCGGAACACCGACCCGTTCGGACTGTTCCGCCGGGAGTTGACGTTCCCCTACACCGACACGGTCGTTGTTTACCCCCGGGCCTACGACCTGCCGGGCTTCCGAGTGCCGTCCGCCAACCTCTCTGGCGATAGCTCCCTGAAACGCCGCACCCACGACCTGACGCCTCACGCCTCCAGCGTGCGGGAATACGCGCCGGGAGACGCCCTGAGCCGCGTCCACTGGAACAGCACGGCCAGGGTGGGCAAGCTAATGTCCAAAGAGTTCGACGAGGGCCACGCGTCCGACGTGTGGATAGCCGTAGACCTGCACAGGGACGTACAGGCTGGCCAACTGGAGGACAGCACCGACGAGTACGCCGTCAGCGTGGCCGCCTCGCTCGCAAAACGCTTTTTAACCGAGGGCATGCCCGTCGGCATGATCGTGTACGGCACGGAAAAGGTTCTGCTCGGGGCCGACACAGGTCCTGGCCAGATGGACCGCATACTTGAAAGCCTGGCACGCAGCGAATCGGAAGGGCTCGTCCCGATTGGCGACGCACTCCCCGAAGACGAGGCGCTGTGGAGCCACCACACGACGCTGGTGGTGGTGACTTCCTCTCCTCGCCCGGAATGGGTGGGGGCCCTGGAGCAGCTGGCGCGACGCCGGGTCAAGGTAGCGTCAGTGCTGGTGGACGGCCGCTCGTTCGGGGGCTTTTACGACTCGCTTCAATCGCTATCGAACCTTGAGTCTGCGGGCATACCGACCTACGTCGTTTCTTCTGGCGACGACATTTCGACCGCTCTGAGCCAGATGCACCGGGGCGCCGGGGTCGTGCAGCCGATAGGGCGTGTCGCCGATGCCGTTGGCGCGAAGGCGAGCACGAGACAGGGCGGTCATGGCCAGTAATCCAGCCGCCGCATCCGGGGCCGCCGTATCCAGGGCCGCGGCGTTCAGGCGAATTGTCACCCCGAGTGGCGAGCAGGGCGAGCCCGGACGAAAACCGACTCTCCTAGAAAACATCGTTGAGCTTCCGATGCGCTACAGCCCGCAGGAGGGCTGGGGCACCTTCGCTCTCCTTTGGGGACTGCTGCTCGTAGTCACCGTGACGTTGCAACAGGCGGACTGGACCGAGACGCCTGGGATGATTTTCATCGTCCTTCTCGCGTCTGCCGTCGGGCTGGGTTTGGCGAAGGTGAGGCTGCCGTGGCCGCTGCTCATTCTCGCCGGGCTGGCGCTGGGTTTCCTCATCGTCTATTGGCAGACGTCGAGACTGGTGGCCGACGAGTCGTTCATTGGCCAACTCCGCCAGACCGCAGTGCGCCTCGACGAGTGGTACGAGGCGGCCACCTCCGGGGGAATAAGCACCGACCTGATGCCGTTCACCATTGCCCTGCTTGGCGTTGCCTGGCTATTGGGGTTCCTCAGTGCCTGGTTCCTGTTCCGGCGAGCCAACGTGTGGCCGGCGATCCTGCTGAGCGGGCTGGCGCTGTTTACCCACATTAGCTTCCTGCCCAGCGAGCGGGTGGCTGCGTTCTTCGTGTTCGTAGCGCTGGTCATGCTGCTCATCGTGCGCATGGGTTCGGTGCAAAACCAGAACAGATGGAGAGTGTCGGGCACCCGGTTCTCCTCCGGCTCGGGCTGGGTCACCGTGGGGGCGGCCCTGGCGCTCTCTGCCCTCATACTGGCCGTTTCGGCCTCGCTGCCGCTCAACGTCTATGTTTCCCGCTCGGTCGCGACCATATGGACGCAGGTGCGGACCCCCGTAGCATCGCTGGAAGGAGGGTTCGCCCGGCTCGTAACTGGCATCGCCTCGAAAAAGAACATCCACGGGCGGCCGTTCGGGGACAACCTGCCGTTTCTCGGCGCGATAAATTTCAATGGCGACGTGGTCTTCACCGCCGACACCGAGTACCCGTCTTACTGGCTGTCACGGACCTACAGCGAGTACACGTCCCTGGGTTGGATCGCCGGGGAGACCCGGAGCCTCGACGTGGGCCCCGATACGGTGCTGCCAGCCCACAGCGACTCGCTCAAGCGCACGGCCGTGCCCCAGTCCCTGCGGCTGTACTTTAATAGCACCGCAATGTTGGCAGGAGGCGACCTGGAGTGGCTGAGCCGGAACGGGAGGTTGGACGTGCTCGCCCCCAAATCGTTCCAAATACGCGTCGCAGACCCCTCCGGGGACGCCGAATTCCCCGATGACATCCAGGCCCTGGCAAGAGACCTGAGAGCGGCCCTGAACTCGCCGGTCGTCAGCTTCGTGGAATCAAAGGTAGCGAGAATGCTGCCCGACGACCTGGTCGTCACAAAAATTGACTACAGCCAGCCGGGCGGCAGGCCCCAGGTGGACGGCCTGACCATTCAGCGCAAAGAGGCCATTGCCCCGGACGTGGTGTCGTTCGAGTTCGACCAGCAGCTATTAGAGAGCGAGTCCTATGACATGGTGTCGCTCGTGTCCACCGCATCGGACGACGACCTGAGACGGGCGAGCACGGACTACGGTTCTTCCATAACCGATCATTACCTTCAGCTACCGGGCGACCTGCCAGACAGGGTGGGGGAACTCGCGGCCCGGCTAACTCAGACGGCCGAAACCCCGTTGGACAAGGCCCGGGCCATCGAAGCGTACCTGCGCGGGCCGTCGTTCGTGTACTCGCAAGACATCGATGCGCCACCGTCCGGTGCCGACGGTGTGGACCATTTCCTGTTCGAGTCCCGCACCGGCTATTCAGACTACTTCGCTTCGTCGATGGCCGTGATGCTCAGGACGGTCGGCGTGCCCGCCCGCATGGCCGCCGGGTATGCTCCCGGTCAGTTCGACGCCCAGTCCGGGCTGAACGCGATTCGTGACTCGGACAGCCACGGCTGGGTGCAGGTGTACTTCCCTGACTTCGGATGGATCGACTTCGAGCCCACACCCGCCTGGCCCGATCCGTCTCGCCAGGTCGGCAGGCCCGCTACTTCGGGCGGCGATGGTGGGGCCATCGCCGTCGAAACCCCGGCACCGACCCAGCCGGAGGGCTTCCAGTTTCCTGCCCAGCTAGGACTGACCGGGCTTGGCCTGGAAGGCGGGTTCGAAGGAGGGCCCGAGAGCTTCGATATTTTGAAGCTGGTTGTGGTTCCAATAGTCGCCGTTATCGCGGCGTTGCTGGCGGCCGTCGCCGTATTACAGGTTTTGTGGAACTTTGGCGTAAGAGGCCTGGTGCCCGAGGCCCAAATCTACGCCAAGATGAGCCGACTCGGTGCCATCGCAGGGCTCGGCAGACAGAGCAACCAGACGCCGACGGAGTACGCCCACGCCCTGGCACTGGCGCTGCCCGCAGTCTCAGGCCATTCGAGGCTGGTGGCGACGCGCTACTCGGCCGTCCGCTACGGCGCTCAGGCGAGCCCTCCCAAACAAGGGGAACAGGGGCAACAAGGCGAGGCCCTGGCAGCCGCCTGGGAGACCATACGCAGGGCGCTGGTGGGCAAAACCCTACGCAGACTCGTGCCCGGCCGATGAGATGAGTCTGGCAATGAAGCGCAGGGGGC